>Ga0315278_10001420_pt1 | contig 20942 bp, 17 predicted proteins | sample YL17G06_0_MG_FD_203880 | JGI IMG/M metagenome (GOLD analysis project Ga0315278, IMG submission 203880) | Sediment microbial communities from Yellowstone Lake, YNP, Wyoming, USA - YL17G06_0 | ecosystem: Environmental > Aquatic > Freshwater > Lake > Sediment | place: USA: Wyoming | collected... | reverse complement strand
ACCCTTCGTGAGACCGCCCTGGCGCTTTCCGGGTTCAGGGCCAGGGAACTTTACGGGGTGGACCTATCGCTCGGACGCGAGGCGACGGTCGCGGACTTCATGCACCACGAGAAATCCGTCGCGGCCAACGAGCGCGCCAGGATCCACCAGTACCTCCACCAACAGCACGTCGAGCTGATCCACGGCGCCGCTTCGTTCGTCGAAGCTCACACGCTGCGCGTTTCGGGCCCCGGGGGCGAGCGCACGCTGCGGGCCGGCACGATCCTCGTCGCGACGGGTTCGTCGCCGTTTCGTCCGCCGGAGTTCGCGTTCGCGGACGACCGGATCTGCGACTCGGATCAGATCCTGCACCTCGCTCGGATGCCCAAGACGATGGCCGTCGTCGGGGCCGGAGTGATCGGAAGCGAGTACGCGTGCACGTTTGCGGCGCTGGGCGTCGAGGTCCACGTCGTCGACGGCCGCGATCGGCTGCTCCCGATGCTCGATGCGGAGGTGTCGTCGACGCTGTTGAAGGCGATGGGGGACCTCGGCATCGTCTTCCATTGGAAGGAGAATGTCACCGCGTGCGACGTACCGAAAGGCCCCGGAGACGTGACGCTCCGGCTGTCTTCGGGGGCGACGCTGACGGCCGACACCGTGCTGGTCGCCGCCGGCCGCACGAGCAACACGGAAACGCTGGGGCTCGACGCGGCCGGCGTGACGCCCGGGAAGCGCGGCTTGATCCCCGTCGACGCGCAGTACCGGACCAACATCCAGGGTATCTACGCCGTGGGCGACGTCATCGGGGCCCCTGCGCTCGCCGCGACCGGCGTCGAACAAGCGCGCGTCGCCATGTCCCACGCCTTCGACCTCGGGTTCAAGTCCGAGGTCTCCCCGATCCTCCCTTACGGGATCTACACGATCCCCGAGGTCAGCATGGCGGGCGAGACGGAAGAATCGCTGCGAGAAAGGATGATCGACTACGTCGCCGGAAAGGCCCTCTACCGCGAGAACGCGCGCGGCCAGATCATCGGCGACCGGAGCGGTTTCCTGAAGCTGCTGTTCCGCCGGAGCGACATGAAGCTCCTGGGCATCCACGTGATCGGCGAGCAGGCGTCGGAGCTGATCCACGTCGGCCTCGCCGCCCTGCTCATGGACGCGGGCTGGGACCTGTTCAACCGGATCTGCTTCAACTACCCGACGCTCGGCGTGATGTATCAGCGCGCGGCGTACCTCGCGGCGGCGGAAGCCAGGCTGGGTCGGCGGGACTGAAACAAAAGCGAACCTTTTCCTCGCCGCTTCCGTCTCTATCTCCCAGTGATCGATCTCGACCTCCTGCTTTCGCGATGCCGCCAAGGCGACGCCCTCGCCTGGGAGGCGTTGGTGCGTCGCTTTGAAGCGCGGATCTACGGCTTCGCGCTGCACTACCTGCGTGACCAAGAAGAGGCGCGGGACGTCGCGCAAGAGATCTTCATCAAGATGTACCAGCACCTCTCTAGCATTCGCGACGGCCGGACCTACCTCCCGTGGATGCTGCGGTTGGCGAGAAACTGCTGCATCGACCGGATCCGGTGCCGCAAGGCGAGACCGCACGACTTCCTGGCGACCACCGACGACGCGGTTGAGCATTCCTCCTTCGATCCATCGCCCGAGGAGTCCTTGCTCGAGGACGCGCGCCGGAGCTTGCTCTACCGCGCCCTGGCGACGCTGACCGCGGCGAATCGCGAGATCGTGCTCCTGAAGGACATCGAGCAACTGAAACTCGAGGACATCTCGACCCGGCTCGGCCTGCCCCTGGGTACCGTCAAGTCGCGGTCCAATCGCGCGCGATCCGAGCTGGCGAAGGCCGTTCGCTCACTCGAGGCCGCGGCCGAGGCCATCCCATGAATTGCCACGACTTCGAAGGCCTGCTCGAAGGCCTGCTCGAGGGCGCGCTCATCCGCGACGAGCACGCGCGTTGCGTCGATCATGTCGCGTCGTGCGCCTCGTGCCGAGCGCTGGTCGAGCCGATGGGCCTCACACTCGCCCCCGTCGGCGCCGAGCCGCCGGCTTCATTACTAGTAGCGGTCTTGTCGCGAACGTCTCAGGCGTCGCTGCGCACGCCTTGGGCCGAAACCTGGCGCCAGTGGATGCTGCGCCCGCGCTTCGCGTCGGAAGCGGCGTACGTCGGGGTCGTCGTCTTGAGCCTGGCCGCCGTCACGGTGCACCCTCGCGACGTTTTCAACGACCTTCGCTCCGAGGCCGGGATCCTTTTGGATCGGGCCGCGTCTCTACTCGAGAAGGAGAAACCATGACAGAGCCCCAGCCCACAGCGACCTATGTCACCGTCCCCGTGATCAGCCTCACCGGCGACCCGCGCCGCAAGTCGCCGCTGTTCGCCTCGTTTCTCTCCGCGATGCCGGGATTGGGGCAGATCTACGTCGGCTACTACCAGCGCGGTTTCATCCACGCGATCGTTGTCAGCAGCCTGATCGCGCTCCTCAACCTGGAGATCGAACCTCTGACGCCGCTCTTCGCGCTGTTCCTCGCGTTCTTCTGGCTCTACAACATCGTTGATGCGGGCCGTCGCGCATTGCTCTACAACGAAGCGTTGGCAGGCCGGAGCGGCATCGAGCTTCCGGAAGACTTCAAGGCTCCCGCGCTTGCCGGCTCGATCCCCGGAGGGCTCGCGATCGCGGCGGTGGGAGGCGTGCTCTTGTCGCACACCGTCTTCGGGGTCTCGCTCGAGTGGGTCAACGACTGGTGGCCCGCCGCCTTGATCCTGTTCGGGGTCTACCTCGTCGCCCGGTCGATCATGGCTCGCTCCCAGACCAAAGCCACCCTGTAGGCCGCGCGGTGCTAGCATTCCCGACCCATCGTTTCATGGTGAGGCCTGCATGGCGCCGGATGGCGAAGACGCCGATAGCCAGTCCCAGCGGCTCGACATCCTGCAAGCGCTCGGCCTGATCGCTTCCCCCGAGAACCGCCCGCTGCTCTGGGAGCGGCGCGGCTACTGGCAGGTCGGCTTCCGCTGGGCCGTCACGCCGGCGATGCTCGTCTGTGTCTACGTCGGCCGGCGGATGGGGTTCGAGTTCGCCACGGTCCCGGTGCTCGCGGTCGCCGCAAGCATCGCCGTTTACAACGCCGCGTTCTCGTGGATCTTCCGCCACTACGAGGCGCAGATGCGGCTCGATCCCGGCCTGGACCGGAAGGTCACGGTCCTTCAAGCGGTCTGCGACTACCTGGCCGTCTTCCTTCTCATCTACTTCACCGGAGGGGCGTCGAGCCCCCTGGCGCTGTTTCTGATCTTCCACGTCGTCATCGTCGCGATCCAGTTCTTCCGCAGCATCGCCTACCTGTTCGCGGCGTGGGCGGCGGGGGGCTTGTGGCTTCTCCTGGCCGGACAGACCTCGGGCTGGCTGCCGGCGCACGCGATCGTGTTTCGCGGCGAGTCGCTGTACGACCCGCGCCCGGCCTTCGTCGCGATCTGGCTGATGTTCTTCACCGCCACCGTGTTCATCACGGCCGCGATGGTCGGGCAGATCATGCGGCTGCTCCGCTCGCGGGTCGGGAAGCTGAGTCGCACCACGGCGGAGCTGGCTCTGGCCAACCAGAAGCTCAACGGGCTCTACGCCATGGTTCGCACCGTCGGCGCGGAGCGGCACTTGCAGCCGATCTTGAACACGGTCACCTCGGAGTTGGCGGCGGTGCTGTCGATCCCGGCCGTCGCCGTCAAGCTCCTCGCCGACGACGGTAAGACGTTGCGCTACGTCGCCGCGACCGGCCTGACCGACGAGATCATGAAAGAAGTGGTCCACGTTGACCGGAGCCCGCTGAATCAGCGGGTCCTTGCGGGCGAGACGCAGGTGCAGGGCCGGGTCGGCGAGCCCAAGGGTTTGCAGATCCAGTCGGAGCTGACGGCCGTCGGCATCCTGTCCGCGGCGTTGGCCCCCTTACGCGTTGCGGACAAAGTGATCGGGACGCTGGGGATCTACTCGGACACGCTCGGCCGCTTCCAGGATCGCGACGTCGAGTTCCTCGGGCTGGCCGCGGAGCTGGTGGCGATCGCCATCGAGGACGCCCGCGCCAACGAGGCGATCGAGGCGCTGATGACCGAGCGCACGCAGTTCATGCTGGAGGTCGCGCACAACCTGCGTTCTCCGCTCAGCGCGAGCCTGGAGATCGTCGAAGTCCTGAAAAACGGCTACCTCGGCGAGGTCAACGAGGGGCAAAAGGAATACCTGGAGCGGGTCGACCACCGCCTGCGCGCGCTGCACACGACGATCGGCGGGCTGTTAACGATCGCCCGCACGCGGGATTGGAGTCGCGAGATCCCGGACGTCGTGATCGACCTCGACGAGTTGGCGCAGCACGTGAAGCGCACCTTCGAAAAGCAAGCGGCGGCGAAACAACTGCGATTCGCGGTCGTCGCCGAGCCGGACCTGCCCAAGGTTGACAGCGGCGCCGACCTGCTCGAGCAGATCGTCGAGAACCTGGTCGGGAACGCCATCAAGTACACGCAAGAAGGCGGCGCGGTCGATGTGTTGTTCTCCCGGCACGGAGCCGACGAGGTGCGATTCGAGGTCAGAGACACCGGGATCGGAATCCCGCTCGGCGAGCAGGGGAAGCTGTTCCGCGAGTTCTTCCGCGCGTCCAACGCGAAAAAGTACACAAGCGAGGGGACGGGGCTCGGGCTAGCGCTCGTCAAGCAATCGGTCGAGCGGCATAGGGGCCGCATCGAGCTTCAGAGCGACGAGGACCGCGGGACCACGGTCGTGATCGACCTGCCGGTGCACCGGTCCTAAAATCCACTGTCCGCAAGGGAGCGTAGGTTCGAGCCTACGCCTCCGGCACCAATGTTCTCGATGAGTTGGGATGATCACGACGTCGCGTTGTAGTTGTCGAGGCGCGACAGGTGTCCATCTGGGTGTCCATCCTGAAAATGGGAAACGTTGTTGGGAGGCCCAGCGCCTTCGCCTCGCGCTGGAAGCGCTCGAGCCGTTCCGGGTTCGAAGCCGTTTCCGCCGGCAGCACCTTGAGGGCCACGTCGCGGCCGAGCTTGGTGTCGGCATCAGTTCATTTCAGCATGGCTCCAACTACAAGAAGCCCTCGTCTCTCGGGGCCGCGTTCGGCCTGCCCTCACGAGTCGGTCGAGCTTCGATGTCAATCCTTGATTTTGCGCCAATTCTCGATCCGCAGCGACTTCACACGTCGGAACTCGCTCTCGTTATCGGTGACCACAATCAGGCCGAGCGATAGCGCGTGGGCGGCGATCATCATGTCGTAGGGGCCGAGGGGAGTCCCGTGCTTTTCGAGTGCGGTGCGCAACTCCCCGTAGGTCCGGGCTCCGTCCAAGTCAAAGTCGACAGATCGAACCTCGCGCGCGAGGGTATCGAGCAAGTCATGATTGAACTTCTTGCGCTGGCTCGTCGCGGCCCCGTAGCGTAGCTCAGCCATCACGACCGAACTGAGGCAGAGGTCATCAGGAGGGGATTCCTGAATCCGGGCAACAACGCTTGGGTAACGTCCGGTGAGGTAGTCGACCCACGCGTTGGTATCGAGCAGGTACTTCACTTACTCGAAGTCCGGGCCGGCCTCAGCAGCGGGGGGCTCATCGGGGTAGGGGAAGTTCTTGGCGGAACCGGCCAACACCAGGAACTCCTTCTGCCACCGCCGGCGGGCGCCTTCGAGGATGATCCTGTTCCCCTGCCGGGAGATCATGACCTCATCCTGATCCTCGAAACGGTACTCTCGGGGCAACCGCACTGCTTGGCTTCCTCCGCTCTTGAAGAGCTTCGCACGATCCGCCATGGCCTGTTCCCCCCGTCGGAAAATATGTACGAAATGTATCTACACTTCAAGGCGTGCGGTACGACGAGGTCCGCTCCTTGCAGCATTTTTCGTCAGGCTTTCGTTTATTCCGGGCGTCCGGAAGCCCGGATGGAGGCCCGATCGTCGATCCTGGCCGATCCTGCGAGGCCGTTCTTCGCGAGAAAGGCCTTTCCGGCACGCTTAGACCACCGCGCCGCCAGAAAAACACCGGGAATCTCACGTTTCACCGCGGGTACGATGTGGCGCCGTCTTGGGATCGCCCCCCGGACTTCACGTTCTTCGCGAGATCGGGGCGGAGCAACCGGACCATCAGCGGTGCGTCCAGACACTGTCGAGCCTCACCGCCCCCATGGTCACGACGTGGCCCGCGTTCACCGAAGCCATATCCTCGCTCGGAAGCGCCGGAGGATGGAACGTTCATCCTCGACCGCGATTTTCAGGTCTATCGGTGGAGAGGCAAACGCAAGTTCGAAGTGATTCCCTGAACGATTGCTGCACGAAGTCAGCCGCTCGCTCAGCGCAGACCGTACAGGCACAGAAGCACGGCGTACCCGCTCGGCAACGGGTCGGGGGGTCGATCGAGCTTGGAGTAACGGACGGCCATCTCCAGGAAGAACCGGGCGTGGAAGAAAGCTTCGACGATTGGCCGCGTCACGGCGTCCCAGTTGGCGTTGTGCTCGGGCTTGAACTCACTCCCGGTCCCGGCCTCGATGATCGCGAGGAAGCGGAGGCTCAACGAACGATCGGGGACGAGGGTTCGGAGCAAAGCGACGATCGCTTGGGTCTGCTGTTGGAGCGCGAACACTTTGAAGCTCTGATGGTAGAAGCGGTAGATCGGGTCTTCGAAACCCCAGTGGCTGGAGGAATTCGCCAGAAGTGCCGTGAGTTCGCCAACGTGGAGATCGAGGTTCCTCAATAGAACCATCTCCGCGTCTCTGTCGTTTCCGGGAGCGGTCGTGTCGACTCCTTCGCGTGAGCAAAGCTCATCTTTCTCTTTGCTCTCTTCGAATTCACGGCAACCTTGCTGCTCGAAAGTCAGGAGCCCGCACCGGGGAGACCCCGGGTTGGAGCAACCCCCCCCCAGTCGTCCTCTCGGGAAGGCTGCCCCCACGGTTCGAAGTCGGAGGGTAGCTTCCTCAGGATCCCATGCAGATCGTCATTCGTTGTGTCCGGCACAGGTGGTTTGCTCCCTCGGGGTTTCGCAACAGCTCGTCGTGATCAGCCACCGTGAACCACGCACCGATGGCGTCGGTCCGACGCGCTGATGTTACCGCGCCGCGCTGGGCTTGTACCCTTCGAAGACGCCGACTACCATTCCCCGCATGCTGGGGTACCCCGAAAAGGAGATCGACCGCTACCTCGACACGGGCGAGTACGACGACTCCTTTTCCGCGTGGCCCGCAGGCAGTTTCTTCGACCGTGCGGCGCTCGGGCATGACGCGCTCAGGCAGGCGCTCGTCGCAGCGGTCAGGAAGCGCGAGACATTCGCCGAATGGCTCGGAGCGTGACGGGGTTCGGGTGAGGCCGGAGGAGACCAGGCACGATGTCCGCGAAGAAGAAGATCAAGAGTGGAACGACCGGAGACCTCTGGGCAGAGGCGAAGCGGAAGTGCCGCCTGAACGCGGAGACCCTGCGGATGGCGAAAGAGCTGGGGCTCGCCCCGAGGAGCCTGCTCAAGAACATTCCGAGCCCCTCCGAGCTCTGGAAGGCCCCCGTCCATGTATGGATTCGCGAGATGTATGCGAAGCGCCAGACGAAGGCGGGAGGGGGCCGCGGCTCCGCGGCTGGCACCGAAGGGAAACGAGTTCCCGAGCTGCTCAGTGCCGAACGTGAGTCAGATTCCTGGTCCGCCCCCCTTCCCGAGGGCGAGCGGTCTTGGGGCGAGCCCGGGGTACCCTCGGCCAGACAGATCCGCGACCAGCGCGCCCTGCTCGAGCGGGAGCGACGGGAGTTCCGGAGGGCGGCCGAGCGTGTAGCAGCCGCGCTGGCGGAAGCGCCGGAGGTCCGGCGCATCGTCCTTTTCGGATCGGTGGCGACGCCGCCGCCGGACGAGGTGCCCCGGTTTTGCGAGTACCGCCAGGCCGGGATTCTCCTTCCCCACGAGTGCAAGGACGCGGACCTCGCTGTTTGGCTGGACGACTTGGGCAATCTCGACGGGCTTCGAAAGAAAACGTCCCGCAGTCTCGCCCGCCTCTTTGAGGAGGAGGACATCGGGGTCGCGCACCATCAGTTGGACGTGTTCCTGTTCGAGCCCGGCACCAATCGGCACCTGGGAAGGTTGTGCCACTTCAACCAATGCCCCAAGAAAAAGCCGGAATGTCTCGTGCCCGACTGCGGCAGGGTGTCGTTCCTACGGCAGATCGAGGGTTTCTCTCTGCGACCGAATGCGATCGACGCAGCCCGAAGCGTGCTGCTTTACGATCGAGATTCCGCGCGAGCCGGCGGCGGAGGACCGGTAAGAGGAGTGATCCTCCCGTAGCTGCTCATCGCTTCGTGGCGCGCTTCTTCTTCGCCGGGGCTTTCACGCCCCGCCCTTTCTTTCCGGCCGCAGGCGTCTTTGCGTGTCTGGGTTTCTTTCTCGGGCTACGAGCCTCGACCTCAGGTTGGGCACCTTGTCCCAGTTCCAACCCGAACAGCTCCGAGAGGTCGCTGCCGGCGAGGACCCTTTCATTGGCAGGTCCCTTCCTGGCCAGAGGGAGGCCCATGCCGGCCTTGGCAACCAGGTCTTTCTCGTTCACCCCGCGAAGCTTGAAGAGGAGTTCGGGCTGTTCGTCGAGGCGTGCGCCGATGCCGTAGAGGACAGCCGCGACGTGCTTGCACATCGATGCCCAGTCCGGGCAACTGCATGACAGCCTGATCTCATCCGGCGACGGGAAGAGACCGGTCCTGTGCCGGCAGATGCGTTCCATGACCCCTTTCGAGAAGCGCCCCTGCAGAAGCTCGACGAGCGAGTCGATCGCCCCCGCGCAATCCCTGCAGACCGAGTTCCAGCGGCCCTTCGGCACCGGCGTTACCGTCACCGCCACCTTGTAGATCGCCGAGCCGCTGACCAGGGCCTTGACCTCGCCAGAGGCGACGTGAAGGTCGACCACCGAGCCGTTGCGGAGATAGGTCCTGCCCCGAGGCAGCCGATTCTCGTAATCGCTGTAATGTTCGAGGTTGTCGCACCACGCCTTGCCCCAGAACGTCTTGGCGATTGCGCGTCCTTCGATCACCACCGGTGAGACGGGATGTCCCTTCTTCTTGAACTTCGCCATCTCGCGCTCGGCATTCCGCCGTCGCTGGGTGACGGACACGTAGGGTCTCCACGCGCTGTACACGGATCACGTCTCCTTCAACGCAGCATTGATGTCGAGCGCGACGAGCTCGAGCAGATCCTCGTCCTTCATCTCGGTCAGGAGCAGCTCGGCTCCGCCTTCCAGCAGGTCCTTCGAGAGGCGGCGTTTCGATTCGATGAGCGCATCGATTTTTTCCTCGACAGTTCCCCGGCACACGAACTTGTGCACGAGCACGTTTCTGGTCTGGCCGATACGAAAGGCGCGGTCCGTGGCCTGGTTCTCGACAGCCGGGTTCCACCATCGGTCAAAGTGTACGACATGCGAGGCGCCGGTGAGGTTGAGGCCGGCGCCCTCCACCTTGAGCGAGAGCACGAAGAACGGGATGGCCTCGTCCTCCTGGAACCGGCGCACCAGCTCCCTGCGCTTCCTGACTTCGATCCCGCCGTGGAGGACGAGACCGGGACGGCCGAACACCGATCCGAGGAATGCCGCGATCGGAGCGGTCACCTCTCGGAACTGGGTGAAGACGAGCACTTTCTCCTGCTTGGCGGCGACGACCTCGGCGATGTCGCGCAGGCGCGTCCACTTGCCGCTGTCTTCCTCGGTCCAAGCCCCATCGCCCAACCACTGCGACGGGTGATTGCAGATCTGCTTGAACCGCATCAAGAACGAAAGCACGACACCCTTGCGCCGAATCCCTTCGGCGTCCTCGAGCTGCTTGGCCAGCTCCCTCACGGCCTGTTCGTAGAGCGCCGCCTGCTTGCGGCTCAGCTGGCAGAAGGCCTTGACCTCGGTCTTGTCCGGAAGGTCCGCGATGACGGCCTTGTCGGTTTTCATGCGCCGCAGGATGTAGGGACGCACGAGATCGCGGAGCGGCCCGTAAGGGTTGTGAGGTCGAGCCGCGAGCCGCTTGACGAGAGTCGTGAACTCCTTCGATGAACCGAGCAGGCCCGGGTTGATGAAATCGAAGATCGACCACAGGTCGGCGAGCCGGTTCTCGATCGGCGTTCCGGTGAGCGCGAACCTCGCCCGTGCGTCGAGCTTCTTGACGGCACGGGTCTGCTTGGCGTCCGGGTTCTTGATGGCTTGCGCCTCGTCCAAGACCAACAGGTGCCACGAGGTGGTCGCCAGCCATGGGACGCGCAGGATCGACCCGTAGCTCGTGATGACCAGATCCGCTTCCTCGACGGACTCCGGCGCGACGGCCTTGAGATCGGCCGCCGGAAGTGCCGATGGGTGAACGATGAGTGCGTTCAGGCTCGGCGCGAACCTCTCGATCTCCAAGGCCCAGTTGGCGAGCAGCGAGGCGGGGGCGACCAAGAGACTTGGCCGCCGCTTGCCATCCGGCTGGCTTCTTAGAACCAGCAGCAGCGACAGCACCTGGATCGTCTTGCCGAGCCCCATGTCATCGGCGAGGCACGCCCCGAGGCCGAGCTTCGAGAGGAGGTACAGCCACCGCACGCCGACTTTTTGGTAGGGCCTAAGCGTCCCATGCAACGCGCTGCCGGGCTCGACGCGGGCCAGCCCCTCAGGGCTGCGAAGGCCCTTCAGCGTTTCGGAAAGCCAGGGACCTGCGACCACCTGAGCCCAGTCGGCGTCGGTACCACCGGTGGCGCCATCGCTCGAGACGTCGGCGCCGGCGAGCATGCGCATGGCCTCAGCGAAGCTGAAACCGCCGTCGATGGCCGCGCGCTCGACTTCACGGAAACGATCGAGCATCCGGGTCAGTCGCTCACGATCGACCTCGACCCAGCGCCCACGTATCAGCGAGAGCCCGTCGGTGCTCGAGAGCAGTTCCTTGATCTCGGCAGCCGAAAGCTTCTCGCCGTCGAGCGTCACCTCCATGCGAAAATCGAGAAGCGCCTCCTTCCCAAGCCCCGAGGGCGGCCTGCCGCCGACGGTTGCCGTCACCCGCGGACGAGGAGGACGGTTCGCCGTCCACGTCGCGGGCATCCGGACCACGACACCGGCGTTTTCCAGGTGCGGGACATCGCCGAGGAATCGGAAGGCCTCCTGGGTCGTCCACCGCAATGGATGGAAGAGCTCGCCGGCATCGACCATGGCTCTCAGCCACGCGCAGCTCTCCGCCGCGCGCTGAACGGGGAGGAGCAGCGACAACAGGCGCTCCTTGTTCGCCGCGCCCGCATATTCGCGCAGAGCCTGACCCAGCGGAAGATGTTGGGCCTTGGCGTCTGCCGACAGCCTCGTGGTGTACGTCGCCAGGAAGGCGAACGGCGCCCCTTCGTCTTTGCGGTTTTCCGCGAGGTTGAAGTGCACCCGACCGACGAGATTCCAGGCAGGGTTGCGGCGCTTGAGAAAATCCTGAACCGATCCTCCGGATTCGGACAACTCGGTTCCGAAAGCCGCATCGAGCTCCTCCCAGAGAGCCCGAAGAACAGCCGGCTTCAGGTACTCCGCTCCGGTCATTGGAGGAGGGGCCGAGGCGAAAGACTCCAGGTCCTCTTCGGGCGGAGGCGTGACGTGCACCTTCGCGCCGCGCTCTTCTGCATCCGGCAACGTGCAGAGCGCCGTCACGTACCGCGTGCCGAGTTCGCGCCAGTAGGAGAGGACGGGCGGGAGCGGAGTCCCCACCTCACTCGCTCCCAGTTGCAGCAGGCCATGCCCCGGGCCGCGCCCGAATGCACCCTGCAAACGCTCGGCGAGCTCAGGGTCCAAGCTCGGCCCGTCGTCCCCTCGGCCCAAGGTGAGACGGCCGTGCCGGGTGAGAATCGGAGCGAGCGATAGCGCATCCATGGCGATCGTTCAGTCTTCCAAAAAAAGTGTCAGGTTGTCGCCGAGATCTTGCTCGTCGGAATCAACACAGGTCCGGGATCTCTTCTGGAGTGAGCCATCGCACTTTTCCGTCGCACCATTCCGGGACAGGGTTCCCGGCGCGTTTGTGTGGCGTCTCGACGGCGAGAACCGTCTCTACGCGTTCGTACTTCCCCACCCCCGCTCACTTCGGTCACCACAAACGACTCGGACCCTGGCATGGACCGCAATTCGTGGCGCCGACCATCGCGTGTGACAACCGTGCCGCGAATTCCAGGTCTCGTCGCGCTAGAACGACGGATCGAGCGTCGTTATAGTTCTTGGACCATACGCCCCTTGTTTCTCGCGCAGTGGTTTCGATGGCGCACTACACCCGCCTACGGGCAGTCGGGCTGTGACCCCGGACCCGCACCGCACGCGTTCTCGGCCCGGCCGGTGTAGCTCAACAACGTACCGACGGCAGGGATCGCGCTCTCCGTCACCTCGGTTGCGACACCGTTGGACAATACGCATGTAGAGGGTTGTCCGCCACCGGACTGCCAGACGTCGTAGAACGCGCTGCCTGCCGCCCCTCCCGTGGCGGGGGACCAAGCCCACCGGACCGTTCCGGGAGACGCAACTTTCGTGAACGTGACGCCCGTCAGATTGCCGGGCACCGCCCACACCGAGGCATTGGTCGCGGCGCAGTCCACCGTGGTTCCGTTGTGACAGGTATCGCCTGCTGCGCCGTAGCCGTCACCGTCCGGATCCGTGCACTGCTTGCAAACGCCCTGCGCCCCGGCGTCGTACTGCGCCCGGATCTCGGAGGCGCTGAGCGCGCGGTTGTAGATGGCGAATTCGTCAATCTGCCCGCCGAAGGAAATTCCGAGGCTGGCAGCCCCGCCGATCGCCAGATCCAGGTTCGCACGGACGAAGGGGGTCATGCCCGATTTCTCGGCCTCCATGACCCCGTTGCGGAAGATCCGCATGTAGTTTCCGCTCTGGCTGGCCACCAGCGCGAAGTGCTGCCACGTCCCCACCAGTGACACGGACGGCGTGTAGCTCAGGCGCCCTCCCGTGTTGATGTTGCCGAAGTCCCAATAGACCTTGCCGTCACTGTAGGGCACGTGCGCGTTGAACACGCTCCCGTTGACGAACCCGCTAGCGCTGAATGTGGACTGGACCTTGACCGAAGAGACCTTTTGCCAGAACACCGCCGTCACTTCGCTGACGGGCGCAGAGTTCAGATAGCCGGGAACCTGTACAAGATCATTCACGCCGTCGAGGCTGAACGCCTGCCCGACGTTGCCGCTCCCGAAGGTCGCTCCATTCGTCAACGTTCCATTGTGACCGCCGCCTGAGATGTCGATTGCGTTGCCCTCGCCCGGCCACGACCCGGCGACCCCGCCCCCACTTTCCGTGCAATAGCAGGTCCCGCTGCAGACGCCGCCGGAGCACCTGTCGTTGACCGAGCAGGAGTTGTTGTCGCTGCACAGCGCAGCGCCGCCGTTGTCGATGACGCCATCGCAATTGTCGTCGATGCCGTTGCAGACCTCGGTCGCACCGGGACGAGTAGCGGCATTGGCATCGTTGCAGTCGGTGTGGTCGGCCACGTAGCCCACAGCGATTCCTCCATTGCAGGAAGGGATGGACACGCCGGGGTTCCCGAAGCCGTCGCCGTCGGCGTCTTGGTACACGAGTAGCCCGTTGATGCACGCGCAATAGCGGCCGCCGGTGTTGCGAGGGTCGTTAGGGCTGCCGCTGGCAGTGCTGGTATCGCCACCCCAGACGATCATCTCAGTTCCCGTCCACACGGCGGTGTGGTGGCGGCGCGCGTCGGGGACATTCGCTCCGCTCGACATCGGCGTCCACATGTCGGTCGACGGGGTAAAGCGGCCACCGGTCTGAAAACAAGTAGCGTCGCACCCACCCCAGACGATCATCTCGGCTCCCGTCCACACAGCGGTATGGAAATCGCGACCTGCCGCGACGTTCGTCCCGGTCGACGTCGGCGTCCATGTGTTCGCGGTCGGGTCATAGCGGCCACCGGAGTTCAGGACGTAGGGGGCGCTTTCGCACAAGCCACCCCAGATGATCATCTCCGTGCCCGTCCACACGGCGGTGTGGACCTCACGTCCGGCCGGGACGTTCGCGCCCGTCGAGGTCGGCGTCCAGGCGTCCGCGGATGGGTTGTAACGGCCGCCCGTATTGAGGAAGTGGCTCGTGCCGTCGAAGTCGTACCCGCCCCAGACGATCATCTCGGAACCCGTCCACACGGCGGTGTGGTATTGACGGGCGCTGGGGAGATTCGCACCGGAGCCAGTATTCAGCGACGACGACGCCCACGTGTCCGTCGACGGGTTGTATCGCCCGCCCGTGTTGAGGGGCCGGCCGCTAGAGCGGTTGTTTCCACCCCAGACAATCATCTCGGAACCAGTCCACACGGCGGTGTGGGCCTGGTAGGCGCTAGGGATGTTCGCACCGGAGCCAGTATTCAGCGACGACGGCGCCCACGTGTCCGTCGACGGGTTGTATCGCCCGCCGGTATTGTCGGGACCGCCCCAGACGATCATCTCCGTACCCGTCCACACGGCGGTGTGGTGAGTACGCCCGGTCGGGACGCTTGCCCCGCCAGTCGACGTCGACGTCCAGGCATCGGTCGACGGGCTATATCGGCCGCCGGTGTTCACCCAAGTGTGGTTGCCCGTGTCCCCGCCCCAGACGATCATCTCCGTCCCTGTCCAAACAGCGGCGTGGAAGCTGCGTGGGTCGGGAGCTTCCACCCGCGTCGGGCTCCAACCGTCGTTCAGGCACACCGAGTCGCTTGCCGCGACGAGCACGAAGGGGCGGTACAGTCCTGTGACCCGATCATCTAATCTCCCGCTCTCGGCAGCCCACCAGCCGTCGAACGTAGTCTTCGGCCACACGACGCTCGCCGTGGTGATTTCCCTGTTGCCCTGCTCGAGCACCGCAAGCACGACGAACGCGTCAGTTTTTTCGTCGAGGCCGCTGAGTTTTCCAATCGGTAGCGAGTGTGGGTGTCCATGAAGTCGGGCTGCGAGCGTGGATAACTGGTCTTCCCACTCCTCGGCGTCCAGTCGCACGACTTGATCGGAAGGCCGTTGTAACAGTGGATCGATAGGGTCGGTTCGTAGCTTCCAAACCGTCTCGTAGTACGCTCCGCCCATCGACTTCATGCAGCTAAGCGTGCTGCACGCCGCAAGCGCGTCCTCCGCATTCCTCTTGAGCTCCCCATGAAACCGCGAGTCATTCATATACAAATTGTGAATCAGTCGGTCCGCGAGCGTCTGCCTAGCCAGCGTATCCGCGATGACGAAGGCGTCGTTCCCGAGAGCCCAGTACAATTCCTGGAGCGTTGCCCCATCCCGAGTGTTCTTCGCCATCCGGTCCATCTCGGCCTGGAGCTGCTCGCCGGTAATCGGGCGCTGCCACCACGTATCGAGGGCGTTCGACTTTCTGAGGTAGTCCTTGACTCTCGCCCGGATCGCCTCGTCAGACATCACGGCCGACAGCGGCGGTTTATGCCCTGGATTCTCCTTCGGCCAGATCCGGTGATTCCAGTAGACCTGCTCAATCGCGCGCTGCGCCGCCACGCGCTGCTCGAAAGTCAGGTCACGCGCTCCGACGTAACTTGCGGCCGACACACCGAATAAGACCGCCACGTAGATGACCAGTCTCTTCATGTTCATGTGGACCCCCGATTCGCCTGAAGGTCCGCTGACTGCCTGTCGCGGTCAACTGAGAATTGGGTCGAATTCGGGATACAAACTGACCGGAACACTCCGACAGTGCGTCAAGTCGTCTCTTGACGCATGGAGACCCCCTCTTGGCAAGTTGGTGCACAGGCATCTCGGTCGAGAACATCTCGACCCGGATGGGATCGATCGCCGGTGAGGCGCTCTCCGGGGACCGGTTTGTACTGGTGTTCGATGTCACACGCGTGTTAACGCAGTGCCCTTACAGCTTACCGAGCAGTGTCGCGAGTCCAGCGCCCGAGAACGCCCCGAAGCGCCCCACCGGAGGGTCGGACCCGAGCAAAATGTCACAACTCCAAGCTTTTCCGTGAAGAGCGGCGCTTGGGGCGCTGTCCCTCGCCGCAGGTGCGCCACGAAGGCGCGGGAGGGAGGTCACGACGTGACCGACTGAACGCAGTCATGCTGCATGGGAGATGGGGGTGGGCCCCCCGGGGACGGATTGCAGGATCAGTTCCCAAACCGGCGGACGCCGCGTGGGGATAACAGCCCAGGTGGTGAGCGGTCCGTGAAAAGGCGGGGAAGACCCCGTCAGGTAAGGATCAGGAAAACGAACGCAAGTGAACCGTCGACGAGCTGTCGAAAGACATTCAGATGCCATCGAAACCAGGTCTCTTTTGGTGATCTGGGATGGGAGCATCCTTTGGGCATTAACGCGTCATGGCCGTTCCACTGACGTCACGACCAAGCTGTGTAAACTGCCGTGCCGTGGAACGGTGGGAAAATCAACTACGATTCTCCCCCCGTCCCATAGGCCGCTTTACGACAGAAACTAACTGGGCAAGAACTGCCGCCCTTGATATCCCTCGACCGGCCTCACCGAGGCAGACTACATCTGTAGCCGAGGTCGATGACCTCGGACCCAAAAACGAAAACAGAATTCTCGTTTGGGTGTGCATGACGGTCTGACTAGCCTATTTCAGATTTTTGCAAGTGTCTTCATTATCTTGAAAGCAGCATCCCGTGAAAAAGCAACCTTTAGGGGGATTGCTATCGTTCTTGGTGCCGTGGATGGTATGCCCCGTATGGTTCCTTACCTCAGTTGCATCACCGGTACAGATGGAGTGCCCCTGATGGCAGTAACCCCACTTCCATTGGGAGCCATTGTCGCCTGTGCCGCCATCGCACGGAGTTGCCTGTCCATTTGCTCTAACCGAGCTCACGTAGAAACTGAACACACTGACAACACAAATCATCATAACCAACGCAATTGCTCGTCTCATCGTAATTCTCCTTGTTGAAGGTTTTATCTCCTCGCCGAGCGCCTCGAGCGCCTGCAGTGCATCCATTGCACGGCACGCGTAATGGTTCGCAAGCAGGGCGGACCTTTCTGCACCGTACTTACCTCCTTTCGTCAAACCGTCAGGTTGATGGCGAGTCCACCCCTCCCGTGGCTATGTTTGGGTGTACCGCTAGTTGCCTCGGGATGCAAGGGGGTATTGCTGTCGACAAGTTTTTCTTGCTTTTTGCTGTCCCTCGCCAAAACCCAATCCGGGTTTCTCGACGACGACTTTTGAGGGTCGCGCGCGTGGTCCAAACGGTTCGACAGCGCTGAAGAGGATGAAGGATGTGGCGTCGGGGGCGTGCGCGGGTCGCGGGTCGTTTCACCCGGGTGGGAAGTTGTCACCTGCGTGGGGACCACCCCAGGACGGCCGCCCAGTTGGGTTGCGGCGATGGAAATGCTTTCTGTGAAGCGGCCTCCGACGAACCCTTTGACGTAGGAACCCACTCCGATCAATGAACATGGGCGGCTTCTTGCAGCAGCTGGTAGATCAGGACCCGCACGGCCTGGGGACGGATGCTGGAAACAGGGCGCCGGTTCAGGAAAAGCGTGGGAGCCGCATGAACTTTCAGGCGACCGGCTAGCGCGATATCCGAGTGCACTTTCACCTTAGTGGATATTTCGAGACAGTCCGCCTTGAAGCGCTCCAGATCTAGACCCGAATCCCGGGCAAGCGAATCGAAACTGGTCGTCTCTTTTCCAAGATCTGCCGCAAATAGTCTGTCATGGAAAGGCCAAAATTTTCCCTGCCTGCGGGCCGCTTCAGCTGCATAGGCCGCGTCACACGCTCTTGGGTGGAGATCGTCCTCCATACCAGGGTTGCAGGCTGTGTTCAGGGGAAAATGCTTGAAGACGACCTGAAGCTTGTTTGCATACTGGTCGACCATAGTGTGCAACTCACCGGCGTAGCGCCGACACGCAGGACACTGGAAATCGCTAAAGACAACAAGCTGAAGCGGTGCATTTGCCGGGCCCAGAATGGGATCATCGGGTTCAAGCGGGATATCCTGTTCCGTGGTCGCTTCAAACTTGGCCAGAATCTGCTGTGGATTGTCTAGTGACGACCCGCGTGACACTTCGATGAGAGTCCACTGATACAGAACGAGCGCTCCCAGCGCCACTGTGAGGACGCCGAGCAGCTTCCAGCGCGCCTGGACGGGGTCAGTTGTTTTACCTGTGATCAGATATCTTGCCCCTGCCATGAGTGCCCGAATCAGTTGAGTCGCCGGACGGCCAGTCAGGCGCCGCATCAAGAAGGCAAGCGCCAGATTGTTAAGATTCGCCAGACTGCATAGACGACAGAATGGGGAATGACCGGTGAGCATCATCCCAGCTAGGAAAAGACTTATGAAGAAAGCCGGCAGTGACACCAGAAACGCAGCGAAATTAGCCTCGGATACGAATTCCTCGCCAAGGAGCTGTCCGAGCAGCAGGAATCCGGCCAAGGTCGCGTAGTAAATCAAGCTCCAGGCTGCCAGCGGCAGTCCATACTGGACATCCACCGGACTTCCCAGAATGTCACCATAGCCCCCACCGAAGAGGGCCAAGAACAGAGCGGTGTTACCGCCGGGCCATAGCCCGGTAAGCACAGCTTGGCGCCACAGGACACCAAAAGAAATCACCAAGCCCAGGGCTATCAGCGTCCAGCAGATCGATCGGGTACGAAAGACAGTCATATGTGGCAGGGCCTCATTTTTTTCGAGCCAAAAGGGTCAAGAACCAACGGAGCCTCGTACCGCCGAGACCCAAAACAAGGAACCTAGAAACATGTCACCTCTCCGAGCGTGAAATGCACTTTACACCTTCACGCGGCCTGAGCGTTCATCTTCGCGACCAAGGCCTTGAGCTCGCGATGGCCGTTGATCTTGTGCATGCTGATTTGACCGAATGCGACGAGCCCGTACAGCAGCGTGACGGCCGAGGCCTCTTGGCTGAACGACGCCTGCGTGTTCGTTCGACGACGGAATTCTCGATTGAGGTTCTCGAGGGGATTCGTCGTGCGCAGCGAGCTGTCGTTCGCCAAAACTCAATCCGGGTCTCTCGATGACCCCTTTCGGGGGTCGGGCGCGGGGTGCCGATGGTTCCACGCCGCTGAAGAGGATTAAGGATGTGGCGTCGGTCGAGTGCGCGGGTCGCCAATCGGTGCAACCCCGGTCGTTCCGACACACGAGTCCCGTCGAGGGGACCGCGAACGTCGATCGACCACTCGGGCCGTCAGGCAGCTTGACGCCACTCGTAACGATGATGAAGCCCGCCGATTCGCGGATGGCTGACGACCTCGGCATCCCTACTCGGCTTCGAGGTCGCCGTGCGCATCGACGGTGTGCCCTTGCCCAGCCCGAGATGTGTCCGGTCGTCGTCGTAGTAGTAGGCGACAAATTCCGAGAGCAGCCGCTGCAGATGCCGCTCTTTGAGGACGATCACGTGGTCAAGCAGATTTCGCCGCACGGTCGCGAGCCAGCGTTCCGCCGCACCGTTCTGCCAGGGGCTGTACGGCGTGATCTGCTTGCGCCCGATGCCCAGGTGCTCAATCACAGCGAGGATGTCAGTCCCGTACTTCTTGTCGTTGTCAAAGATGAGGTAGCGAGGCGCGGAATCGAACGGGAAGGCTTCGCGAAGCTGTTGGATGATCCACGCTCCGGTCGGATGCTCGGTGACGCGGGCGTGGAGCACGGTGCGGCGTGCGTGGTGAATGACGAAGAAGACGTAGAGCACGCGGAAGGTCACCGTTGGCACGGTGAAGAAGTCCATCGCGGCGAGGACCTCGCGGTGGTTACGAAGGAAGTTGCGCCACCGAGGCTGCGCTTCGGGATCGGCGGGGCGCCTTGGCATCAGTCGTGAGACCGTACGCTCCGAAGCGCCGAACCCGAGCATGAGCAGCTCACCGTGAATGCGCGGCGCACCCCAGGTCGGGTTCCCGGCGACGAGACTTCCACGTCCAATACTTCCGAAAGCCCGCTCGGCGCCAGCACGCCACCGTGTCGGGCCGGATGACGACCAGCGCCTCCTTCCACCGAGGCCAGAAGTGACGGAGCGTGAGCCAGAAGAACCGATCAGCCGCCCGCATCCTCGGTCGAGGCCGCTTGGCCGTGAAGATGGCGAGTTGCTGGCGGAGGGCGAGGTTCTCGATCAGAAGGTCGGACCGCGACGCTGCGACACGTCGGAGCCAAGCCAGGATGACGGCGATTCGGGAGAACATCGCGACAGGATGGTGGGCTGCCGGGGTGGGGTCAACGACGCCACGGGCCCGGATTGGCGGTACGATCCGCCGAATGCAAACCGTTCACTGTCAACGCGGATGGGGTTTTGGCGAGCGACAGGAGCCGAGGCCCGAAGAATCGCTGGCGCACTACACGAGGTGACAGATTCCGAGGCCGTCAATTCGTGCATTCGCCGGACCAACCTTATCCGTTTCTGCCCCCGCTCGCCGGGATTTGCGCGAACGTCAGGGACGTCGCTTCGTATATTTTGAACCTCCAAGTCGAATGGGGGTGTCATGAGCCCAACGCGCCAGTTCCTTCCCGCCGTCGCTACGCTCCTTGCCGGCTTCGCGACCGTGCTCCAGGCCGGCGAACGCAAGGACCTCGTGGTGATCCCCCAATCCGCGCAGCAGATCCTCGTCGCGCGAGAAGAGAAGGTGACCCTCAAGGCCTCCGCGTTCTTCCTCGCCGAGTGGGACGACGAGCGCCAGGGCGAGATGAAAGCGGCCGGCGTCCCCTTCGAGGTGATCCTGCGCGATGTCACGGACGACCGGACGCTCTACCTGTTCGAGCTTCAGGGCGACGATGAGCCGCCCGCCGCGTGGCGCGCGCTCTACAGGAACGGCCGGAACGTCATCGTGTCGATGAGCGACGCGGACGCGGAGACGTGGACGCTAAAGGGCCAGCACCCGGTCCGTCTCTGGCACGAGCCGCAAGGCTGGGGCCGATCCGCGACCGAGCTCGTGGCCTACGACTGCAGCACCAAGCCGCTCATCGCGGGGATGCTGGCGAACACGAGCACGTCCCGGTGGCTCGATTGGATCGAGAAGCTCTCCGGCGTGGAACCGGTCGAGATCGGGGGAGCCAA
>Ga0315278_10001419_pt1 | contig 20943 bp, 21 predicted proteins | sample YL17G06_0_MG_FD_203880 | JGI IMG/M metagenome (GOLD analysis project Ga0315278, IMG submission 203880) | Sediment microbial communities from Yellowstone Lake, YNP, Wyoming, USA - YL17G06_0 | ecosystem: Environmental > Aquatic > Freshwater > Lake > Sediment | place: USA: Wyoming | collected... | reverse complement strand
CAGCGCCCGCGCGCCGTGCGCCGCAGCGCCGCCGGCGCACAGCGCCGCGGCGAGGAAGCTCGTCTCGACGATCTCTTCGCGCGTCGCTCCCGACTTCTTCGCCCCCTTCACGTGCGCTTCGATGCATATAGACGCACTGCGTGACGTGCGCGACCGCGAGAGCGATCAGCTCCCGATACTTGCGCGGGATCTTGGCGTCCTTGCGGCCGACGATGCGGTCGAGATCGACCCACGCCTTGAATTCGGCCGGCGCCAGCTCCTTCATGTCCTTGAGAAGCTTGAGATCATCGCTGTCGTGATAGTGGGTGCCCATCGTCAACCTCCGTGTCTCGGCAAGCGTCGCGGACCCCGCTCGCGCGCTGCGCCGTTTCCTACGATCTGCTACGCGCTCGCCGTCCGGTACGGGTCGTGCGCTTCGATGAAGGCGTCGAGCTCGGCGAGGAACTCGCCGCACGGCTTCGCGGCCGGCGCGTCGGCTGCGTGGAGGACTTTGTGGAAGACGCGTTGGGAGGACATGCCCGGTTCTCGACGAGGGCTCGCCAACTTGATTCGATTCTCGCACGCATAGTCGACACGCCGAAACCGGTCAACTACGGATGAATCCATCGTTTTCGCTAGCGGAAGAAGCGTCCGGCTGCGCCTCCGCCGCCGGCTCGAGGCCAATCCGCCCGACCTTCGCAACACGGAGTCGCTCGACGAGGGGCGGGGTCTTCCGCAACAAGGACCGGGACACGGAGGGTTGAGCCGCTGAATCGAGGAATCCGTCCGCTGGCGATCTTCCTCGCCGCGGTGACGCTATTCGGTCTCGCGATCGTCGGCTGCGAGTCCGGTGACGAGTCCGGCAAGACCTCCAAGAAGATGGACGAGCGCATGCGCGAGATCGAAACGCGCGTGAAGGAGTCGATGCCGAAGACGCAGCAGATCGCGCTTGCCCAGAAGGTCGACCCGGCCGTAGTGAAGAAGGCCCAGGAGCAGCTGAAGATGCTGAAGGAGTACTTGGAGGATCCGCCGAGCGGCAAGATCGACATGGTGACGGTCAATGCGATCGAAGCATTCCAGCGCCACGTCGGGCTTCGGGACGATGGGCTCCTCGACGACGAAACGCGCCGGCGGCTCGATGATGCGGCGAAGAACGCCGAGACCGCTACGAAGACTTCAGCCGGGTGAGCGCCGCTTCGTAGAACCCGAGATCGGAGTCGCTGAAGAGCACGAAGCGCACTTCGGCGATCGTGTGGCTCTCGCGATCGAGGAAATCGCGCACCGTGCGGAGCGCGATGTCGGCCGCGTGCTCGATCGGAAACCGATACGCGCCGGTCGAGATCGACGGAAACGCGATCGACGAGATCCCGCGCTCGGCCGCGATTCGCATGCTCGACCGATAGGCAGAGGCGAGCAGACCCTCTTCGCCTCTCTTGCCGCCACTCCATACCGGCCCGACCGTGTGGATCACGAACGTCGCCCGCAGCGTGCCGCCGGTCGTGATCACCGCATCGCCGGTCGCGCACCGGCCCCGCTCGGCGACGATCTGCTTGCACTCTTCGAGAATCGCGGGTCCCCCGGCGCGGTGGATCGCCCCGTCGACGCCGCCGCCACCACAGAGCGACGAGTTCGCGGCGTTGACGATCGCCTCGACGTCCTGCTCGGTGATGTCTGCGCGCACGAGCGCGAGACGGGTCGTGCCGATCGTGATCTCCACGCGATCATTGTCGCTCCGCCGTCTCCGTTCGTCGAGGCAGAGCGAGGTTCAGACGTCACGGAGAAGCCGATTGAGCGGATGAGGCGTCGGCGAGACCGGAAACGGTCGCATCTCGCCCGGGCCAGCGGGCCGCCCGCTACCGCAATCGTGCTCGAGTGACGATTCGTAGCCCTCGATCTTCTTCGCCAGCGACGACGAGCGGTCGCCGCATGCCTCGAGACAGTGTGCGCCGCAGAGGTCGCTCAGCATGACTTCACACTTGCCTTCGCGGGTATCGCGCGAATCGGCGGCGCGGCGACCGCACTCCGACCGACAATGCGCCTCGGGGTCCGGCAGGCACTCCGGCGGGCCGTAGCGCGTCGCGAGGCAAGCGCTCGACATCGCGACGGCGACGCCAGCGATCAGCCAGACGAGTCGCCGCGAGCGCCTCACGCGACCACCCGCGGCGCCTTGCAGGGCAGCAGACGGAGGAGGAGAGCGACGGCGAGAGTGTGACGGGGAGGAGAGACGGCGGATCCCGAATGACGCCACCGGGCGACGTGAGCGCCGTCGCGCGCAGAACGAGGTGCATGCCCTGCCGCGACGAGCCACCAGCCCTTCGAGAACTCGGCGATCATCTCCGGGCTAGAAAATAAAAAGTGGGCAGGGACGGAATTGAACCGCCGACACGGAGCTTTTCAGGCTCCTGCTCTACCGACTGAGCTACCTGCCCATGCAAAACGTTTGCTACTAGCGAAGGCGTTTCGGAGCGTCAAGCGCGCTTCGCTTGGCGCTGACCGAGCTTGCGCTCGACGAAGTCCATCATCTCGCGTTCGATCGCGACACCATCGAACGCGTTGATCTCTTCGATGCCGGTCGGGCTGGTGACGTTCACCTCCGTGAGATACCCGCCGATCACGTCGATGCCGACGAAGTAGAGCCCGCGCAGCCGAAGATCCGGCGCCAGCCGCCGACAGATTTCGCGCTCGCGATCGGTGAGCTCGGTCCGCTCCGAGCGTCCGCCCGCCGCGAGGTTGCCGCGCACGTCGTTCGCCTGCGGAACCCGCATCATCGCGCCGAGCGGTTCGCCGTCGACGAGGATGATCCGCTTGTCGCCGTCCCGGCTCGCCGGCAGGTACTCCTGGGCGACGATCGCCGCCCGCCCACCCGCAGTCGCCAGCTCGAGGAGCGAGTTGACGTTGCGATCGCTCTGCCGCAAGTGGAAGATGCCCCGACCGCCGAAGCCATCGATCGGCTTGACGATCATCTCTCCGCCCAACTCGTGGAGAAAGGCGCGGAGCTCGACCAGGCTGCGGGTCACGAGCGTGCGCGGAATCAGCTCCGGGAAACGCAGCACGAATAGCTTCTCGTTGGCGTCACGCAGCCCGCCCGGGTCGTTGACGAGCAGCGGGCCGCGCGCCAGCTCCGCAAGCTGCGTGGCGTGCAGGTACTCGACGTCGACCGGGGGGTCCTTGCGCAGGAAAACGACGTCGAACGCCGAGAGTCGCGCGAGCCCTTCCGCGAGGACTCGATAGTGATCCCCCTTGGCGCGCTTGAGCTCGACTTTCTTGGTCGTAGCCCAGACCTCGCTGCCGCGGTACTCGAGATGCTTCTGCTCGAAGCAGTGGACCTCGTGGCCGCGGCGCTGGCACTCGAGCATGAACGCCAGGGTCGTGTCGTGGCCGACGATAAGGGTTTCGATCGGATCGATCAGGAAGCCGACGCGGAGCGAGCTCACGCAAAAACACTAACACGCGAGAATCGTTGGCGCGACTACCGCGGAACCGAGTAGCGCTCTCGAACGCGTCTCGACGTTCGACTGCCGGGACCAGCGAAGCCGCGGAGGCAATCGCCTGCTACGTGGTATCGAGCCTTTGCGCTGCGCGCGGTGGCGTCAGCAGGGTTACTGACGACGCACCACGCTACGCGCCGGCCGGAGACCGGTCCAGGTCGCCCCAGAGAAACTGCGCCAGCGTGACGGCCGCGACGGCCGCCGTCTCGGCGCGGAGGATCCGCGGTCCGAGCGCGGCCAGCGTGAAGCCAGCGGCCTCGGCACGCGCGGCTTCTTCGGGTGCGAATCCACCCTCCGGCCCGGTCACGACGCAGACGCTCCGCACCCCTCGGTCGAAGGCTCGAGCGAGCGGCGAACCACCTTCCTCCCAGAAGAGAAGTCGGCGGTCGCATTCGGCGCTGACGGCGAGTACGTCGGCGAAGCTCGTGACGTCACGCACCTCCGGGCAGACGGCCCGACCGCACTGCGCCACCGCCGCGCTGGCGATTCGCCGCCAGCGGCGGACGCGCTCGGCGAAGTCGCGGCGCTCGGGAACCGTCCGCTCCGAGGTAAAGGGAAGGAACCGCGAGGCGCCAAGCTCGGTGGCCTTCTCGACGACCCAGTCGAGCTTCGGCCCCTTCGCGATGGCGACGGCGAGCGTCAGCGACAACGCGGACTCGGTTTGCCGCTCGATCGCACCGAGCACGTTGAGCTCCGCCGCCGAGGGCCCGATCGACGACAGCTCGGCGAGAAAACTCCCTCCCTCGCCGTCGAAGAGCTCCACGCGAGCGCCCGGACCAAGACGGAGAACGTCGCGTAGATGCCGAACCTCGGCGCCGCGAAGCCGCACGCGTCCGCTGCGAAGCTCCTCGGTTGGCGCTCGAAAGCGGTGCATGCCGCTCTCAGGACGCCCGCCGCAACGTGAGCGTGGTCCAACCCTCGAGGCAGCGTTCGCTCTTCGGTTCCCAGTCCTCGGCGACGGCCGCCTCCCGCACGGCGTCGCGGTCGGCCTCGAGAAGCCCCGAGACGATGAGCCAACCGCGCGGTTCGGCGTGATCGGCGAATCCCGCGAACAGCTCGCGAAGCGCGCCCGCGTAGAGGTTCGCGAGGATCAGTCGATAGCGCCCCGTCACGGCCTCGAGCGAGCCGCGTCGCAGTCGGATGATCTTCTCGACGCCGTTTCGGCGCGCGTTCTCCGCCGCCGCCTCGACCGCCACCGGATCGACGTCAACCGCGGCGACCGCTCGGGCGCCGAGTCGCGCGGCGGCGATCGCCAGGATGCCGCTTCCCGTGCCGACGTCGAGAACGGGCGAGAGCGCTCCCTCGCATTCGAAGAGATCCTCGAGCGCGAGCAAGCAACCGAGGGTCGAGGCGTGGTGGCCCGTACCGAAGGCCATCGCCGGCAAAATCTCGACTTCGTGTCGTCCCGAATCGTCGCGTGCACTCCAGGGCGTGCGAACGCGCAAGCGCCGTCCCACCTCGAGAGGAGGAAATCTCTGCTTCCATCCTTCGGCCCAGTCCTCCTCGTCGACGCATGCGACCGCGATTCGCGATGCGGCGGCACCGGGGAAGAACTCGTCGATCTCGCGGAGGAACCCCCGCAGAGCGTCGACGAGCTCGCGCTCGCGATCCGCGCCCTCGAAGTGGGCGCGCAGGCGCAGATGATCCGCGGCTGACTCCTCGATCACCCCGGGCGCTCCGCGATCGAAGAGCCACGCCGAGAGCGCGTCGCCCGCCGCCGGCGGGACCTCGGTCGAGAGCTCGAGCCAGCGGCGCATGCGTCGAGAATGCCATACACGGCTATCGGATTCGACGCTAACTCGGCAGGACGTATACTCGGAGATGGGATCGCGACCAACGGGAGCGACTGACAAAGACGTTCGCTCTCCGGTAGACTACGCCGATGCCCGACCGACCCCGACTGCTGCGCATCGCTCACCGCGGCGCCTCGGGACACTGCCCGGAGAACACCCGCGCGGCGTTTCTGCGGGCGATCGAGCTCGGCGCCGACATGGTCGAGCTCGATTGCCAGAACACCCTCGACGGCGCCGTGGTCGTGATCCACGACGAGACGCTCGAGCGCACGACCAACGGCAGAGGTCGGGTGCGAGATCATACGTTGAAGGAGCTCAAGGCGCTCGATGCCGGCTCCTGGTTCGGGCGCGACTTCGCCGGAGAAGAGGTGCTGACCCTGGAAGAAGCGGTCGAGATCCTGCACGGCCGCGTCGGGATCAATCTCGAGATCAAAGGGGACGACGCGCCCGGTCGGCTGGAGATCCAGTGCGTCGGCATCGTACGCAGCCTGCGCGTCTCGCGGGAAACGGTGTTCTCGTCGTTCTCGCCGCCGCGCATGCGCCTGGTGCGCGACCTCGCCGACGACGCGCGGATCGGAGTCTTGGCGGACGCGGGCGAGCCGTGGACCGCGGCATTCGCGCTCGGCGCCGAGCTCGGCGCCGAGGCGGTCCACGCCGAGCGCTCGCTCGTGTCGGCGACGGCAGTCAGCGAAGCGCACCGCCGCGGCCTCGAGGTACGCGTCTGGTCCGTCAACCGCCCGAGCGAGATGGAATCGCTCGCCGTTCTCGGTGTCGACGGCATCTTCACCGATTTCCCCGAGCGCCTGCTCCGCCTGAGCGTGATCCGTTCGTCTTCCGCGTGAGTCCCGCTCTCGGCGTTCGGCTCGAAGAAGGTCTTTGCCGAGAGCCGGATCTCGGCGAGCGAAGGCCGAAGACAGTTGCTCGTTCGCAGCGGCAGCGTCTCGAAGCCGCCGAGCTCAAGGGGTTCGCGCGACCGGTCGCCGTTTTTCAGGAGCCGCGCACGTGAGTCCCGTTTCATTCTTGACTCCGGGTGGAATTTCTCTGACACTACACAATTCCTCTCAAGGGTCCGAAAGATCGGACCATGGGAATGCGGGAGGGAGGTGAAGTCGTCGATGCCCGGTGTTCGGCTCAGAGAAAACGAACCGATCGAAAGCGCGATTCGTAGATTCAAGAAGCAGTGTGAAAAGGCGGGTATCCTCGCCGAGCTGCGCAAGCGGGAGCATTACGAGAAGCCAAGCGTGCGCAAGAAGAAGAAGGCGCTCGCTGCCAAGAAGCGCGCGCTCCGGCGAGCGAGCCGTAGCTTTCACTGACCTTGCGCGAATGGGCCCAGAACGGTGAACCTGCTCGACTTCGCCGTTCTGGCCCTCATTCTCCTCCTCGGCATCCGCGGCTACTTCCGAGGTCTCTTTCGCGAGCTCTTCGGTCTCGCCGCCTGGCTCGGCGCCGGCGTGGCGGCCTACCTCTTCGGGCCGATCTACGGTCCAGCCGTCAGCGCCCGGTACATGTTGCCGCTGGCGATCGGCCAGACGCTGGCGGCTCTCGGAATCTTCACCGCGCTCTATCTCGGATGCCAGCTCCTCGGCTGGATCCTCTACCGACTCGCGCGTGCGATCTTCCTCGGGCCGGTCGACCGGGCCGGCGGGCTGGTGTTCGGTGGCGTGAAGGCAATCGCGATGAGCGCACTCTTCTGCATGCTGGTGACGTCGCGCCGTGGCCTCCCCGACCTCGCCGAACGCGTGCGGGAGTCGCCGATGCTCTCGGCAATGGTCGAGGAAGGATGGGGCGTGTTCGCGATCGCGCGGGTCTCCGCCGGCGTCAAGGGGAGCTGGCAGCGCCCCTACTCGAAGATGGAGCTCGAGGCGCGCGAGGCGCTGAATCGCTTCATCACTCCGAAACCGTCCGGCACTCCGACACCGCCCCGCCCGCGCGGCAAGTCGACGGGAGCAAACCCCGGATGAGCGGACGGGTCGGCGAGGACAAGATCGCCGAGGTCCGCGAGCGGACGAGCATCATCGAGCTCGTCTCGCGCTATACCGCGCTCAAGCGCACGGGGCGCAATCACCAGGGGCTCTGCCCCTTCCACTCGGAGAAGACGCCGTCCTTCAGCGTGAGCGAGGAGCGCGGGCTGTTCTACTGCTTCGGCTGCCAGGCGAGCGGCGACGTCTTCAAGTTTCTCATGCTGAAGGACAGCATGACTTTCCCGGAGGCGCTCGAGCGCCTGGCACGCGAGGCCGGGGTCGAGCTGCCGAAGCGGCCGGACGAGGAGCGTCGCGAGCAAGGGCGCGAGCGGTTGCTGCGGGTCAACGCGTTTGCGATGAAATTCTTCCAGAGCGCGCTCTGGGAAAATCCTGCGGGCGCGCCGGCGCGCGACTATCTCGCCCGGCGGAAGATCCGCGAGGACACGGCTCGAGCGTTCGGTCTCGGCTACGCACCACCGGACGGCCTCGCGCGCGCGCTCGAGAACGTCAAGGCGCCGCTCGAGGACGCAGAGTCCCTCGGGCTGATCGGCAAGTCGACGCGCGGCGGCGGCTGGTTCGATCGCTTCCGCAGCCGGGTCATGTTCCCGATCACCGACCTCGCCGGCAAGACGATCGCGTTCGGCGGTCGGCTGCTCGCGTCGGTCGAGGGACAGCCGAAATATCTCAATTCCCCCGAGTCCTCGCTCTTCCAGAAGCGGCGCTCGGTGTTCGGCTTGGCGGCGGCTCGGGATGCGATCAACGAAAAGCGGCGCGTCGTGCTCGTCGAAGGGTACGTCGACGTGATCGCCCTCGCGCAGGCGGAGATTCGCAACGTCGTCGCGCCGCTCGGCACGTCGCTGACGAGCGATCAGATCCGGCTGCTGAAGCGATTCACGGACGAGTTCCTCGTGCTCTTCGACGGCGACCGCGCCGGGATTGCCGCGGCGGCGCGTGCCTTCACGGTGTTCGCCGAGGTCGGCATCTTCGCCGAAGCGGCGTTTCTCCCCGAGGGGCACGACCCCGACACGTTCGTGAGCCAGGAGGGTGCTCCCGCGATGGAAGTGATCCTGGCGCGCTCCTCGCCGCTCATCGACCATTACCTGCATTCGCTCGCGGCGCCCGACGCATCGCTCGCCGCCCGGGCGCGCGCGGCACAGGAGGTCGCCGCGCTCTTCGAGAGTCTTGAGAATCCGATTTTCATGGGGCTCTTGCGTCGGCGCGCCGCGGAGTACCTGGGTCTGCCGGAAGAGCAGCTGCAGCGGCGAAGCACCCTGCGGCTCGCGCCGGAGCCCCCCCCCGCGCGCGCCGCGCCGCCGTCGTCGGCGCCGCTGGTCTCGCTCTCGACCCAAGAGCTCAGGATCCTCGAGCTCCTCTTGATCGACCGCGAGCTGCAGCGCCGACTACCGCCGTCGGCCGAAGACCTCTTCGCAAGCGCAGAGGCGCGCGCGTTGTTCGCCCGCATCTGCGACGGCGAGCCGACGGAGCTCGTTCGCGAGCTGCCGCGCGAGGCGGCCGACCGCGTTGCGCGCGCCTGGCTCGGGGAGCAAGAGGTCTACGCAGCGCCCGAGCAGATGCTCGAAGACTGCGTGGCGCGACTCGTGCAGCGGTCTCGAGACGCTCGCCTGCGCGCGCTCACGCAGGAGATCCGCGAGGCGGAGGGCCGCGGAGACGCGGCAGCACTGCGAGCGCTCCTCGCCGAGAAGCTGAGGCTCTCCGCCACCAAGCCGCGAACGGAGCCGGCGACGTGAGCATCGTCGTCCGCAAGGCCGAATCTCCCGAAGAGCGTCTCGCCGCGTGGCGGATCCGCGAACGAGTTTTCATCGGCGAGCAAGGGATCGCCGGCGCAATCGAGCGGGATGGCCTCGACGACATCGCCTTGCACTTGCTCGCGTGGGACCGCGGGACGGCCGTCGGTACGGTGCGCATCGTCGGTTTCGACGCCGAGCATCGGCCGGTATCACTCGCCAGGGCGACGGCCGTGAAGATCGGGCGCATGGCCGTGCTCGCGCCGAAGCGTCGCCTCGGCATCGGCAGACGGCTTATCGAGGCCGCGCTCGAGCTCGCCCGCCAGAGTGGGCCCCGGCGAGCCGAGCTCTCCGCGCAGGAATACGTGGTCGGCTTTTACGAGCACGCCGGCTTTCGCGTCGAGGGCGATCCCTACGTCGAGGCGGGAATCCCGCACCGGCGCATGAGCCGGGAGCTTTGAGCGAGCCGATGCCGAGCCGCTGCGTGGAAAGCAGGCTTTCGCCGAGCTCGTCCCCTAGTCGCTCGCGTCCCCGCGTCCGCTGCGCTTCGACTTCGCGCACATCGCCGTCGACGGAGACCACTCCTCGCCGAGTGGACGATTGCCATCGAGCGGCGCGAACGATCGCGTGGAGCAGCACGAGCGTGCGCGGAATCCGCGACGGGGGGATCCACAGCTGGAGGGAGTCCTGGAATCCGGCGGAGATCGTTCCCGGCGCGAGCGGATGAGGGGGTGCTCTAGGAGTTCTCGAATCGCCGTGCTAAGAAAACCCGTTACGCCGAACCCGCCGCAAATAGCCCCAGGGCTCACTCGGGCCCATAGCTCAGCTGGTCAGAGCGACCGGCTCATAACCGGTTGGTCCCAGGTTCGAATCCTGGTGGGCCCATTCCCTGTGTCGAGGACGAGGATTGGCTAGCCCCATCGAACGGCTCTACGCACTCCAACACGTCGATACCGAGCTTCGCGCTCTGCGGCTCGAGCTCTCCGCGCTCGAAGGGGCGGCTTCGGAGCTGAAGACCGAGGTCGGCACCAAACGATCGGTCACGCAAGCCAAGCGCCAGGAGATGGCGGAGCTCGAGCGTCAGGGCCGCGACATCGAAGCGAAGATCAGCGACGAGGAAGAGAAGACCAAGGACCGGCGCATGCGGATGCAGCGAATCCGCAACGAGAAGGAGCTCGCGGCGCTGCGGCGCGAGGTCGAAGTGAGCAAGGAGCTTTCCACGCAGCTCGAGGAGAGCTTGCTCCGCCTTCTCGATGGCGGCGATTCGAAAATGGCGGAGCTGAAGAGGCTCGAGGAGGAGCTCGCCGCTGCTGAGCAGAAGCTCGCCGAGCGCGAGCGAGAGCACGCCGAGCGGAGCCTTGCACTGGCCGCTGATCTCGAGCGGCTCACCGCCGAGCGCACCCGGATCGCCGAGGAGCTCGATGAGAGCCTGCGAAGACGGTACGAGCTGATCTTCCAGCGCAAAGGCGGGCTGGCGGTCGTCGAGGTGCGGAAGGAAGGCGACTGTGGCGGCTGCCGAATGCGCGTTGCGCCCCAGCTCATCATGCAGATCCACCACAACTCGGACATCGTCTTCTGCCCGAGCTGCCAGCGCATCCTCTGCGTCCCCGCCTCGGACCTCGCACCGCGCACGGCCAAAGACGCACCCAAAGTCGAGGCGTGAGCGCGGCGCTCCGCTCGCTCCCGCACCGAAATGCACCCGGGCAGCATCGAGCGGGATGCCTCTCTACGCCGCGATCTTCTTCAGAAGATACGCCTGAATGAACCGATCGATGTCGCCGTCGAGCACGGCATCCGTGTTGCCGACCTCGACACCCGTGCGGAGATCCTTCACCAGCCGGTACGGGTGCAGCACGTACGAGCGGATCTGGCTGCCGAAGCTGATGTCCTTCTTGTCCTTGGTGAACTCCGTCATCTTCTCCCGCTGCTTCTCCATCTCGAGCTCGTAGAGCTTCGCCCGCAGGATCTTCATCGCCATCGCACGATTCTTGTGCTGCGATCGCTCGTTCTGGCAGGCGACCACGACGCCGGTTGGAAGGTGGGTGAGGCGCACGGCCGAGTCGGTCTTGTTGACGTGCTGCCCCCCCGCACCGCTCGAGCGGTAGGTATCGACCCGCAGATCTTCGTCGCGAATGTCGACTTCGATCTCGTCCTCGATCTCCGGATAGACGAACACCGAGGCAAACGAAGTGTGCCGGCGCGCGTTGGCGTCGAACGGGGAGATGCGCACCAGGCGGTGGATGCCCCCTTCGGCCTGCAGGTAACCGTACGCGTACAGCCCCTCCACGGTGAAGGTCGCGTTCTTAATCCCGCCGCCCTCCCCGGGCTGCAAGTCGACGAGCTCGGCCTTGAATCCGCGCCGCTCCGCCCAACGAAGGTACATGCGGAGCAGCATCTCCGCCCAGTCCTGCGCTTCCGTGCCGCCCGCACCGGGATGCACCGTGACGATCGCGTTGCCGGCATCGTGCTCGCCGCCGAGCATCTGGCGAAGCTCCATCTCGCCGAGGAACTGTTCGATCTCGAGCGCTTTGGACTCGGCCTCGGTTCGTCCTTCCTCGTCCCCCTCGGCGGCCATCTCGAGAAAGACCTTGCCGTCGCCGAGACCACCGCTGAGACGCTCCCAGGCATCGAGCGTGGACTGCAGCACCGAGCGTTCCTTCAGGAGCTTCTGTGCGTTGTCAGGGCTTTGCCAGAAATCCGGCGCGGCGCTCTTCTCGGCGAGCTCCATCGCCCGACGTTCCAGGCTCGTGACGTCAAAGATGCCTCCCGAGCGTGTCGATACGCTTCTCGAGCTCGAGGAGCTTGTCGCGAATCTCACCTACCGAGAACATGTAGATCCTTTCTTCGCCGCTTCGGGCGCGTCGAGCGGCGCTGCGAAGCCATTTTCTCTCGCATACACCATTCTGCGATCCGCCGCAGCATCTCCCGTTCCTTGCGCTTCATTCGCCGCTCCTCGCGGAAGGAGATCTCGTGGTCGTATCCAGCGAGATGGAGGATGCCGTGGACGAGGAGCCGGTTCACTTCTTCGCCGAGCGTCAAGCCGTGCTCACCCCCTTGGCGTTTCGCCGTCTCGAGCGAAATGACGACATCGCCGAGTGCGCTCGAGACGCGCCCGAACTCGCCTTCGCGGAGCGAAAACGAGAGCACGTCCGTCGGTCGGTCCTTGCCACGCCAGGAGCGGTTGAGCCGGCGGATCTCGGCATCGTCGACGAGCGAGAGGCTCAGCTCGGACGCGCCTAGATCGAGCGCCTCAAGAACGACGTTCGCCTTCCGGCCGAGGACTCGACGGTCGACCCCCTTCGCGGAGATCGTTCCCGACACGAGCACCGCCATTCGCGCCCTCCCCGCGGTTTTCCGCTTCGGCAGCGCCCGCGCGCTCGTAGGCGGAGATGATGTCCTGCACGAGCCGGTGGCGCACCACGTCCTTCTCGTTGAAGTAGATGAAGCGGATGTCGCGGATGTCGGCGAGGATCGACACCGCGTGCTTCAGCCCCGACGACTTGCCGGCCGGCAGGTCGATTTGCGTGACGTCGCCGGTCACCACCGCCTTCGAACCGTAGCCGAGCCGCGTGAGAAACATCTTCATCTGCTCGTTCGTGGTGTTCTGCGCCTCGTCGAGGATGACGAACGAATCGTTCAGCGTTCTCCCGCGCATGAACGCCAGCGGTGCGACCTCGATCGTGCCGCGCTCGATCATCTTGCGCGCGCCGTCGAAGTCGACCATGTCGTGGAGCGCGTCGTAGAGCGGGCGCAGATAGGGGTTCACTTTCTCCGCGAGATCGCCGGGGAGGAAGCCGAGCTTCTCCCCCGCTTCCACGGCGGGACGTGCGAGGATGATCCGCGCATAGTTGTTCTTGGTGAGCTCAGCGACGGCCATGGCCATGGCCAGGAACGTCTTGCCCGTTCCCGCCGGCCCGATCCCGAACACGATGTCGTGGCCGCGGATCGCGTCGATGTAGACCTTCTGGTTGAGGCTCTTCGGCGTGATCACCCGCTTGTGCCCGGGGATGTAGATGGTGTCGAGAAAGATGTCGCGCAGGTTCGCGCCGCGATCGCTCGAGAGGATGCGCACCGCGTACTCGACGTCGCTCGGATAGACCGGATAGCCCTTCTCGATAAGACCGTAGAGCTGCTTTACCACGCGGCTGGTGAGCTCGCGCTGCACGGCGTCGCCCTGGATCTGGATCATCCCCGCGGAGGAGGCGATGCGCACGCCGAGCAGGCGCTCGAGAGCGCGCAGGTGCTCGTCTTGCTGGCCGGCGACCTGATGGATCAGCCGTTGATCGTCGAATGTGAGCTCGGTCGATCCGTCGTCGCTCAAGCCACGACCTCGTAAACTTTCGCGAGCGCTTCGTCGATGCGCGAGGGGTCCGGTCCACCGGCTTGCGCGAGCTCGGGCTTGCCTCCGCCTCCGCCGCCGACGATCGGCGCGATCTCTTTGATGATCTTGCCCGCGGCGTAGCGTCCGACCAAGTCCTTCGTCACCGCGGCGAGCAGCAGCGCCTTTTCACCGCGCTGCGTGCCGAGCACGACGATGCCCGAGCCGAGCTGGTCGCGAAGCCGATCCGCCATCTCGCGCAGCGCCTTGTCGTCGACGTTCTCGACGCGCTCGGCGAGCACCGAGACGCCGTTCACCTGGCGCGCACGGGACGCGAGATCGGCGCTCTGGCTGCCCGCAATCTTCGACTGCATGTCGGCGAGGCGCCGCTCGAGGTCCTTCTGCTGTGCGAGCAGCCGCTCGAGCCGCTCGACGGCGGCGTCTTCGGGTCCCTTGAGGATCTCGCCGATTTCGCGCAGCAGCTGCTCCCGCCGGTGGATCCAGTCGAGCGCGCCCTCACCGGTCAGCGCTTCGATCCGCCGCACGCCTGCCGCGACGCCCGACTCGCCGCGCAGCTTGAAGAGCCCAATGTCGCCGGTGCGGTGGACGTGCGTTCCGCCGCAGAGTTCGGTCGAGAAGTCGCCCATGCGCACGACCCGCACTCGGTCGCCGTACTTGTCGTCGAAGAAGGCGAGCGCTCCACGGCGAATAGCCTCGTCATACGGCATTTCCTCGCTCGTGACCGAAGCGTTCTCGCGAACGTGCGCATTGACCTGGTCTTCGACCTCGACGAGTCGCTCGGGCGCGATCGGCCCCTGGAACGTGAAGTCGAAGCGAAGCCGGTCGGGCGCGACCAGCGATCCCGCCTGCCGAACCTGCGCGCCGAGGAGCTCGCGGAGCACGGCGTGAAGGATGTGCGTGACCGAGTGGTTCAGGCGGGCGGCGTCGCGGCGCTCGCGGTCGATCGCGAGCCGGACACGCTCACCGCGGCGAATCGCTCCGCGAACGACTTTTCCGCGATGGACGATCGCCTCCCCTTCTCCGCCGTCCGAGCGCAGCGCCTCCTTTTGCGTGTCCGCGACCTCCAAGCGGCCGCCGCGCTCGCTCTCGATCGAGCCGCGGTCGCCGGTCTGGCCGCCGGACTCCGCGTAGAAGGGTGTCTCGGCGACGACCACCGCCGCATCCATTCCCTCGCGGGCCTCGTCCACCTCGGCGCCGCCGACGAGCACGGCGAGGATCTCGGATTCGTGCTCGTAGGCAAAATCTCCGGTGAAGCGACTGACGATCGGGGTGCGGACGCGGAGCTCGGGAGCGGTCCCCGCGGAGGCGCCTCCAGCCTTCTGCGCCTCGCGAGCCCGCGAGCGTTGCTCGGACATCGCCCGCTCGAAGCCCGCGCGGTCCACCTCGATGTCGTCGGCCTTGAGTACGTCCTCGGTGAGGTCGAGCGGGAAGCCGTAGGTGTCGTATAGCTTGAAGGCGACCGCGCCGGGCAGCATCCGCTCGCCACCCGCTCGCAGGCGCTCGACCTCCTCCTCGAGGACCGCCCCGCCGCGCCCGAGGGTCTCTCCGAAGCGGACCTCCTCGGCGCCCACGATCTCCTCGATCTCGCGGCGACGGGAACGCAGCTCCGGATAGGCAGCCCCGAAGCCCTCGACCACGCAGCCAGCGACCCCCGCGAGGAACGGATCTCCGAGCCCGAGGTTCTTGCCGTGCCGCGCGGCGCGGCGAAGAATCCGCCGCAGCACGTAGCCACGTCCCTCGTTCGACGGCCGCACGCCGTCCGCGATCATGAACGCGATCGCTCGTCCGTGGTCCGCGATGACGCGAAACGAGACGTCCGGCTCGCCGCCCTCGCCATAGGGCCTGCGCGCCAGTGCCTCGGTGAAACGGATGATGTCGCGCAGGAGATCGGCGTCGTAATTGCTCGGCACGCCCTGCACGACCGCGGTGATGCGCTCGAGCCCCATGCCGGTATCGACGTGCTTGGCTGGCAGCTCCTCGAGCGTGCCGCGCTCGTCGCGATTGTACTGGATGAAGACGAGGTTCCAAAGCTCGATGAAGCGCGCACAGCCGGCATTGACGGCACAGTCGTGGCCGGCGACGTGCTTCCGATCACAGTTCCCCGCGCCCCGGTCGATGTGGATCTCCGAGCACGGACCGCACGGCCCGGTCTCGCCCATCTCCCAGAAGTTGTCCTTCTCCCCAAAGTGGAGGATCCGCTCGGGGCTGATGTCGGTGACCTTCCGCCACCACGCTTCCGCCTCCTCGTCGCTCTTGTAGACCGTCACCCAGAGCTGATCCTTCGGCAGCTTCCAGACCGCGGTCAGCAGCTCCCAGGCCCAGCCGATCGCCTCCTTCTTGTAGTAGTCGCCGAACGACCAGTTGCCGAGCATCTCGAAGAAGGTGTGGTGGTACGTGTCGCGCCCGACCTCCTCGATGTCGTTGTGCTTGCCGCTGATGCGTAAGCACTTCTGCGCGTTCACCGCACGCGGGTTCGTCCGCTTTTCGGCGCCGAGGAAGACCCGCTTGAACTGGACCATCCCGGCGTTGGTGAAGAGCAGCGTGGGGTCGCCGGCCGGAACCAGCGAGGCGCTCGGCACGAAGTCGTGTCCGCGGCTCTTGAAGAAGTCGACGAAGCTCTGGCGGACTTCGTTGCCGGTCATCAAGCCTTCCTTATTCCCATACATCGAAGAGGCTGTCGATGACCTCTGCCGCAAAGCCCCGCCCCGCGAGAAAGCGCGCCGCACGCGCCTGCCCGCGTCGCTCGGCGAGATCCGCCGGGGCGAAGTGTCGGGCGAGAATTCCGCGCGCCAGCTCTCGCTCCTCGCGAGCGTCCGGGCTCACGCTCTCGGCGATTCCTTCCTCGACCTCGAGCTTGCGGAGCTGATCCTGAATGCGGAGAGAGCCGAAGCCGCGTTTCTTCCATCGTTCGGCACATTCGGCGGCAAACTTGCGGTCGTCAACATAGCCAAGCCCGCGAAGCCTCCCCAGCACCCCGCGTACGAGCGATGCCGACGCGCCGCGGAGCTTCAGAGCGCCGGCGATTTCGGCCTCGCTCCGGCCCCGGCGCGCCAACATGCGGAAGGCCAGATCCATAGCCTCCTCACGACTCAGTCGGGGAGGTTTCAAAGTTTGTGCGGTTTTCGGCCGCCGAAACCGTGCGGTCGCGGCGGGCGGAGAGAAAACTGGCACGAACTGCGAAACGCTCCCTAGAAGCGGTCGATCTTCAGCCGCTCCGGCCCTTCGGCCTCTTCGTCCTGCGGGGCACGCTCGAAGTCCTCCCAGCGTCGGTCGCTCGTCGAGGCGACGCCGCGAATCTTCAGCGCGAAGTCGTCGGGGTTGGAAGACTGGGCGAGCGCCTCCTCGTAGGTGATCAGGCCGCGCCGGTAGAGCGCCATCAGCGACTGATCGAAACTCTGCATCCCGTAGCTCGAATGCCCGACCGCAATCGCATCGCGAATCTCGGGCGTCTTCTCCTTCGAGGCGATGCACTCGCGGATCCGAGCCGTCGACACCATCACTTCGCACGCCGGCACCATGCCCTGGCCGTCGGCACGCGGCATTAGCCGCTGGCTGAGGATGCCGCGGATGATGTTCGCGAGAATGAGCCGGATCTGCTCGCGCTGATGCTCGGGGAAGTTGGAGACGATCCGCGTGATCGTTTCCGTCGCGTCCAGCGTGTGCAGCGTCGACAGCACCAGGTGTCCGGTCTCGGCAGCGAGGATCGCGGTCTCGATCGTCTCGAGGTCGCGCATCTCGCCAACCAGGATCACGTCCGGGTCCTGCCGGAGCGCGGCCTTCAGGCCGTCGGCGAAGGTCGTGACGTCGTAGCCGATCTCCCGTTGCGAGACGATCGAGCGGATGTCCTCGTGCGTGTACTCGATCGGGTCCTCGATCGTGATGATGTGGTTCGAGCAGTTCTCGTTGATGTGACCGACCATGGCGGCGAGGGTCGTCGACTTGCCGCTTCCGGTGGTTCCCGTCACCAAGATCAAACCGCGATTCTCCAGCGCGAGCTTGTTAACGATCGCCGGCAGGCGCAGTTCCTCGACCGTACGGATGCGCGCGGGGATCGCCCGCATCGCGACCGACGGTTCCCCCCGCTGCAGGAAGACGTTCACGCGGAAACGCGTCGCCTCCGCCGTCTGATAGGCGAGGTCGACCTGCATGCGGCTTCGGAAGCGCTCGCGGTGGTGCTCGTCAAGAAGCACGTCGAGGATCGCCGCCATGTCCTCGCGCGTGAGTGGCGAGGATTCCTCGAGGGGGTAGAGGATTCCGTGGATGCGAATCGTCGGCGGCATGCCGACCTTCAGATGCACGTCGGATGCTCCGCGTTCGATGGCTTGGTGCAGGATACCGTTTAGATCCACGTTGTTCCTCCGTCTCTAGGGCGCTCGTCAGCGCCCTTTGGTGTCACGCTTCGGCCTCGCCTCGTCTGCCGCGTCGGCCATCACCGGCTTGGGCGATTCGTTCAGGGCGAGCCCATGCTTGCCGCGCACCTGGGTTTCGATCTTTCGGGCCACCTCGGGGTGGTCGTGCAGATACCCTTTGGTGTTGTCGCGGCCCTGGCCGATGCGCTCACCCTCGAAGGAATACCATGCCCCACTCTTCTCGATTACGCCACATTCGGAGCCGAGATCCACGATCTCTCCGTCTCGCGAGATCCCCTGGCCGTAGATGATGTCGAATTCCGCCTCCTTGAACGGCGGGGCGACCTTGTTCTTCACCACTCGCACCTTGGTGCGGCTGCCGACCACCATCTCGCCTTCCTTGATGTTGCCGATGCGCCGGATGTCGAGCCGAACGGACGAATAGAACTTGAGGGCGTTGCCGCCGGTCGTCGTCTCGGGGTTTCCGAACATCACGCCGATCTTCATGCGGATCTGGTTGACGAAGACGACGATCGTCTGCGACCTGGAGATCGCCGCGGTGAGCTTGCGCAGCGCCTGCGACATCAAACGGGCCTGCAAGCCCATCTGCGGATCGCCCATCTCGCCCTCGAGCTCGGCCCGCGGCACCAGCGCGGCCACCGAGTCGACGACGAGCACGTCGATCGCCGCCGTGCGTACGAGCGTCTCGGTGATCTCGAGCGCCTGCTCGCCGTGGTCGGGTTGCGAGATGTAGAGGTCCTCGGTTCGGATACCGAGCTTCCGGGCGTAGCCGACGTCGAGCGCGTGCTCCGCGTCGATGAAGGCGCACACGCCGCCCTTCTTCTGCGCTTCAGCGATGAGCTGCAGCGCGAGCGTCGTCTTGCCGGAGGACTCCGGCCCGTAGATCTCGACCACCCGCCCGCGCGGCATGCCGCCGACCCCGAGCGCGATGTCGAGCCCGAGGCTCCCGGTCGAGATCGTCGCTACGTCGCGCAAGAGCGCGTCGGCACCGAGCTTCATGATCGAGCCCTTGCCGAAGGACTTCTCGATCTGGCTGACGGCCAGATCCAACGCACGCTCGCGATTCGCATCCATCGTCATGTTCCGCTCCATTCCAATCCGCTCCCGACGGGGATCGTGTCGGTGGTGATTATAAGGGCAAGACGGTGCCGCTGAAAGGCTTGCGTGGGCGATCGCAACGCCGCGAAACGGCACGTTTCAACCACCTGCGAGAGGAAATTTCACGAGCGGCGTGTAGACCGCGCCATCCGGACGCAGCTGGCTCCGGTAGAGCGTGACGTGATCGATGAGGCTCACGCCGAAGCTCCGGTCAGCGTTCGCCTTGAGAAGCCGCGCGAAACCCTCCCATCCCCGCGCCGAGCGCACCCGGCCAAGCGTGATGTGCGGCGTGAGCTCACGCTCCTCCGGGGGGAATCCCAGCGGCGAAAGCACGATCTCCGCACTTTCCGCGAGCGTGGCGATACCGGCGCCGTGAAGCCCCACCCACACCACCCGAGGGCGCTTCTGGTTGGGGAAGACACCGAGGCCGCGGTACTCGATCTCGAACGGAGAAAGCGCGCCGAGAGCCTGCCGGAGCCCGCGCTCGATCTCCGGGATCTCGGATTCTCGGACTTCGCCGAGGAACTGGATCGTCAGGTGCATCGTCTCCGCCGAGACCCAGCGCACATCGGCGCTGGCGTCGGCAAACTCGGACTCGATCTCGATCAAACGGCCGATCACGTCGTCGGTGGGGCGGATGGCGAGGAAGGCGCGAATCATGAGCGTTCGTCGGCGGCCAGGGTTCGGCTACTTGCGGATCAGCAGCGATTCCTCGGGGCGGCGCCCGAGCGCATGCCGGCGAACCCAGTCGAGGGCGATCTGGGAGGCAAGCAGCCGAATCCAGTCGCGCGTGCCCCAAAGCTGGTAGCGGCGAGAGACTAGGATCCCGTCCGCGGCGAAGCCTACGTAAACGGTGCCGACCGGGGTCTGCGGCGTCCCGCCGTCGGGACCGGCCACACCGGTGACCGAAACTGCTAGGTCGGCGCCACAAGCCCGCCGCGCTCCGGCGGCCATCTGCTTGGCGGTCTCGTCGCTCACCGCCCCATGACGTTCGAGCGTCTCGCGAGGGACCCCGAGCACCGCCTGCTTCGTCTCGAGCGTGTACGCGACGAGCCCGCCCGCGAAGACTTGAGAGCTTCCGGGCACGTTGGTCAGTCGTTGAGAGACCAGACCGCCCGTCACCGACTCGGCCGTGGCGAGCTTCCAGCCGCGCGCGCGAAGCAGATCCTCGACCACCCCTTCCATGGTCGCGCTCCCCTCGCCGAAGACGTAATCGCCGATCCGCGCTCGCACGCGCTCGCCGAGATGCGCGAGCCTCTCGTCGACTTCGCCCGGCAAGCCGTGAGCCGTCACGCGTACGCTGATCTGCGGGAAGGCGGCGCGGAACGACAGCCGTCCCTCTTCCGGCGAGACCACGCCCTTCATCATCTCGTCCAGCGCGGATTCGCTCGCACCGAAGGTCTGGAAGCTTCGGCTCCGGTAGACGAGGCCCGTCTCGTCGAGGCTGCGGATCCACGGCAGGACCGTCGTCTCCATCATCGGCTTCATCTCGCGGGGCACGCCGGGCATGACGACGACGAATCGGGTCCGGCCCTTCCACTCGACGTCGACGCGATAGCCCGGTGCGGTGCCGAGCGGGTTGGCGAGGATCGCCGCCCCTTCGGGGAACGTCGCCTGGCGGAGATTGTTCTCCGGCATCGTGCGGCCGATCGAGCGAAAGAGCGCACGGATGTGTTCGGCAGACTCCTCGTCGAAGTAGAGCTTGCGGCCGAGGGTGGCGGCCAGGGTCTCCGTCGTCAGATCATCCGCGGTGGGGCCGAGACCGCCGGTAGCGATCACCAGGTCGGCCCGATCGAGGCCGCTCGCGAATGCCCAGCGAATGCGCTCTGCATCGTCGCCGACGACGAGGACCGCCACGAGGTCGACGCCGCTCTCGAAGAGCTTGTCCGCCAGAAAGTTGGAGTTGGTGTCGACGGTGAGGCCGGAGGTGAGTTCGTCGCCGGTTGATAGAATGACCGCCTTCTCGATCACGTCTCCTCCGAGAGAGATCTTAGGGTTCGGAACCCCGCCAGGCAAGCTCCATCTATCCACACCGATGGCGCCACCGACCGAGGCTAGCTCGGTAGGATGCTCGGCCTTAGCAAGTCGCGACCAACGACTGGAGCGATCCGCCGCGCAGGCTACGGCGCGAACCCGAAGCCGTTGATGACGACTTCAACGTCCTGACCGT
>Ga0315278_10001416_pt1 | contig 20973 bp, 21 predicted proteins | sample YL17G06_0_MG_FD_203880 | JGI IMG/M metagenome (GOLD analysis project Ga0315278, IMG submission 203880) | Sediment microbial communities from Yellowstone Lake, YNP, Wyoming, USA - YL17G06_0 | ecosystem: Environmental > Aquatic > Freshwater > Lake > Sediment | place: USA: Wyoming | collected... | reverse complement strand
TTCGAGAGCCTCTGAGACGCGGACCCACCGACGACGAACATCCTATCGAATGCGGGGAATGACATGCCCTCTCTTATAACTTGACTGTTGGGCCCGCTGGAGCGGCCGCTTCGTCCGGTCGAAAAAGAATTAATAGACGGTACCGGCATATTAGGGGCAACGAGATGGGATGCAAGTGAACGAAGGTACTGACCAGTTGTATCTATCCTCCCACGGGGCGGAAACGATGCAAGAAGACGGCACCCCGGAGGCTCACGCCGAGCCGCAGCCGAAGAAGGAATCCAAGCCTGTCAAGAAGAAAGCCTATCAGGGGCTGGAACAGGTAGGGCTCATCTACGGCAACGTCGGCACTCTCAGGTTCAACGGGTTCGTCACAGGTAAGCTCGATAAGATGGACTATGTCCAGGTCGACCACGAGGAGGTCGGCTGGGTCCTGTGCCAGGCCACGGAGATCGAGCGGAGGACGAACCTCACGGTCGAGGGCGTCGCCAGTCTCAAGAACGGCACACCGGTGCCGATAGATGAGAAGGAGATCGCCACCGTCACCATCATCGGTTACCGGGACGACCGCGGCCTGCTCCAGGTCCCGAGGACCCCGCTGAAGGCGGGCGTCCCGGTCTTCAGGGCCAAGGACGAGATGATCACCGATATCATAGGCATCGAGGAGGACAGCAAGACCGGGGCGTACCTGGGTCTGCTGTCGGGCCACGACATAAAGGTCGAGCTGGACATCAACAAGCTCGTCCAGCGGCATGTCTGCATCCTGTCCATGACGGGTGGCGGGAAGTCGTACTGCTCGGGCGCGTTGATCGAGGAGATGATGAAGCACGATGTCACCGTCTGCATCCTCGACCCGCACGGCGAGTACTCCGCGATGAAGGAGAAGGGCGTTATCAAGAAGACCTCGCGCGACTTCCACGTGTCCCCCAGGGGCTACCGCGAGAAGATCATCGAGTTCGCGACGGACACCAACATCAACAAGGACGCGAAGCCGCTGAAGTTCACGCTCCACAACCTGGACGCGAGGGACATACTCGGCCTCATGCCGAGCAAGAACGTCAGGGCGTACCTGACGATGCTCCGGAAGACGATCGACATCCTGAAGGAGACCAAGGAGAACTACTCCGTCAAGGACATCATCGCGGTGCTCGAGGCCAGCGACGATTCGGCTGCCACGGGCCTGATCACCGAGCTCGACTACCTCAGCGAGATAGAAGTCTTCGCCGAGGAGGGCACGAAGATAGACGAGCTCATCCAGAAGGGCAAGACGACCATCATCAACCTGCGCGGGACGCCCTCCGACATACAGGAGCTCATAGTCAACCGGATCGGGAACGCCCTGTTCGAGCTCAGGAAGGTCAACAAGATTCCGCCCATGATGCTCGTGGTCGAGGAAGCCCACAACTTCTGCCCGCAGCAGGGCCAGAAGATCTGCTCGAAGGTGTTCAGGACGATAGCGTCCGAGGGCAGGAAGTTCGGCCTGGGCCTCATGGTCATCAGCCAGAGGCCGGCGAAGATCGACAAGAACGTCCTTAGCCAGTGCAACACGCAGATTATCCTGAAGGTCACCAACGCGAACGATGTCGCGGCGATCTCCCAGTCGATCGAGGGTTTCGTCGAGGGGATGGACGAGGAGATGCAGCGTCTGCCCGTCGGGACCGCGATCGTGACCGGGGCCGGCATCCAGTTCCCGCTGTTCATAGAGATCCGGCCGAGGGAGTCGAAGCACGGCGGCGAGAGCATCAAGGTCATCGAGTAGTGCGAAGTACGGGGGCGCGGATGGCTTCGAAGGGCACCGTGATCACGGAGGAGCGCGTCGAGAGATACCTCGACATAACAGCCAAAGCCATGGCCAAGCTTAAGGTCGCGGCGCCAGAGCGCTCGTTCAACCGCAGGCTCGCGGACGATTTCCTCAAGATGGCCAGGTCCTACTTCGACGATGCCAAGGACTTTGCGCGCAAGGGAGACCTCGTCAACGCCTTCGCGTGCGTGAACTACGCCCACGGGTGGCTGGACTGCGGCGCCAGAATCGGTCTTTTCGACGTGGGCGGGGACGATAAGCTGTTCACGCTCTACGAGTGAGCTGTGGTCAGAACACCGTCGGGCCCTCGACGGCCACCTTGCAGACTCGTATGTCGCCGAACCGCTTCAGCGCCTTGCGGAGCATCGGTGTGTCGCCGGTCGCGAAGACCGAGTTGCCGAGCATCGCCATGCTCGATGAACCATGCTTGTCTGCCGCGCACATCGCTATTCTGATCTTCTTCGATGCGAGTCCGGACTCGACGGCGAACGACGCCGAGAGCTCCATCAGCCTCTCGATGGACGGTCTCCTTGCGAGCGCGTCCACGCGCACGGCCCCGCTCCTGGTTATCGCGACCCTCTTAACCGGGTCGGAGAGCACGCTCCGTGTGAGAAGCCGCTTGCCTACCACCGCGAGCACCAGCTCGGGTTCCCCGCGGATCCTCAGCACCTTCCCTGTCGGGGGGAGACCAGGTCTCACCCTTATCGTGATGCCGCCCCTGTGTATGGCGGAGACGTCCCCGAGCCCGCAGCCGCACTCGATCTCTGCGATGTGGGCCGCCTCGAAAGCCTCCTGCCTGGTCCGCCCGAGGGTATCTGCCAGCGCGAGCGTCGAGGACAGCGCGCCAGCCGCGCTCATGCCGAACCCTTGGCTCTGCGGCAGGTCCAGGTCCGTGGAGATCGAGACCTTCAGCCTGTCACCCCCGATCATGTGCCGGACCGCGTGCTTCGTGACCTCCGCCCTGCTCTTGGCCCCGTCTATCTTGACCGTGACCGCCTGTCTGCTGGAGTCGCACACCGTCACCGCCGAGGTGGCCCCCAGCGTGGTGCACATGCCAGCGCCTCTGGAACCTTTCGCCAGGATGTCGTCCGAGCCACATATCTCGAAGAATCCGGTGATGTGGCCTGGGCTGAACGCCTTCGCCTTCATCTGAGCATCCCTGCGGCCACACCGACGATCCTCTCGGCGACCTCGGTCTTGGTCCCCTCGAGCTGGTCGGTGGCGCCCTCGCCTGAGACGATGACGACCCTCGTTTTGCCACGCTTGACGTCCTCGATCTTGTTCGCGACCACGAACGAGCACCTGGAGCGCTTGAGCAGCGCCGCGGCCTCCTTGACGAGGCACTCGTCGTCCATCCTGGCCTGGGCCTTGAACCCTACGATCACTTTGGCCTTCATCCTGTCGATCAGCTTCGGGTTGCGCTTGAGGACGATGGTGAGCTTGTCCTTGTTCGAGGATATCTTGCCATCCGTCTTCTCCGGGGAGTAGTCCGAGACGGCTGCGGGGAAGAACACGATGTCGTGCTTGACCTTCTTCGCGAGCGCCGCGAGGTCCTTGAAGCTCGAGAACCTGGTGGTCGGCAGGAACCTGGGTAACTCGACGCTGCACCTACCCATCCACAGTTCCACCTGGGCCCCGCGCTCGTAGGCTGCCTTGGCAAGCTCGATCCCCGTCTCGCCGGAGCTCCGGTTGGTGACCACCCGGATGTCGTCTATCGGTTCCTCGGTCGCGCCAGCGATCACGAGGACCTTCCTCCCCTTGAGATCCGCCTTGCCTATCTGGGACATGACGGATGAGACGATGTAGTCCATTTCAGGCATCTTGGCTTTCGACTCCTCGGTCTTGGGCATGAGCACCGTGACGCCGGCCTTCCTGAGCTTCGCGATGTTCTCCTGCACGATCCTGTGGTTCATCATCGTGCCGTGCATCGCCGGCACCACCATCACCGGTATGCCGCCGCCCAGCGCGGTCGTTGCGAAAGTTGTGACGGGCGTATCGTCCACGCCCATCGCGATCTTGGATATGGTGTTGGCGGTCGCGGGCGCTATGAGCATCAGGTCGCACCTGTCGGGCACATCGCCGCAGAACGAGACATGCTGGATCCTCCCATCGATCTGGGTGGTCACGGGCCTGCCGGTGGCGAACTCGAGCGCCCACGGGTGGATGATGGTCTGCGCGTCCTTGGACATGACTACATGGACCTCGGCGCCGTGCCTGATGAGCTCCCTGCACAACTTGACGTCCTCGACGGCGGCGATGCTGCCTGTCACTCCGAGCACGATCTTGCGCCCCTTGAGCTTGTCGCTCTTGGAACCTCTCAGATGGTCCGCAGGATGCATGTTTAACACCTCTTCTCAGGGCATTGCCTTGACTTTAAACCTTCCTCTCTTTGACCCTTGCCGTGACGTCGCCGGTGACTTCGGCTAGGCTCCTGTCGGCGTCTATGAGCACCATGTCCTTCTGGGTCCTCGCGAGCCTCTTGTAGTTCATCTGGACCTCCTTCAGGAAGTCGAGCTTCTCGAACCTGGACAGCTCGGCCCTCCTGCCGACCCTCTCTATGGCCGTCTGCGGGTCCACGATGAGCACGAATGTGATGTCGGGACGGATGGATATGCGCATGTTCGCTTCGAGGAGCCACCTGAAGTTGTCCCCGAGCGACCTGCGTCTCAGGGACGCGGTCTGGTACGCCACCGTGGAATGGTAGTACCTGTCCGTGACCACGGTCTTCCCCTTCGCTATGAGGCCTGACATCTTGAGGGTGTGTTGTGCCCGGTCCGCCATGAACAGCAGCGCGTCCGTGTAGGGGCTGATCTCCTTCTCCTCGCCCTTCCTGACGGCCTTGCCGATCCAGGAGTCCGTCGGCTCGCGCGTGAGCACCGCCTTGGGCCCCAGCATGTCCGCGACGGCCTTTGCGACCGTGGACTTGCCGCAGCCGTCGATCCCTTCGAGCACTATGAGTCCTGCCATGTCGAGCGCCACGATTATGCGCGTCCGTGGATAATCTCTTTTGCACGGGTGGTGCCAGGCGTCATCCGATGCACACAAGCATCCACCGCAGCCCGCGCCTGAGAGGTGCTAGCATTGGGCTGTGCCAGTATGTCCATCCATGCTCAGATTTGGATAGGTTATTATGGATGGACACGACTTACAGTGCTCTCAGGTGATGGTCCTGGTAATCGCATACATACTGATAACGACCGCAACGGGCAAGGAGAGCCACGTGCTCGAATCCCTCAGAAAGCTCCCGCAGCTCGGTGAGGTGCACCAGCTCTTCGGTCAGTATGACATGATCGCCAGGGTCGAGGCCGAGGACTACGACATCGTGATGGACACGGTCACGAACAGGATCCGGACCATATCCGGGATCACGAGCACCAAGACGATGATCGCGGCCAGGTTCAAGCCTGCTTGACCTTGGCTGCGTCGCTCGCCAGCTTCTTCTCGTAGCCGCGCCAGCTGAATATCATGTCGCGCGCGGCCTTCGCCTCCTCGATCCTTCTGCAGGCCGTGTGGGTCGGAGCCGCCTTGAGCAGCTCGGGGTCCTCGTTGGCTATCAGCTTGCACACCTCGACGAACCTGTCGAGGGTCTCCTTCGACTCCGTCTCGGTGGGTTCGATCATGATGGCCTCCTCGACGATGAGCGGGAAGTATATCGTGGGCGCGTGGTACCCGTAGTCCAGTAGACGTTTCGCGAAGTCCAATGTCCTGAGTCCCTTCTTCTTGAGCGGGCTCCCGCTGAGCACGAACTCATGCTTCCTCAGGCCGCCGTAGGGCAGCTCGAAGGTGTCCTTGAGCTTCTCCTTCACGTAGTTGGAGTTGAGGACCGCGTTCTCCGTCGCTGATTCGAGACCCTTGCCTCCCATCATCTTGATGTACGTGTAGGCGCGCACGAGGACCGCGTAGTTCCCGTAGAACGCCCGGACCTTCCCTATGCTCCTGGGCCGGTCGTAGTCCAGTGCATACCGCCCGTCCCTCTGGACGATCCTGGGGACCGGCAGGAACTCCTCCAGCCGCTTCTTGACGCCCACCGGGCCAGCACCGGGTCCTCCGCCCCCGTGTGGGGTCGCGAAGGTCTTGTGGAGGTTGAAGTGCACTATGTCGAAGTCCATCTTACCAGGCGATGTCTTCCCCATGATGGCGTTCAGGTTCGCGCCGTCGTAGTAGAGCAGGGCACCGGCGTCGTGGACGGTCTTGGCGATCTCGACGACGTCCTTCTCGAATATGCCCAGTGTGTTCGGGTTAGTCAGCATGAACGCGGCAGTGTCCTTCGAGACCGCCGACTTCAGCGTCTCGACATCGACGCAGCCGTTCTTGGACGGTATCTCGAGGACGTCGTAGCCGACCATCGCGGCGCTCGCGGGGTTCGTCCCGTGGGCCGTGTCCGGGAGCACGACCTCCTTCCTGTCCTCCCCACGGCTCTCGTGGTACGCCTTCACCAGGTGTATGCCGGTGTACTCCCCGTGCGCCCCCGCCGCTGGTTGGAGCGTGACGGCGTCGACACCGCCGACCTCGCAGAGCATCTTCTCGAGCTCGTACATCAGCCTGAGCGCCCCCTGGACGGTGGACGGGTCCTGGAGCGGGTGGATGTCGGTCACGGACGCCCACGACACGACCTCGTCGCAGACCTTCGGGTTGTACTTCATGGTGCACGAGCCGAGCGGGTAGAGGCCGTTGTCGACCCCGAAGTTCATCTGGGACAGGTTCACGTAGTGCTTGACCACGTCCCTCTCCGGCAGGTCAGGCAGGTTCAGTTCCTCCCTCAGGAGCTCCTTCGGGATGGCCCCCCCGACCGTTGCGTCGAACGCGTCGTGCGCATGTGCGCGCTCGCACGCCTCGAAGAGGACGATCTCCTCGTGCACGGCCTGATGGTACTTCATCGGACCCCCTCCAGCGCGGACACGAGGGCGTCGTGGTCCTTCTTCGAATGCATCTCGGTGGTGCAGTACAGCGTCGAATGAGCGAGCTCCGGGAACATCCCGCCCAGCGGCAGGCCTCCCTGTATGCCCGCCTCGAGCAGGTGCCTGTGGACCTTGGCAGGGTCTGCATCGGACGTGACGACGAACTCGTTGAAGTGGGCGCCCTTGAAGTGCGGGGCCCTGAAGCCCTTGACCGATGCCATCCTGGTGGACAGCGAGCGCATGTTCTCGACGTTCTTGGCGGCGATGGTCCTCAGGCCGGACCTGCCCAGGAGAGCGAGGTGCGCCGCGGCGGAGACGGCCACGAGTGCCTCGTTGGAGCAGATGTTCGAGGTAGCCTTGCTCCTGCGTATGTGCTGTTCCCTCGTCGCGAGGGTCATGCAGAACGCCCTCCTCCCGTCGATGTCAGTGGTCATGCCTATCAGCCTCCCGGGCATCTTGCGGACGTGCTCGACCTTGCATCCGAACACGCCCAGCAGCGGCCCGCCGAAGTTCATCGACGTGCCGAAGACCTGACCCTCTCCGATGGCGATGTCCGCGCCCATCTCCCCTGGAGGCTTGATCAGGGCTAGGGCCATCGGGTTCACGCCGACCACCATGGACCGCTTCCCGAGGAGCTCTCTGACATCCTTGTGGTGCGGTTCGATGACCCCGAAGAAGTTCGGGGTCTCGAAGTAGAACCCTGACACGCTGTCGGTGAGCTTGGCCCTGAGGTCTCCCAGGTCGACCGTGCCGGTGACCGGGTCGTACGCCACATCGACGATCCTGATGCCCGCGCCCTTCGCATACAGCTCCGCGACCGCCCTGCGCTCCGGGCTCACGGCCCTGCTCATCAGGAAGACATCGCCTCCGACGATCCTCGTGCTCATGAGCACGGCCTCGCCGAGCGCCGTGGATGCGTCGTACATGCTGCCGTTGACGACATCCATGGCCGTCAGCTCGGACATGAACGACTGGTACTCGAAGAGTGACTGTAGCATCCCCTGGCTGATCTCGGGTTGGTAGGGCGTGTAGGCCGTGATGAACTCCGACCTCATGACAATCGTCTTGACAGCGGCTGGGATGAAGTGGTGGTACACCCCTGCGCCGAGGAAGCTCGGACGGGACGACGCGGTCCTGTTCACGGACATCATCTGCTCGAGTTCGCGCCTAAGGTCCAGTTCGGACAGCCCGTCCGGGAGCGTGAGCCCGTCCGTTCTGACCTCTTTCGGTATGTCTGCGAAGAGGTCCTCGACCGACCGCAGCCCCATCTGCTGCATCATCTCAAGAGAGCACTTTGAGAGGGCCATGCCCGCGCGATTGGGGTGCGCTCCTAAATCCTTTTTGGGTCAACAACCCGGGGACGAGCATCAGTCGCGCCTGGTGGTCGCCTTGAGATTCTCGATGAACGTCGGCAGGCTCTCGATGTCCTTGACCTCCTTCTTCGACAGGATGACGAGCTTGGTCCGGATGTCCTCCACGACCTTGACGCCGTTCGCGCCGAAGGCCTCCTTCAGGGCTCTGGCGAGCTTCCCGCCCTTCCTGTCCCAGTCCGTGAGGATCACGACCTTCTTGTGGCGCTTCGCGAGGTCCTCGCAGAACGTGAATATGGAGCGGCCCTTGCCCATGGATGTGACGTTCTTCGATACGCCCAGGCGCTTCAGCGCCTCCACATCCTTGATCCCCTCCACGACAACGGGTGTGTCCTCGCTGAGGTCCTCGAGCCTGTCGAGGACCTTCAGTATCTCCGTCAGGCGCTCCTCGGGCGTGAGCCTCAGCCCACCCCCAGGAGATCCCTGACCCTCTTGGACGGCAGGGGGATGTAGACGACCTTGTGCGACGAGGTCGCTCCGCGCGATATGCGTATCTCTTTCCTGGGCACTGAGCATCTCTCCGCGAGGAAGCGGATGAGCTCCTCGTTCGCCGCGCCTTCCCTGGGCTCAGCGGCGATCCTCACCTGCAGAGCGCCCCTCCACGGGTTCACACCGGCGACCTCGGTCCTGGCGGCGCCCGGAGATGCGTCTACGGTCACGGCGCATCCCGCGCCCTCAGGCCTAACGAACTCCTTGGTTACCATCCCTTCTCGAAGCTGTCATGGGGCTCTCGAATGAAAGCCTTTGCTGACCCGCGCCACGGGTGCGCATAAAGCCTCAAATACACCGAGCATGTATGCTCAAGACGATGGTCGAACAGCGGGGGGATGTCAACTACGAGGACATCATGACCCTTTTCAGACAGGAGAACAAGTCCCCTCAGCTGACCAAGGTCGCCTCGACGCTCTATGATGACGTGAGCGAGTACATCAAGAAGGTCCGGAAGGAGAGCGAGCGCGAGATCGCGATGAACCCGAGCTCGCATGCGAGCATGATGCTCAACGATCAGCTCAAGAAGGCCATCGAGAGGTCGAAGCGCGTCTATGAGCTGAGGCAGAGGAAGATTGCGCTGCTCGCGCTGCGCAGGTGCGCAGGGGACAATCCGAGCACGGACAACCTGACCCCGGACGAGCTCGTACTGTTCTCGAGCCTGACTTCGGTCCTGGGAGCTCACAAGGACTCCAACGCGGACTTCGAGGACTTCGGGCCCAAGCCGACGAGGCAGGATCCAATGGTCGCGGTGCCTGAGGCGCATCCGAAGGCCGTGTGCGAGGCGAAGAGAGAGGCTGCGGTCCAGGACCCGGATTTCGTGAAGCTCGTGCTCGCGCGCGTGCTCGAGGACGTGCCGACCTTCGCGGGCGTGGACCGCGAGTACCGTCTGAAGAAGGAGGACGTGGTCTCCCTGCCGGAGAGCATCGCGAAGACCCTTCAGTCCCACGGCAAGATCCAGCTCATCGGTTCAGCCTAGACGGAACGGTCCGTTGGACCCGCCGTGCTCCGTGACCTCGAGCCTCACATGCCTGTGGCTGCGCATCAGCCGCCCGCCGACCGTCTCGCGGGCCTTGTCGGGGGTGTTGTTCTCCTTGCTGAGGTGCAGGAGCACCACGCTCCTGGTGCGCTCGGAAGCCGCCTCGGATGCCAGAAGGCCGGCGTCCTCGTTGGACAGGTGCCCGTGGTCGCTCCTGATCGTGCGCTTCAGGAAGTCCGGGTAGGCGCCGTGCATCAGCATGTCGTCATCGTAGTTCGATTCGATGAGTACGAGGTCTGAGTCCTTCATCTCGTCCACGATCCTCGTGGTGACAGAGCCAAGGTCGGAGGCGATGGCCACCTTCTTGCTGCCGATGGACACGGTGAAGGCGACGGGCTCGGCCGCGAAGTGCTTGATCGGGAACGGCTTGAACATGAACCTGTCCACATGGACCGAGTCCTTCGATGATATGGACACCATTCTGATGCCATCGAGCGGCGTGAGCGACAGGGTGCCGTCGGTGCCGTACACGGGTACCTCGTACTTGGTGCAGAACCTCTGGACCCCTCTGGTATGGTCTGTGTGCTCGTGCGTCAGGATGATGGCCTTCACCATGGCCGGGTCAAACCCGAAGCTGGACATGCGCCTCTCGGTTTCCTTGCATGAGAGGCCGGCGTCTATCAGGACGCCCGCGTCCTCGGAAGAGACGAATATGGAGTTGCCGCAGCTCCCGCTACTCAGCACCGTCGCAGTGATCGTCTCGTGCATCCTGCCCGCCAATGGACATTCGAATCATAAATCCTTGCCCGCCCAATCTGCTGGCCATGGCCAGATCCGAGGTCGGTCGGCCATGAGGGACCGTGCGCGTGCCGTTCTCGAGGATGGTCTAGGGGAGCGCTCCGGTGCGATGGTGTGGGCCGACGTTACTTGTCGGTCGTCACAATTATGCAAGTATTTATATTATTTAGATGATATTCCAAACCCGGCGCAACGGGCGTGCCCTGAACCCCTCCGGTGGACGCTGAGCCAGACTATCAAACAGGTTAGTGGCTAGCTCGATAGTTTTATAAATCATGAGCGTATAGTGCGCTTCCGCGGGCCTGTAGCTCAGCTAGGTAGAGCAATCGGCTCTTACCGCGTTCCCTGTCGGTATCGTGGGAGATACCGATTGGTCAAGGGTTCGAATCCCTTCAGGCCCGCCATTACTTCCCACCTCCGGGGATGGTGACATGGCTGCAAAGAAAGTCTATTTTGCCGGGACCGCTGGTTGCGGGAAGAGCACCATGACCGGCGCCTTCCAGCTCTGGCTGCAGAACCAGGGCTACGATTCGATCACGGTCAACCTGGACCCGGGTGTGGATGTCCTCGGCTACGAACCGGATGTGGACATAAGGGACTGGGTCAAACTCTCCGAGATCATGGCCGAACACGGGCTGGGCCCGAACGGCGCGCAGATCCTCGCCGCGGACATGCTCGCACTCAATGTGAAGGAGGTCTCCGATGTCATCGACGGGTTCGATCCGGACTATGTCCTGATCGACACCCCTGGTCAGCTCGAGCTGTTCGCCTTCAGACAGAGCAGCAAACTGATTATCGAGGAGTTCGGGACCGAGTCGTCCATCCTTGCGTTCCTCCACGATCCTGCGATCGTCAAGACTCCGAACGGATACATCTCCTCGCTCCTGCTCTCCGCGACCATCCAGTTCAGGTTCCCGATACCGATGCTCACGCTTGTCTCGAAGTCGGACATGCTCTCCGAGCCGGACCGCGAGCGCATGTCGCTCTGGGGGCAGGACTACTACTCGCTCTTCAACGCGCTCCTGGACGATGCTAAGGACGCGCAGACGCAGATCAACATCGAGTTCCTGCAGGCACTGGAAACCGTGGGCGCGGGCAGGTCATCGTTCCTCGTAAGCTCTGATACGGGCGAGGGGCTCGATGAATTGTATTCCAACGTCCAGTTCGCACTCGAGGGCGGAGAGGACGTCGAGAAGTGATGCCTATCCAGGACTGCCGAGCAGGGTCAGCGCCCTGAGAACTTCACATCCTTCGTCCGTAGGGATGAGGAACACCCGACCCTCCTTCACGTCCGCCCTGATGAGGCTCGCTTTCTTCAACTCCCTGACGACGCGCTCCGACGCCTGCCTGCTGCCTGGCTTCATGCGCTCGATTGCCTCGTCCAGCGCGCACCCGACGCCGATGACGCCCAGGAGCTTCGTCTGCACCGATGTGAACCTGTCCCTCGGGGTCGCCCCGGAGACCACGGGGAGCTTGACGACCTTCCCGTCGCAGAGGTACGCGCTCACGCCCATTCGGAACGCTGCGAAGAGGGCAGCGTCCCCCAGGAGCTTTGACCCGCCGCTTATGTTTATTGAAACATCCTGTCTCGCGCCGGTCTCGTGGTCCCTCAGGCGCGACGAGATGACCTGGGACACGTCGTCCACGAGTCCGAGGAAGTCCGTGCCGCTGACGCCCTGGAACTCCAGGCGATGGCCCGAGAACTCCTCGACCGACTTCAGCTGCGAGAACGCCTCGGACATGTCCGCCCCTGGCTCGCCCACGAGGACCATTCTGTCATAGGGCAACGCTCTCATCGCGGTTATGACCCTCTCGAGGTCCTCGGGCCCGAAAGTGCTCACGAGGGTCCTCAACCCGTCTCCCCCAGCAACAGCTCGGTGGAGTCCTCCACGCGGACGATCTTCTTCCTGGCATCCTTGGGGTGCTTGTCGAGTCTGACCGCTCCCTTGGCGATCAGGTTCTTGATGTGATGGTTCACGGTCGCCTTGTGCTTGGAGATCCTCGCTGCGAGCTCCACCTCGGTGATCTCCTTGTCCCGGTTGTTCAACAGGAACCTGAGGATCTCCCTCTCCTCGTTCGAGAGTACCTGGCTGTATTCCATCCTCAGCATGGGCAGGCGGATCTCCTCGTACGTGAGATCGTGTATGTAGACGGTCGGGATGCCCTCGAGTATGCAGACCAGCAGCGCAGCGGCCGAGGTGGGCCTCGTCCCGCCCGCGATGTTGAATATTCCGATCTCCCTGCCCTCCGACCTGTGCCTCCTCAGGTCCCTTCTTATGCGCAGGGCGATGTTCTTGAAGTCGAAAGGGTCCTCGAGGTCGACCGCTTCGGCCGCGATCCTCATGGTCTTGCAGTAGTCCAGGACCGCCTGCCGTGCGTCCGCGACCTTCTTGACCGCATCGGGGTCCGACTTGTCGGATCCGCAGTAGAACACGAGTTTATCAACGCCTGGCGTGGATTTCAGAGTCGGTATGAGTGACTTGGGCCTGAAGCCTAGGGTGCCAAAAACGACTACCATTTCTCTTCCCGGGAGACTATATGTGCTCCGTGTATTTTGAACTTTATCATACGGTAATTTCTATCATGATACGAATATTAATTACACATTCGCTACTGCCAGCACCTCGTATCATGAACCGTCATACCGTCTTAGGCATCTGTGAAGTCCGTTGAGCGGGGATTAGCCGGACAGATGACAGAAAGCAACGGTCACAGATACATGCGTTTCAAGCACGTCTTCGTGGACGCGGAGGGCACACTCTATGTCCCGAAGAACGGCAGATCGAGATGGGAGTTCTGGACGGATCCGTCCCCGGAGTCCGCGGTCGAGTTCTTCGAACTCGACGAGGGCGTGTACGACGCCCTCGTCAAGCTCAGGTCCAAGGCCGAGACACTCTGCATAGTCTCGATGAACAAGGAGGCGATACTGAATGCGCTCCTCGAAAAGTTCGGCATACGCCATCTCTTCGACGAGGTCCTCCTCAACGGAGACAAGGGCCACCGGGTTGAGCAGTACTTGGAGGACCACGGGTATCCAAAGGACTGCGCAATCATGGTCGGGGACATGCCTGGCCTGGACCTCTATCCTCTCAGGGCCGTGGGCGTGGAGGCAATCCTCGTCGACAGGAGCTACAACCGCACAGCGAGGGCGGAGCGGATCAAAGGCATCTCGGACCTGCCTACCTGGCTCCGGATGGCGGATATCGTGGAGGGCAGCGCGCCACCGAGGGTCCGTCGCATGACCCTCGACGATTTCATGAGGCTCGCCACGGGCGATACCAAAACATTGATTGCGACGCCCAGCGCATGAGGGACCGGACATGACTAGCATCACGATGCACGGTGGCGTGGGGGAGATCGGCGGGAACAAGATGCTCCTGAAGGACCGGGACTCCAGGGTGTTCCTAGATTTCGGACTGAGTTACTCCAGGAAGGGGCAGTTCTTCGAGGAGTTCCTGACGCCGCGCACCGCGAACGGCATGGGCGACCTGGTGAAGACCGGCCTTCTGCCGGACCCGAGGCACCCGGACTTCGCAGGCGTTTACCGGTCGGACTATCTCAGGATGGCCGGGTACAGCGCTCCGAACCACCCGTCCATCGAGGGCGTGCTGCTCAGCCACATCCACATGGACCATTCATCGTACATATCGTTCCTGCACGAGGATGTGCCGGTGTACGCCTCCCAGGCCTCGGTCGCGATGGCGGAAGCGCTGGACCTGTGCACCCAGACGAACTTCGAGAACGAGGTCTGGGATTTCAAGCTCAGGCCGTCCAAGAGGAACGACCAGTACATCCGCCGCAAGTGGGTTGAGCTCAAGCCTTTCCAGAGGACGAATGTCGGGGATATCGAGGTCACTGGCCTTCCGGTGGATCACTCGGTCCCCGGGGCGATGTCGTACCTGATCCACACGTCCGAGGGCACGGTGCTCTACACGGGCGACCTGCGCGTCGAGGGTTACGGCTCCAACACCGCGTCGTCGCTGCCAGCGCTCAGGGCGGAGCATGTCGACCTGATGCTCTGCGAGGGCACCCGGATAAACGAATCGGACATGAAGACCGAGGAGCACATCAGGTCCTTCGCCACCACCTTATCGAGGAAGTTCAAGGGTATGGTCGTCGCGGGGTTCGCCTTCAAGGACGTCCAGAGGCTCCAGACATTCCTCGAGGTCGCCAGGACGACCGAACGGACGATGGTGATCACGCCCAAGGACGCGGTCGTCCTCGAGCATCTCAGGCGGAAGGGCATGCCCGACCTCCCAGACCCGGAGAAGGACCCCTCCATCGAGGTCCTGGTCGAGCCGAAGCGGACCGGGACCTTCGACGATGCCGACTACGCGGAGTGGGAGCGCAAGTACCTCGGCTGGGGGAACAGGGTGCTGAGCAGGGACCTCTCGAAGGGCGGGTCGAGGCGCATAGTCCACGCAGGGTTCTTCGACATGACCACTTTCATAGACTTCGAGATGCCGCCCCAGAGCGTGTACATACACTCCCTGTCCGAGGCACACAACGAGGAGCAGGCGATCGACGACCAGAGGCTGAACAAGTGGCTCGAGGTGTTCGGGCTCAGACGGTTCAACCTGCACGCATCGGGGCATGCCTGCTGCGGGGAGCTGATGAAGCTCGTCGAGGCGGCCGACCCGGAGCGCATCGTGCCGATGCACACGGAGCACCCTGAGATGTTCGCGGTCCTGCACCACACGATTGAGAGCGTCGGATTGCAGGGCACGGTCCAGGTCAAGGTCTGAGCGGGGCGCAGCGTCCAGTGAACTTGTTTGTACATTCCAATCGCTTAATTAGCACCATGTTCGTCCCCTCTTCCTGAAGGGAGTCGTGACCATCGGATGTATGCAGTGGTCAAGCGGCGCAGGGAGCAGGGAGCGGACATCACCACGGTCGACAAGCCCATGGTCGGCGAGGGCGATGTGATCGTCCAGCCGGTGAGCACATCCATCTGTGGCACCGACGTCCACATCTGGTACTGGAATCACTGGGCGGAGAACCGCCTTAAGAGGCTCCCGATCATCTTCGGCCATGAGCTCTGTGGCAAGGTGGTCGAGGTGGGTCCCGGGGTCAAGTCCCTGTCCGTGGGGGACATGGTCTCGGCCGAGACGCACATAGTCGACGGGACATGCTACCAGTGCAGGACCGGCAGGATGCACATCTGCAGGAACATGAAGATACTGGGTGTCGACACGGACGGTGTCTTCGCCGAATACGTGCGCATCCCTGAGATGAACGCGCGCAAGCTCCCGAAAGGGCTTGACCCGAAGCTCGGCTCGCTGCTCGAGCCGCTCGGGAATGCGACCTTCACGGTCCTGCCTCACGACTGTGCCGACGACATCAAGGGCAAGAACGTCGTGGTCGCCGGTTGCGGGCCAATCGGCTTGATGGCCATCTCGGTCCTCAAGACGCTGGGCGCCAAGAAGGTCATCGCGACCGAGTTGGCGAGCGAGGATGTCAGGTTCGCGCTCGCGAAGAAGCTCGGGGCCGACCTGGTCCTGGACGCCGCGATGGGCTCCGAGAAGCTCGTGTCAGAGGTCAAGGCCGCCACCGAGGGTAACGGGGCCGATGTCGCGCTGGAGATGTCCGGTGCGGCACCCGCGCTGCGTCAGGTGTTCGACATGCTCACGCCTGGCGGCAGGGTGTCCATACTCGGGCTGTACAACGACCCAGTCACGGTCGACGTAAACAACGCCATCACATTCAAGTCCGCCACCGTGTACGGCATCACGGGCAGGCGCATGTTCCAGACATGGGACCAGATGGACCGGCTCCTGAAGAACGAGGATTTCCGGGCGAAGCTTTCATCTATCGTCACGCACACGTTACCCATACGGGACATCGCCGAGGGCATGGAACTGATCACCAACAAGCACGCGGCGAAGGTGTCCCTGAAGCCAGAATGGTGAGTTGATGGCCAAACGCGACCCGGTCTCATTCCTGAGGGGCGAGTACGAACAGCTGGTGAAGGGCGAGATCGACTGGAGGCTGCGCGTGCTCCAGGGCGCGAGCACGCCCAGGTGCGTTGTCGATGGCAAGAAGGTCATCATGCTCTGCTCGAACAACTACCTGAGCCTGAGCAACCACCCGAAGGTGAAGGAGGCCGCGGCGGAGGCCGTCAGGACGCACGGCGCTGGCTCCGGGTCCGTCAGACCGATCGCGGGGAACATGGACCTGCACATGGAGCTCGAGAGGCGCCTGGCGAGGTTCAAGGATGCGGAGGCGTCCCTGGTCTACCAGACGGGCTTCGCCGCGAACGCGGGCCTGATCCCGCAGCTCGCAGATTCCGGGGACATCATCGTGAGCGACGAGCTGAACCACGGGAGCATCATCGATGGCGTGAGGCTGTCGAAGGCGGACCGGGCGGTGTACAGGCATTGTGACACGGACGACCTCGGAGCCGTGCTGAAGACTGTCGAGACGCATTCGCCCGCCTATCGGAGGATCCTGATCATCACGGACGGCGTGTTCAGCATGGATGGCGACATGGCCCCGATGGACCGGATCGCACGACTGGCGAGCGAACACGGGGCCATGGTCTATGTGGACGACGCTCACGGAGAGGGTGTGCTGGGCGAGGGCGGCCGGGGCATCGTGTCGCACTTCAAGCTCACGAGGGACGAAGTCCATGTCGAGATGGGCACTTTCTCGAAGGCGTTCGGCGTCGTCGGAGGGCATGTGTCCGGGAGCAGGGACCTGGTCAACTTCGCGTTCAACAAGTCGCGCACGTGGCTCCTGAGCGGGTCGCACCCGCCGGCGGTGGTCGCGGCGTGCACGGCGGCTATCGATGTGCTCGAGAACGAGCCGCAGCACGTCAGGAACCTGTGGGCGAACACGGACTACTTCAGGAAAGGCATCCAGTCCCTCGGGTTTGATACGGGGAAAAGCACGACCCCGATCATACCGGTCATGATAGGTGAAAGCGGCGCGGCCAAGAAGTTCAGCCAGAGCCTGTTCGACAGTGGTGTGTTCGCCCTGCCGATCATCTTCCCGATGGTCGCGAAGGACAAGGCACGGATCCGGACAATCATGAACGCGGCGCTGGAACGCAAGGACCTCGACGAGGCCCTCGGCGCGTTCGAGAGGATCGGCCGCGAACTGAAGCTCATCTGAGCTATTCCATGTCCTCGTCCTGCTTCCCCTGTCTCTCGGCGACGGAGATCTTGAACTCCTCCTTGGGAGTCACGACCTCGAAGACGACCGTGTCGACGATCCCCTTCTCCTTGAGCGACTGCTGGGGCGGCAGGAGGTGGTGCTTCTCGAAGAAGTTCACGAGCTGGTCCCTCCCATCGTCGGTGAGAGCCCTCTTGATGATCGACGGCTTCTTCCAGAACGTCTGGCCCAGCTTGGCGACCGTCCGCCTGCCCTCGATCTGCAGGACCACCACGTCTCCGTTCTTCTGGAAGTATTTGTCCCTGGCCATCGTTGGGATCTCGATCCCCCGGGACCGGTTCGGGCCCTGCCATATGGTTGCCTCGAATGAGTCGCCAGTGACCGATACGGGGCCGGTGTCCACCGCCCTGGGTGGATAGGTGAGGACGTGGCAGCTCGGGCAGAATAGCCCATCGGTCTCCTTCTTGCATCTGTTGCAGACTCTCAGTTCGCCAACCCCCTGGGTGCCTCAGTAACCCTATCCATCCTCTTCAAGCTTTGTGCCTAGAAACCGAGCCAGTCCTCATGGGATCTGTCTCGAGAACATCACGAAATCCAGCTTCAGCCAGTGGCGCTTCATGTCCGCCTCCTTGGCGAAGCCGTACCTGCCGTACATCCTGGTGGCCCCGTCGAGCCCGGGGAATGTGTACGCTATGATCTTGTGGCAGCCCGCCTCGGCGCTCTTCGCGCATGCCGCCTCTATCAGCTTCCCCGCGACACCCTTCCTCTGCCGCGCGGGCGAAACGCCTATCCAGCCAAGGTCCGCGACGCCAGTGTCGGATTCGCACTTGCCGATCGCGAGGCCGATGACGCGGCCCCTGTCCTCGACCACGAGGGCGAACCGGTCCCGCCGGCCGATGTAGTTCCCGAGGACCGCTGAGCTGTACAGTGCGACCTCCTGGTCGAACAGCTCCCTCGGGTAGAACCCGTGCTCCACCTTGTCCCAGGAGTCCTCGCGGACCTTGACGGACAGGCCGGAGCACTCATCGAGGTCCGCGTCGGTCATGTCCCTGATCTTCATGCCCGTGCGAGTGCGTTAGGGGTATGTGAACCTTTTCGGTGGAGCCCCCAGGGCCGCCAGGGTGCCGTCCGTCGGGCAGCGGCCAGGTCATGCCTAGAGCCTTGAGATGTCGGACCCTCTGGACCCCTCGTCCTTCTTCTTCTGGGACTTTCCTCTGGCAGGAGGCTCGTCAGCTTCCTCGGTCTCCTCCTCGTGGGGCGGCTCGTCCTCAGGCTCGTGCCTCGCCTGGTGCCTGTGTTCCCGGGGCGGTTCCTGTTCCTGCTCCTCGCCGCCGTGAAGGGGCGAGTTGCATCTCGGGCATCTGTCCGACCCGCGTATGCACTCCTTGCACAGGACCGCCTTGCACTTCTTGCACCTGACCACCGCCACGCCCCCGTGGAACAGGCATCTCCTGCCCACCAGGTCGGACGGCACATCCTCCGCAGCGTCCTTCGGCTGGCGGTCCCTTGCCTTCGCGGGCCTCCCCTGCTCGCGCTCCTCCGCTGGAGGCTCGCGCCGCCTCTTCGGAGGCGGGCCGAACCTGGGCTGCCCATCCTCTGGCTCCTCGTCATCCCTCGGCGCGCGTCTCGCATGTGGGCGCGCGCTCTCCTGGGACTCCCGGTCGCGCCGGGCGCGCTCGTCCGATGGTGAGTACTGCCCGTAGGACTCGCTCACGATGGACCCCACGCTGATCTTGGGGGTCTCGAACCCACCTCCCTTGAAGCTCTGCAGGATCGTGACGAGGTGCCTTGCCTGGTAGACGCCCACGCCGAGGTTGCGTATGATCCCGAGGACATTCTTCTGATCCTCGGGAAGGTCCAGCGCCTGCCTGAGGAGCGTGTCGGTCTGCGGGTCGGTCGCCTTCGTGCTGAACTGGTGCTCCTCCACGGCTTGGATGTATCCGAGTATCTTCCTCGCCGTGGCGACGCGCAGGTCGGGGAAGTTGATCGATATATCGCACAGCCTGAGCCCGTGCTGGGCCAGGTCGCGCTTCTCCATCGTGTTGACGAGGATCTCCCTGGATATCTTCTCGAACCGTTCGAAGTCCGCCTTGGGCATGCCTGACAGGGAGACCTCTTCCTTGCCACTGAGGTAATCGAGGACATCTCCCAGGAAAGCGTACGGTATGCCGCATACCTTGAACGCCTCCTCCTTGGTCACATGTCGGCCGTTCCTGTATTCGAAGTCCAGGATCGCCCTGGAGTAGTCTTCGATCTTCGTGCTCCGGATCTCCTCCTCGGAGCGCTTCCTGCCTTCGGCGGCCGCCTCGAAGTACGGGTCTATGCTCAGTGCATGGTCGAAGCACCTCAGGGCCTGTTCTGGCCTGCCGAGCGTGAGCATCACGATTCCCTTGCTCTTCCAGGCTTCCTTGTCGTTCGAATCGAGTCCGATGGCGCGGTCGTAGACGCTCGAGGCGTCCTCGAACATCTCCATCTTCTCGAGCACGAACCCCTTGCTCATCCATATCTTGGGGTTCGAGCTCTCGATGTCGAGCGAGTGGTCGTAGCAGACGATCGCTTCCTCGTTCCGTCCCAGTTCCATCTGCAGCATGCCAAGCCTGTACCATGCCGACGCGTCCTCCGCGTCGACCTCGAGGGCCTTCATGTACGACTTGACCGCCTCTTCCCGGTTCCCAGTGGCCTCGCATGCCTTCGCTCGGCTCGTCCACAGGTCCCTGTCCTCCGCGCCCAGTCTTATGGCCTCGTCGAACACGCCCAGCGCCTCGGAGACGCGGTTGAGCTTCAGCAGGGCCATGCCCATGTACTTCAGGGCTCCAGTGTCCTTCGGCGAGAGTCTCCTCGCCTCGTTGAACGATTCGATGCTCTCATCGAACCGTCCGAGGGCCGCGAGCGCGCGCCCCTCGTTCGTGTGGAACTCGGCTACGTTGGGCAGGATCTTCGTCGCCTTCCTGAAGTCAACGAGCCCCTCCTCGGCGCGCCTGAGCTCCAGGTATGCCCTCCCCCTGTTGTTCAGGACGAAGGGCTGGTTCGGATCGAGCCTGATCGCGGAATCGAAGGATTCGGCCGCCTGGGCCGGTTTGCCAGTGTTCAGCTGGAGCAGCCCCTTTCTGTTCAGCAGGAAGACATCCTTGGGATCCAGCTGCAGGGCGGCCTCGTAGCTCCTCAGAGCCTCCTCCGAACGCCCCAGCTTCTCGAGGGCAGCTGCCCTGTCCGCAAGCGCGTGCCTGTTCTTCGGGCTGAGCTCCAGGATCTTGTCGCATACATGGACGACTGCATCCTGGTCGTCCAGCTCCTTGAGCGCGTTCTTCTTGAGCTCGAGGGTGTCCAGGTCGCCGCCCTCTGTCTCGAGGGCCTTGTTGAAGCATGCGAGTGCCTCGCTCGGTTTCTTCAGGAACAGGAGTGCGCTCCCCTTGTCGACGAGAGTATCCTTGTCCTTCGGTGAAAGTGCTAGTATCAGGTTCGCCGCGAACACGACATCCTCGTTCCTCTTCTGTGATTTCAGTATGCCCAGCTTGCCCTTCAGGA
>Ga0315278_10001414_pt1 | contig 20980 bp, 12 predicted proteins | sample YL17G06_0_MG_FD_203880 | JGI IMG/M metagenome (GOLD analysis project Ga0315278, IMG submission 203880) | Sediment microbial communities from Yellowstone Lake, YNP, Wyoming, USA - YL17G06_0 | ecosystem: Environmental > Aquatic > Freshwater > Lake > Sediment | place: USA: Wyoming | collected... | reverse complement strand
CCAGCGGCCCGGCTCGACCGTCGGGAAGCCGTAGCGTCCGGCCGAGTCGGTCCGCGCCAGCAGGGTCTCGACGGCGAATTCCGGCTCGGTGGAAGTGAGGCTCAGGATCACGTCGGCCACCGCCGCGCCGCCGGCCCGCTCCACGATCAGCCCGGCGAGGCGGGCCGGCTTCCCGGAGGGCTTGCGGGGCGGGCGGGCCGGCAGGGCCGCCGCCGCCGGCGCTGTCTGGCCGCGCGGCTGGGCGATGGTCTTGGGCGAGGGGGTTGACGCCTGGCCGCCCTGGCGCTTCTCGGCCCAGTCGGCGGCCTGCTTGGCTGCGGCCGCGGCCTCGGCCCCGGCTTGCGCGCGGGCGGGTCGCGGGGCAGCGGCTGCCAGGAGCAGCAGGAGGGTCAGAACGGGCAGTGTCGATCGCACGGATCTACGGGACAGGCGAACCCGGAGCAGCATGGCCATCCTCCCTTACGGCGTGCCCCGGAGCGGGGCGACGCGCAGTGCCGATCGCCGGGCACTATAGCCCAATCCGCGGCCGGCCGGCAGCCGAAGCTGCCACGCGGTGCTATCCTGCGCAGCGGTCCGGCGCGCCGCGCCCGGCGGGTGTTCGACCGGCGGCCGCCCGGGAAAGGACTCCGCCATGCGCAGGTGGCCCCAGGTCGTGCTCGCCGCCGTCGCCGTCCTCATCGCCGGGGCGGCCCTCTTCTTCGTGCCGACGATCTGGGGCAAGCCCTGGTCCATCGACCACTTCTACCTGCGCGTCTTCGCCAGCTTCGCCCTGCGCCACCCGATGATGCTCTCGGGTATGGGCCTGCCGATCCCGCCGGCGCTCGATTTCTACTCCGACGACCTGGAGGACTTCTCCACCGCCGCCCTGGACCGCGAGCGGCGCGAGCTGGACCGCAGCCTGGCCATGCTGCGCAGCTACGACCGCTCCCGCATGAGCGCCAAGCAGCGGCTCTCGGCGGACGTGATGGAGTCGTTCCTCGTGGACATGCAGGAGATGGACCGCTTCCGCGACCAGAACTATCCGGTCAACCAGACCTTCGGCCTGCAGAGCATGCTGCCCGACTTCATGATCAACAGCCACCCTGTGCGGCGGCCGAAGGACGCGGAGAACTACCTGAAGCGGGTCGGCAAGTTCGGCGCCGCGGTGGACCAGATCGTCGAGCAGGTGCGCCGGCGCGAAGCCCGTGGCATCGTGCCGCCGCGCTTCGTGCTGGCGCGCGTGCTCGCCGAGATGCGTGGATTCACCGGCGTGCCGCCGGCGGAGAACGCGCTCTACGAGGACTTCGCGGCCAAGGTCGACTCGCTCGCGGCGCTGGGCGCAGACCGCCGGGAGGCACTCAAGCGCCAGCTCGCCGACGGCCTCGAGAAGGTGGTCTATCCCGCTTACGGCCGCCTCATCGCCGTGTGCGCGCACCAGGAGTCGGTGGCCACTACCGATGACGGCGCCTGGAAGCTGCCCGAAGGCGCTGCCTACTATGCCGCCTGCCTGCGCCACCACACGTCCACGGACATGACGGCGGAGGCGATCCACGAGCTGGGCCGGCGCGAGGTGGCGCGCCTGCAAGCGGAGATGCGGCGCATCCTGCGGGCGCAGGGGTACGCGGCCGACAGCGTCGGCACGGCCATGGCGAAGCTGCAGCGCGAGCCGCGCTTCCTCTACGCTGACGACGACGACGGGCGCGGGCAGATTCTGGCCGACTACCAGGCGATCCTCGACGAGGCCAATCGGGGCGTGACGCCGCTGTTCGGAGCACGACCCAAGCAAGGCGTGGTGGTCAAGCGCGTGCCGGAGTTCAAGGAGACGACCGCGGCGAGCGCCTACTACGAATCGGGCTCGTTCGACGGCACGCGCCCCGGGGTCTTCTTCGTCAACCTGCGCCAGGTGGGGGACATCGCCAAGCCCGGCATGCGCACCCTCGCCTACCACGAGGGCATCCCCGGCCATCACTTTCAGATCACCGTGGCCCAGGAGCTCAGCGGCGTGCCGTTCTTCCGGCGAGTCATCCCGTTCACCGCCTACGTCGAGGGCTGGGCGCTGTACGCCGAGCGGCTGGCGCTGGAACAGGGCTTCCACAAGACGCCCTTCGACAGCCTGGGGGCGTATTCGGCGGAGCTCTTCCGCGCCGCGCGCCTGGTGGTCGACACCGGCATCCACGCCAAGCGCTGGACGCGCGAGCAGGCCATCGACTACATGCGCCGGACGGTGGGCGCGCCCGAGACGGCAATGACCGCGGAGGTGGAGCGCTACATCGTCTCGCCCGGGCAGGCGTGCGCCTACAAGGTCGGGCAGCTCAAGATCCTCGAGTTGCGCGAGCGGGCGCGGCGCCAGCTCGGCCCGCGCTTCGACCTCAGGGGCTTCCACGACGTGCTGCTCACCAACGGGGCGCTGCCGCTCCGCCTGCTCGAGCGGGTCGTGGACGAGTGGATCGAGAAGCGCGCCAGGGCTGCCGCCTAGGGATGGCGGCCGCGCCCGGAGGCGGCTGCGGCCTCCGGGCGCGGGGCGGCTACGGGCACTGCGTCTGCGTGCAGGGCGCCGGGATGGGCGCGCCGGGTGCGCCGCACAGGTATTCCGTCCGGAACACGTTGAGATCCGCCAGGTCCACGATGCCCGCACTGAGGCCCTCGCTCGCGAAGTCGCATGCCGGATCGAGGTTCGAGTACGGCGCCAGGCTGAGGAAACGGCGGCGGAACTCGTTCAGGTCGGCGAGACCCACGACGCCCAGCGGATTGCCGACGGCCGGCGAGAGGTCCACGGAGCGGAATCGGACGGTGGTCAGCAGGATTCCGTTGGCGCGGATCTGCACGTTCGGGATGGGGCTGCTGTTGATGCCCACCGTCGCCGGGTTGAAGGTCACGGCACCGGCGGCGTTAGTCACCGCCATGATCACGTTAAGGGTCGCGCAGTTCGGGGCGGTCTGGCCGCCGGACTGGGTAGAGTGCGCCTGCAGCCCGGTGCCGCCAAGGCTTATGGTCACCGTCACACCGGGAAGCGGGTTGCCGCCCACATCGTTGACGACCACCTGATACCCGTTCGCGAGTGTCGGGCGCACGAGGGCAAGCGGCAAGACGGGCAGGCCCCGGGCGTTGCCCAGCATCAGGTCCCCGTCGGTGGTCGAATTGACAGGGTCGGGGACCCCGGCCGCCGTGCCGATGCCGGCGAAGAGAGCGAGGGCCGCGGCTGCTAGGAAGACTCTGGAGACGAACGGGCTCATACATGCACCTCTCGGAAAGCGATGGGGACGAAACATCGGCGGAAGCGCACGCGATGAAGCGGGGTGAGTCTGGACGCGGGTCCTGCGTGTGTCAAGGCAAATGCTGCCGCGAGGGGGCCTGGCGCTCGCCCCGCCGCCCCGCTCAGGCCTCGTCGTCCTGCCGCTTCGGCCGCTGGTTGAAGGCGAGGATCTTCTTGCGCAGGCGGATGCTGGCGGGGGTGATCTCGACGCGCTCGTCGTCGTTGATGAACTCGATGGCCTGCTCGAGCGACAGCAGCCGCGGCGGGATCAGCCGGATGGCCTCGTCCGAGCCCGCCGCCCGGATGTTGGTCTGCTTCTTCTCCTTGGTGACGTTGACGTCGAGGTCCTTGGGCTTGGCGTTCTCGCCGATGACCATGCCCTCGTACACCGCCGTGCCGGCCTCGATGAAGATCTCGCCGCGCGGCTGCAGGTTGTAGATGGCGTAGGCGGTGGCGGTGCCGGCGCGGTCGGCCACCAGGGCGCCGGTGACGCGCGCCGGGATCGGCCCGTGCCACGGCTCCCAGCCGGCCGCCAGGTGGTTCATGATGCCGGTTCCGCGCGTGTCGGTGAGGAACTGGGAGCGGAAGCCGATCAGTCCGCGCGTCGGGATGCGGAACTCCAGGCGCACGCGGCCGCTGCCGTGGTTCACCATCCGGGTCATGACGCCGCGTCGCTCGCTGACCAGGGCGATGACCACGCCCTGGTAGATCTCGGGCACGTCGATGACCAGCTCCTCGATGGGTTCGACGCGCACTCCGCCCACCAGCTTGGTGACGATCTCGGGGCGCGACACCTCCATCTCGAAGCCTTCGCGGCGCATCATCTCGATGAGGATGGACAGCTGCAGCTCGCCGCGCCCGATGATCTTGCTTTGCTCGGCGGAGTCGGTCTCCTCCAGGCGCAGGGACACGTTGCCGAGCAGCTCGCGCTCGAGCCGCTCGCGCAGGTGCCGCGAGGTGACGTAGCGGCCGTCGCGGCCCGACAAGGGCGAGGTGTTGGGCCCGAAGACCATGGAGACCGTCGGCTCGTCGATGGCCAGCACCGGGATGGCGAGGCGGTGCTCGCGGTCGGTGATGGTCTCGCCGATGGTGATGTCGGAGATGCCGGCCAGGCAGACGATGTCGCCGGCGGCGGCCTCGTCCACCTCGACGCGCCGCAGGCCGTCGAAGGCCAGCAGCTTGGTCACCACCGTGTCCTGCGCGATGCCGTCGAGCTTGCAGACGGCGATCGGGTCGCCGACCCGCACGCGGCCGTTGACCACCCGGCCGACGGCGATGCGCCCCAGGAAGTCGTTGGAGTCGAGGTTGGCCACCAGGATCTGCAGTGGGGCGTCCGCCGCGCCGCGCGGCGCCGGCATGTGCTCGAGGATGGCGTCGAAGAGCGGCCGCAGGTCGCTGCCGGGCGCCGCCGGGTCGGCGCTGGCGGTGCCCAGCTTGGCGTCGGTGTAGAGCACCGGGAAGCCGAGCTGCTCCTCGGTGGCGTCGAGGTCGATGAACAGGTCGTAGATCTCGTCGAGCACCTCGGCGGGGCGGGCGTCGTGGCGGTCGATCTTGTTGATCACCACGACCGGCGGCAGGCGGCGCTCGAGCGCCTTGCGCAGCACGAAGCGGGTCTGCGGCATCGGGCCCTCGGAGGCGTCCACCAGGAGCAGGACGCCGTCCACCATGGAGAGCGTGCGCTCCACCTCGCCGCCGAAGTCGGCGTGGCCCGGGGTGTCGACGATGTTGATCTTGACCTCGCCGTAGTTCACGGCCGTGTTCTTGGCGAGGATGGTGATGCCGCGTTCGCGCTCGAGCACGTTGGAATCCATGACGCGCTCGGCCACGTGCTGGTTGGCGCGGAAGATGCCGCTCTGGTGGAGCAGGGCGTCCACCAGGGTGGTCTTGCCGTGGTCGACGTGGGCGATGATGGCGACGTTGCGGCGCAGCGGGTTGGCGATGGGCTGGGGGGGCTTCGCTCCGGGTGTCATCGGCGCAGTGTAGCAGGGTCGGCGCGAGGCGCGAAAGCAGGCCACAAGACGGGGCTCCCCGGGAGTCGTCTCCCGAGGAGCCCCATGGTATCGGGCGGGCCGAGGACCCGCCGTTCGGCCGCGCTACTGCAGCGCGATCGCCTGAATGGTCCTGGCGTAGCCGCCCGCCGTGATCCGCACTTGGTAGACCCCGGCCGCCAGGCCGCCGGCCACCGCGTCGGCGTGGAACGGCACGTTGTAGACACCCGGCTCGTCGATGCGGTCGACCAGGGTGGCGAGCCGCTTGCCGGAGAGGTTGAACACCTCGACCCGCACCGGCGTGCGCTCCGGCAGCGAGTAGGTGAAGGAGGTGCCGGTGCGGAAAGGATTCGGACCCGCCATGGCGAACGAGAAGCTCCGCGGGCCGGCTCCCGCCGTGAAGGCGATGGTCTCGAGCTGGCGCTCGTGGCCGTCACCCATCACGCCGGCGAGGCGGTAGTACAACGTGCCGGCCGCGCCGGGCGAGTCGTGGTAGCGGAAGGCGCCCCCGGCGCCCATGGCGATCGGCTCGGCGTTGAGGCGCACGTAGGTGTCGTCGAGCGCCAGACCGCGGTAGATGTTCCAGCCGCGCACGATGTCGCTCGCGAACGACGACCACAGGAGATCGACGCCGTCGCCGGCCGCCTGGGCTCCGAAGGTGGCAACGAGCGCGGCGACGGGGGCCTCGCAGCCCACCACCGTCCCGCAGCTCTGCCCGCCGTAGGGATCGCCCACCGGCACAACCGAGAACGCGATGGTATCCGCGCTCGACGGCATGCAGTCGAGCGGCAGATTGAGGACCACGCTCACACACGCCGTCTGTCCCGGATCGAGCGGGCCGACGGTGCCGCTCAGCGGCCCGCCCACGAGCCAGCCGTTGGGGTCCGAGAGGTTGTAGCCGTACGAGTCGGGCACCGTGCCCTGGTTGGTGACGCAGAAGGCCAGCGGCAAGCTGGTGCCGCCGGTGACCGGGGACTGGGTGGGAGGACACGTCAGCGCGAAGGCGAACTGGACGCGAGCCGTGTAAGCCTCGGGTCCGAGCCCGGCCAGGAACGACGGTGTGAACGGAGACGTGGTGTTGCGCACGTCGCCGGTCGACAGCCTCTGGTCGCTCCACGCCGCGATCACGAAGTCGCTCCCGCCCGCGGCCATGTTGTAGTCGCCCAGGTTAGGCACCGCGACGGTGTTGAACGAGAAGAACGACAGCTCGTCGGTGACCGGATAGTTGGGCGTCCAGCTGGCGCCGCCGTCCCGCGAGGTCGTGCCGTAGATCGAGGCCAGGGCGGCGTTGGAGCCGAAGCCCGGGGTCCGCGAATCATGCCAGAAGGCGTGCACGTGGCCGAGGGCGTCGCAGGCCATGAACGGGCGCCGGTTCTCGAGGCCCGCCGGATCGTCGTTGACGAGCCTCTCGGGAGACCAGGTGAGCCCCTGGTCCGCCGAGCTGATGACCACGACGTCGCGCGCGTCGCGCGCCGCATCCGGGGCGCCGAAGGCCAGCGGACGGACCCGCAGCCGGTAGGTGTACGGGGTGGTGCCGGCCGTGCGCTGCAGGCGGATCACGTAGCTGCCGGTCTTCGGGCAGGTCCAGGTGATGCGGTCGGCGAAGGTGCCGAGCGCGGACGCCGCCAGGAGCGAGTCGGGGAAGCCGGTCGGCACTGGGTACGGGCTCTGGGTGGCGAACAGCCGCAGGCGCATGCCGGCCGAGGTGCCCGAGACCCCGCAGTTGAAGGTGGAAGGGTCCAGGTTGAACAGGTAGCCCTGGCCCTGGACGGCGTCGAAGCGCCAGTAGTCGAAGTCGGAAGTGCTCGAGATCGAACCGGTCACGTCCTCGCCGGCCACGAACAGCTCAGCGGCGCCGGGATTGTTGTTGGCGGCATCGGCGGCCTCGGCGCGTGGCGGGCCGGCGGACAGGTTGGCGGTCCACGGCGCCGACTCGTGCCAGGTGACGTAGATGCGGCCGTTGTACGGGCTGCCCGAGCGGTCCACGGCGATGTCGGGGAACTCGTTGCCGCGCTCGCGCAGGTCCCCCGGGCCGGACCAGGTCCAGGAGTGGTTCACGGTGCCGATCTGCGCGAAGGGACCGTAGGTGACGCCGAAGTCGAGCGAACGCGCGAAGCCGACGGTGCCGGTCGTGTTCGTCAGGTTGCCCGAGCCGTCCGGGCAGTTGATGGTATTGGCGCCCTTCTCCCACACCACGTACACCTCGCCGCCCGGTCCGCAGAACGGCCGCGCCCCCTGCTTGGAAGAGGTCGGCGTGGTGGTGTTGTCGAGGACGATCGGTGCATCCCAAGCCGTGCCGAGAGTGGTCGAGCGCACGACCTCGATCTGGGAAACCGCGGTGAACCGCGTGTAGGCGACGTAGACGTTGCCGGTCAGGCGGTCGCAGGCGAGCAGGCACTTGTCCAGAACGCCGGTGGCGCTGGTGCCGACCGAGCACTGGACGGGCAGGTCCCACACCAGCTGGCCGGAGCCGTTGAAGCGGCCATGGTGGACGCCGATGTTCTGCTGGGCGGTGGGGCCGGGGGCGCCGGCCGCGCGGGTGTAGATCTGGTTGTAGTACCAGTTGCCCTGCTCGTCGGTGTCGACACCGGGATCACCGTTGCAGAAGTCGGAGGCCAGCGCCACCGGGGTGGTGCCGCCGTCGGTGAAAGTGGCGCCGCCGTCCGTGGAGTAAGCGAAGCCGGAGAGCGTGCCCACCCCGGGCGAGCCGGTCAGCGTGAAGCCGCGCGAATCGTTGAAGCCCACGACGACCGTGTCGCGAAAGACCGCCACCGCGACCTCGGCCTGCGTCTCGCCGACCCGGTCCGGCACGGCGAAGGGGTCGTTGGCGCGGACGTTGAGCGGCGCGCTCACGGCGACGCTGAGATGCCCGGAGCGCGACACCATCCCCATGCCACGGGTCTGCCGGACGAAGTCGCGCACCGCGTCCACGACCGGCTCGGGCAGGAAGGCGTCGAACTCCGCGGGGTTGTCGGAGATGGAAGCCGCAGCCCGCAGGCCGGCGGCGCTCAGGTCGCCCGGCCAGGGCGGGGTCTGCGCGGCCGTCTGGGCCGATGCCGAAGCGGCGCCCAGGCTGGCCAACGTGATCAGGAGCAGCAAGGCTGCTGGACGGCGAAGCCAGATAACGAAAGACATGGGTGGCCTCCGGATGTGCGCCGGGGCCACAGCGGCGGGAAGACCCGCCGCGCAGCGGGGCGCAGCTCCTGTGATTCGTCTTCTCCTTGGAATATCGCCGTACCGGCGATCATCGGCGAAACCCGGACCCGATCGGGGCGGCCTCCGGCGCCACCCGGCGAGGCCCCCCCGAGGGAGCGCGGCCTGCCGAGTGGATTCAGGGACAGTAGGCGTAGGCCGCGGCACAGGCAAGCGGGAAGTGCTTGCGCCTTGCGCCGCGGGCGAGGCACCGTAGACGGGCATGAGCGATCGCCCCCCAGCCGCCTCGAGTCCGCCGCCGGAGCCGGAGCCCCAGCCGGGTCCGCCGCCGCCGGGCGACCCGCTGCCGCCGGGCTTCGTGCGCTGGCGGTCCGATCTGACGCCGCCGCCCGAGTTCTGGCCGGCGGACGGCGGCGAGGAGCCGGAGGAGCCGGCCCCGCCGGACCTCTGGCAGACGGTGGGCGGGGCGCGGCCGTGGGGCACGGTGCTCCTGCTCTTCGCCTGGTGTCTGGTCTTCGCCGTGATGGGGCTGCGCGGGGATCTCGGCGACTCGGCCGCCTACCGAGCCTGGGGGTCGAATCTCTCGACGGCCCGCGGCTGGGCGGACGCCTGGCGGCTGCTCGCCTACACCTTCCTGCACGCCGGCACGGCGCACCTGTTCTTCAACGGCCTCGCGATGGTCATCCTGGGACCGGCCGTGGAGCGCGTCTTCACGCGGTCCCACTTCTGGGTGATCTTCGCCTGCGGCGGGGCGGTCAGCGCGCTGGCCAGCCAGGCGTGGCACCGCGCGGCCATGCCGGGGGTCACCGCCTCGAGCATCGGCGCGTCGGGCGCCATCTTCGCGCTCGGGGGGGCGATGCTCGCCGCCGCCTGGCGGCTGCGCCGCCGGCTGCCGCCGAGCCGGGCGCGCGCGCTGGCCGGCGCGCTGCTGCCGATGCTGCTGCAGGGCCTGGTGGCCGGTTTTCAGAAGACCGGCACGGACAACGCCGCGCATCTCGGGGGACTGCTTGCGGGAATGGGCCTGGGGTTGCTGCTGGGGCTCGACCCGCGCCTGCAGGACCGGCCGCTGCCCCGCTGGACGCGGGCCGCGGGCGTGGCCGCGGCCCTGGCGCTCCTGCTGGCGATCGCGATCGGGGTCTGGTCGGGCCTCACAGCCAGCGGCGCGAGCGGATGAACCAGTACATCCCGAGGCCCACTGCCGCCATCACGCCGAGCGCCCAAACGTAGCCCCACGGCGCGGGCCACGCCTGCTCGGGGTACGCCACGTTCATCCCGTAGATGCTGGCCACCAGGGTGGCCGGCATGATGATCACGGTGATCACCGTGAGCACCTTCATCACTTCGTTGAGCCGGTTCGAGACCTGCGTGGAGTAGATCTCGAGCAGCGTGGAGAGCTCGTCGCGGAAATTCTCGAGCACGTCGCCGACGCGCGCCATGCGGTCGAAGACGTCGCGCAGGTAGGGGCGCAGGTCGCGGCGGATGCCGCTGAACTCCTCGCGCGTCAGGGTCAAGATGGTGTCGCGCTGCGGCCCGACGATGCGGCGCAGGCTGGCGATGCCGTGCTTGAGGCGCAGCACGTCGACCACCAGGCGCTGCGTCGGCCGCTCGAAGACGCGCTCCTCGAGGCCGTCGATCTCGGCCTCCATGCGGTCGAGGATGGGCAGGTAGTTGTCCACCATGACGTCGAGGATGAAGTGCAGGATCTGGTCGGGGCCGCGCTCCAGCAGGGCGCCACGGCGGGCCAGGACCTCGCGGGCGCGCTGGATGCTGCGCGTCGGCTCCTCGTGGTAGGTGAGCAGGAAGCGGCGGCCGATCAGGATGTCCAGCTCGCGGATGGCGGGCTGCGGCTGGTCCTCGTCCCAGCGCGCCGAGTGGACGGCGATGTAGAGGTAGTCGCCGTAGTCGTCCACCTTGGGATAGTTGATGTCGGAGACGCAATCTTGCACGGCCAGCGGGTGGAATTCGAGGGCCGGCCGCAGGGCCTCGAACCCCTCCGCTCCGGTGTTCTCGAGGTCGATCCAGACGTGCGCGCGGCGATCGCGCAGGATCGACTCGAGCTCGGCGGGCTGGGCTTCCGCCACCGCGCCGTCGCGGGCCACGAAGATCGTGATCATGGGCGGAAAGCTACACCCGCCGGGCGCCGGGGGGAACCGCGCGGCGCAGCGGCCCGACGCCGAGGGCCGCCGCGGGCCTCAGAAGCCGGGCGTCAGGCTGAATTGCCAGTACCAGCCCTTGCTGGGCCGGTCGTTGGGGTGGACGAGGTCCACCTCGGCGATGGCGAAGCCGAGCAGGTTGAGGCGCAGGGCCGCCCCGAAGCTGGTGAGCGGCTCGCGAGCGCCGCCGTTGAACCAGGCCCTCTCGCTGCCCGTCCAGGCCACACCGGCGTCGAAGAAGGCGGCGAATTCGAGCGGTGGCAAGCCGCGCGAGGGCAGGGCTCCGAGCGCGCCCAAGAGCGGCACGCGCACCTCGAAGTTGGCCAGCGCCAGGCGGCTGCCGAAGAGCCGGTCGTAGATCGAGCTGGAGCCGTCCGCAGAGGAGAACTCCCAGGGCTCGAAGGAGCCGTCGTTGTAGCCGCGGATGAGCGAGGCGTAGCCGAGATAGAGCTGTTGCAGGCGCGGATCGTCGCTGCCGCCGCCGTAGCGGCCGAAGTGCAGGAAACGGCCGGCCAGGATGAGCGAGCGCTTCAGCGGCACGTAGCGCCGGTAGTCCACCATGGCCGTCGCGTAATCGATGCTGCCGATGGCCGCCGAGGCCTCGAATCGGTAGCGTTGTCCGAGCACCGGGCTGGTGCCGCCGAAGACCGAGGAGTCGTAAACCAAGGCCGCGCCGGCCGTGCCGAAGTTGAGGGAAGGCACGAAGTTCTCGGGCAGGGCGGCGGTCGCCTCGAACAGCTTGGCGCCGGTCGCGTCCGAGAAGATCGTCGTCTGCACCTCGCCGGCGAAGTCGATGTTGCTGAAGCCGCCCCGCGTCTCGATGCGATGCACGCGGCTCAACGGGTACGCCAGGGTGACCTCGACGTCGCGGTGGATCTCCCAGATCCGGTAATCGCGCTCGCGCGTCGCCAGCTGCTCGTCGTACATCCCCTGGTCGACGATGAACTGGCGCGTGATGAGGGGGATCTGGGCGCCGGCCAGCCCCCAGTTCCAGCGCGACCGGCGGTTCTCGTAGAAGAGCCCAAGGGCGGTGTTCCGGATGATGCCGCCGCCGCCGGTGTTGATCTGCAGCAGGGTGGCCAGGTTGTGGTCGCCGAGCATGTCGCTCCAGTACGCGGCGGCGCCGCCGCCGGCCACCAGGCCGGAGCTCGTGGCGCCGAAGGAGATGTTCGGCTGGGCGACGTAGTCGAGCGACAGGCGCGCCTTGTAGGGGCGCGTGGCGAAGGACGCCGGGTCCGAGAGCTCGATCGGCGTGCGCAGGGCGAGCGTCGAGTCCGCCGGGACGCGCTGGGCAGCGGCCGGCGGCGGAGCCGGCAACTCCTCGGGCGGGAAGGCCGGCGAGCGTCCGTCCCATGCCGGCGGCGCACTCCCCGCGCGCAGCGGCGGCAGGCGCAGCGCGTCCAGGGAGTCGGGCGGCAGCGAGGTGGTGGCGAAGCCCGGGCTACCGGGCCGGAACGCCTGCGGCACGAAATCGGAGGGGGTCTGCAGCGTGTCCACCGGCAGGGCCCCCGGGTCGGTGCCGGCCGCCAGCGGCAGGACGGGGCGGCCCGCCAGCGCGGAGAGCGAGTCGATGGCGTACAGGCTGTAGGCGCTGCGCTCGTAGGCCGTGAAGACGAGCCGGTCGGCGCCGCCCGCCATGGAGATGGCCGGGCTCAGCGCGGTGATGCCGCTCACCCCGGTGCGCAGGTTGGTGACCTGGGTGATCTCGCCGCCCGGCAGCGCCATCCGGTAGACGTTCGAGATGCCGCGCGCGTCGGAGACGAAATAGAGGCCGCGCCCGTCGCGCGTCCACTGGGGGTTGATGTTCTTGGCGTCCGCGAAGCCGCCGAGTCGCCGGATGTCGCCGCTGGCCACGTCGAGCAGCGCCAGCTCGTAGTTGCCGTAGCGCAGCGAGTCGAGGTCGGTGGAGAAGCGGTCGGTGGCGAAGGCGATGGTCGCGGCGTCCGGCGACCAGACCGGGTGCAGGTCGCCGTAGAGGTCGTTGGTCAGCCGGCGCAGCTCGTGCGTGTCGAGATCCACCCAGAACAGATCGGCCTTCCCGCCGGCCAGCGCGGCGAACGCGATGCGCCGGCCGTCGGGGGACCAGGTGGGGTTCAGCACCTCGCCGAGCCCGGGCAGCGGCACCTCGCGCTCGCGGCGCCCGCGGTCCACGTCGAGCACGGTGAGCACCGGCCGCCCCCCGGCGATGCCGGCGAAGGCGAAGCGCCGTCCATCCTGGCTCCAGGCGCCGACGGACTGGATGAATTGCAGGCTCTGCAGGTGCGGGTCCACCGCGGTGTGCGTCAGCTTGCGCACGATCTTTCCCGAGCCCAGTTCGGCCAGGTACATCTCGATGGAGAAGAGGTCCTTTTCCGAGAAGAAGACGACGTGGCGGCCGTCCGGGCTCACGGCCGGCGCCACGTTCAGCTCGCCGGCCCCGCGGCCGGCGATCACCACCGGGCGGGCGAGGCTGTCGGGGGTTTCGGTGACGGCGGACAGCGGCGCGTACCAGCGGCGGATGGCGCGGTGCCAGTCCTTGGTGAGCGAGTCGGTGGGGATGCCCAGCTCGGCGGTGAGCGCGTACTCGGCGTCGCCGGCGCGACCCGCGGCCTTGAGGCAGCGCACCACCGCACCCTCGCCCCAGCGGCTGGCCACGTAGGTCCAGAACGCCTGGCCGTAGCGGTACGGGAAGAAGCGCGGGTCGGCGAGCGATCGCACGGTGGGCAGCTTGTCGGCGGCGACGGCGTCGCGGATCCACATGGCGGTGTTGGGATCGAGCGGGCCCACCGAGAAGTACTCGGCCATGCCCTCGATGAACCACAGCGGCAGGCGCAGGATGGCCGGGTTGGCGAAGGCGGCGTCGGAGGTCCGCTGCCCGGTGACGTCGAACTGGAAGGCGTGCACGAGCTCGTGGCCGATGACGTGGTCGGTCTCGGCCAGCGGGCCGGCCAGGGGCAGCACGATGCGCCGCTTGAAGGCCTCGGTGACGCCGCCCGTGCCCTCGCCGAGCTCGCCGGGGATGGCGTTGGTCTGCTCGAAGTCGGGGTGGCTGGCGTAGAGGATGAGCGCCTGGCGCCCGTTGAGGCCGTAGCCCAGGGCGCGCGAGAGCCGTGTGTACCAGCGCTCGGCCATGCGCCCGGCCTGCTCGGCCAGCTCGCGATTCTCCTCGTAGAAGTAGATGTCGAAGTGCTGGGTGCGCAGGATCTCGAAATCGAACTTCCGGTACTGGACCTTGTTGCGGCCGAAGTACTGGGCGCTGGCCGGGCCCGCGCCGGCGCCCAGCTGCACGGCGATCCCGGCCAACACGGCCAGAGCGAGAAGCCGAAGGGTCGGGCGCGGTCTCATGCCTCGATTAGACAACAATCGGCGCATGGGCGGGAAGCACCCTCCGGCGCAGTGCAACAACTCTTTGCACCGACCGGAAACGGCGGGCGGGAGGGCGCCGTGCGGGAGGGCGCCGGGCGCCAGCGGCCGGGGCCCGCCGGCGCGCGGCCGGGCGGCCCGCCGGGCGCGGGCCCTGTGCTATGCTCCCCGGACGACCTACGACTGTCCGCAGCGACCGCCCCGCAGAGGAAGGGATACCCCGTGACCCCGATGCGCAATCCGACCCGGCTCGAGACCCGGCGCCGGCTGGAGACCCCCGGCGGCGCCTACTGGATCCACGACCTTGCCCGCCTGGCCGAGCAGCTGCGCTTCCGGCTGGACTGCCTGCCCTACTCGATCCGCATCCTGCTGGAATCGGTGCTGCGCAACCGGGACGGGTATCTGGTGCACGACGAGGACGTGCGCCGCCTGGCGTCCTGGGGGACGCGCGGGGCGGTGGGCGGCGAAGTGCCCTTCATCCCGGCGCGCGTCCTGCTCCAGGACTTCACCGGCGTGCCCTGTCTCGTGGACCTGGCGGCGATGCGCGCCGCCGTGCACCGCCTGGGCGGGGACCCGGGGCGGATCAACCCGCTGGTGCCCGTGGACCTGGTCATCGACCACTCGGTGCAGGTGGACGAGTACGGCACCCGCGCGGCCCTGGCGCGCAATGCCGAGATCGAGTTCGCGCGCAACCGCGAGCGCTACGAGTTCCTGCGCTGGGGACAGAAGGCGTTCGCCAACTTCCGCGCCGTGCCGCCGGCCACCGGCATCGTGCACCAGGTGAACCTCGAGTACCTGGGCCGCGTGGTCTTCACCGCGGCCGGGCCCGACGGCGAGGTGGCCTTCCCCGACACGCTGGTCGGCACCGACTCGCACACCACCATGATCAACGGCCTGGGGGTTCTCGGCTGGGGCGTGGGCGGGATCGAGGCCGAGGCGGCGATGCTCGGCCAGCCGCTCTACATGCTCATGCCGAAGGTCACCGGCGTGCGGCTCTTCGGCCGCCTGCGCGAGGGCGTGACCGCCACCGACGTCACCCTCACGGTGACGCAGCTGCTGCGCAAGAAGGGTGTGGTCGACCGCTTCGTCGAGTTCTGCGGCCCGGGACTCGGCGCCATGTCGCTGCCCGACCGGGCGACCATCGCCAACATGGCGCCCGAGTACGGGGCCACCACGGGGTTCTTCCCGGTGGACGACGAGACGCTGCGCTTCCTGCGGCTCACCGGCCGGGCCGAGGCCGCCGACCTGACCGAGCGCTACTGCAAGGAGCAGGGCCTGTTCCGCTCCGACGCCTCGCCCGAGCCCGAGTTCACCGACCTGGTGGAGCTGGACCTCAGCCGCGTCGAGCCATGCCTGGCGGGGCCGAAGCGGCCGCAGGACCGCGTACCGCTGGCGCGGCTCAAGGAGGAGTTCCACCGGGCGCTCGCCGCGCCGGTCGCCGAGCGCGGCTACGGGCTCGCCCCGGAGGACGCCGCGCGCACCGCGACGCCGGCCGCCGCCGGCGGCCCGGCGCCGCTCGGCCACGGCGCGGTGATCATCGCGGCCATCACGTCGTGCACCAACACCTCCAACCCGTCGGTGATGCTGGCGGCCGGACTGCTGGCCCGCAAGGCCGTGGCGCGCGGGCTGCGGGTGCCGCCGTACGTCAAGACCAGCCTGGCGCCCGGCTCGCGAGTGGTGACCGAATACCTGCGCCACGCCGGGCTGCTCGAGGACTTGGAGAAGCTGGGGTTCGCGGTGGTGGGCTACGGCTGTACGACCTGCATCGGCAACTCGGGCCCGATCGCCGAGGAGGTGGCCCGCGCGGTGAAGGACGGCGGCCTGGTGGCGGCGGCGGTGCTCTCCGGCAACCGCAACTTCGAGGGTCGCATCCATCCCCTGACGCGCGCCAACTACCTGGCTTCGCCGCCGCTGGTGGTGGCGTGCGCGCTGGCCGGGCGGGTCGACATCGACTTCGACCGCGAGCCGCTGGGGCACGACGCGCAGGGCGCGCCGGTGTACCTGCGCGACGTCTGGCCCAGCGACCGTGAGATCTCCCAGACCGTGGCCGCCGCGCTCAAGCCCGAGATGTTCGCCGCCTCCTACGGCCGGATCTTCGACGGCAACGAGGCGTGGAATCAGCTGCCGGTGCCGGAGGGCGAGCTGTACCGCTGGGAGGCGGGCTCCACGTACATCCAGGAGCCGCCGTTCTTCGTCGAGCTGGCGCCCGAGCCGCCGGCGTGCACCGACGTGCGCGGGGCGCGCGTGCTGGTGCGGGTCGGCGACTCGGTGACCACCGACCACATCTCGCCGGCCGGCGACATCGCGGCCGAAAGTCCGGCGGGCCGCTACCTGCTCGAGCGCGGCGTGCCGAAGGCGGACTTCAACTCCTACGGCGCGCGCCGCGGCAACCACGAGGTGATGATGCGCGGCACCTTCGCCAATATCCGGCTCAAGAACCTGCTCGTGCCGGGCAGCGAGGGCAACCTCACCGCGCATTTCCCGGACGGGGAGCCGCTGAGCGTCTTCGACGCGGCTGAGCGCTACCGCGCCGAGGGCGTGCCGCTGGTCGTGCTGGCGGGCAAGGAATACGGCACCGGCTCGTCGCGCGACTGGGCTGCCAAGGGGCCGGCGCTGCTCGGCGTGCGCGCCGTCATCGCCGAGTCCTTCGAGCGCATCCACTGCGCCAACCTGGTGGGCATGGGCGTGCTGCCGCTCGAGTTCGAGCCCGGGCAGAGCGCCGAGAGCCTGCACCTGACGGGGGCGGAGACCTTCGACATCGCCGGCATCGCCGCGGGCCTGACGCCCCGCCAGCAGCTCGACGTGACGGCGCGCTCGGCCGCCGGCGCGGAGACCGTGTTCTCGGTGACCGTGCGCCTCGACACGCCGGTGCACGTCGATTACTACCGCCACGGCGGCATCCTGCCGGCCGTGCTGCGCGGGCTGCTGCCGGGCGGCACTCGCGCCGGCGGGGGGGCAGGCGAGGAGCAGCCATGAGCCTGGAACAGCGGTTGAACGACGACCTCAAGACGGCGATGCGCGACCGCGACGAGCTCAAGCTCTCCGTGGTGCGCATGATCCGCAGTGCGGTGCTCCTCGAGAAGAAGAAGCCGCACGCGCCCGAGACCATCCCCGACGAGACGGTGCTGCGTCTCATCCAGGGGCACGTGAAGAAGGTGAAGGAAGCGCTGGACCACGCCGTGAGGGCGGGACGCGAGGATCTCGCCGGGGCGGCCCGGCGCGAGCTCGCGGTGGCCGAGGGCTACCTGCCGGCGGCACTCACGGACGCCGAGCTGGCGCAGATCGCGCGCGCGGCGGTGCAGGAGAGCGGGGTCAGCGGCCCGGCCGGCCTAGGGGCGGCGATGAAGGCGGCCATGGCGCGCGTTCAGGGGCGCGCCGACGGCAAGCGGGTGCAGGAGGCGGTGCTGCGCTCCCTCGAAGGGGGCGCCTAGCCCCGGGGCTGCGGCCGGGCCCGAAGCGGCGTCGGCACGCACCCGCGGCCCGCGCTCAGCGCGGGCGCTTCTTGGCGAGCTTGGCCTGGGTCTTCTTTCGGGCCTGGGACTTGCGGGCCTTCTTGCGGCGCAGGCGGAACTTGAAAGCCGTCATGTGGGGCATTCCTCCTCGGGACTCGTGACGTTCGGGGCAGGCGCGCCGCCGCGCGGGCGGGCGCCGGCGGAATCGGTGGCGCAGCGGCAGTGTATCCGGTTGCCGCCGATTCGGCCACCGCCGATACTGGACGGCGTGGTGAAGCGGTCTCTCTCCCTCTGCAGGCGCCTGGCGCCGGTCCTGTTGCTCGGGGCGTTGCTCCCGGTGGGGCCCGCCGCCGCCCAGTACCGCATGTCCGCCCCGCGCGCCACGAGCGCCGACCTGGACAGCCTGCGTGTGGCGTACCAAGCGCGCCCCAAGGACGAGCAGACCGCCCTTTACTACGCGCGCGCCCTGGCGGCGCGCAACAGCATCCGCGAGCGGTCCATCGCGGTCCGGGTCCTCAAGCAGGCCGTCGACGACCACCCCGAATCCGGCGAACTGCGCCTCGCCCTCGCCGACCTCTATTACCGACAGGGCTACCTCACCCTGTCGCGCCAGGAGCTGCGCCGGGCGCTGTCCTCCCCCTCGGAAGCCGCGCCCGCGTACGTGCGGCTCGGCCGCATCGCGCTGCGAGACTGGCTCAAGTTCCAGCGCCCCGAGGCCCTCAATGTGGCCGAGGACTACTGGAGGGAATCGGCGCGGCGGGCGCCCCAGGACCCGGAGCCGTGGCTCGGCCTGGGCATCCTCGCGTTGCTGGCCGGCGACGGGGCGGGGGCCGAGCGTTACGGGCGCAACTGCCTGGCCGCGGCCGCCAAGCGGCGGCTGCCGGCAGCGCCCGTCGGTCTTTACCCGGAGGGCGCGCGCGGGGCCACGCCCGAGCGCGCCCAGGCCACCCCCGATCCGCTCGGCGAGGGCCTGCTGCTCGTCGGGGCGGGGGCCTTCCTGCAGGGCAAGCTCGAGCTGTCCGACAGCGCCTTCGCCCAGGCGCTGCCGCGCCTGCGCTCGGCGGCGCGCGAGCGGCTCAGCGACATCACGGCGGCGGCCAGCGACGAGGACACGGTGGCGTGGCGGGCCCTGGCCGGCGATCCGCGCGGCCAGGCGGAGTTCCTGCGCCGCTTCTGGCGCTCGCGCGATCCCGATCTCACCACGGCCGTCAACGAGGTGCGCCTCGAGTTGCTCACCCGCGGCACCCTCGCGTACTTGCTCTTCTTCGACCAGCGCCTGCAGACCTGGGACGAGCGCGCCGCGCTGCTCGTCCGCTACGGCGTGCCCGCGGAGGTGCAGTACAACCCGCCCGGCCTCGAGTGGGGGCCGATCACCACCAACCGCCTCGTCTGGTTCTATCCCTCTCTCGGCATGGCGATCCTGCTCGAGGACCGCTACCTCAACGAGGCGTACGACCTGCCGGTGTCGCTCTTCGAGTCGGTGGACCCGCTGCCCGACCCGGCGGCGGTGGCGGTCGGGGTGGGGAGCGGCGAGCTCGCCGTGGCCGGGCGCGGCGTGTTCCGGGCGACGAAGCGCGGCACGGTGCCGCTGGCCGGGCGCGCCGAGGTGGCGCTCTTCCGCCGGGTGCGCGGCTTCGACCCGCGCAGCGCCGCGCCGCCCGGCGGCGACGTGGCGCGGGCGGAGATCTACCTCGCCACCGCCGCCGGAGCGGCGGGAGGGGAGGTGGAAGCCGAAGCCGTCGTGCTCGATTCCGTCTGGCGCGAGGTGGCGCGCCAGAAGATCGGGGGGGCGGTGGTCTGCCACGCCGACTCGTTCCGCGTAGCTCAGGTCAACTTCGACCTGCCGCCCGGCGAGTACACCGTCGGGGTCTCGGCCCGCGACCGAAGCAGGTCCGCGGCCGCGACTTGGCGGCTGCCGCTGCGGGTGCAGTGGGCTCTGCCGGGGAAGCTGGAGGTCTCCGACCTCGAGTTGGCCTGTGCCTACCGTTCGGAACCGGACGGCAGCGGTTTCGACAAGATGACCTTCGGCGTGGTGCCGGATCCCCGCCGCGAGGTCCCCGCCGGCCGGCCGCTCGGCGTCTACTTCGAGATCTACGGCCTCGTGCCGGACGACGCCGGCCGCGGGCAGCTCGCCCTCGAGTACACGGTGCGGTCGCTGCGCCCCGACAAACGGCCGTTCTTCGCCAAGTGGGTCAACCCGCGCCGCGAGGAGCCGCGCGTGCAGACGGTGCGCGAGGATGAGGTGCCGGGGCGCGTGCGCTACCAGTACGTCAGCGTCGATCTCGAGGACCCGGCTCCCGGGCCGTATCGCCTCGAGGTGCGCGTCACCGACCGCGTCTCGGGGCAGGTGGCGGCGAAGTCCCTGGACTTCACCGTGGGGGGCGGGGCGGGCGGTTCGTAGGCTCCGCCTTCAGGCGGGACCTAGTGCCCGGGGCGGGGGAAGCGGCCGAGCACCGCGAGCAGCTCGGGGTGCACGCGGCCGTTCGAGCCGGCGCACTCGATGCCGAAGGGGTCGAACGGCCCGCCCGCGAAGTCGGTGACGCGGCCGCCCGCCTCCTCCGCCACCAGCGAGGCCGCCGCCGTGTCCCAGGCGTGCAGCTTGATCTCCCAGAAGGCGTCGAAGCGCCCGCACGCCAGGTAGCAGAGGTTGAGCGCGGCCGAGCCGTCGCGCCGGACGGCCTGGGCGATGGGCAGCAGGGCGGCGAAATAGCGGAGGCTCTCCTCGGGGCGCTCGCGCAGGTCGTAGGGGAACCCCGTCACCAGGAGCGAGCGCTCGAGCCGGTCCACCTCGGAGACCCGGATGGGCCGGCCGTTGAGCAGCGCCCCGCCGGCGGCGGCGGCCGTGAAGCACTCGTCGCGCGTCGGGTCGTAGACCGCCGCGGCCACCATGGGGCCGCGCCTGCCGGCTTCGCCTTCGTGGCCCGGCAGAGCCTCCTCGAGGCCGACCGACACGGTGAAGAACGGGTAGCCGTGCGCGAAATTGGTGGTGCCGTCGAGGGGATCGACGAGCCAGCGGTAGCGCGCCGCCTGGGCGCGGCCGCCGCCCTCCTCGGCGAGCACGGCGTGGTCGGGGAAGCGGCGATGGAGCTCGCCCACGAGGAAGGCCTCGCTGTCGCGATCGGCCGGGGTCACGAGGTCCTGCGCGCCCTTGTAGCCGATCTCGAAGGCGCTGCCGAAGTAGCGCATGAGGACGGCACCGGCGCCGCGCGCCAGCTCCTCGGCGACGGCGCGCCACGGCTCGCTGCGGCTGGGCTCACGGTTCATCCGCTCTCTCCCCGGCGGCGGTTCAGCCGCCGTAGCGCGCCGGGCAGACTTCCCGGAACGCGCACTGCAGGCAGGCCGCGTACGATGGCGCGGCGGCGAACTCGCGGCGCCGGATGCCGGCGGCGGCCTGGCCGATGGCCGCGCGCGCCGCGGTGAACGCCGCCTCCGCGAACTCGACCCGGCCCACCAGGCCGGTGTCCACGAAGTGCAGCTCGGCGGCCGCCGGAGCTGCGGAGAACTGCTCCCGGTACGCCAGGGCGTAGATGCGCAGCTGCAGGCTCTGCTCGGCGCGCTCCCGCGCCTTGTCCGGATCGTGCACCTCCGCGGACTTGAAGTCCACGATCACCGGGCCCTCGGGCCGCAGATCGACACGGTCGAAGCGGCCGCGCACGAGAT
>Ga0315278_10001410_pt1 | contig 21007 bp, 17 predicted proteins | sample YL17G06_0_MG_FD_203880 | JGI IMG/M metagenome (GOLD analysis project Ga0315278, IMG submission 203880) | Sediment microbial communities from Yellowstone Lake, YNP, Wyoming, USA - YL17G06_0 | ecosystem: Environmental > Aquatic > Freshwater > Lake > Sediment | place: USA: Wyoming | collected... | reverse complement strand
TGCAGTGGGACCAGATCGTGGCGCAGGCGAAAGGCCAGACGGTCTACTTCAACGCCTGGGCCGGCGACGAAAAGACGAACGAGTTCATCGCCTGGGCCGGCAGCGAATTGAAGGCGCGACACGGCGTCAATGTGGTTCATGTGCGCCTCAAAGACACGGCCGAAGCGGTGACGCGCGTCATCGCCGAAAAGTCCGCCGGGCGCCACAGCGGCGGCACGGTGGACCTGATCTGGCTCAACGGGCCGAACTTTCTGGCGATGAAACAACAGGGCCTGCTCTACGGGCCAGTGACGCCGCTGCTGCCGAACTTTCGCTTCGTCGACGTCACGGCCAAGCGTTCCAACGTCGTCGACTTCACGACGCCGGTGGAAGGTTACGCCGTGCCGTGGCGGCTGGCGCAAGTGACCTTCATCTACGACAGCGCGCGCCTTCGTGACCCGAGAGACGTGCCGCGTTCGGCGCCCGAGCTGCTGACCTGGGCGCGCAAGAACCCGGGCCGCGTGACGCACCCGAACCCGAGCAATTTTCTCGGCGCGACGTTCCTGAAGCAGGCGCTGTACGAACTCATGGCCGACCCCTCGCTGCTGCAGCAACCCGCCAGCGACGAATCGTTCGCGCGTATGACGGCCCCGCTGTGGCCCTGGTATGACGCACTGCGCCCCATGTTGTGGCGCAAAGGCGAGCAGTTCCCCGAAAACGGCGCGGCGCAGCGCCAGTTGCTGAACGACGGCGAGATCGACATCACCTTGTCGTTCACGCCGGCCGAAGCCGCGGTCTCGGTGCTCGCGGGCAAGTTGCCCGAGAGCGTGCGCAGCTTCACGTTCAGCAAGGGCACCATCGGCAACACCAGTTTCGTCGCAATTCCGTACAACTCGCGCGCGAAGGAGGGCGCGATGCTGCTCGCGAACTTTCTGCTCGAGCCCCCGACACAGGCGCGGGCTCAGGACGTGAAGAGTATCGGCAGCGTGAACGTGCTCGACGCGGCAAAACTCTCGCCCGCGCAGCGCGCGCTGTTCGACGCGCTCACGCCGAGCCCGGCTCTGCCCACGCCTGCCGAACTCGGAATTGCGCAACTCGAACCGCATGCGTCATGGATGACGCGTCTGAGCGCCGAGTGGCAGCGCCGCTATAGCCGCTAGCGTCGGGCGCCGCAAGCAACGCCGCGTCTGGAGATGGGAATGCACTTGCTGCGCCACGCGCCGCTGCTCACGGTGACTGCTTTCGCCGGCCCCGTCGTCGCCGGGCTCGCGGGCACGCTGCTGCCGGCTTTTGGCGTGTTGCCGGCGATCGGCGGAGAGTCGCTGAGCCTGAACGGCTGGCGCGAGCTGCTGCGCTTTCCCGGCTTCGCGACGAGCCTGCAGCTCACCGTGATGACGGGTTGGCTCGCCACTTTGCTGGCCGTGTTCATCACGTTCGCCGTTGCCGCCGTCTTGCACCAGCGCCACGCGGTGCGGCGCCTGGCGAACCTGATTTCGCCGTTGCTGGCGATACCGCACTCGGCGCTCGCCATCGGCTTCGCATTTCTGATCGCCCCTTCGGGCTGGATCGCGCGCCTGGTTTCGCCGGGCCTGAGCGGCTGGACGCTTCCACCCGACGTCGGCAGCGTGGGTCACCCCTCAGGCGGGGCGCTGGTGGCTTGTCTGCTTCTGAAGGAAGTGCCGTATCTGTTGTTGATGCTGCTGGGTGCGCTGAACCAGGTGCCGGCCAAGGCCCATACCGATGCGGCACGTGCGCTCGGGTACACGCCGGCACTGGCGTTCTTCAAGATCGTATTGCCGCAGGTCTACCCGCAGATGCGTTTGCCGATTCTTGCGGTGCTCGCGTTTTCGCTGTCGGTCGTGGACGTGGCGCTGATCCTCGGCCCCGGCAACCCGCCGACGCTGGCGGTGCTTGCGGTGCGCTGGTTCGGCGACCCGGACGTGCGGCTTTATTTCCAGGCAGCGGCCGCGGCGACGCTGCTGCTGCTGCTGGTGCTGGCATCGATCGCTGCCTGGCTCTTGCTCGAGAGATTCGCTGCGCGCGCCGGCAGGCGCTGGGTGATGCGCGGCGGGCGCCGCAGCGGCGTGCCGGCCTTCGCGACGCTGGGCAGCGGCGTCGGCGCGGCGCTGTTCACGATGGCGGCGGGGGCTATGCTCGGCATGGGGGTCTGGTCGTTCGCCGCGCGCTGGCGCTTCCCACAAAGTCTGCCGCCGTCGTTCACGCTGTCGAACTGGGAGCGTCAGTTCGGCGACTTGCAGCGCCCGGCGCTGACAACGCTGTGGGTCGGCTTCGCCGCGACCGCGATCGCGCTCGGATTGACGCTGGCTTGTCTGGAAAACGAGACCGGGGCTACGCGTCTCCAGCGCCGCGACGCTCCCAGCGCCAGCCTGGCGCTGCTCTACATCCCGCTGCTCGTGCCGCAGGTCGCGTTTCTGTTCGGCGCCCAGGTGCTGCTGATCCGCTTCGACCTGGACGCGACCCTTGCCGCGGTGGTCTGGTCGCACCTGAGCTTCGTGCTGCCGTACCTGTTCCTGTCGCTCGCCGATCCGTGGCGCGCATTCGATTCGCGCTACGCACGAACCGCGCTGAGCCTGGGTGCGTCCCGAGCGCGCGTGTTCTGGCGCATCAAGCTGCCGATCCTGCTCAAGCCGATCCTGATCGCCTGCGGCGTCGCCTTTGCAGTCAGCGTGGGACTGTATCTGCCCACCGTGTTCGCCGGCAGCGGCAGGGTCGCGACGCTGACCACCGAAGCCGTCACGCTGTCGGCGGGCGCCGACCGGCGTGTCATCGGCACCTGGGCGCTGTTGCAGGCGGCATTTCCCTTTGCCGCGTTCCTGCTCGCGGCGTGGTTGCCGCGCCTGCTGTACGCGCGGCGCCGGGGCCTGGCGTGATGCAGGCTGCGACGCTGCAGCTGCACGCGGTGCGCATCGCGCTGCACGGGCGGGTGCTGATCGGAGCGCTCGACGCCGGCGTCGAGCCCGGCGAGTGCCTGACGCTGATGGGGCCGAGCGGCTGCGGCAAGTCGACGCTGCTGAACTTTCTGGCCGGTACGCTCGACCCGGTGTTCGACGCGCAAGGCAGCATCGCCATCGGTGGCACCGACGTCACGACGCTGCCGCCCGAGCAGCGCGGTTTCGGCATCCTGTTCCAGGACGACTTGCTGTTCCCGCATCTCTCGGTCGGCGGCAACCTGGCCTTCGCCCTGCCCGCCGCGGTGCGCCCGCGTGCGTTGCGGCAGGCTCGCATCGAAGCCGCGCTGGGCGATGCCGGCCTGATTGGGTTTGCCGATCGCGACCCGGCCACGCTGTCGGGCGGCCAGCGCGCCCGCGTCGCGCTCATGCGCACCCTGCTCGCCGCGCCGCGCGCCTTGCTGCTCGACGAGCCGTTCAACAAACTCGACGCACAATTGCGCGACGAGTTCCGCGACTTCGTGTTCCGCCACGCGCGAGACTTCGGGCTGCCGACGCTGATGGTGACGCATGACGCGGCCGACGCGCAGGCGGCCGGCGGGCGCATCCTGCAACTGGAACAGGAGCAATGAGCGACTCGCAGCAAATCCCGGAGCAGCATCGTCCCGTCGCTGCCCGTCCCGGCCACCTGGCGGAGCAATGACCGACGCGCAGCAAATCCCGCAGCAACCGCACGACACCCACCTCGGGCTGCTCGATGCATTGCACGCGGCGCTGCGCGCGCACCAGCCGAATCTGGCCGAAGCGCCGCTGCAGGCGATGGCCGACAAGGGCCTTGCGCACCACCATGTGCGCCTGGTCGGCACCGGCCTGATTGCGCGCCTGCCCAAACAAAGCCAGATGGGTCTGGCGGCACAGGCGAACCTCGACTATCAGGCCGCGTGCTTCGCGCGCGCCAGCGCCAGCGGGCACGCGCCGGCGCTGCACGGCGTCCTGCCGCCGTCGGCGGCGCTGCCGCGCGGCGCCCTGCTGGTCGAAGAAATTCACGGTCGTGCGGCACGCCTGCCGCAGGATCTGCCGGCGCTGGCGCTGGCCTTGGCGGCGATTCATTCCTTGCCCTTGCCGCAGCCGCCGCAACGTGCGCCGCTGCGCGACCCCGCCGATTCGCTGCAGGCGTTGCGCCGCGAAATCGAAGCGCAGGCGGTGCACCTGGAATCCGCAGTGATCGAGGACCGCAGCCGCAAGACCATTGCCGCGGCGTTCGAGCGCTTCGACGCCGCGATTCGCAATCTCGAGTTGCCGCCGCGGCGCCTGATCGCGTTTGACGCGCACCCCGGCAACTTTGTGCTGCGCGCCGACGGGCGCGCGGTGCTTGTCGACCTGGAGAAGGCGCGCTACGGCGAACCGCCGCTGGACCTGGCGCATGCGACGCTGTTCACGTCGACGACCTGGGACTTGCAGAGTTACGCCGAGCTGAGCGTGCCGCAGGTGGTGCATGCCTGCGACGTGTGGGCGCGGCATTTCGACGCCGCCGCGGCGTGGCGGCCCTGGCTCGTGCCGCTGCGCGCCGCGATGTGGCTGTGGGCCGTGACCTGGTGCGCCAAATGGCAAGCGCTGTCGGGGCGGCGCGCCGCGACCGGGGGCGACGGCGAAGACTGGTCGGGCGAACACAGCGAAGACGCGCTGATCGCGCATGTGCGCGAGCGCGTGGCGTGTTATCTGTCGGCCTATGTGATCGCGGAAGTGGACGCCGAGTTCGAGGCGCTGGAGCGGGCGCTTCGGTAGCGGCGGAGCGCGCCTGGCCGCGCCGCCCAGGGCTCAGGGCGCCGCTTCGAGCTTGCGGAAGAAGTCGGCGAAGATGGCATCGCGCTGCACCGCATAGGCCTCACGCTGCGGGTGGCGCGCGGGGTCGGTGCGCCAACGACGGTCGGCGCCGAGCATCGGCGTGGGCGTCAGGTCGCTGGCCACCCACGCCGGGTTCAGCAACCAGGCAATCGCGATCATGTCCCAGATCACCCAGCTGTGGGCATACAGCGTGTAGATGCCGAACAACTCCCACAGGGGGTTGTGCGTGTAGAGGTAGTGCAGATAGGTGCCGATTGCGCCGCGCCCGGCAACGTAACGCTCGACCTCCGGATAAGTCAGGCGCAACTGGGCGCCGACGTGATAGCCCGGCAGGTAGACATGCGGCACGCCGCTGTCGAGCACGACCCTGGTCGCGGCCATGTCCTGCTCGAGGTTGAACGCGAAGTTGGGTTGCGGCGCGTGCGACGGGTAACCCGCAGTCCAGACGACGACGATGCGCTCCGCGATTTCGGGGGCAATCAGCAGCGCCGAGGCAACGTTCGTGAGGCAGCCGATGGCCACGACGTAGAGCGGGTCATCGGGCGGGCTCGCCAGCGCCGTGAGCACCAGATGTTCGACGGCCTCGCTGCGCTGCGGCGAATCGAGGGCACCCAGGTAGCCGGGCGCGCCGCGATGCACGCGCGAACCGGGGGCGACGCCGCACTTCTCGAACACCCTCAGGATCTCTTGGTAACTGCGCTCCATGCCGACGTCGGGTGGATTGAACGGCGCCAGGTCAAGGGTTTCGAGCGTCCAGCCCTTGCGCTGGGCGTGGTCCAGGCGCGCGGCGTGTTGCTGCACCAGTTCCAGGTCGGCCGGGCTCGCCGCGCCTGGGTCGTCGCGGGCGTTGCGCGCACGAATCATCTCGCGCCGCTGATGGTCGAACGAAAACGGCGCCGCGTACACCGCTTCCAGGCGCAGTTGTCGCGGCGACAGCAGGGCCCAGGCCAACGCGAACTGATCGTCGATCTCGTTCGCCGCGTCGGTGTCGATCACGATGCGCGGTGCCGCGACCGGCGGGGCAAGGCGCTCGCGATACCAGGAGTGGCCGTGTTTGGCGAAGAGGTTCATGGGCATGAATCGAAAGCCGCGCGCGGGCGGCGAAACGGCACACTGTAGCGGCAGCGTCCGAGGCGCTCGATCGGGCTGCGCGCGCCGGCCCGGGCCAGCCACCCATGGGCGGTGTTCGCCGCCGCCAACGGCCGGGCGCAGAATCGGCGGGTCAGGCTCGGCGAATAGAAGGCAGTGGAAGGAGGGTGATGAGTGGATCGACGAGTGCCCGGCGCCGGCCGGGCGGGTGATCGGTTACCTGGGCGACAGCGGCCAGACCCGACGTTACCTCGGTTTGGGTACCGTACCGAGAATTGCAGGCGTGCCATATCGTTGCAGCCATCACCCGAAAGGGCAGAGCTGAAGGGAGTTCCCGATGGGCGGAGGAGCGAAGCGCACGCACGGGAATCGCGCGGATCCGGGCAGCGCCATAGGGGGGCGACGGCGCGGGCCAATCGGGCATCGGAATCGGGACGGCTGATCCGGGAGGATTCAGACAGCCCATCTCGCCGCGACAACTGCTCCGAGATGCATGCCGTTTGAGCGGCAGAACCGGAGCGGTACAGTCATGGAAACGAACTGCGATGGGCGACCTCTCGGCACTCGGAACGGTTGGTTCCCTTGAGTGTGAGGCGTCGCAGGCTGCCGGCCCGGCATATTCCAGCGCGAAGGAGTCAGTTCCATGCCCACAAGCCCGGAAGCTCCTGCAGTCCGCCAGGAGGTCGAAGATGTTGTTGTCAAGATGTTCGTCGCCACGGACGAACGAGACTGGCCGACGCTTGAATCTTGCTTCACCGATCCCTTCGTCCTCGACATGACCTCCATGGTTGGCGGAGACCCTGCGACCATGACGCCGCGGCAAGTCGCCGCAGCCTGGGCCGACGGGTTCAAGCCCTTGAGTCACGTCCACCATCAAGTGGGGAACTTCCGGACTGCCATCAGCGGATCGACCGCCAGCGTGCGGTGCTACGGGATCGCGCTGCATCACCGCAGCGGCATCTCGGTCGAGGCAAAGTCCCGCAGGTTTGTCGGCACCGACGAACTGGACCTCTCGGCCACGGACAGCGGCTGGCGCATCAACAGGCTAAAGTTCAACCTGAAGTTCATCGACGGGAACCTCGCGCTCGAGCAGGCTGCGTGAGGGCGGCGACGACCAACCTCTCGGTCGAGCAGGCCGCTTCCGGGCTGCGCCTCCAGCGGCGGCTCGCCTCAAACGCTGCGCGTCATAGGAGACCCACATGCTCACTGAAGCGCGCAATGCGTCCCACTATCGTGAATGGGTTGAGCACATCGCCCACAACGAGACGAAAGACGCCTTTCGGTATTTGGTTGGCTTGGCCGCCGAGGACCCGCGCTACAACTGCTACCCCATGCGCAAGGGGGAAGTCCTCGACTTCAGGTTCGAAGACGCACATCAAGAACAACCCTTCTCATTCATCACGAACAAAGGCTCGCTGCTCTTCTGCTTTCGCAAGCCTGCAACACAGGCGGGCCACTGGTCGAAGGAACTTCTGGCGGATCACTTTGACTCAGTGAGTGAGAACGCCAGGGGCGAAGTGACCGTTCGGCTTCGAAGCATCGCTGACGTACAGCGGCTCTGGCGCCTGATCGGACCGAGTACCACACCCTTCCGATCCGGAACCACGCCCACAACCCAAATTGGCTACATCAATCCGAACAACCAGCGCTGCGGTGGCAATCGGGGCGTCGCAGGCACAGACCATTTGCAGCTGGCCTACCGAATGGATTGCCAAGTGCCCGACTGCGGCCATGTCTATGGCGCAAACGGCACTGACGTATTTCAGCGCAAGTGCCCATACTGCCAAGACGGGAAACCCGGTATCCCCTTCTGAAGCGGTTGCGCCCAACCCTTCCATCGAGTGAACAGGCAACGGCATGCCGCGCATCGCCCTCATTTCATTCCGGGCCATGCGCGTCACGCCGTTGCGTGCTGCTCTTGTCAAACGGTAGGTGCTTGGTGTGAATACGCAGTCAATGCCCTCCCCGTTTTGGTCGCGGTGGCTACTCCTGGTCACTGTCGGTGTCATGGTCTTCGGCCTCGTCCTGGTTCTTGCGCCTGGTTTCACGCGCGAAGGCTTCTCGTTGCTCGTCTACGCTGACGTCAAGCGCATCGCCGCATTTGGCTCCGACGCGGTTGAGTACATTGCACTTGTGCACGCTGTTTTGGGAGCGGTCATGTTTGGTTGGGGTCTGGCGCTGTTGCTGGTCGTTCGTGGCCTGTTCGCCCGCGGGGCTCGGCAGGGCTGGCAAATCATTGCCGTTTCTGTCGCAGCGTGGTTTGTCCCAGACACCGCGTTCTCGCTATGGTCTGGGTTTTGGCAGAACGCACTGCTGAACCTCGTGTTCATTGTTCTGTTTGCTGCACCACTCGCGGCAACGTATCGTGGCTTCCATGAAGCAGGCGCCTTGCATCTTCCAAGACCAGGACCATGAGGTCTCTGGGGAGAGTTCCTTGATCGTCGGCATGCCAGGCTGTGGGCAAGTGGGCAGAGGCCCGCGCGGTGGTCAACGCAAAGCGCGAACCCTTCGCTCAAGGGCAGCGCCAACGGCAGGCCAACAGGCCCGGTCTGGCGGTGCGCGGTGCATTGTCGCCAGCCCGGGTCTGGTGGCCTGCCGTTGGCGCCCCTGTGCAGTAGGCGGCCCAACCCACAGATCAAGCGGGCCTGCCTGCGGCAGGCCCCTTGGCAGTCACGCTAGACTGCACGAATGCCGCAAGCGCCTCTCCCAGGTCCTTCGATGACACTCCGTCTCTTTGGGATACCCCTGTGGTTCCATTGGTCCTTCCCGGGTGTGGGCCTCGGAATCGCCGTTCCCTCCGGCATCGTGACCTGCTTCACAGCAAGCAATCTTGCCGTGGAACTGTTCGCCTGGTGTCTTGCAGCCGTCTCGGCACTCGCGCTTGTCCACGAAGCGGGTCACGCGGTAGTCGCACGGCTGCTGTCGCTTGAAGTTCACGCTCTGCTGTTCACCGCCGGCGGCGCTTGCTGCATCGCCGATGAGGCGGCCAGCGCCGGACACGAGGTGGCCTACAGCGCTGCAGGCGTCGTCAGCCAGACTGTTGTCCTGGTGGCCACATCGCTCATGCTTCTTGGTGCACTGCCGTCGCCGGAGCTTGGCTACGGGGTTGCGGTGTTCACGGCGGTCAATCTCCTGCTGATCCTCGCCAACTGTTGGCCCAGCGGCGGCAGCGATGGCCACCGCATCGTGTGTGCCGTCGACCGGCTGCTCGCGCTTCGCCAGCGAGACGCACCATAACCCTGCGCTCGAGCGGGCCTTCACCGGCTGGCCGCTCCGGGCGGTTCAGCATTTGGCCCTGAGCGGCCAGGCGGCACTGGCCGCTCAGCTCACACGTTGAAACGCGTCGAGACCCTCGAAGCAGCACGAGTGAATGGCCGGGCGTTGACACAATTGCACCTGCTCCCCGATCGCAAGGGAACCTGACGACATGCGCTTGCGTTTCTCTATGCTGGCAGCGAGCGTCGCCGGGACTTACGCCTTGCTCGCGGGCAGCCTCGCGCTGGCCGAGTCGATCGGGCATGGCTGCATGGGCTGGTGCTTCGCGGTCGCGACCCTGCCCGAATGGGCGGTCCTCGGCGCGCTTCCCACAGAATTCTTTTATTCTCCTCTTTGGGAGCACTTGCTCGTCTTCGTGTTCGCCATTGGAGCGATCTGCTTGAATGCCTTCATCGTGTACGTGATCTTCGCAGGAGTGAAGTGGGGGTCTGATGAGTGACGGCGCGGCCTGTGGCGCCAGCACCGTCATGCGTTGGCCGAAACGTCTTCGGCGTTGAGTCACTTGCCATGCGGTAGCTTGTTCGAAAGTTTCGGTGGCGGCAGCGAAATCATGCGACACAAGCCTTCATGCGAGAGCACAGGCTCCGCGGGCGCTGCCCCCATTTCAATCGGAACGTCAGGCTTCTGGTCAACTCCACCCGATGCAACGTTGCGCTTCTTGTGCCTGTGGTGGCGCCTCACTCCTTGTCGCCGGTGAGCCGTCGATGTTTGGTGTGTGCCACTGCACGAACTGCCGGCGCCGCACGGGTAGCGCATTTGGCATCTTGGCGCATTTCGCCAAGCCGGCCCTGCCGCTGCGTGCCGCTGACCGCAAACGTTCGGTGGCACTCGGCAGCCCCGGCAATGACCGTGTCCAGACGACACATTGTTCTGGCAATCGACCTCAAGCCGGTGCCGTGGTCCGGTGCGCGTGCGACTTTGTGAAGGTTCAACGGATCGAATGCGCACGCGTACGATGGGCCCCGCACTGTTTGCGCTTGACCACTCGAGGGCGCAGCAGACGCGCTTTGCGCTTGACCATTCGAGGGCGCCGCAGACGCGCGTGGGTGCAAGGTGTGAAAGGGCGCAACAGCCGCTGCGTCAAGGTGTCCAGCAATGCAGAGCACCCAGGAGGACAACATGAAGACCATCCCGATCGCGCTCGCTGCCGGCGTACTCGCACTTGCGTGTTGCGGGCCGGTCGGTGCACGCGTGACGCGCATCGTCATCGACGAGGTGCTGCCCATGCCCGCGGGCAGCCCGGCTGGGGCCATCGCCTACGAGCAGGTCGCGGGCCGCGCCTTTGGCGAACTCGACCCGAAACTTCCCGGCAACGCCATCATCCAGGACATCGAACTGGCGAAGGATGCCGACGCCAAGGTGCGCTATGTCTCCTCGTTCCTCATCCACAAGCCGGTCGACATGGCGCAAGCGAGTGGCCTGATGTGGCACGACGTGCCCAACCGCGGGCGCGTGTTTGCGTTCGCGCCGCAGGAGCGCGCCTTCGGCGATGTCATGCTCGCCGGCGCCTGGCAGGGCGACAACAGCGGCGCCACGGTGGTGCGGCCCACGGCGAGCGTCAGCGGCATGCAGTTCCTGCAGGTACCGGTGGCACGTGGGCCGGGCGGCGTGCCCATCAGCGGCGAGGTGTTCGGCCGCATCGCGAATCGCTCGGGCAAGGCCTCGCAACCCCTGATCGTGCTGTTCCATCCGGTGCCCTACAAACCGGTGAGCCTTGACACCAGCAAAGCAAAACTGGTGTCGCGCGGCGGCGAGAACCAGCGTGGCGAGGTGTTTGATGAAGTGAGCATTCCCGCCGGCGACTGGGCCTGGGCGCGCTGCGACGCGAACAATCCCTTTCCCGGCACGCCGGATGCCACGCAGATCTGCCTGAAGAACGGCTTTGACGCCGCGCGCCTGTACCAGGTGGTATTCACCGCCGCCGACCCCTATGTGCTGGGCGTGGGCTTTGCCGCGTGGCGCGATGTCGGCGCGTTCTTCAAGAAGGCCGCTGCCGATGATGCCGGCACCCCCAACCCGATTGCCAGAAGCATCTCGCACAGCATCACGCGCGGCATTTCGCAGTCGGGCAATTTCCTGCGCGGCTGGCTGCACCTCGGCTTCAACCGTGCCGAGGACGGCGTCCAGGTGCACGACGGCATGTGGCCGATCATCGCCGGGCGCCGCATCGCGCTCAATTTCCGCTGGGCCCAGCCCGATGGTGCGATGGAGTTGTACCAGGCGGGCAGCGAGGGCCCGCAGTGGTGGCTGCCGCACCCTGACCCGGTGCGTGGCCTGCCATCCGCGGGCATTCTCGATCGCTGCACGGCGACACGCACCTGCCCCAAGGTCATCGAGCATTTCGGCTCGGCTGAAGTGTGGGCGCTCAAGCTCACGCCGGAGTGGGTGGGCGCGGATGCAAAAGCCGATCTGCCCCTGCCGGACACGGTACGCCGCTACTACATTGCCAGCACCACCCACGGCGGCGGCGCGGGCGGATTCGACAGCAGCCTGCCCGGAGTCGGCCTGCCCAAGACCGGCGCCGCCTGTCCGGGCAACAACTTCGGCAGCGGCGTGCTGCCGGCCAATCCGGTGCCGCATACGCAGACGGTGAATGCATTGCGCGTGCATTTTCGCAACTGGGTCATGCAAGGCACGCCACCGCCGCCGAGCCGCTACCCGACGCTGGCGCAAGGGCAACTCGCCGAAGCGAACAAGGCGGCGATCGGCTTTCCCACGCTGCCGGGCCTGCGTGCCAGCGCACCCGAACCGGGCTTCATCATGCCGGTGCACGACTACGACTGGGGCCCGCAGTTCAATGCGCTCGATGGCTCGGGCATCGCCTCGATTGCGCCGCCGCGAATCAAGCGCAGCCTGAAGATGCTGGCGCCCAAGGTCGATGCCGACGGCAACGAAGTCGGCGGCGTGCCGGTGGTGCTGCTGGGCGCGCCGCTCGGCACTTACCTGGGCTGGAACGTCGCGGCGGGCGGCTTTCACAAGGACCAGATCTGCTACTACGCAGGCGGCATGATTCCGTTCGCGCGCAACCTCGAGCAGCGGCGCGCCAGCGGCGACCCGCGCCCGTCGCTGGAGGAACGCTATGGCTCGCACGATGCCTATGTGGCGGCGGTGAAGAAGGCCGCGGTGCAAGCGATGGCCGAAGGATTCCTGCTTCAAGAGGACGCGGCGGCGCTGATCGCCGAGGCCGAAAGGAGCGCGGTGCTGCGCTGAACACGCAGCCACGGGCGAGCGCCGGGTTTTCGCCGTGCGCGGTGTTTCAACGCGGTGCAGAACAGGCGCGCATGCCACCGCACAACGGTGTGCAGGACGTTTCGGCCCTCAAGCATCGAGGCCCTCAAGGAGTGGACATGTCGTTCAAGGCTCAGTGGTACAAAGACAAGCTCGCAAAGAAGGCCTCCAGGGGTATGCGCGGCTACCCCGTCGCAACGGTGGCGTTCTACGGACCGGACGCCCGGCGCGCCACCAAAGTCGCCGTCGGCGTCATGGAACGCGAAGGCCTGCAAGCGGACGTGCTCGAACGATGGTGGTCGGAAACCACCGACGTCAGGGCCGATGCGGAAATCACTGAAGCCATTGTTCGCTTCATCGAAGGGCACGGTGCCAAGTCGGTCGTCGTGGCCGATCGCATCATCGGCTGCCCGCACGAGGAAGGCACAGACTACCCCGAAGGAGAGAAGTGTCCGAAGTGCCCGTATTGGGCAACCCGGGATCGCTGGAGCGGAGAAACCGTTCAGTGAAGAGGCAGGGCCACAACCCCTGCATCGAGCATCCCTTCGCGGCCGGGCCACGCCACGCTCGCGGTTCATTCGCGGCTTCACAGGGCGAGCCGGTTGCGGCCGCGCATGGAAGGCGCCAGGCGTGATGCAGAGGCTTCAGAGCTCCCCGTTCAAGCTGCTCATCCTTGACTGCGATGGGGTCGTGGTGGACAGCGAGCACATCACGACGCGCGTGCTCAGCGAAATGATGAATGCCATGGGCACATCGATCGAAGCCGCTGAGGTGGCCCGGAAGTTCTCTGGGCATACGTTCACCCGCACACTCGAGCTTGTCGCCGAGCTGATCTCCCTTCGCTCGCCGCGGGCCTCGAATGACACCGAGGCCCATGTCATTGACTCTGGGGGTGCAGTTCTTAACTCGCTGAAACAGTGGCGAAACCGCGGCTGGAAGCATGTCACACATGGGCCGGGCAGCGTGTTTGGCGAATGGGCGGTGCTTGGTCTACGTGCCCGGCGACACCACAAGCAGGCCCGCATGTGTCACGTGCGGCACGAAGCTGTCTTGCCGTTTCCGGCCGCTCAACTCCACGTCAGACCGCACCGATGCGCTTCGGCGCTGGCCCATCAAAGCGCATCTACAAGTGGATTGACTGACCGTCAGACTGCATATACAGTCTGAGCATGATCACTTGGGATGAGCCGAAGCGACGGGAAAACATCAGGAAGCACAAGATTGATCTTGCGGAACTGGAACCCGTCTTCGACCGCCCGATGATCTCGGTGGAAGATGATCGCGAACGCTAAGGCGAACTTCGGCTGCAAAGCCTGGGCGTGTGGCAAGGCAGAGTTGTCTTCTTGATCTGGACCCCGCGCGGTGATGACACCGCGCACCTCATATCCTGCCGCTATGCCGATCGCAAAGAAACCAACGATTACTTCATCTCACTTTAGCCCCTCCGAGATCGCAGCCGCGAAAGCCGATGCCATCGCTCGGGCTGCTGGAAAGACCAAGGTCGACTGGTCTAAAGCAGTCGCCACTCCTGGTGGCGGCGTCAGCGCAACGATCGCGGCGCTCCGAAGAACGCGTGGCCCGAGCAAGAAGCCGGCGAAGCAGCAAGTTGCCATTCGCCTGGATCAAGAGGTCGTCGGCGCCCTTCGTGCGAGCGGCCCAGGCTGGCAAACGCGCGTAAATGCCGCACTCAAAGAGTGGCTGGCAAAACAGCCAGTCAAGCGCAAGCCACGCGGCCACAGTGCGGTTTAACGTGGCGTTCCAGCAGACGCGCTCCGGGCTGCGGCCTCCGGGCGCGGCTGAACTCAAACGTCGGGCGGCTTCAATCCAGGCGATCTGCGCTTCCACCCACATCGGACAACATGAACAGAGACGCTCGCATCTCGATCGAAAGAATCGAGCAAGCCATTTCAGTGATCGGCCCGGAGTTCCTGAACACCCCCCAGTTTGAATCCGAAGCTCTTTCGGCGGAGTTGGGGGCCCGGGTAGTGGTCAAGATCGAAACCATGAACCCGATCCGGTCATTCAAGGGGCGTGGCTCGGAACTCTACATGTCGAAGGTGCCTGCGGGCTCTGAGGTCGTCTGTGCCAGCGCTGGAAACTTCGGACAGGCCATCGCGTATTCGGCGCGGCGGCGCGCGGTTCGGGCAACTGTCTTCGCCGCCAGAAATTCGAACCCGCTCAAAGTCGATCGGATGAGGTCTCTGGGCGCCGATGTGCGTTTGTTCGGTGAAGACTTCGATGCTGCTCGAGTCGAGGCCCGGCGGGTCGCCGGCGAAGGCGCGGCAAGACTGGTGGTCGACAGCCTGGATATCGAGACCGTGGAAGGTGCAGGCAGCATCGGGCTGGAGCTGTTGCGCTTGCCTGAGCGCCTGGACGTATTGCTCGTCGCACTCGGCAACGGCGCGATGTTCAACGGTGTTGCCCACGTCATGAAGGCACGTTCGCCGGCAACGCGGGTCTTCGCTGTCGGTGCGCAAGGTGCGAGCGCAATGGTCGACTCCTGGCGCTCGGGACGGTTGATCGAACATTCAAGCGTGTCGACGATTGCCGATGGCATCGCCATACGAACGCCGATCCCGCAGGCGTTGCACGACATGCAGGGCCTGGTCGATGGCGCGTTGCTGGTCAGCGACGCGGCGATCGTTCGTGCCATGAAACTGTTGCACCGCCACGTGGGCGTGGTGGCGGAGCCATCGGCCGCAGTCGGTGTTGCTGCGATGCTGGAGTCGCCTCAGACGTTCAAAGGCGCCCTGGTCGGCGTGATTGTCTGCGGCGGCAACTTGACCGAGGAGCAAATGCACGCGTGGCTTTGACATTGAAGATGGCCAAGCGTTCGGTTCAGCGGGCTGCCTTGGTTCGCCGAATTCGTTCTGTGGCGAGTGCCGGAGCCTCTCGCCGGTTCGATCCATTCGTTCAAGTACCGGCTCGCCTATGTCGTGGCCGGTGAGTGTGTTCTGAGGTTCGACAACGAGGCAGGCAAGGGTGATCACCGTCACTTTGCCGGCAAGGAAGGCAGGTACGCCTTCTCCACGCCTGAGAAGCTGATCGCTGACTTTGAACGCGACATTGCGAGGTGGAACAATGAAAACGGTCATCCTTGAAGTCCGCTCGCCTGAAGAAGGCATGCACGAGTTCGTACAAGCCTGGAAGTCCGGGAAGCCCCAGCGCTCGGCGCGAATTGCATTCGCGACGCCGGAACTCCTTTGGAAGGGGCTCTCGGCAAAGCGATGGGAGCTTCTGAAAGCCCTGTGCGGTGTCGGCCCCGTCTCCATTCGCGAAGCCGCCCGCCGCGTCGAACGCGACGTAAAGGCGGTTCACAGCGACGTTACGGCCCTGTTGTCTGCGGGCCTGCTCAATCGCACCGAAACCGGAAGCATTGAGTTCCCCTACGACGCAGTGAAAGTTGAATTCCTTCTCCACGCGGCGTAAGCGGTTGCCCGCAGGAAAGGGGCGAAATCCTTCTTGCCGCCGAGCCGACGGCACCCGGCGTCAGGCGTGGCGCTTCTGGCCTATGCGCTGCACGGCGGTCAGGATGCCACGCAGGATCTCGAGCGGCGGCGGCGGGCAGCCTGGAATCACCAGGTCGACCGGGATCACGTTCGCGACCCCGCCGCAACTGGCGTAGCTCGCACCAAAGATGCCGCCGTCGCGGCCGCAGTCGCCGACCGCGACCACGAGCCGCGGCTCGGGCGTCGCGTCATAGGTGCGGCGCAGCGCCTCTTCCATGTGGCGCGACACCGGCCCGGTGACGAGCAGCATGTCGGCGTGGCGCGGGCTGGCGACGAAGCGGATGCCCAGCCCCTCGAGGTTGTAGTAGGGGTTGTTCAGTGCGTGAATTTCGAGCTCGCAGCCATTGCACGAACCGGCGTCGACCTGGCGGATCGTCAGCGCCTGGCCCAGGATGTCGAGGATCTCGCGTTGAATCCGGTCCGACGCGACGCGCAGCTCCGCGCTGTCCGTCGGCGCGGCTTCGCTGACGATGCCGGTCGTGATGATCTGGCGCAGCATGGTCCACATCAGAGGTCGTGCCCCGAGTAGCTGAGGTTGAATGACTTGTTGATGAGCGGAAAGTCGGGCACGATGTTGCCGATCACCGCGTGCTCGAGCACTGGCCAGTTGTGCCACGAGGGATCGTGGCAGTGGCAGTGGCGGATGGCGCCGCCGGGGCCCAGCACGAGCGCGACGAAGACCTCGCCGCGCCAGCCTTCGATCCAGCCGGCACCGGCGTTCCCATGCGCCGGCAGCTCGACTTCGGCGTGAACCGGCCCCGGCGCCAGGCCGGCGCAAAGCAGGCGGATCAGGCGCAGCGATTCGAACGCCTCGTCGAACCGAACCTCGACGCGCGCGGCGACGTCGCCGCCGTCTTGCGTCGCGCGCCGGACCCCGAGCGCTTGATACGGCGGCCACGGGTGGTCGCAGCGCAGGTCGGCGCGTTGGCCGCTGGCGCGCCCGGCCAGGCCGCTCAACCCGAGGTTTTCAGCGAGTTGCGGCGAGACCATGCCGGTGCCCATGAGGCGGTCTTGCAGTCCGGCGTGCTCGTCGTAGATGCCACGCAGCACCTTCAGCTCGGATTCGATTGCGCCGCACTGCAGGGTCATGCGCGCGGCAAGCGCCGGCGCGAGGTCTGCGCTCACGCCGCCGGGCACCACGTTGTCCATCATCAGGCGGTGGCCGAATCCAGCCATCGACACTCGCTGCCAGTCTTCGCGCAAGCGCGAGAACTGGGCCAGCGCGATGCCGAGCGCGGCGTCGTTGCCGATGGCGCCCAGATCGCCCAGATGATTCGCGACGCGCTCGCGCTCGAGCATGAGCGCGCGAAGTTGCTGTGCGCGTTGCGGGATCGTGCAGCCGGCCGCCGATTCGAGCGCCATGCAATAGGCCCACGCAAACGCCACCGTCGAGTCGCCTGACACGCGGCCGGCGAGGCGGTGTGCCTGAAGCGCGCCGAGTTGCGTGAAGCGCTGGCCGATGCCCTTGTGCACGTAGCCCAGGCGCTGCTCGAGGCGCAGCACCTTTTCGCCGACCACCGAAAAACGAAAGTGCCCGGGTTCGATGATGCCGGCGTGCACCGGGCCGACGGCGATCTCGTGCACACCGTCGCCTTCGACGCGCACGAAGGGGTAGTCGGCCGGCTGCGGGCCGCTCGCCTCGGCCGTGGCGCCGGCGCCGGCCGTGCCGCCCGTGCCGCCCGCACCGGCCGCGCGGGCCGCGCCGGCCGCGCCGCCCGCGCCGGGCAAGCCGAGCGCGCCGATCGATTCGCTGCGCAGCGGGCGATAGCCGGGTGGCCAGACGCCATGGTCGAGCCACGGGCGCTGATCAGCAGCACCTTCGGCCACCAGGCCGAGCAGATCGTTGGTGGCGCGCTGCATGCGCGCGGCGGCGGGAAAATGGGCCGCCACGTCCGGATACGAAAGCGCTTGCGCGTCGAGCGCCAGTTCGAGCCAGGCCAGCCCCGGCGGCACAGCGTAGGCGGCGCAGACGCTGGCACCGTTTGCCCCAGCGTCGGGCTGCGGCGCGCCCCACAGCGCCACCAGGCGCCCCTTTGCGGCCGCGACGCGTTGCGCCGCCGCGCGCCACTGCTCGGTGCTCACGCGGGCGTGCCAGATCGGCAGCGGCGCGGGCAGTTGCTGCAGCTCAAGGTCGACGCCTGGAATGACTTGCATCGGATCAGAGCGTGGACAAGCTTCGACGCGAGGCCGGGGCGAGCAGCGCAGCGGCATCGGCGCAAGCCGAGCACCACGAGCGCTGGAGCGGCAGGCCCGGCAGGCGCAGCAGGCGCGGCAGGTGCGGCAGGCGCGGCAGCAGAGTTCTCATACTCTCAGCCACCGATCATCCTCGCCGCCTCGCGGTACCAGGTGGTCAGGTACGGCGGGATATACAGGCCCAGCATCAAACCGAGCCCGAGATGCACGAACACCGGAATCAGCGCCGGCGGGTGCGGCAGCGGCTTCAGCGTCGAGTCGCCGAACACCATCGGCTGCACGCGGCTGAACACCGCGGCGAACGCGACGCCGAGCGCGATCAGCAGAAACGGCGTGGCCCAGGGCTGTTCGCGCATCGCGGTGGTGACGATCAGGAACTCGCTGGCGAAGACTCCGAACGGCGGCATGCCCAGGATCGCCAGAGTGCCGAGCAGCAAGCCCCAGCCGACGGTGGGGTTGACGCGGACCAGGCCGCGAATGTGTTCCATGATCTGCGTCCCCGCCTTCTGCGTCGCGTGGCCGACGGCAAAGAAGATCGCGGACTTGATCAGCGAATGAACCGTCATGTGCAGCAGGGCGGCGAAATTCGCGATCGGCCCGCCCATGCCGAAGGCGAAGGTGATCATGCCCATGTGCTCGATGGACGAATACGCGAACATGCGCTTCGCGTCCTTTTGCCGGATCAGGAAGAACACCGCCGCCACCACCGACAGCAGGCCGAAGCCCATCATCAGCTGGCCCGCCAGATGGGTTCGCAACGCGCCGTCGGTCAGCACCTTGCAGCGCAGCACGGCATACAACGCCACATTCAGCAGCAGGCCCGAGAGCACGGCCGAGACCGGCGTCGGACCTTCGGCGTGGGCGTCGGGGAGCCAGTTGTGCACCGGCACCAGGCCGACCTTGGTGCCATAGCCGATGAACAGGAACGCGAACGCGAGCGTGATGATGTTCGGATCAAGCTGGCCCTTCACCGCGTCGAGGTTTGTCCAGAGCAATGCACCGCCTTGCGCGCCGAGCACTTTTTCCGCCGCCATGTACAGCAGCACCGTCCCGAACAGCGCCTGCGCAATGCCCACGCCGCACAGGATGAAGTATTTCCAGGCGGCCTCGAGGCTGGCCGCGGTGCGGTAGACGCTGACCAGCAGCACCGTGGTCAGCGTCGCGGCCTCCATCGCGACCCAGATGATGCCCAGGTTGTTGGTCGTCAGCGCCAGCAGCATCGTGAAGTTGAACAGCTGGTACATGCTGTGGTACAGGCGCATTCGCGGCGGTGTCATCTTGCCGTTGTCGCGCTCGACGCGCATGTAGGGCCGCGAAAAAATCGAGGTCGTGAGGCCGACGAACGCGGTCAGCGTGACGAGAAAGACATTCAGCGCGTCGATGTAGAACTCGCGCTCCCACACCAGCATCGGGCCGCCTTCGATGATCTGCGCCGTCAGCACACAGGCCGCGATGAACGTGCCCAGGCTGAAGGCGACGTTGACGTCGCGCGCGCCGTCGCGGTGGCCGACGAGTGCCAGCACCACGCCGCCGGCGAGGGGGCAGGCGAGCAGGAAGGCGAGCGCATTCAACTCCAGGTTCAAGTCACTCTTCCTTCAACTTCTCGAGGTGGCTGATGTCCAGGCTGTCGAACTGTTCGCGGATCTGGAACATGAACACGCCCAGGATCAGCACGCCGATCAGCACGTCCAGCGCGATGCCCAGCTCCACCACCATCGGCATGCCGTAGGTGGCGGAAGTGGCGGCGAAGAACAGGCCGTTCTCCATCGACAGGAAACCGATCACCTGAGGCACCGCCTTGGCACGCGTGATCATCATCAGGAACGACAGCAGCACGCAAGCCAGTGCGATTCCCAGCGTGCCGCTCGCCAACGCGGACGACAGCTGCGAGATCGGCAGCGCCAGGTTGAAGGCGAAGATCACGATGCCGATGCCGATCAGCATCGTGGTTGGGGTGTTGATCAAGGTCTCGACGTCCCAGCGGATCTCGAGCCGGTCGATGACGCGGTGCAGCAGGTAGGGGATGAGCAACACCTTGAGGACGAAGGTCAGGCCCGCCGACAGGTACAGATGCGGCTGGTGCGTGACGTAGCCGACGACCGCAGTCGCCAACGCCAGCGTCGCGCCCTGGATCGTGAACAGGTAGATCAGCGACAGGATGCGGCGCTGCGAGATCATCGCAAACGCCAGCATCAGCAGCAGCGCGCCGAGCAGGTTCACGAATTGGGTCAACAAGACGCTCATGTCACCGGCGCAGAAGCAAGTGCACCAGCAGCCCGATCACGGCGAGCAGGAAGGCCGTGGCCAGGAACTCCGGGACGCGGAAGATGCGCATCTTGGCGCTCAGCGTTTCGAGTGCGGCGAGCAGGAATCCGCCGATCGCCAGCTTCAACACCAACAGCGGCAATGCCAGCAACATGGCCAGCGGCGCTTCGGTCTCGGCCACCCCCCAGGGGAAGAACAGCGCCAGTCCGATGCACGAGTAAGCAAACAACTTCAGGCTCGCGGCCCACTCGATCAGGGCCAGGTGGCGACCCGAATACTCGAGGATCAGCGCCTCGTGGATCATCGTCAGTTCCAGGTGCGTGGCCGGGTTGTCCACCGGCACGCGCGCGTTCTCGGCCAGCGACACCATCGTGAACGCGACTCCGGCGAAGGCCAGCTCCGGGTAGATCGCCAGCTCGCGGTGCGCCAGGGTCTCGACGATGGTCGTGAGCGATGTCGACTTGGAGATCAGCGACGCCGAGAACAGCACCATCAACAACGCGGGTTCGGCCAGAAAACCGATCAGCATCTCGCGCCGCGCGCCCATCGTGCCGAAGGCCGTACCGATGTCCATCGCCGCCAGCGACATGAAGACGCGGGCAAGGGCGAACAGACCCACGAGTGCGATCGCATCGGCCGCCGGTGCCAGCGGCAGGTCGGTCGACAGCGTGGGCACGATCGCGCACGCCAGCACCATGCAACCGAACATCACGT
>Ga0315278_10001407_pt1 | contig 21031 bp, 22 predicted proteins | sample YL17G06_0_MG_FD_203880 | JGI IMG/M metagenome (GOLD analysis project Ga0315278, IMG submission 203880) | Sediment microbial communities from Yellowstone Lake, YNP, Wyoming, USA - YL17G06_0 | ecosystem: Environmental > Aquatic > Freshwater > Lake > Sediment | place: USA: Wyoming | collected... | reverse complement strand
TCTGATCGACCTGGTCGGGAAGACATCCTTGAAGGAACTCGGGGCAGTTATCGAAACATGTGAACTCTTCATAACGGGTGACACGGGGGCCATGCATGTCGCGGCCGCGGTTGGGACCCCTGTTCTTGCTCTCTTTTTCGGCACTGCCTATCCATGGGAAACGGGGCCTTACGGTGCCGGCCACTTCATCCTCTATTCTAACCTGCCATGTACCCCATGTTTGGATCCGGCATCCTGCAGCAGTCATTTATGCAAGAGGTCTTTAAGAGCTTCCCATGTCATGATGGCGTTCGAATTATTTGAAAAATATCAAAAGAAAATTCCCATCGCCTGGCCGGAAAAACTATCTTCCCCTGTCGAGTTGTTGATAACTTCTTATGATAAAGCCGGGGTGCAGATTCTCATTAAACCTGAATCGCTGGAATACCCAAGCAGGCCGCATTCGTATCAAGCCTCAGGAGAAAAACGTAAATTGATTGTAGAAGAAGAGAATCTCATCCAGCACGGGGAAGATGTGATTTCAGCTTTTCTCTGCGGAGACGGGGAAAAAGGATTCCATCTTTTTTCAGAATATCTGCATTGTTTGTCCACCGTGAAAGACGCTGTGATGTCGGAAAACCCCGGCTGTTATTTAACTTTTCACACCCTTCTTCAAAACTGCATGGACGCATTGAAAAGCAGGGACATAATTACTCTGATGGATACCGTCGAATATGGATTCAAACCCTTATTGCTGAACGCTGCCGTTTTGAGGAAATAGAAAGCGGCGGTAATCCGGTCGCCGCTTACAATCTTCATGGAAAAATGAGCATCTTCTGAAAGGACATGGAAAGCGCCCGGAATTTTTTCTTGAAGGTCTTTACGATCGATCCCGATAATCCCACGGCAAGAGACCACCTTGAACGCATTGGCTGTGATAACCGCACACCGCCTCACTGATTGCCCCAAGATAGACCACCGCTCTGCCGTTGGACTCACAGAGTTTGACAATTCCGGGGAGTGTGAAGTTAACAGACACCTATCATGCAAGATGTTTTTGTCATTTCTCCTTCTCACCCCCTTTATAAAAGGAGACTGTGTCATAATTCTCTTTCGTGTCATTTCGAAGCGAAGCGAGAAATCTTGATTTCAATAAATTCAGCTCTTTAAGATTCCTCACATTCGTTCGGAATGACATTTTTCCCTATTACGACACAGTCTCAAGGGGGTCGGGGGGATTTTATTCCACTACAGAAATCCCCTGTAGCCCCCTTTGTCAAAGGGGGCAAGAAGAAACGGCAGTGGGATGGATTCCCGTTCAAAACCGCCCTCGAATCTTCTTATCGGGGGCGGGAATAACAGGTGTTACAAGAATCTTGACGATGATGGTTCTTTGTATTCGCTCGCCTTCAGGCCCCTTCGAGGAGCCATCAAGCGTAAAGCCTCCGGCTTTGCCGGAGGATATTTATTCAATTCAACACATCTTTTAGAAATTGTACCTGGCTTAAAGAGGTCATCCTCGCGAATCATTTTCCTGCTATTTCATTTCTTGACTCATCGTCATTTAAGTATTTCACGCATTCTTCGACTAAATTCTTGCAATTCACCAGAACAAGACCATCGTATATCGAATCTTCGAGTTCCGGATAGTTTCCTCTTTCGGCCTATGCATTTTGGGACAATGTTTGATTGATTTGATTTAACCGGCCTTCAAAGCAATGAATTATTTCCTCTAATTTACTATATTTATTTAGAAACTCATGGGCAAGCCTTGGGAAATTGCAGTACTCGCTTTCGGTGCTATAAAGTTCATGGATATCTTTCAAGATGGCGAGCGGGCTTTCCACGTTTTTAATTTCATTTTCAATTTGCTCAATATGGGTAATCTTGTCCTGAATAAATTCCACACGTGGCCTGGCTTTGCGGAACTCGCTGATGATGTTTTGACATGCCTTTACACCCTGCGCGTAAAGTTTTCTGTATAATAGGCATGCATTCTTATAGTCTTGCAGGGTGTCAGCGATCTCATCGTTATTTCCGGTAATTTGAAAATCAGAATCCGGCTTCAGGCCAAGCCATTCGTTCCATAAGGCTTGGCTTACAAATGCCTTGGAGTCATGAAACGATCTGAGCCGCGGTAGAAAACGGTCATTCTTCTCATCAAGTATTTTATAGATCATGGTTCCGTTTTCATTGAAATCGGATATATAGAGACTGGCGCCGTTGCTGCCGTCCGTTAATCCGGCTTCGATGCCCAGCGCTAATTTAACACCCTGCAATACTGTCTCCGGTGAAATGCTCTTTCCGCAAAGAGGTTGTGAGCAGATGGTTGAATCCAGACATGGGGCGCATGGATAATTTGACTGAACGGCGATATGGCCGTGTCCATAAGGTCCGGTTATTCTGAAATAAGCCGTACTCATGAAGATTCCGACCACCTTTGTTCCAACAGCAGCAGCAATATGCATCGGCCCCGTATCGTTACTGACGAGCACATTTACATTTTTCAGGAATGAGGGAAGATCAGCTAATGGTGTCCTGCCAATGAGGTCGATAAATGTGAAGGGGGCTGATTTATGGAATTGATCTGCAAGCGCCTTCTCTCTCTCTGAGCCGAAGAGGATAATCTGGGCATCCAATTGTTCATCAAGGAGCTTGCCCAGACTGAAAAAGTACTCTGGCGGCCAAGTTCTCAGTGACTTGCTCGCCCCCAGTTGAAAGCCGATAACAAGCCGCCCAGAATCAAAGCCATGCTCTTTCAATCGATTGAGGCATTGCTGGTCAACTTCGGAATCCGTAGGCAGATAACAACTGACGGGACTGTTTCGCAAACCCGCCATTCCTACGTATAGATCAACCAGGTTCAGGAGGTTATCGTTGCGGTTACGTGCAACGGCAAAGAGGTACTTTCCCCAGTTTCCCGCAATCACAATCTCGTTTTCCTTTGAAAAAATTCTTCCTCTCTTTTCATCGGCCTTTATCCTCTGGGATAAATAGCTGCTCCCGCGGTTGTGGGTCATGTTGAGAAGTACATCGTAGTGTGTGTTGAGCTCAGGGATTTTCTGAAACAACCGGTCAAATGCGTCGATATCGATGTCTGCGTCTTCTGTCGAAATGCCTTTGATATCATGTGATGGGATTGCAACCAGATTATCGATCCATGGAATATTTTTCAGAGGAACACAGAAATCCTCGATACCGAAGTAGGTTATTTCAGATTCCGGATAATCCTCTTTGAGTAATTTCACGGACGGAAGACTCTGAATCATATCACCAAGCCGGCTGAGATGGAGGATGAGGATCTTTTTATGCGGCATGCCATGGTTTCCTTCAGTTGCTCAGTATTTCTATAATCTCTTCTGCACGGCGCCTGTATGTATGCTCTTTCATTACTCGCGCCCTGGCTTTTTCTGCAAAGGCCTTTCGCTCTTCATCATGCCGGAGGAAATATTTTACCGCCCATTTCATATCCTCCCAACTGGTCAGCGCGATGACCTCCTCACCCGGATCGAAATGAAGCGTCAGGAGTTTTCTCATGTCCATCAATTGGAAGACGCCAAGTCCGGCCAGCTCAAAAGTCCTCGGATTGACGAAGTCCCCCCCTCCGAATTCACCGGGGAATGGGGATGAGTGGAGGTTGATATTTACGAGAGATCGCCGGTAAATGTCATACGCCTCGTTTTCTGTAATGCGGCGATCACCTGTAACGACCCAGGGGTTCTTGTTTCTGTTCCAGTCTTCGCCGAATATTTGAAAACCATCATTTAGAAATGTACTGAAAAAATGCACTCGATTCGGATAGGGGGCGCCGACAAATGATACGGGGATAGCTTTCCCTTCCCCCGTTTCAGTACAGTCAGCATGCGTGTCAAAGGCCATTGGAAGGTAGCGATAATTCGTGCAGCCTGCGTCTTTAAGTTCTTTCCAGAAGGGATCTTTCTGTATGGTAAAGAAATGATCAAAACAGGGCGCTATTTTTTTCCAGTAATCAAATATCCGGTAATCCTCCATAAACCAAAAACACAATGTGATTCCCGCCTTCTTAAACTCCGTCAGCATATCGGCATCGTGAAGGGGTGATTGGGCAATTCCAAATATTACATCAGGTTGAAATCCGGCGACCTTTTCCAGGAGAGTAATCTTGATTTTCAAAAAAAATTGATAAGACCGATCATTGTCATTTCTTGTTTCAAAAAATTCCTTTTGGAATTCGGAGAAATCCAGCAATTCTGATTGCTGGCCGATATCGATGAAAGCCTGGTGAATGGCGCGGCACATCGGAATCGTGCCCCCCTGAATCGCTCCTACGACTAAAATACGCATGCTTTATTCCTTACCGCGTTTGATTTTTCGTAACCAAGGCAACGGCTCGTGATTTCCTCCAGGGCTTGTAGCACTTGATGAACTCCCATGGCCTGGAAACAGTGACTCACTGTTCTGTATAAAGCGCGCAGTGCAGGCTGGATAAGGATCATGTCACCCCATCCGTTCAACATCATGATCAGAATATTCTTATTGTGCAAATCATGGAACCCATCGTATATTGCGGGCACATGAAAATTGTCCGGCAAATCGATCGTATCGAAAAGAGATATTGCGGGGATCGATTTCAGATTGAAGAGCGGGACGTGCAGCGATGTTATAACGAGTACTTGCCCGGCATTGTTGTCCCGCTGGTCTGTCGTCTCGAAACGCGTTATATGCCCATCCGTATTAAATTCCAGCGGCGTGGATGATGTCAGAAAACACAGGCCTGGTATGGAAAATTTCATATACCCATCACTGATAGATAAAACACGTTTTTTAATCGCAGTGCTGGAATTCAATGTTCAGTATGAAGGCAACTGCCCGCTTTACCTGTTCCATTTCATCGGAACGGATAACCCCAATCTGTCCGCAGAAGCGCTTATGGCTGATGGCTCTGAGCTGAAAACAATCTACAACCGATTTTTTCTTTAGCCCGTTCTGACCTGAAGGGAGCAGGGTGATGAAAAAAGGGTGGTTTTCCCAGGCGGAATTCCATGAAGTAATAGGAACGACAATCGCGAGATTCAGGTGTTTTTCATGACCTTCATTCAGGATGAGGACAGGACGTTTCTTCTGGATTTCATCACCGATGGTCGGGGCCAGATTCACCCAATATAGATCACCTGTTTTCAAAATCTTCCCCTTCGATGGATTCAAAAGCGTGTTCATGGGTATGCCTGCCAATGGCCTTCATGGCCTCTGCCCGCTTCATATCTCTGATTCGCCGCTGATCCTCCCTGATTCTGGCCGTAATGGCACTGCGGAAATACTCGCTGATGCTTTTGTATTTCAAGTCTTTGTATATTTCCTTGATAAGGGCATAATCTTTCTCATCTATCTGGATGTTGGTGCGAATCGGCATCGTTACACCTCTCTTCAATAATTGATATGCGAGTTTAATACCAAAAAACACTGCCAAAATCAAGCATAAGATGGACGTCGAAAAGATCCAATTGCGCTATCTCAGATAAATCCATGATCCAATTGCTGCCATCTATTATCCACCCGACCCCCTTTCATAAATGGGGTGAGAAGGAGAAAAGATTTCTCCTTTCAGTCGAAATGACAAGGAGGGGTCGAAATGGCAAAAGAGAATTATGACACAGTCTCCCTTTGTCAAAGGGGAACCCACCCCAAAATAAAACTAAAGTCAATCCCCTTTCTTTCCGATAATTGTAACAAAGCGAAAACTCCTTAACATCTAAAACGAAAGGGGGGATGAACGTCCGACAATCAAAAACTGAATTTGAGGAGTTGAACCTTTAAGAAGGACATTTATTTAAAATCTAAATTGTCAAAAACTAAAACAGAACCGGCAAGGATGCCGGGATAACTCTTGCCCACGCTAAGGCGGAGTTAAAAAATCAAGGAGGATAAATACTATGGCACTTAGAATTCAAACAAATATAACAGCCATCAATGCTCATAAGAATTTGAACGCATCTGATGTGGCGATGGCAAAATCACTGGAAAGACTGTCATCCGGTTACCGTATCAACAGGGCGGCGGATGACGCGGCGGGTCTTGCCATTTCTGAAGGTTTCAGGGCAGATATAGCGAGCTTCAATGTCGCATCGAGAAATACGACGGAAGCCAATGCCCTTCTGCAGGTTGCTGAAGGTGGTATGGAACAGATCGGGAATATGCTTACCCGACTGAAAGAACTGGCCACCCAGGCAGCATCGGCAAATGTGGGAGCCGCGGAACGGACAAAGATCAACGCTGAAGGCAATGCCCTCATCTCAGAAATCGACCGGATCGCCAATTCGACTAAATATGGAAGCACTGCATTGCTGGATGGGACGTTCGGCGCGAGCAAATCTTCGACAGTCGGCGCCGGCGGCTCGACGGGGATGATCGGCACCACCTATAATGCTTATACAACTGGTGTTGCCGGCGGATCAATTCTGACGGTGGCATCAATCGGCGCCAGTGTTGCCGAAGGAGACTGGTCTTTGATCCTCGCCTCCGGCGGTATAACTGGAACCCAAATGTGGATCGCCAATGCCACTACGATCTCGAACGCCACTATCTCTGAGAAAGCCACACTTGGTGTGGGTACCTTCTCTGCCGCCGCCACCGCCGCCACCACGCTTTCGTGGGCCAATCTGGGTATCACCATCAACGTGACAACGGCTGCAGCGCTCGCAATGAGCAATATGGGCATCTATTTTGGCACCATTGCAACCGGTTGGGGTGCCGGTGCTGAGCCTACATATGGAACGTACACGCGTTTTACAGGATCAGTGCTGTCTACCTGCCTAGTTACAGCTGCTTTTGTCGTCACCGCGGGTGCAGGGACGGCCGTTGAGACTTTCAAACGCACCGGTCTTACCTCGCTGAATGTGGAGAATGCAATCGCCACCGGGACATACACATTCTCTCAACCAAACACATCTGTGATTCAACTTACTAACGGCACCAATTCGCAGCAAGTGACGTATAATGGGCCCGGGTCATATAACTTCTCCAGTCTGGGCATCACCTTCAATTTGACAAGCGATTACACCCATACAGGAGGAGGAGACCTTAGTAGCATGACCCTCGTCATCTCCGCCACGGCCGGTTCCGGCAACGTCTTCCAGATTGGGGCGAAGAACGACGATAATAACAAAATAGCTCTCAGTATCAGTGGCGTTCAGGCATCGACCTTGAACGACGGCCTAGTCGTCGATCAGCTCGATAGCCAGACCGAGGCGCAGAGCATGCTCACAAGGGTCGACAGCGCCATCAGTTCGCTGACCTCAGCAAGAGGTACTATCGGCGCTTCCATGAACAGGTTAAACTATGCTGCAGCGAACCTTGCAACAACGATTCAGAACAGCCAGGCCGTAGACTCGGTCATCCGCGATGTTGATATGGCATCCGAAATGACAAACTTTACCAAACAGCAGATCCTGATGCAGGCTGGTACTGCCATGCTTGCCCAGGCAAACCAGGCGCCATCTCTCATCCTGTCGCTGCTCAAATAGTGCAAGATGTGATGGCTTAGCAAAGACCCCGCGTCGAAAGACCCGGGGTCTTTTTTTTCATACTGCGGGGCTCTTATGTTTTGCTATTTCATGCCGCTCTGCGATCACAATAACACTCTTATCCCAACTGTGAAAAATTTCCACTTTGTCAATGACAAATAGGGTTTACGGTACAGTTCTCTCAGGGGAGGGAAAATGGCGGCAACTTCAATTAGCGATAAGCGTCGCTTCTGTGCCGGATGGCGTTAATATCTATCATTCGTTGTTCATCATCGATGGAATAAATGACCCGGTAATCTCCAATACGGAGGCGCCAGAGGTTTTTTTCACCGATGATCTTCCGGCATTGCCCCGGACGAGGGTCCTTCACCAGAGCCTCGATTTTTAGAAGAATGCGATTTACAAGGGTTATGTCAAGGGACTCCAGTTCTTTCCTGGCAGAACGGGCGAATACGACTTTATATTCATTCACAAAGTTTCCTCTTTTTGCGCAGCCGTTCACGAACATCATCCATGGATTCTCGTGGTTCATTTTCCCTGTACTTAGCAATCAAACTGTCGTAGATGTCTTCCCAAAGTTCGCCATGATGTTTCAAGTCGATCAGGACGGCGGTTTTTTCCCCATGATCATCTGTCACAAATTGTACGCCTCTCATATAAGCCTCCATTGATAGATAAATAAACACTTATAAATTACGAATTGACTACCTCAACCTGCCATAGGATTGAAGGAAAGTCAATACAAGTCCGGCAAAACCAGGCGGTTCTTTCCACAATGGCAGGCATCTTGCTATGTTAATAAAAAAAGGCTTTGAAGATTTACACCTGATGTCATTGCGAGGAGCGATGCTACGTGGCAATCTTGTTATTTATCAGTATCTTATAAGATTTCTCCCTTCGGTCGAAATGACATGGGGAGTGGTCGAAATGACATGGGGAGTGGTCGCAATGACCTGGAGGGGCGGCAGGAATGATAGGGGGGGGGCAGAAATGATGCGGCAGGAATGACATGGAGAGCGGTTGAAATGGCAACGTGAAATATCAAAGTCCCCAAATAAACACTCAAGGAATGGGAACAGTTTTCCGATAACTATTACAAGTAACGTGAACAAATTTAAGCGGGATTAAATGCGATTTTAAAGGCCTACGGGAAGGGTCGCTCCCCTTTCAATTCGAGGATCCCTGATCAGTTATTTATGACGAATCAAGCAAACATCTTGAAATTATAATCCGGGAGAACTTATGGCAACAAGCACCAATCTCATCAGTGGCCTTGCAAGCGGGTTCGATTGGAGAACCATGATAGACCAACTGATTGCCCTTGACCACAAGAGAGTTGACCTTCTTACTGCTAAACAGGATGATTATAAATCCAAGCTGACCGAATGGCAGGGCGTGAATACCAAGCTTCTTGCCCTCAAAACGGCAGCGGGCGCTCTCGGCGCAGAGGATGCCTTCAAAGTATTTACAGCCTCTACAACCTCAAATACCACAACGGCCGTCTCCAGTCTGTTCACGACGACTACGAGCAGTACGGCATCACCTGGAACATATAACATCAAGATAAATAATGTCGCCCAGTCGGAAAAAATTTCCTCCAAGAACTTTGCCACTACAGATACAGCTCTGTCACTGGCCGGAGATATTCTGGTATCGGGCAAGGTGGTGCACATCATCACCACCGACACGCTCGCAAATGTCAAAGACAAGATCAACGCCATGAACACCGGGTCAAGTCCAGCCAGGGTTACGGCAAGCATTGTCCAACATTCTGCAACCGATTACCATCTCGTCCTCGCCGGCGATGACACGGGTGCAGCAGGAATCAGCGTCCTCGAAGGATCGTCAGCAAGTGTCCTGCAGTCGATGGGGTTCATCTCATCAGGGACAACGATAAAAAACACCACCAGTGACGGCGCCAAAAGCGACCTCTTCAGCGATTCGGCAACCGCCGTCGGTACATTATTAGGCCTCGGGAGCCCTCCCGGAGACACAATCGTGCATATCGGCGGAAACCACGTTACAATCAACCTTTCTTCTCAATCTATAACGACCATTGCCGCGAATATAGACGCCCTGGCCGGGATATCCGCTTCTGTTGTCAGCGAAACTGATTCATCGGGAAATCAAAAATACCAAATAGATATCAACAGCACCACTTCCTTTATTGATAACGGCAATGTGCTTCAGATGCTGGGCATCTTAAAAGGGACCTATGGAATTGAGACCGAAGTGCATGCAGGCACCGTGGTCGTACAGGACGGCGCCGGCGCTGCTCTCTCCGGCACTCCAGCCACCCTTATGACTGCTCTGAAAATTGGAGGCGTTTCTGCCGGTGTGGTAAATGGCGATAAGATTACGATCTCCGGGACAAAGCACGACGGCACAGCTGCTACTACGACGGAGTTTACAGTGGCCGTCGACGCGGCTCATGATGGTGTGGACGATCTGTTAACTCATATTCAAAGCGCATTTGGCAGTACGGTCACAGCTTCGTTTGTAGCCGGCAAAATAACAATCACGGACAGCAGCAGTGGCGACAGTCAGCTGGAGGTGTCTGTCATTTCTGACAATGCGGGTGGGGGCACGCTTGATTTCGGAGAAATCTCCGTAACTGCGGAAGGCAGAAACATGCAGCTTGCCGCCGGGGAGGATGCGGAACTGAGTGTTGACAATGTGACCATTAAGAAAGCCTCTAACACTGTCTCTGATGTCATTCCCGGCGTAACGCTGAATCTTGTCGGAGAAAGTCTTTTAACAACAGTAACCCTCAAAGTCGATCGGGATCTGGAGACGATCAAGAAAAATATCAAAACCATGGCAGATTCCTTCAACAGCATCATCAGTTATATAAATACCCAGTTCAGTTACGATGAAAAAACAAAGAAGACCGGCGGGGTTCTTTTTGGAGACGGGACTCTTTCATCAGTCAAATCAGACCTGATCAGTACGGTGACCAAAACCATTACAGGTCTTTCCAGCGAGTATAACCGGTTGCCACTGATCGGTATCTCTCTGGGTGATAATGTTAACCTTACCATTGACGATACTAAGCTCGCGAATGCGCTGACGACAAATTTTGACGATGTAAAGAAGCTTTTTGTCGCATACGGTTCCTCCTCCAATCCCGGGCTTCAGTATATAACCCATACAGATTCAACAGAGGGGGGAACATATTCAGTAAACATAACGCAGGCTGCAACCCGGACGACTCTCACTGGTTCCGCCGCCCTGCCCGGGGCTCTTGGATCTCCTGAAACAGTAACCGTCCAGGATTATGCAACCGGAAGGCAGGCGACAGTGAACCTGGCCAGCAGTTTAACCATCGACGGCGTTGTCAATGCCATCAACTCGGAACTGGCCAAGACATATACGGAACAGCTCCAGGGAAGCAATAACACGGGCTATTCTTCGTCGACACTCTTCAGCGCCATAACCGGCGCAGTCGATGGGTTAACGATCACCTATTCGGGAAAGCAGCGAAACGGCCTGCAGGTTTCCGGAAGCTATACTGTTGATACCACCAAAACACTTGGCGACCTTCTCTCAAACATCGCAACCACGTTTGACAATGAGGTCACGGCGAGCATAGGCGGAGGAAAGCTGATCATCACGGATAAGCAGGCCGGAGACAGCAGGCTCGCGTTTACTATCAATACGTCATCAATTTCCGGCCTTGATTTTGGTACAGTGACAACCACGAATCCTGGAGGAACGGAAGGCAGATATGCGATCAACATCGCGGCATCCAAGACGGGAGGAAATAACCTTCTTCTTACCCACGGCAATTACGGAACCGGCAATGTTATGGTGGTCACCGAAACCGGGGGAACTGCCCTGGGATTAGCGACCGCCACACAGCTTTACGGTGTAAACGTGTCAGGAACAATCAACGGCACAACAGCCACAGGTACTGGCCAGACGTTGTCCCTGTCAGACACCAGCAACAGCGCCGGTGGCTTATCCATGATGTATACCGGCACAGGAACAACGACGGCGGATTTCACGCTAACCCTTGGAATCGGAGACATGATGAATAGACAGCTCGGTTTCATTACGAGCTCAAGCAGCGGTTATGTGACATTCAAGGAAACGTCTATTCAAGATAGTATAGATAGTTATGACACCCGGATCTCAGATATGAACGCCCTTCTGGCAAGAAAGCAGGAAATGTTGATCAACAAGTATACGGCCATGGAGGTGGCTTTGGGTAAAATTCAAAACCAGAGCAACTGGCTGGCAAGCCAGATGACTGTCCTTAGTAATTTAACATGGTGATTTGGGATAAAGCGTTTATCGAAAAATAAGGCATATTATTTTCAGGGGGTACATTCATGAACGGGAACGGAATCAACGCCTATAAGCAGGCAAATGTGATAACAGCAGATCCAAGAAGGCTGATAATCCTTTGCTATGAGACCGTGATAAATAACATCAAAATGGCGCGGGAAAGTTACATCTCAAAGGATTATGAAACCAAGGCAAAATGCATTCAAAAGGCACAGGATATTATCTATGAACTCATGAATGCCCTTGATTTTGAAAAAGGCGGAGAGGTGGCAAGGAATTTATATGCCTTATATAATTTTCTGACCCGTCATATTTTAGAAGCGGATTTGAAAAAAGACGTCAATGCCTTAGCCGAAGTTATTGCGATGACGGCAGAATTGAAAGCGGCCTGGGAAGGAATCCTCAACGGCAATTCTGCAAAGGACATTACCTCCGGTCTGCGGTCCAGTGCTGATATGGCTGAAAAAAGCGCTCACGCCAGGGAAATGAGGGCATAGCAATGACAAATGAGAAATCACGCTCAGCATCGGCCGACCTCTCCAGGCTCTGCGGATTATTGGAGAAGAAAATTGCTGTTTTTAAAGACTTTGATTCAGCAACAGTATCCCTGAAAGATATGGTTAAAGAGCATAATGTGGAAGCCATGGAAATGATGATTGCCCGGCGTCACGATCATATAGTCTTCATCAATAGATTAGACGACGAAATTCGGATGATTAGGGAGAAAAATCCGTCCTACGAGGCAATGCTGAACTCGGAAACGCGGAAACAAGTGCAGTCTCTCGTTAAGACGGTCGAGAATATCATCAGCAAAACCATGCGACTGAACCAGGATTGCGAGGCCGCAGCGGAAGATGAGCTCCATAAGCTGAGGAGCGATTTATCCGGGCTTGGCCATAGTGAGAAATGGTTCAAGGGTTACAGAGGAAGATCCTGGGAGCCACGATTTCTGGACGTTAAAACATGACGCCCCAAAAAAAGGATTAAAGTTTTTTCCAAACAATGCCGATAAATGAATTAAAAGGTATAATAAATTCTGGAGGGAGTAAAAATGGAAGTCAAACCCGCATCTTTAAATACAGGAGTAGCGGGTGTAGATGTCAGTGCCACACCCGCTCAGGCTCCACCTGCACAAAAAAATGAAAGAGCTCCTGAGACAACATCTTTATCTAATAAACAGATAGAGCAGATGGTAAACGAAGTTAACGAGCGGCTGAAAACTTCGGATGTAATGCTCAATTTTACCCCCTATGGAAAAGACAATGAAATGATGGCCGTCACCGTATCAGACAAGAAAACAGGAGAAGTAATTCGTGAAATCCCGCCTAAAGAACTTCAGAACTTGTATGTTAGAATGGACGAAGTGATTGGCCTTCTGTTTAATCGACGCGCTTGAAGTGGATTGAAAAAAATAGATGGTGATAAAAGGAGCCTTCAGGCTCCTTTCTTTTTGTTATGATATGTAATGTGACTGGTTTCAATATCATGCAATGGCTTCTTTATACCCTTCAGCCTTGTCGCAATTCTTTTCGATGTTTTCTTGCTGATTCTGCTTTTCCTGCGATTCTCCCTTTGTCACATAATACTGCACGGGATATTCTGGATCCTCGAGAACAACCTGCCTGGCTAACTTTTTCCTTGAATTTATCACGATCGGCGCTCTCAGGTTCGCAGAAACCGTAAAGGGATTGGAACGAATCGTCACGATAGCCATCAAGACGACATCTTTCACCGATTCTATCTCAAGAGATTTGACATCATCACCGCTTATTACGGGCTCATAATCTGTTTTCACAACCAGTGGATTGATCACCACAAAGGCAATCGCGCCGTCATCGACGGATTGAAACCATAAAAATGGACTCTTATCATCCTGTTTGTGCAACACATACCTCGTCAGGTGCTTGAATCCCAGAATTTCCCCCCGCATATTGATTATCCTGGTCTCGTCTATTTCGATCTCCCCGAAGCGGGTGGTAACTATATTCACGCTATAACCCTCCCTTTTATGAATATTTCTAAATCTTTATACACAATGCTTTAACGCTCTTTAAAATATGCGCTTTCAGCCGAATTACAAGATTTCTCCCTCCGGTCGAAATGACAAGAGGGGTATTTTCAAGGCTCTTGTTGCTCTTTTATCAGCAAATTTTTCAATCCATCCCATATCCCTGGCAGGGTTTCCTTCTCGATACCCGCGACGTTTGCGGCCTGGATATTCTGTTCCCTTATGAGGTTGTATATTTCCTCCCGATGAACAACAATATGAGGTGGGGCCTCAATCCCGATTCTTACCTGCTTTCCCTTCGTTTCCAGAAAAGTTATTTTTATATCATCGCCAATTGTTATCGATTCACCCAACTTCCGTGTCAGGATTAACATCGTCCCACCTTTCGCACGAGGATATCCGGTCTCCCCGTTATCTGAGAAAATTCAATATTGTATTAGTAGTCAACTCGCCCGCCATTTTATAGGAAGCTTGCAGGGCGACTTGTTTCATTTGAAACTCTGTGACTAACTTTGCCACGTCAGCATCTTCGATATTTGAAGTGAGGCCGGTTATGCGCACGTCCATTTCTACAAGCGTGGAACTCGATGTATCCAAACTGTTCGTCCGCGTCCCACATCGCCCAACATAACGGTTAATTTGATTCTGTACCTCGTTTAGCGGAGTAAGCGTATCTACTATGCCCGCTGCATCGTTGGTCGAGAGAGCAGTCTTCAAAGCGTCCAACGTCTCGAAAATGCCAACTTGGTCATCTACGTGATCCGTAAACACCGTCTCTCCAGTAATGTTGTAATTGATCGAGAGATCCTTCCCCACTTCGCTGGCAAGATCTTCACCGTCGCCATTGTAGTAACCGGGCGCGTAGGCATGGACATAGAAAATATCGTTCGCTACAAATGTCCCGGCAGTAAATGTCAGGGATATGCCGTCGCCTATATCAGCAATCGTTCCACCAAGGGGAACCGTTGGCGGTACGCCTACGCCCCATGTTTTACCGCCATCGGCTGAGACCTGATAGGTCGCAGCTCCAAGGGCTCCACCTGCCACGATTTTTACGACATAGGTCTTATTGGTGGCGCCTGTATAAGTACCGGCACCTGACACCGTCCCTGCATAGCCATTCTCGGTAGCCGCGACAGGGGTATCGATGCGCGCTGCCTCAAACTCCGCGGAAAACGGTGCTATCTCTGTCCGCGATCCGGAGAAAAGATACCTGTTTCCGAACATTCCATTAGCAAGAGAACGGACCTGGTCAATAAGCGGCTGAAGGGCATCGGCCGCAATCTTTCTTGTCGTAGGTGACGTCGTGGCGCTGGACTGCGCGATCACCATTTCCTTAACTTGAGTAATAATATCATTCACGCTCGACAAATTTGATTCAGTTGCAGAAAGCCATGCCTTGCTGCTGTCAACGTTCTTCTGGTAATGGCTGATCTGCGCCTTTGCGCTCCTGTAATCAAGTATTTTTCCCATGCCGCCGGGATCATCGGACGGCTTGTTAACCTCCTTCTGAACAGACAGTTTTTCCATCAGGTCGTTGTATTTGCTCTGAATGGTGGCCATGCTGTTATTCAGCAGATCGAATTTCATTTGATCAGTGACACGTGTAATCATAATCTCCCTCTCTTTACTTTTCTCAGTCCATCAAGGCGTCCACCGCCTCAATAAGGACACAAACGCGCTATGAAGATTATTGGGCCGTCTCTATCCCTAAATTAATCAGAGTGCTCATCATCCCATTGACAACCGCGCACAGCCTGCCTGCGGCATTATATGCTGCCTGGTACTTGATGATATTTAACATTTCTTCATCGAGGGAAACACCGGAGACGGCCTGCCTCTGATTGTCCACCTGGTTAATGACTGATGTTTGATGATCAACATTGTTCTTTGCATCTAAGACATCCTGGCCGACAAGCGATGTCAGAGATTCATAATAGTTATCGAATGTCACGCCGCTGCCCATCGCCGAGGTATCATTCTTCATCGCTGCAATTAAACCGGCAATTTCACCATCACTGTTGACCGTCGCTGCGGCGGCAATTTTCCTGACATCGGCGACAATTGATGGATCGACCTGCATATCCCTCGCATTTGCTATCGCTTGTACGGAAAAACTGTCGCCCGTTAAAAAGTCAACGGTATTGACAGTGAACGTTAAGTTTATCCCGTCTCCCGCGGTAATGGTAGCGGGTCCGCCAACAGGGCCAGGAAATGTTTGTTCAGTCCCCCATGTAGTACCGCCGTCAGATGAGACCCTATATTTTGCCGTTGCAAGTGTCCCGTCCCCCGTAATTCTAACTATAAATGTCTTGTCGTTGGAAGCCCCCGTATAACCCGACCCTGCCCCCAGACTTACCGTGCCGTTAAATGCATTCCCACTGGAGGCAACAGGAGCATTGATTACTCCCAGTTTAGAGAAAAAATCTCCTCCGATATTGCCGTTCAGATCGTAACCTGAGGCATGCTGGGCATTGACAGTGCTGACGATGGTCGCCGCCATATTGCTAAGGTCATTAAGATAACCTTCGACCTTTGTATCCCGGACATCGAGGAGCCCGGCAATCTTTCCCCCATTCAGCTCGTCGTTAATTACCACACCGGGCGCGTCCGCAAAAACAATATCGTAGTTGGTCGAGATGGCTGGGTTCACTTCTACGTCGAGGTTCCACACATTCTCCCCTTCCACGAGGGATCTCCCGTTGGAGATATAAATATTCAGCTGACCATTCGCTTCTTCATAGTAGTTTACATCCACTATCTGGCTGATATTCCGTAAGAGTTCCGTTCTCTTGTCCCTCAGGTCCGCCGCACTGCCGCCGCTGATCTCAATCTGAGTAATCTTATTATTATAATCCGCCATCTGTGAAAGATAGCCATTCAGTTGCGTCACGGCGTCAGAGATTTCCGTATTCGTGTCCCGCTGGATACTCATGAGTTCAGTCGCCTTCTGCCTGAACATCGAGGCGAGGCTCTGAGAGGCAGCAACCAGGTTGTCTCTTTCGGTGATGCTGCTTGGATTGGCAGACAGCTGCAGCCAGGCGCCCCAGAATTTTGATAACTGGTCATTGATGCCCCCACCGGCGCTTTCATTGAATACAACCTCAGCTCTGTTAAGTATATCGAGCTGGGACTGACTGAACGCGTTGTACTGCTCCTGCCGAACCATCTCCGCATCGAGATATTTGCTGTATAGCCGGTCTATGGATATGACCTTGACCCCAACTTGCGTTTGATCCGTCGCGGCATTGAAGACGCCGATGGCCCCGAAAATGGGACGGAGTCTCGAGTAACCCGGTGTGTTGACATTGGCTATATTGGAACCGGTAACATTCAAAGCCGTGAGATTGGCCAATATGGCGTCCCTTGCAGTATTTAATATGCGACCTACATCTCCCATGGTTCACCCTTCCGTATGCACTAATTTCCCGTTTCTGGCTATTGGCCTCATTTTCCCCGACGGCATGTAGCAGGACGAGGCGGAAGAAATGAGGCTATGAATAAAATCGACAGATCCCTGCAAAAAATGAAGTGAATAATCCAAAAGTTCCTTATTATTTTGATTCATATTCCTGCTCTCTGTAAGGAGCCCGTTCAGTGTGGATTGGCACTCCTTGAGATCCGTCTGCTGGTCATGATCGGCACAGGAACACAAGGTCGTCAGATTGACCTCATTTTCTTCAAGATCAAGCGTCTTCGCTATCCTTTTGACAAGCTTTAATCTCCCCTCCTCCAACATTTTCGCCTTTAGTATCACTGTTTCCTTCTTGCTGTTACTTTCAAGGAGTCTTTCGAGAGAAGGTTTCAACAGTATTATCTTTTCATGGGCGATCGTGGACTGAAGCTCTCTGTAAACCACGATCTCTCTTTTCAAAAGGCCTATCAGCGAATCAATAAGGGGATACAAATCCGTATGTAAGTTCATATTTTGCTCTTGAATCATATCCAAATCCTAAACATGTAACGACCCTGGTGCTTTAGATGAATGACTCTAATCACTGCAGGGAGTGCGAAAAACGAGGAACTCCACCCGGCAATGACAAGACTCAACTTTTCAAAGTTCTGCGTAATCTCAGCTATTTTGCAGAGTCAGGCATTATAGCCCTGATCTGCATGAATTATGCGGCGGGCCCTTGAGGATGAAACTTCTGAAGAAAATGGAAAGAATTTTTAGGCTAATATGTCCAAGAGAGACTCTGACACCATTTTCTCAGCAATTCTTTGTCCGTTTGCATCATAAGCGCCCTGATCAACCTTGTCCTTCAATTCACGAACCATATCTTCGCGAACATCAGGAAGCTGGCTGACAGCGTCCCGCAATTGCTGGATGTCTCTTGCCTTGGTGGAAAGATTTACTTTCTCCTCTGGTGCCGCACTTCCGCCTACCTTTGGGCCTGATTCTTCCTGTACCTTCTCGGTCTTCTGGTACTGCTGAACAGCCTGGATTGCGGCATCATCGACTTTAGAAATCTTCATCTTACGAATCTCCTTATGATTCTTCCTTTAGCACACTTATCGGCAAGAAGACAACAAAACTTTAATTAAAACCCTCCTATCCCCCTTAGAGACGCTTGTTTAACTGCTCAAAAAGGGTATTCTGTAAGCCCGCTCCTTTCCCTTTATTTGCCAACTCTTCGGCAATTTTTTGGTCAAACATCATACTATAGGTATCTTTACCGGGACTCTGTTTTAAAAAGCCGCTTTTAGGGATGCTTTGCCGCATGCTCTTAAACATATAGTATATGAGAACGGATTCAAAATCGGCGCATGCCTTTTTCAGCTTTCCTTCTTTGTCGACTGGCGCCTGCCCCTCCAGTCTTCCGGTACTTTTTTGAGGTATCGCCTGATTCACAAGTTCAGTTTTCGCTGTCATTATATCTGGCATGATTAGCCCTTTATTTCAAAATACCCTATATGATCCTGAGATCAGCTTGAAGAGCCCCCGCGGCCTTTATCACCTGCATGATGGTTATGAGGTCCCTCGGCGAGACACCGATTGCATTGAGGGCCCTCACAACTTCCTGGATCGTGACGCCCCTCGGGACTACCAGGAGTTGCTTCTTTTCTTCCGCCACAATTACCTGACTCTCCGGTGTCACCACAGTTTGACCGCCTGGAGCCATTATCACACCGCCTTCTTTTATCGGCGCACTCCCGACAGGTGCGCCAGGCGCAAATGGAAGCGGCTGGGAAACCTTCTTTTCCTCCTTTATTTGAATGCTCAAATTTCCGTGAGCTATAGCCACGGTAGATATTCTTACATTCTCGCCCATGACAACCGTACCTGTTTTTTCACTCATAACCACTACTGCAGTGGAATCAACAGGCACGTCGAGGTTCTCGACAAGCGCAACAAGCTGCGCCATGCTCATGTCCACATTCTTCTTAACCTTTACCGTAACCGAACCCGAATCGACAAGTTTTGCCTCTACATTCTGTAGTGATCTGTTGATCACCTCTGCCAGATGAGTCGATGTAGTAAAATCATGCTGATAAAGATTGATGCCCAGCAGCCTGGTTTTTTCAAATTCATGTGGCAACTCTTTCTCAACGGTAGCGCCGTTTGTAATGCGCCCGGCGGTCGTGTGATTTTTCGTGACGCCCCCGCCGGCGGCGCCGCTTGCGGAGAAGCCGCCGATAGTTATCGCCCCTTGAGTAACTGCGTAAACCTCGCCATCGACGCCTCGCAAGAGAGTCATGAGCAGCGTGCCGCCTAAAAGACTCTTCGCATTACCTATGGAGGAAACGTCAACATCAATCCGTGATCCGCATTTTACAAAAGGCGGCAGCTTGGCAGTGATCATCACAGCAGCAATGTTATCGGCCTTCACGTCCCTGCTCGTCGGTATGACAAGCCCCTGACGGTTCAACATATTGACAAGCGTTTCTTTCGTAAATCCATTCTTTACGTCATCACCCGTACCATTCAAGCCGACCACCAGCCCATAACCAATTAGCTGGTTATCCCTGACGCCGCCAATGCTTGCGATGTCCTTTATCCTCGCGGCATGTACACTGTGTGCAAAAATAATGCAGAAAAAGACACTTGCCATAATTCCGAATATTCTCATTTTACTTGTCATGCGATTTGCCATAACTTCTGCCACCTCTTTACAGAACTAAAACGGCCACACCCAGTCCACGATGCGGGTGATCCAGCCGGGTCTCATTTTGTCGTCCACTACGCCTTTTCCGGTATAAACAATCTTCGCATCGGCGATATTTTGCGACAGGATCGTATTGTCCGATGCTATGTCATCGGGTCTGACAATACCGGTGATGATAAGATACTGGTCTTCCGCATTGACGGTAACCTGCCTTCTACCCTCTATGATAAAATTGCCATTTTCCAGGATATTCATTACCCGCGCCGACATTGTCGCCGTCAGATTGCCGTCCCTGGTCGTTTTACCCACTCCCTTGAGAGAATTGGCAGAAGTACCGCCGACACCTATACTGGCCGTACCCTTTCTGAGTATGTCCAGCATCGACCCTTCCAGTCCTAATACGGATGTGACACCCGCAGTCGTGGTTGTATCTCTGCTGGTAGTCGTGTTCGCATTATTGCCTCCCACGGCGTTTTCACTCACCACAATCGTGACCACATCATTTACGCGCTTTGCCCTTCTGTCGGCAAAAAGAGAATTGACCGAGTTTTCACCGGCCCAGATCGTCCCCGGCAGAGCGGTTTTCTTAATCTCTGGAGGAGCAAATTGGGGATGATCGGCCTCACGATAAAGGTTCTTTGAACACCCCACAGCAAAGATGACTGCGCAACATATTAATAAAGTCTCAATCCATCTGGAGCTTGTCATATTATTGCCCTCTAAAAATCTACTCTGACGGAAGAATCGTCGATAACCTTGGCATAGACGATTTTATTCGATGATATATTTTTTACTTTTATGAAATCGCCACGGCTTCCATCTTCTTCAGAGAGGCCGAAGGTCACGATCATCATGGGCCCATTTTCGAGCACTATCTTTACCATCTTACCCCGTTTTATAGTCTTTACAGACTTGAGCATGTTCCTCTTGATCTCTATATTTTGCCGTATATCACTGTAAGGATGTTTGCCAATCACATCATCCATCTGCGTTACAATATTTGCGGGGTTCTGGTTAAACCACTTACGGACAAACTTTACATCATCTGCATTTATTTCCACATCCCTCGGCAGGATTTTCGCGCTCACCACGACGTCCATTGCCACTTCCATCCTGACACGGACCGACTCCTCCCTTACAAGTGTACC
>Ga0315278_10001406_pt1 | contig 21033 bp, 17 predicted proteins | sample YL17G06_0_MG_FD_203880 | JGI IMG/M metagenome (GOLD analysis project Ga0315278, IMG submission 203880) | Sediment microbial communities from Yellowstone Lake, YNP, Wyoming, USA - YL17G06_0 | ecosystem: Environmental > Aquatic > Freshwater > Lake > Sediment | place: USA: Wyoming | collected... | reverse complement strand
AACGGTTGATTTCTCGCATTGCAGAAGCAGTGATGGTAAGTCGGTAGGTCATGGATATGCGGTGGAACGCTTAGGTTACTTACAGCATGTAATACTTACTTACAATATGTAACTATCTTAGCATATTGTTATTCGAAAGTCAACCAGGAATTATTGCAGGGGTCTAAGCTATGTTTCGTAAGATTTTATGATTTCTATGAGTAGAGCAAAAATCGAAATCATGGTGTCCAACATACTTAATAGAAACGTCGGGGTGGAACGTCTCTACTCCTAATTAGCATGTAACCACATTATCACCATTTGATCAGTCTCAATATTCATTCTCAAAGCAAATAGCTAATTCCTTTTATGTTATACTATCCGCCAATATTATTAATAGCTTTGATGTGGACGAGTATACGCGGTAGCGGCGGTTCAGAGAGCGGTAGATGGTGTAAATCCCGCCCGTACGCCTGCGTGGAATGGACCTCGGAGCTGCAGGGTGAAACTCTTGAAGGAGTAGCCTGTGCCGGAGCAACCACCGTTATCTGGGTAAAGGGTATCGTTTGTCTACACCGTACCTGATGCGTGAAGCTGGCTTATTCACCCCCGTTGCATCACAGGCGGGGGTTGTTTATTAAAAATCTATCGGAGGTGTTGCTATGTTGGTAAAACTAGATCTGGTCTACTGTGCGGTTTGAAACTACACCGATCGTGCTGTCGGTCTGGCAGCCGAATTGCTCAAGGAATTTGAACCGAACATTGAATCCATCACTCTGGTGCCATCTGACGGGGGGCGCTTTGAGTTTTCGGTGGATGGGAAACTTATCTATTCCAAGCTGGCAACCCACCGCCACGCAGAACCGGGTGAGGTGGCAGGGCTGGTAAGGGATTATTTGAAGTAAGAACAGATCTGTCATTTGGTGCCCGCAAGGGTATGCGATACGGGTTTTACCGAAGCAATCTTCTTCTGTCACCTGACGCTGGAAGGGATTGGAAAGGGACTAAGATATTCGCAATCACAATCTGAATGAAAAGTAATGATTACGAGGGTTGCGTACTTCTCCTAACCAAAAGCATTCGAAGCTGCTGGTAGAAGATTGTTCCCCGAAATTCAGCGGGGACCAGTTCGTCGGGCTTCAAAGTACGGAGAACGCCCTCCTCGCATATCGCTCACAAAACCGTTCGCGATACCAGATGATCATAAAAAGGAGTACCTATGAATCTACAAAAAAAAGGTCGCGTATTTTCCGGAGCTCGCCCCACAGGGAGGCAGCACCTGGGAAACTACCTGGGTGCAATCAAGAATTACGTGGCTTTACAAGATGAATATGATTGCGTGTACTGCATCGTCGATCTGCATGCGCTTACTACAGTCGAAGATACGGTTGATGTACGCCAGAATACCCTGGAGATGGCATTGGATTTCCTGGCTGCGGGGGTCCGCCCGGAAGAAACCATCATGTTTATCCAATCGCACGTCCCCCAGGTGGCAGAGCTGCATCTGATCCTCTCCATGGTTTCACCGTTGGGAAAGCTGACCGACCTGCCGACCTTTAAAGAAATGGTGCGCCAGCATCCCCACAACGTGAACTATGGACTGGTGGGTTACCCGGTATTGATGGCCGCTGATATTGTATTGTATAAAAGCAATATCGTTCCGGTGGGCATAGACCAAGCTCCGCACATCGAATTTGCGCGTGAGACGGTCCGCTCATTCAACTTCCGCTATAACACCAATGTACTCATTGAACCCCAGATGAAAAACACTGAAATTCCCAAGGTGTTGGGTATCGATGGCGTGGACAAGATGAGCAAGAGCCTGAATAATCACATTGAGCTGGCTGCGACCCCAGAAGAGACGGTCCAGCGCGTTTTACAGATGGTCACCGACCCCCAGCGCATCCGCCGCAGCGACCCGGGAAGACCCGAGGTATGCAACGTGTTTACCATGCATACCATCTTCTCGCCTCCGGATGATGTGGCAATGGTCAATGTCGAGTGTCGTCGTGCGGGTATTGGCTGCGTCGACTGTAAAAAACTCTTTGCCCAGAATCTGAATTCGCACCTCGAGCCCTTTCGGGCACGGCGTAATGAGCTGGCAAAAGACCCGAACTACGTTCGGGGTGTGCTGGATGATGGAGCCAGGCGTGCCCGCACAATTGCGGAGCAAACCATGGTAGAAGTAAGAGAAGCAGTCGGGCTGCCATAACTTCGAAGGGACAATTGGCTTATGCGCCTCGTTCTACAGCGGGTGAGGTCTGGCAGGGTATTGGTAGCAGGCCATGCCATTTCTGATATTGGTCCGGGTTTCGTCATCTTATTAGGGGTAGGCCCTGGGGATGGTGAAGCTCAGGCTCGCACCCTTTGCGAGAAAATTGCCAATCTACGCGTCTTCGAAGATGAGCAGGGTAAGATGAACCGCTCGCTGCTGGAAGTGGGTGGGCAGGCTCTCGTGGTGTCCCAGTTCACCTTGTATGCGGATACACGGAAAGGTAGGCGACCCTCTTTTACCGATGCCGCGCTACCTGAAATCGCCCGACCGTTAGTGGAGCGCTTTGCTGAGATGCTGCGGGAGCTGGGTGTCCCTACCCGAACGGGTGAGTTCGGTGCCCATATGCTGGTGGAGATTGCCAATGATGGTCCCGTGACCATCTGGTTGGAAGCTTGAAATCAGTCGAATCTGGGGAAACCTTTATGATATCTCATAAGGCAGTATGTATGTCCTCAAAGGTGAATATTGGGATGTTAGGTGAATGGGTTATCTTCGTTTCCTTTCACGCAGCGATAGATTCTATGCTTTTCCAAGAAGGGCATTAAAGAATAATTTTCGACTGAATGCCTGGCCTGATAATATCGTTTGGGCGCGAAACATACGTGCCACGGCTCGCACCACAAAAATTGCTGTAACAGCCAAAAGGACAGCAGCAAGTAAAGTTTGCCAAAAAGGGACGCCCCCTGCCGCCAGGCGGGTCATCATTGCCACGGGTGACGTTAGAGGGAATAAACTCAGGATGACTGCCAGGATGCTATCCGGTTCATTAATCAGCACGCTGAGCAAGACGATGGGAATGATGAGCGGGAAGATCACCACGATGGTTGCCTGTGAGGCTTCACGCAGATTGGGGACCAAGGCTCCCAGACCTGCCATGAGGCTGGCATAGACCGCGTACCCAAGCAGGAAGAATAACAGTCCCCAGATCAGAAATGAGGTTGGCAGCTGGAAGACGATCGGTAGGTTGAATGTGGTCCCACTCCTGGCCAATAATAACCGCCCGGTACCTACCCAGACAATAATTTGGAGCAGCCCCAACAATCCCAATCCAATTATTTTCCCGGAAAGTAGCTGCATTGGGGTAACCGATACCATCAGGATCTCCATCACCCGGTTCTCCTTTTCCTTGGCCACACTGCTTAACAACAGGCTTGCAGCACTCAGAAGGACGATGTAAAACAACATTGTCACCCCATAAGGCAGGAAAAACGTCAATAAATTATTCGCATCCCTTTGAGGAGTGGGGGATAATGCCACTTTCTCTGTGTTTATAGGACCATTGACCAGAGCTGCAATCTGTGTGTCCCCTCCCAGCAGGTTTACCTTCAGGATCCATTCCAGCAATGCTGACTGACCGGATGACCCGATGGGGTTAAAATCCGGGCGAATGTAGTTGATATCTCCGGTTTGGAGGTAGTCTGCAGGAATGATGTAATAGGCGGAAATCTTGCCATTTTCAAGTGCTTGCCTGGCGTTGATTTCGTCCGGATATGAAACCAGCACTCCGGTTGGTACAGAATCGGGGATGATCTTTATGATGCCACTCTGATCAATATAGCCTTCAGCCTGCACGGTCGCAGGGCTGTTGATAAGCTGGGCCAGGATGTTTTGTGTCGAACTGCCCTTCGATAACTGCGCGGCAGCAAAGAAGATGGTCGCACCGATGATTGGGACGCCAAATATGGCAAACAGGAATGACGGACGGGAAAGGACTGTAACTATTTCGTGTTTTAGAACCTGCAAGGTTTTATTCATGTGTCACACCCTTTGATGGCTAAATACTTCTTTCCAATGTATCCGTTGCCCATAGCGCAGCATGCCCAGGCGAAATGCCCTGCCAGCCAGCCATACTGCACCAATTGCAGATAGAACCAGGATGGTTACACTGGCAATCAATTGCCAGGCAGGGATGGTAGTGAAACTCATACGGATGGTTATCGTCATCGGTGCGGTGAGAGGAAAGAGACTCATGGCGATTGCCAGGGGGCTGTTTGGGTTTTGGATGAATGCCCCAATAAATACATAAGGTATCCAAATAGGTATGGTAAATAGTCCCATGATTTGTTGACCTTCAGAGCCTTCAGAAACTGTGGCACCCACGGCAGCCATCAGCCCACTGATCATGATGAAAGCCGGTACCATCACAGCGATGATGACTCCGATCATTTCTCCTGAAAAGCTGAGACCACCCAGCCATGGTACATAGTTTTTTCCAATCACCAGTGCCAGGATGATAAAGATTGCCCATACCAATAGCTGGGTAACACCAATTGCGATATCAGCGATCACTTTCCCGCTCATGAGCTGATTCGGAGAGACCGAAGTCACCATGATCTCCATGGTCCGGTTCTCTTTTTCCTCCACCACTGCTTGCATCAGGTAACCAGAGCTCGTGCTCATTCCGACAATGAACAGGATTCCGGCGAGAAGTGGCAGTAAAATATTAATAAACTGTTCCTGGGAGGCTTGTCGACTTTTATCTGCAGACTGGGTGATGATTGTATTCCCTGCAAGGATCCGTTTGGCGATGTCTGGGGGTTGATTTGCCAGCAAATTTACTCTTAAGAAAGCTGCGAATTGCTCTTCATCCGAGCCTTTAAGTTTACTCAGAAAAATAAGCTTAACCTGACCTGTTTGCAGGTAATCTTCTGGGATGATGTAATATGCCTGAATCTTTTTAGCTTGCAGATCAACTTCCGCACTGGTTTCATCCGTGTAGGCTACCATTGAAACATTTTGTTCAGGCCATTTGACCCTGGGTTGCGAAATTGGATTTAAGAGCAAACCCGAATGATCAATGTAACCCACCGGTTTTGAGCTTGTCTCCATGATAATTATGGCGATGACCAATACAGCCATGAAGGCTATCATAAGCGGTACGCTGAACAGCACAAACAAGAAACGCTTGCGGAACACGTGCCTGGAATATTCATGCCAGGCGACACGCCAGAATTTTGTCATATTCTTTCTCCTTGTTCCTTGACACCCGCCTGTACAACGCGAATGAATATCTCGTCCAAGGTTGGGGCTGCGATCTCAAATTGGTCAATCCGGATTCCACGCTCGACTAACGATCGCAGCACATCCTGAGTATTTGTTGAAGGGTCCAGGTTTAGTCGATACGCAGATGAGTTATGCTGATCGACACGCTCCACACCGGGTAGGATAGGAAGCTCATCTGGAGTACGGACGATGACTGCATGCCCTGAAAATTGGTTACGGATTTCGTCCAGGTGTCCATACAAGACTGTACGACCATGATCAATTAAGACGATTCGATCGCACAACTCCTCCACCTGATGCAGCTGATGGGTTGACATTAGGATCGTCACGCCTCGATCGCGTTGCTCACGCAATAAGTCTTTGACCATCTGGGTGTTGATTGGGTCCAGACCACTGAACGGTTCGTCAATGATGACCAGCTCCGGTTCGTGCACCAAGGTTGTAATGAGCTGCGCTTTCTGCTGCATACCCTTGCTAAGCTCTTTGACCTTCTTGTACCTCGAAGATGCCAGGTCGAAGCGTTCAAGGTAACCAGTTATCCTGTTATGCAACTCGGCTGGTTCAATGCCTTTAAGGGTTCCCAAATAAACCAGGCAGCGGTCAAGCTGGATATCCTGATACATACCACGTTCCTCCGGCATGTATCCAATAAGATCCTTCTTGGCTTCAGTCATCGGACCACCCAGGATGCTTACATTACCCTGGTCGGGTTTAAAAATATCCAACAAAATCCGTATGGCTGTAGTTTTTCCGGCACCGTTTGGACCAAGCAGCCCGAAAATTTCACCCTTATTAACTTCAAAAGAGACGTCATCTACAGCTTTCAACTCACCAAAAGATTTGCTGATGTGGGAGATTTCAACAGTTGGCATACAGGTACTATCCTTTCTTAGGCTTGAGGACAACATTCTTCATCTTCTATTATATGGAATATGTAGAAATGGGAGCATAGATTCTCTGAGGTTTTCAGATGACGAGTTCAAAGGCATGCTTATTATAATATGCTAAACAAGGGGGTATCTTTCACTAATGCTATAATTGCGAAATTCTACAATGACCATGAGGAAATAAGCATGAAAAGCATCTGTGTTTACTGTGGCTCTTCCGATAAAATGAGTGATGGGTATCTGCGGGTTGCCCGTCAGATGGGAGCTGCGATTGCCAAACGTGGATTGGTGCTTATATATGGTGCAGGGTGCACCGGGATGATGGGTGCTGTTGCGGATGGTGCCCTGGAAGCCGGTGGCGAGGTGATTGGTGTGATCCCCAGGATGTTCAACACCCCAACCTTGATGCACAATGGACTTTCCCGCCTTGAAATTGTAGACAGCATGCATACCCGAAAGCAGCGCCTGGCAGATATCTCAGATGCTTTTATTGCCCTGCCGGGAGGCTACGGGACCTTTGAAGAGCTGTTTGAAATCCTCACCTGGGCTCAGATTGGTCTGCATTCCAAACCGGTTGGAATATTGAACGCCCAACATTATTTTGACCCACTGCTTTCAGCCATCGATCATGCCCGCGAGGAAGGCTTCATGTATGCCGAGCACCAGTCTTTGTTTGTATGTGCCGACCAGCCGGATGATCTGCTCACAAAGCTGGATCGCTACCAATATCCGGAAGGAATGGAAAAATGGGTAACGCGAGAGGAATAAGCTAGCTAACCCGAAGATTTCTCGTTTTTACAAAGACAATCACGATAGCCAAAATATATCCAATATAACCCATTACTTGAGTCAGAGAAGGACTTCCATAGTATCCAAATAGAGTGTTGAAGATCATTCCCATGCTGGATTGGTCGTTCAGATATGGGTTAAGGTTCCATACCTGGTTGAGGATGACCGGAATAATGCCTGCCTCGTTAAATTCAGCGACACTATGGGCAATTAACCCTGCCGCAAATAGGATAAGGATGAATGCGGTAATCTGAAAGAAACGCTGTAAATTGAGGTGGAGGGTGGCGGTAAAGATCAGATATCCTAACAAACATGAAACTGACAATCCAATGAATGTACCGAGTAGAGTTTGAATTCCGCTTGAAGTCAGGGAAGTGGCTGTCAGGTATAGAGCGAGCTCGATGCCCTCCCGTAATACAGCGATGAAAGCCAGAAAAAATATTGCCCCTTGACCCTTAATGTTTACAGCTCGATTTACATTACTCTCCAGTGTCAAACCCATGCTTCTCGATTGTTTACTCATCCAGAAGATCATCCAGGTGAGCACTCCTGCTGCCAGAAGTAAAGTCAGTCCTTCGAAAATTTGTTCGGATCGACCCGTCAATTCTTCACCGATACCTCGCAATAGCAGGGCTGTAAGCATACTGAGAACAGCTGCGCTTATTACACCTATCCAAAGCGAGCGGTTAAGATCAGATCGCCCTGTTTTTCGTAAGGCTCCTAGAACAATCCCGATAATTAGTGCAGCTTCGAGACCTTCACGCAATGAAAGCACAAAACTAGGGATCATGGATGGCCAATGGGGGGACCGATACGTTCGAGACCTGGCAGTTTCTCGGCCAATTGGCCCGGTTTATGGATCAGAATAGGCAGATGTTGGGGGCAGATCCAATATTGTTTTCCTTGATACTGGAAAAGCAGCAAAGGGACAATTTGATCGCTTTGATCACAATAGATGCAGGTGAAGGAGTATTCAGGCATAAAGTTCCTTTTGAATAAATTTAATCATACAAAAAAGATATAATAACGCATATTATATTCGCTGTCAATGAGCGGCAATAAAAATAATTCATGCGATTAAATCAAGATCGCAATGAAGAATACCCGTATAATCAAAATGTTGGAGTGGAAGCGTGAAACAGACACTCTGAGGTTTTACGGGCAGAGGCGTGCCTTATGATTCAAACAGAGTCGTTGCTTGAGGCAGCCCAAGGCACAATCTATGCTAGTAGCCTGGCGTCTTAAGACTAGTGGCTAAAGGATGCTGCTGATTTATCCTTTGGCCCTATCTTCCCCGAAAGTCGGTGTTGCCAATGTGTTAGTTGTCAATGTTTTGCGGTATGAGTGAAAGTGTATTGGTTATAAAAATCCGGCAGATGATAAATACCTGCCGGATTGTATTCTCTCGAGTTATTTAGACCGCTTCTGGCGGGTGGTCGCCTTCATTGCGCCACCCCGATAGCCAGGGGCTTTAATCGCACAGATGGTGCAAATACGTGAATCCTGGATCCGGCTGAGGATGCGTGGTTCAAGCTCCTCCAGATATTTGGCAGTGGTCATTACGGTAGGTAATTTATTCAGGTGTCGATAATCAATTAATTGAAATAATTTTTCATTTGCCCAGGGGGTTGGAGATTGTTCACCTAAAGCATCCAGGATGAGCAATGGAGCGCTGCGCATCTCTTCAAAGCGGCGATCGAGGCTTACAGTACTATTGGCGCTGAAAGTAGCCCGTAAATGGTCCAGCAGGTCAGAGACACTGATAAGCATTGGTGGTTGCCCAAGGTCTGCACGCGAGTTGGCTATCGCAGCCGCTAGATGGGTCTTTCCACAAGCGTATGTGCCGGTAAATAAAAGCCAACCCTGCGGGTTGTGAGCGTAGTCAGTAGCGGTTTTTAGCGCTTTCTCCAGGCTGCGGCGGTCTTCAGCTGTAATGTTTTCTGTTTGTCGGTCGTCCCAGGTGCTGAATGTTTGCTCGTGATGCATTGCCAGTGAGGATAGATCGGAATGGGCTGAATCATCGGTCGGTCGACGATAATCAGGGGCTTGAATAAAGACCCGTGTGACGAGTTCCGGGTCTTCCAGGCGGGAGCGAATCCGCCCTTCGATCTGGTCCAACAATAGGTTGGTGGTTACCACCAATGGCAGGCGGTTGATATAGCGGAAGTTCAAGATTTGAAAGAGCTTTTCCTGCGCCCAAGCAGTGGCATTTTGAGTACCAAAGTCGTCCAAGATAAGCAAGGGCGCGGTACGGATCTCTTCAAACCGCTGCTCGAAAGTGCTTTCAGGGTTATTATAGGTGAAGCGAAGTGCATCCAATAGATCCGGGACAGTGATGAATAATGTCGGAACTCCGAGCCCGACGGTAAAATTAGCGATGGCTGCTGCCAGGTGGGTCTTACCACAGCCAAATCCACCCTGGAGGAGCAACCACCCATCAGCTTTCTGGGAGAACTGTTCGGCCTGGTTGTATGCCCTTTCGAGCGAGTCTGCTTGCCAGGGACCCAACCCAATTCGACCGCGGGATTGAAAGTTCTCAAAGGTGAGGTGCTGTAGATTATCAAGGTTGCTGATCGAAAACAGGCGTTGATGGATCTGTTGAGCAATCTGCCCCTGGCGGCAGGTACAGATTTGCAGCATGCCGAATTCCGGATGACCTATGGGCAAATCGCGCCGAAGGTAACCCAGCCCATGGCAAAATGGACAGTTGATATCACCTGCCAGGTCTGACGAATGAGGGTAATCTACCTCTCTGATCTCAGTGGATGGCTCACTTCTCCCACTCGCCGTATCTTCGGCGAGCTTCTTCAGTGTCGCGTCGATCTTGCTTATCTTTTCGGTCATCACGTCCTCCTTCCTGCCAGCGGTGAAGGATGGCTTCAATATAATTCCAGTTACGTTTATTACGTTCAACTGCAACACGGAAGGCATCCTCAATCCAATTCGCCTGATAGGTCTTTTCGGCGTCACGGAGAGCATCTGCAATCAAAGGTGTAAGGGGGCCAATATTTGCTTCATAAAGCTGGAAGATATTGGGATGCTCAGAATATATATCGATGGGTTGGTAAGTACTGTCCGTTGTATTCCACTCACCGCGTTGAATGGCATCGATCAATGCCCGACCTTTTGGGGAATTCAAGCAGATTACCTTTTCCTGTCCTTCTTCAAAGATTAGTTCGGCTTGAAGTAATGTGCCACGGCTGATTGCCTTTTGGATATCATTTTCAATAGCAGTACGGGCAGTGTCCCAGTCAATTCCCTTAGACTGAATAAATTTGGAGTCATTCATCATCTCTGAAAAACGTACATAGTGCACAGGACCTTCCATACGGTCGAGTCGCCAGAAGGTATAGAGAGTCAGTTTAAGCTCATCCAAATCATCAATCTCATATAACACCTGGCGAAAGAACTGCTCTGGGATGCGGATTTTATTGGAATTATCTTCTGAAAAACCTGGGAAGGTCATTTTTATATTTTCCGCAAGTCGATGATTTGAGTGGCAGCATTTTCAAATTTAGTCAGGTTTTCCCGAAATACCAGCTCAATATTCCCGACTGGACCGTTGCGGTGTTTGGCAATTTTTATCTGTACGAGGTGGCGCTTAAGTGTATCTTTCTCATACAACTCGGGGCGGTGTATGAACATCACCACATCAGAATCTTGCTCGAGGCTCCCCGACTCCCGTAGGTCAGAAAGCTGTGGCTCTTTATCGGCACGCTGTTCGATGGCGCGTGATAGCTGAGCCGCAGCCAAGACTGGTACGTTCAGCTCACGTGCCAGGATTTTCATGTTGCGTGAGATAAACGAAACCTCCTGGACCCGGTTCTCAGAACGCACACCGCCACTCATTAATTGCAGATAATCAACCAAAATAAGGTCAAGGTTGTATTCCATGTGCAAGCGACGGCACTTTGTGCGCAATTGGATGGGGGTGAGACCAGGAGTATCATCCAGGAAGATGTGGGTGTCATTCAATACCTCGATTGCCTGAGCAAAAAGTGCCCATTCATCATCGGTTAGCTTGCCCGTACGCAAGTGATGGGAATCAATACCTGTTTCCTGAGCGATCAAACGTTGTGCCAGCTGGTCATTGGACATTTCCAAGGAAAAAATGGCGATGTGCTTCTTATGGATCAGTGCGGCGTTCTTGGCTACCGTGAGCATGAAAGAGGTTTTACCAGTACCAGGCCGTCCAGCTATAATCAGAAAATCGGATGGCTGTAGACCTCCTAATAAACGGTCCAAATCGATAAATCCCGTGGGGACACCAAAGGTTTCCTCTGCCCGTTGTGAGAGCTGGTCGATCCGGTTGTAATAATCACTGAGCACCGTCTTTATGGATTGTAGATCACGCGTCATACGCCGTTCACTGACACCAAAGATTGCCTTTTCGGCCTCATCTAAAACAGCTTCGAGACGGTTTTCCTCCTGGTAAGCAAGTTTAGCAATATGGTTGGCAGCTTCCAACATTCGACGGCGGATTGCCGTTTGCTCAACAATTCGGCCATATGCTTCGGCGTGTAATGAAGAGGGCACATTATTGATCAGGGTAGATATATATGCAGATCCACCAATTTCATTCAGCAGTCCGTTCTGGTCCAGCTCTTCTACAACAGTGAGAAAATCAATCGGTGCACGGCGTTCATGCAAACTCATAAATGATTCCCATAACCAGCGATGACGCTGAATATAAAAGTCCTCAGGGCGGAGAAATTGGGATACTTCAAAGTACGACTCGGGGTTGATAAGGACCGCGCCTAATACTGCCTCTTCAGCTTCCCGGCTATGCGGTACCACTTGCGAGGTTGGTGTTGGGGCTTCTTCAAAGGAAAGGAAGTCGCTCATTTTCCACTTTTTCGAATAACCTCGATTGAGGTTATATCCCAGAATTTCACGATTTTACTTGGCAGCCTGTGAATGTATATTAATATGAAGGATTCTTCCCTTCATCATCTTCCTGATCACCCGTATCTTCGCCATCAATATTTAGGTTTTCAAGAAAGTCTTCGAATACCGATAAATTCTCTTCATTGACGTCAGAAGGATTAGTCTCAGATTGTTGGTTAATATCTCTGGCTGTTTCCTGCAAATCTTCTTCTGGGGTCACCCCAATAGATTCCAGGATCGGGCGAGCGACTAAAATAGGCACATGAGCACGGACAGCCAGAGCAATTGCGTCTGATGGGCGTGAGTCAATATCCAGCATACGACCATCAAATTCGACTACAATGTTGCCGTAATAAGTATCATCGTGCAATGACGTAACTTCCACTCGTAAAATGCGAGCATCCATGATCGAGAAAACGTTTTTTAACAAATCCCAAGTTAAAGGACGTGCCACTTCAACTTCCTGAAGTGCCAGGGCAATCGCTTCCGCTTCGTATATCCCAATCCATATCGGCAGGTAGCGATCTCCATCAACCTCCCGCAGGATGACGATCCTCTGTTGCGAAATCAGGCTAACACGGATACTATCTATGACAACTTCAACCATATCTAACATTTGAGGTCTCCATATTTCTTATCCTCAGTGGGGTGATTCTAACATGGAATAAGTGAGATGCTACCCGCATTAAATATCGGTATGATTATTAGAATAAATCATTATTATGTTAAAAGAATGCTTTAACATCTTGTCGGTTTTTAAGATTACGGTATAATACTCCCACTTTATTTTAAGGGGGGGATATATCTGCAAGGAAAAATTGAAGACTGGATATTGACGAATGAAGGCAAGGATTTTATGGGTGGAAGGAAAGCGGGCGGATAACCCGTCCTTTGTATCCTCCCTACGAAAAAAGGAATATTGGGTGGAAATTGAACCAACGGGTAGCGCTGCTGTGGCGCGTTTGGTTGAAGTAGACCCCGACTTGGTTGTGATAAACGCGGCTTCCTTCCGCAGCAGTGGGAAGCGAATATGCAACGATATTCGTGAAAAGTCGAGCAAGCTCCCAATTGTATTGATTGTCTCACCGGACCATGCCATTTCTGGTACAACCTCAGCCAACGCTGTCCTTGAGCTTCCATTCACTTCACGCAAGTTACTTAACCGGATTGCACCCTTATTGCCGGGAGATGGCAAGAGCATTTTACATGTTGGGTTTATTCGCCTTGACCTGGAGCGCCACCAGGTTCGCTGCCTCGGGCGTGAAGCACGTTTGACTCCCAAGATGACCCATTTACTACAAGTGTTGCTTCTCCATGCCGGAGAAGCGGTTGATCGGCAAAGGTTATTCTCAGAAGTCTGGGAGACTACTTATACAGGGGATACGCGCACATTGGATGTCCACATCAGCTGGTTGCGTGAAGCCCTGGAAGAAAACCCAAGAAAGCCTCAATTCCTGAAGACCATTCGTGGGGTGGGTTACCGGTTGGATACTTGATTACCCCATCGGTTTATGGGAGAGATAAGACCCGTGGTAAGCATGCGACGGGTTTTTTGTTTAAATGGCTTGTATTCCTTTGGAGATAGTGCAGATCAGCTCTTTACCCAACAATTCTTCCCATGGATATCCACCACACGGGCACACAAAGGGAGTTTACTGTTTGTGCAAGGAACTACCAGACGATCAGTAATCGTTCCTTTTTTACGCGGTCTGATTGCCTGGGAAGCGCTCCGGTAAATACGCCCATCCCAGGCGGGATCGATCTCCCAATAATCAACATCTTCAGGATGTTGATTTACCAAAACAGCTTGTTCACCATCCCTATCCAGGGCCAGGGAACCGGATAGCTCGCTTGTATTAATCACAGGTTTGGTGCCCATTAGATGCTGTAAGCTAAATACCTGAGACCCTGCTTGAATAAGCCTGGTACGGGATGTGTGTATCGCCCGAAAGCTTAGATCACTGGCGATAAAACGTCGTCCGAGCCTGGTAGATACGACCGCAGTAGTGCCAGAACCGCAGAAAAAATCAGCCACCCAATCGCCTGGAGTAGAAGAAGCCCGGATGATCCGTTCCAGCAAGGCTTCCGGCTTTTGGGTAGGATAACCACTGCGCTCCAGATGCATGCGAGCAACTACCGGAAAATACCACCAATCTTCCGGGACCTTTCCTCGTTTTAGATCAGGGATTTTTCCGAAACCAGCTTTACGGGAAGAAGCAAAAGTTTTTATTGTATTAGGATTGTAAGGTTGGCGAATCTCATCGACATTAAATGTATATTCTTCGCTCTTCGTATAAACCAGGATCGTATCATGCTTGCGATTAAAGGCTGTGCGAATGGGAGAAGGACCGTGATAGACCCAGACTATCTCATTCAGCAGGCGGTCAGAGCCAAAAATCTCGTCAAGGATCAACCGGGCATATGCACTGGCATGCCAATCAAGGTGCAGATAGAACGTTCCCGTAGGGGCAAGCAAACGATGCATCAGGATAAGCCGTGGGTAGAGCATATCCAGGTAAGCATCCAGGTCGGTCCAGTGATCTGGGTAGCCTTCAGCCAGCTGCCATTCCTTGGGGTTGCGAGAATCTTCACCTCTCCCAATGCGCATGGGATATCGTCGATTGGTAAAGAATGGAGGGTCAGCGTAGATAAGATTGATCTTTCCCTCAAATTCAGGCAGTAATGCGGTCATTACCTGCAGGTTGTCACCCAGGATAAGCTGGTTTTCAGGGGATGAATCAGGGTATCCCGTGCCCTGGGGATAGACGATCGAATCCATCTCCAGGGCAGCGGCTGGTAGGGAGGGTGTAGATTTGGTAGCCCAGGTTAGCGAGGGCATCAGTTTTAGTGGTGGTTGACTAAATGGTTCGTTATTTGCTGAATTTTGATTTCAAAATATCTTCCAATGTTGGCTGACCGATTTCCTGCAGCTCGTAACGTACACGCTGAGCGGGCTTATTGATTTTAAGAACACGTTTCAGGTCGATCGGTGTGCCAATGATGACCATGTCCACATCTGCATTATTGATTGTGGCTTCAAGGTCCCTGGTTTGAGCTTCGCCGTAGCCCATGGCTGGTAGAATGGGTCCCGTTTTGGGGTATTTTTCGTAGGTAGCCTTGATGGATTTGACCGCAAAGGGACGTGGGTCAACGATCTCAGCCGCGCCGAAACGTCGGGCAGCCACATAGCCTGCCCCATAAGCCATCTCCCCATGAGTGAGGGTTGGACCGTCCTCTATGACCAGTACCCGCTTTCCACGGATAGCGTCCGGGTCATCCACAAATAATGGTGAGGCAGCTTCAATGATCGTTGCATTCGGGTTGAGACTGCGCAGGTTTTGACGTACTCTGATCACATTCTCGGCGTCCGCAGTATCTACTTTGTTGATCACGAATACGTCGGCTGCGATGACGTTCGTCTCTCCGGGATGGTAACTCAGCTCATGGCCTGGTCTGTGTGGGTCTGCAACAACGATACTCAGATTGGGCACGTAAAAGGAAAAATCGTTATTCCCGCCATCCCACAGGATGATATCAACTTCCTGCTCAGCCTGGCGCAGGATCTTTTCATAGTCCACCCCCGCGTAAACGATGACACCATTATCCAGGTGTGGTTCATATTCTTCGCGTTCCTCAATGGTGCATTCATGCTTATCCAGGTCCGAGTAATCAGCATACCGCTGGACAGCCTGCTTCACCAGGTCTCCGTAGGGCATTGGATGGCGGATTGCCGCGACTTTATATCCCATGCTGCGTAAGATCAGAGATACACGCCGGGTGGTCTGGCTTTTACCTGAACCAGTGCGCACAGCACAAACAGAGACCACGGGTTTGGTGGATTTTAGCTGGGTTGTTTTCATACCCATCAGCCGAAAATCTGCACCAGCTGCCAGGACTGTGGAGGCTTTATGCATCACAACCTCATGCGGCACATCGCTGTAAGCGAATATGACCTGGTCCACATTCTTCTCCCGGATCAATTTCAGCAGGTCGGTTTCGGCGAAAATGGGGATTCCCTTTGGGTAAAGCTTACCTGCCAGCTCAGCTGGGTACGTGCGTCCCTCGATATCCGGGATTTGGGTGGCAGTGAATGCAACTACTTCATAATCGCTATTGTCGCGGAAAAAGACGTTGAAGTTATGGAAGTCGCGCCCGGCGGCGCCCATGATAAGTGTACGGATGGCTGACATTGGCTAACTTTTCTCCTATATTTAGATTTTTCAAGAGAGGTCGGGTGACCCTGACAACTCTCCCGGCTACATCACTTCTGGTGATCCTATATCCAACAGGCGTAAAGCATTGGCAAGAGTCTGCCGGGCTGCTGCCACCAGACGTAAACGGGCATCACGGACCCGCGGATCTTCTGTTTGAATGACGGGGACAACATGATAAAAGCTATGGAATGTGGCAGCCAGTTCGTAGGCATAGTTAGCCATGATGAGCGGGCGGTATTCCATAGCTGCCAATTCGACAGTATCTGGAAAGCGTGAGATCAGGTCGATCAGCTGTACTTCATGGCTGGTCAGGGGGAAATCAAAATTCGCTTTTAAAGGAATGCCATCACCTTTCTTTAGTATGCTGTTGGCGCGCACATGAGCATTCTGGATATAGGGACCAGTATGACCGTCAAAATTTAGCGCGGCATTCATATCATAGACCATATCCTTGTTGTTGTCGATGGACAACATGGCATAGGTCATGGCTCCCAGACCCACCTGCTGCGCAACCGTCAAGCGTTGTTCCTGAGGTAGGTCGGGATTCTTCTGCTCAATTTCCAACATCACCCGCCGGGTAGCTTCATCGGCAACGTCCTTGAACAATACCACTCGTCCTTTGCGGGCGGACATGGCTCCTTCTGGCAGGCTTACAAAGCCATACCCCAAATGAAAACACTTAGCTGCCTGTGGGAATCCCCACATCTCCATGATTTTAAACGCTTGTTGCAAGTGCATGCTCTGGCGTACATCAACGACATAGACCGACTGGTCCACATGGTATGTTTCAAATTTGATCTTCGCCAGTGCCAGGTCTTTGGTCAGGTAAAGGGTGGTGCCATCACTGCGTAAAAGGATGTTGCTGCGGTATTTTTCTTTTTTAAGCCCTAATTTTTCATCAATATGGACGATCACCGCTCCACCCTGGGGGCGTTCGTCATCAGCAATGCCGCGCGCAACCAATTCTTCAACGATGGCTTTGGATGGCTCATCTACTTCACTTTCGAAGAACCATACATCCATCTTAATATCGAGCATGCTGAAGATGGCTTCGAGCTCGTCCAGGCTCCATTGACGAGTCTTGAGCCACAATTCGCGAACTTCGGGGTCGTGGATGTCCCATTTGCGGTACAGCTCTCTCCGCTCGGCATCATAAGTTTCACGCAGGGTTTTCTCATCGGATGTTTCGCCAGCATTAGGCTCGAGCAGTGCGACTGCCTCGGCATATATCTTGAGCAGCCATTGACCACGCTCATGGACGCCTGCAGGTTCGTGTCCCTGATAAAACTTCTGATAGATCCACAGGACGGTGATCACACCCAGGCCGATATCACCGGGATATGTGGCCCGGACCGTGTCAAACCCGGCAAACTCCACCAGACGAGCCAGAGCTTCTCCTAAAACTGCATTACGGAAATGGCCAATATGAAAGGAATGATGGGTGTTGGGCTGGGCATACTCGATCATCACCCGTTCGTCTTTGGATTGACCACAGCCAAAATCTACACCCATTTCAAGGACAGTATCCACCAGGCTCTTGGAATATTCTGCTGGCGAGAAATACAGGTTGAGGTATCCTTTTGTGGCTTCCACATGGGAATAACCTACCTGGTCACCCAGGAATTCCGCAATCGCGGAGGCTAATTCTTGAGCGCGCTCCGACACGTTGACGGATTTTCCGGTAGCTTCTTTGATCCCACGACCTTCTATGGCGGCAAGTTGGAAGAATGATGTCGAAATACCCCATTCGCCTGAGAACGGAATTGGTTTCCAGGTGATCTCACCGGGTGAGGGAAGTTGGTGCTCGGAGCAAAACGACCGGATTTGGTCCGAGATGACCTGTTGTTGAGGTTTAAACATATGCTTTATTCTAGCAAAAAAGCGGGAGCGCCTGAATCTCCCGCTATTTAATATAAATAGAGATGGATCTTGGGTTGGTCTTGTGTAATGTCAGGCAAGACCAGCCAAACGCATGTCAGGCGTTGGTCTTTTCCATTTGAGCCAGATGACGCATCAGGCGACTCTTGCGACGGGCAGCGTTATTCTTATGGATGATCCCTTTTTCGGCAGCTTTATCCAAAGCGCTGATGGCTGCGAGAGTGGCAGCGCGGGCGTCTGTCGTGGTACCTTTTTCAAAGGTTGTGCGGGCATTCTTGACGAATGTACGTGCCCGTCCGGTGAATAAGCGGTTGCGTAGGCGACGCTTATGGTTCTGTTTGATGCGTTTGATTGCAGATTTAGTATTAGCCAACTTAGTCCTCCAAAAACTACATCTTGATTACGGCACGCTATTTTACTTGAGAGAGGCGAATTTGTCCAGTTTTCCTTGACCTGAATCTATAGGGGTGGTAAAATCCCGTCGCTTGGAACCCGCCCCCATCGTCTAGGGGACCAGGACGCAGCCCTTTCAAGGCTAAAACCCCAGTTCGAATCTGGGTGGGGGCATACGTGTGTAGCAGCCCACGCTCGAAATCAAGAGGTTGCCATCTCCGTTTCGGATTTTACTCGAAACGGAGGTTTCATTCTATACAAGTGTCACACATTTACTGCGAGCTTCCCAAACATCACCATAGGTCACTAGTTCCATGAGCGCGTTTTTGTCACTCACGGCTCGTTCAGTTGTGATTTGTAGTTCGTTCAGGTGCGTCTCCTATTCACCGATAGGCGCGTTAGTGTAGGAGGATGCAACGTTGTTTGGTTAAGGATAAATAAGATGTGAAAATCAATTAATAATGGGCACGGAGTGAGTTTTCTATTCGAATTTTCAACTGCATTCTTATTTATGGACATGTTGATACTGCTTGTATACGTGGTGTGGGTAAGCAGTGACGATTTAATATACCAATCATTACTTTTGTTAATTGACAGTGTGTCTCGCATTTGCTTAAATCACACCGTTAAGGACATATTTAATGATAATGACCTCAATCAAAACCCTGCGTTAGGGAATCGCTAAGGATGCTTCTCGCTAGCGTTGGTCGTAATTACCGAAAGGTCCGCTTATTTCCACAATAGCGGCAAATAAACATGCAGCGTGCCATCGAATGGGACGTATCTCGGAACGACAACATTAACGGCGACCCCGCCTAGCAGTTGGCCATTCACATAGCCTTCGATAGCGACACTCGGTGTGATGCCCTGCGGCACTGGCGAGCCTGGCACAATGCTCAAATACACTGTTATCTGTTCGCCAGGCAACAGCGTCACGTGTGCAGGGGAAACACTCCCCATCCAATCCGCGGGTAAATCCACAGGCCGCGCGATTAAATTAATTGTCGTCGATTGTGCAAACGGATTGCCAAGCTGGATGGTGGTTTTTATCTCGTTTATCTGGGCCATAGTGTTACCGCTGCCAGCAATTTCTTGTCGCAGGATATGACCTGCGCCCACGTGAAAGGCAGGTTCGAATACTTGAGGATGGAGCAATCTCTGGGCGAGGTAATTCAAGCGGTATGCGAGGTCCGACAATTTGGCGCGCGGGCTGCCGGCAAGTAGTTCCGGGTCGGCGTCAATATAACGCTGGCGGATACTTTCGATCTCTTCAGCGGACAACCCGATGGACTGGTATCCGGCCAATTCGGCTGCTGAAAAACCCTGAGTGCTGAGGCGGTTTTGATAAGAGATCACATCATTTACAGTGATTTCTACGTCAGGTATGTTTTCTGCAACCAATACCTGATAAAAGCCTGTGATCGCTTGCGTGGCCGTGATCAGTGCTGAACCAAATTGTGTGTTGTAATACAGCATGGCATTGGATTGTTGTGATGCCCACAGCATGTCATCAGCCTCAGATGCACCGGCGTAGCGGTCGAGGGAGGTCGTTGAGCCTTGCCCATAATAGACGACATCGGTCAATGCCTGCCGGACGTTATCCATCGCAGCCGCCAACGCAGGCGAGACACCAACCGGCGGTTCTGCAGGCGGAAGCGTAATTTTAGCCGGGATGCTGACCGAGGTGTAATCCTGGCGAGGTGGATCCCCAACCAGATTCCGGGAAATCTCCGCAGCTTGATCCATCATCCAGGTAATATGCTGCTGTACCAAATAAAAGGGGATACCAAACGGGTCCGTGTCGACAGCCTTATCAATAAACCAGTTGACCGCGGACAACGCATTCTCAGCCTGCGCCAATGGTGCTTTGGTCGCTGCGTCAAGCAGAGCGCCCAAAGAGAAGTCGTCGTTGTCCCCAGCTTTACCAGATTCTAAAGGTATTAGTGCGAGTGAGCCCAAGTTGCCAATGCCAACAATGACGTAGGTTACCTGGAAACAGTAGTGACCTGAGACACTCGGTATCCAAGGCACCACGATCGTCATTGTTCTGTTTGCTGGAATAATTACTCCTGGCACTTCAGCAACCGGTCCAAATACCAACCCAATGCTCGATTGCACATAATCAAAGCTGACATCTACAGTGATAGGCATGGTATAGGGGTTGGTCAATTCCGCGGTGAGGGTTGAGGTGATACCCACGATAGTGGGCTTAGGCAGAATGATCAGATCGGAGGTCACGTACGGTGCAGCAGAATTTGGCATCAAATCTGTAATATCGAACGGTTGTGTGAAAGTGATCTTGGATGTCGGCGAAAGAGCACCTTCGCACGTGTTCAAAGTATCAAGGGCGGCAGTAACGTCTGCGTCTCCCACAGATTGTGAGGTGAGATACGCCAGCGTTTTACCATCTACGCCAGTAATACCGCCATCCACCACGCTACCCAGTGAACTGGTTAAGCGTACTTTGCGACCTGGCAGGGGTGCTCCGTTGCCATCCAGCACGGTGATGTCGAAGTACACCCGCGTCAAGCCAGTAGCGGGCGCATACCAGCGACGTGGTGAGAGGGTCAGAATAGGCGCATCGCTCAACGGGAAGACTGGAATCATTAATGAGTCCGTAACCACCGGCTGAAAAAGCACACCCGCCGTAATTTTATCGCCTTGACCCGTGCTGCACTCAACCACATCCGATTGCGGCCCGCCCGCATCCCCCCACCAGTTGTTGGTC
>Ga0315278_10001405_pt1 | contig 21044 bp, 12 predicted proteins | sample YL17G06_0_MG_FD_203880 | JGI IMG/M metagenome (GOLD analysis project Ga0315278, IMG submission 203880) | Sediment microbial communities from Yellowstone Lake, YNP, Wyoming, USA - YL17G06_0 | ecosystem: Environmental > Aquatic > Freshwater > Lake > Sediment | place: USA: Wyoming | collected... | reverse complement strand
GCAAGCATCGCACGTGTACCGCCCGCGCCCAACTCGACCAAAGCAGTACTGATTTCTCCCTGAACTTGACGCTCAGCCCTGATGATCAGACGGCTGCTTGTTGTTCCGGCACTCGCCGCGAGAGGAACTGCGGACGGGGACGCGCAAGCCAATTCGATAGTGCCGTCGGCATTGACTCTCACCCAGTAGCCGCCTCCGGGAGAAGTTTGTGACTGAGGCGCGTAGGCGCCATTAAATCCGAAAAGCGCCTGTAGTGCACCGTTTGGGGTGGTCTGAGGAGTGGCGGTGCAGTTGGGCGCTCCAACCAGATGCCACCCTTCGGTCAGAGACGCAACGCAATATGTTACCGGCGTACCGACCAGCACAACCGCCGTGTCCCTGGGTACTTTCACCCAGAATCCGGAACAGGTCTGCAACTGAGTGACTTCCTGATAGCCACCGCTATACTCAAAGGCGATTTCCGCAGACGGAATTATATCCGTCAGAGACAGCGAGACCGGCGTGACCGGAAGTGAAATCAGATTCCAACCCGACGTGAGCGACAAAGTGGCCCACGCCTGGGCGGCGCAAGCTTCCGACTCCCAATGAACCGTTACGTACCTGGAAGTCTGAACGTCGCACACCTGGTACTGGGTAGTGGCTCTCATATCGGCGACCAGTATTGCCCCGTCGGGATCCAGCCCTTCGCGAAGAACGTAGTGATTGTCAGGACTGAATTCGGCGGGATTCCAACTCAGGTTGGCACAACGCGGCGTCACCGGAGAACCGACATTGCCGTGCGGATCGATTTCGAGAACCCAGTAGTAACACTCTCCGCCGAATTTACGAACATCACGGAAATACGGCCCTCCGTTATCGGCATCACGCAACCCCAGCAGCGCCGTATATTCCGGAGGAGCCGGACTGGCCCAGGACAACCGCGAGGATATCTGCACACCAAGTTGCACGTTGGCAGTAGTCACGGCAGACCCGGCCGCTTCGCCCTGGACATTGAAGGTCGCCAGCCAGAGCGCGTTCTGAGGTGTGTCCGTGACAGTTACTTGTACCAACTCGGAATCGCCGGCCAACGATGGATCCAGCACTCTAAACCAAATATCAATGACACCGGCCTGCAGGTACGACGGAGCGAAAGTGAGCGTACCGTGACCGTCGCCGCCGTCGGCAAAATTGGCATTAGCCGGCAGAGTGCCGGTCGACAGCACCATTGCTTCACCGTCGGGATCGCTCGCTGAAACAGGCAGGTTGAGCACCGACCCTTCTGCTACGGTCTGTCCCCCTATTGTCGCCAACACCGGCGGACGATTCAGGTTGGTAACGGTCACTACTACCAACTCGGAGTCGGCAGCCTGACCATCGCTCGCGATGAACCGAACGTTGAAGGTCCCGGCCTGAGTGTACGAAGGCGTGAACGAGAACGAACCGGTACCGTTACCGGCGTCTATGAAAGTCGCATTGGCCGGAAGCGGGGTCGCCGAGAGTGTTGGCACCGTTGCATCCGGATCGCTGGCCGTGACTGTGAAGGCAAGCGTCTGTGTCTCTTGTGCCGAGCGTGCTCCGATAGTCGCCAGCACCGGCGGCTGATTGGTCACACCGATAGTCATCACGTTTGAGGCGTACGGCACGCTGGCCTCAGTGCTGGAGAAGCCTGTCACCTGACTTTGCCAGGTTTGACCATCTTGAGTGTCGGATGCCAGGATGCGGCTGCCGCCCGCTGTGTACAGATTCTGAATCTGCTGCGGAGTCAGGGGATAATTATATAGCCGAATGTCGTCGAGTCTTCCTTTCCAGGCAAAACCGCCCTGTGTGGCGCCGACCAGTACACCCGGATCCGTAACTTCACGTTGAGCAGCAGGCACAATCGTTGTGTCCACCGGAACTCCGTCGATGTAAAGGACCATTTCGCTGTTAGCGTAATTGAACGTCACGGCCGCGAAGTACCAGCGGTTCAGCGCGATGGCGTTGGCATTGGATTGCACGATCCGCCAATCGCCGTTCTGACCGGCGCTCAGTCGGTTATCGTAGCTGACGCGCATCCCGTGGCCTTCGGTGCCAGTGATATTATGATCCCATCCGGATAGGATGTGGTTGAACTCGCCACTGACTGTATGATAAATCCAGGCCGCCTTGGTATACGACGAATGAAGCGGGAAGAAATTGCCGGCGAATATATAGCTGTTGCCATCGAACTGCCAGGCGCCGCGTCCGTCACGGCCACCGGTCGCAAGCCACACCGGGTTGCCGTAAGGAACACCCACCCGTTCCCGGCCGGAGTAGTCCTCGAGGGCATACTTCGCACCGCCCTCGCAGGGCATGAACAGACTCATCAAGGGTTGTCCGTTCTTGATCCAGGCGGTCGCCGAGGTGGTGGCATTCAGCGCCAGACTGTGCGACGACTGCAGATTGCCTTCCGGTGTAGTCGTCAACTGCACGTTGGCTACTCCGACTGTCGGGGCCGCAACAGTTACGTTGAAACTCTGTATGTCCGTCCCCTGACTATTCGAGGCCGATATTGAAACCGGATAGGTGCCCGCAGACGATGCCGTCCAGGTCACCAGGCCGGTGGTCTCGTTGATCGTCATACCGATCGGTCCGGAGAGCAGCGAGAAGGTTGGCCTGGGGCCACCGATGGCTTCAACGTCGTAGTCGTATCTCTTTCCCGCGATGCCCGCTGCGACAGCAAGGCTGGTGATGTGAGGCGAGGTCGGAACGATTGTCAGGTCATTACTTGTAGACAGTGTTCCGGCGGCCGACGATGAAAACGGCGTCACCCTCGCCTGCCAGACATCCCCGACATGATTCTCTCTTGGCGCGATCCGATTCTGTCCGCCTGAAACGTAAAGAACGGCGACCTGCTCCGGCGTGAGGACAGCGTTGTAGATACGGACGTCGTCCAGAACGCCTCTGAAGATTGACGCGCCCTGCAGCGCCCCAATCTGGACGGTGGCGTCTGTGACGACCGCTTCGGAAGGCGCCACCTGGGTGGTGTCCATTGGTTTGCCATTCTTGTACAGAGTCATTGCGCCGCTGGAGGCGTCATAGGTCACGGCCAGCAGATACCAGTTGTTGGCGACTATTTCGCCGGTGCCGGTCTTGACTATTCGCGTGTTGCCGTTGTGCCCAGCCGTCAGGCTCCCGTCACGGGCGATTCTCAGGATGTGCGAGGCAGTTCCCGAGGCGCCGCTACCAATTGGGACGAGCGTAACACTCAGATCGGTGGGGTAGGCCCAGACGACGGCAGAATAGGACGATCCGGTCGGAAAACTATTGCCGGCGTTGATATAGTTTGAACCACTGAACTGGAAAGCCCCAGTCGAACCCCGCCCGGCGGTAGCCGACCAGACCGTCGTGCCGACTGCGCTGGGCGACATTCCGCGACCGGAGAAATCCTGTAGAGAGTTTGAAACGCCTCCTTCAAACGGCATATACAGCGTCATCATCGGCTGCCCGTTGCGATACCAGGCTACTCCGGCCGTCGTCGCCGAGCCACTCAGCGTATATGTGCACAGTATTGCATCATCGATAGAGTTGGTCCCTGATGACGAAGTCAGAGTAAGATTGGTCAACCCCGGAGTCTGAGCCGAGATCGGCTGTCCGATAGCCCCGGTAACCAGTAGTAATACAGCCAGTTTCGCCAGAGAGGCGAACGGTCTATCATTGCCTTTTGTCATGGTCGTCCTCATTTTTTGTCTTCTATCCATAGAACAGTCAGGTAGGTAGCGCAACCTGTATGCCATAGTAATTCAGCAGCACCCGTGTTTGAAAACATAACACCATCAGCCGCTTAGGAATCCGGGCGATTATGGTCCCAGTGAGCCGCACCAGAGACTAACCAAAGCCTAAGGTCCCTTGTTCCGGGCAATCTTCGGAAAGTCTTGCAGGGAAAATCCCCCGCCTGCTCTAGCATCCGTGGGCGGCAGACGTCCTCGTCTGCCCCAACACTGTTACCGACAGAATCAGGCAGACCTGGAGAGGCTGTCCCATAAGTTGACAAAGTGGTGTCAGCCGACCCTGGCTGACACCTGCTACAGCGAGGCTGTCAGGCAGAGTCGCCTGACAGCACGTTGTACACTCTTGGTCTCGAATGACTTGTTGCGGCAGGTCACAACCCCGACTTCGTCAGGGTCAGGACCTGCCGCAACTTTTACTACTTGTGGGACAGCCTCGGGAGGTCTGCCGCGCACAAAACAAAACATATGGCTTGCTAATGTCCTCCGGGCGGGAGGTAATAAGCAGGAAGTGAAGGTGGGCGCGGCTGCGGGCGCACCAACTTCAGCGTTGCGTCCACGCGGACAGAGAAACGTCTACCGGCTTGCTCTCGTTCATCATCGGGCGACGTGAACCGAGTTCCACCTTAACTATTCTTGTGCCTATACAACGACCGGAGCAATGTTGCGGTCCAGTTCTCGTCGCACAGCCTGAGCAATGGATCGCATCGTGACCGGCTTCCTGATGAAGGCTGAAGCGCCAAGTCTGAGCGCTTCAGATACCCGTCGCGATTCAGCGTAGCCGGAGACGACAATCGCTCTCTGCTCCGGATGAACTTCAAGCACTCTTTTAAGCGTCTCGGTACCATCGATTCCGCCGGGCATGATCATATCCAGAAGCAACAGGTCGTGGGGTGTTGTGATTAAGGTATCCACCGCCAACTCGCCGCTGGAGACTGCGGTAACCTGATAACCGAGCTTTTCCAACAGCTGCTGACAAACCTCTCGTTGGACCTCATCATCATCAACTACCATTATCTTCTCACAACCACCAATAATCTGATCCCACTGCTTTACTTCGACAGCCTCCCGCGTAATTGGGAAGTAGATAATCATGGTGGTACCTTTGCCAGGAGTGCTCTTGCACTCCACAGCGCCATGGTGATCTTCGACCACAGCATGGACTACGCTCAGGCCAAGCCCGGAGCCCCGTGCCCGGTCAGTCGTTTTGGTCGTAAAGAATGGATCGAATATCCTTGGCAGAGCATCGGGATCAATACCGACTCCCGTATCGGAGACTGTCAGCCTGACATATTCACCAATCGGAATGCGCCCAAGTCGACCAACGGTCTCATCGTCAACATATACGTTTTCTGTGGTAATAGTAAGTTGTCCGCCGTTCGGCATAGCATCGCAGGCATTATTGATCAAGTTCGTGATGGCCCTGAGAATCTGTGAAGGCCCGGCCTTGATGTTCATCAAGCCTTCCTGCAAGTTCAGTTGCATGGCGGGAGCCACAGCGGTTGTGCCGGTCTGTCCGACTGCCTGTCTTACGATTTCATTCAGGCTAAGAGGCTCCATGTTGTAATGTCCCCGCCGCCCGAGAGTCAGCAACTGCTGATTGATTTCTGACATACGGCAAGCGGCATCCTTCATTTTGTCCAGAAACCGAACTGCTTCGAGCCCGGGTGGAAGCTCCCCGCGCATCAGGTCCGGATAAGCGACTAGCGGTGCCAGCAAGTTGTTGAAATCATGGGCTACCTGTCCGGCGATGCGACCGGCCGTCTCCAGTCGCTGTGCACGGGCCGTAAACTGCTGAAGCCGTTTAATCTCGGTAATGTCCCGCATTGTACACATTACCGAAGTAACCTCGCAACCCGTTGATTGCTCGGGCATCAGACGCATGTCAAATACATGGAGCCCCTCTTCGGTTCGGTACTCAAACTCGACGCGCTGCGGCTTGCCGGAGCCGAATGCCGAGCCAAGGTGCTTTCGCCAGAATTCCTGCATTTGCTCCGGGAATCCGAGCTCAGCATGGGTTTTGCCGATGAACTCATGTGAGGCGACTTTGCTGATTGCCCTGACGGCTGAATTGACGTAGAGATGTCGGTACTGGCAGTCGAATCGCATTATGATATCCGGGGAATTTTCCGACAAGGCTCGGTATTTCTCCTCACTCTCCTTGAGGTCGTTTTGCGCTCGCTGCCGGTCCATCGAATATCGTATTGATCTCTCCAGAAGCAGCGGATTGATTTCATCTTTGAGAAGGTAGTCCGAAGCGCCGTCTCTGACTGCCCGCATATCGGCATCAAGGTCTCCTTGCCCGGTAAGGAGAATCATCGGCTGTCGCACACCCCTCTGCCGTGCCGTTCGGATCAGTTCGAGACCGTTCTGCCCACCAAGCCGATAGTCCACCAGGAAGACATCGTGTTCGCCACGTTCAATAATGCTCAGTGCCGCCGAATAACTTGATGCCCATTCGACTTCCGGAATTGCCCCTGCAATTCGAGAGAGTATATCCCGGGCCAGGATAAAATCATCTTCGTCGTCATCAATGATGAGGACTTTCTTGCACAGCTGCTCCATACTCAACTCCTGTGTTGCTTGGCAATTCTACAATCTCGAACCAGTAACGACTCAGCGTCTTCATGATTTCGACCAGCGATTCGAATGACACGGGCTTGGAGATAAAGGAGTTCACGCCCGAGTCATAAGTACGGCAGATATCTTCTTCCGCCCTCGACGTTGTCAGTACCACGATCGGAATGCGCTTGAAGCGCGGTTCATTCTTTATCTCCAATATCGCTTGACGGCCATCCTTCTTCGGCATGTTCAAGTCAAGCAGAATCAGCCCCGGGAGATCATCCGGGTTGCGATCCGAATGCCGTCCACGGCAATAGAGATAATCCATCAGTTGTTCGCCGTCCTCGACAATGTGCAGGGGATTGGCCACACGGCTTTCTTCCAGTGCCTCCCGTGCCATGAGGGCATCATCGGGATCGTCTTCAGCCAACAGGATGGTGATCGGCTCTGAGTCTCTGGTCATGACCATTTTCCTTTCTGATTGTGGCCCGAGGGAGAATGACGCTGAATACTGATCCTTCTCCCGGTCTACTATGTGCAGATATTTTTCCATTGTGCCGTTCGGCTATCTTGCGGCATACCGCCAGACCGACCCCGGTTCCCTCATATTCATCTCGACCGTGCAGACGTTGGAACACTGCAAATATCTTCTCAGCGTACCGAGGGTCAAAACCTATACCGTTATCTTCGACGACGATCTTGCAATACGTCGATACCTTATCCAGTCCCATCGGGGCCAGTTCTTGTGGGTCAAGATTTCCTGAGTGCACTTTTACTACAGGTGATTCATTCGGTTTGTGGAATTTCAACGCGTTCCCAATGAGGTTTTGGAACAGTTGACGCATTTGCAGCGGCTCTGCCAGAGCAACCGGTAGATCACCGATTTCTACTCGACCATCAACTTGCTCTATGCGTGTTTCCAGATCGGTAATAACTTCCCGGCAAACCACGGCGAGATCGATCTCAACGTGTGGTTGGGCTTTGGTTGTGACGCGAGAAAACGTCAAGAGATCGTTGATCAGCACTTGCATCCGTCCAGCCGCGTGCTGCATGCGGTCGAGATAGTCGGAAGCCTTCTCAGTCAGGATATCGCCGCAGGCCGTGCGGAGTCGATCACCGAAAGCTCTCACCTTGCGGAGCGGCTCCTGCAGATCATGCGAAGCCACCGATGCAAAGTCTTCCAATTCACGATTACTTCGACCCAGGCGTTCTGCCAAATGGACAAGTTCCTGCTGGGCCTCCTTAAGTCCGGTAATGTCGGATGCGAATACCAGCAATCGACTGTCCGAAAGGGGAGCAGCGCAGAGATTATGGTGACGAACCTTTCCTCCCTGGTGCCGGATTGTAACTTCCACTCCCTCGAAACCCGCCCGAACCAGACGCAACATTAGGCCGTTGCCACCTGGTGTGCTCGCAGTTTCACCCACCAAATCAATGATATTCATCTTGGCCAGTTCCTGATCCAGGTAGCCGGTGAATTCACACAGGGTTGGATTTGCGTCTATTATCCGGCCGCTTCCGTCAATGACGAATACTCCAATGGGAGCGTTGTCCATATACGCCCGATACTTTGCCTCGCTGCTTCGCAGTGCGTCTTCTGCCTTGTCCCGCTCGAGCTTCCTTGCCTCAATCTGATCCAGCATCTGATTAAAACTGTCATAAAGGGCGCCAATTTCATCAGATCCCCATTTTGCAGCACGCTGCGAATAATCCCCGTCACGAGTTATTTGCTGGGCGACATCGGCCAGATTATGAATGGGTGCGGAGATGATTCTTTGAAGCCGAACGGTCACGAGGTACGAAACGATGAGCAGGCAGCCGACCAGCACGGTCACTGATATCATGGTTGAGTTGATCCGTGCATCCAGCTCTCGGGTGGACGCCATCGTGTAAACAAAGCCATAGAGCCGACCATTGCGGCTGACCGCCTGGACAACGTGCAGGAATCCGTTCACGAATCTGCTTTCCGACCCTTCTCGCAGCAGGTCCCGAGCAATCTCTGACTGCAAATCCTTCTTAGCGTACGAAGCAAAGATGTTCAGTGCGCTGTCATACAGGTATGCTGCGTCGATATATGGTACTGCCTCCAGAGTACTGAGCATCTCCTGGGCGCCGGCGCGGTCATCGAAAGCGAGCGGAGCTTCCGAATTGATGGCTGTCAGTCTGGTCGTAACCGTCGAGCTGCGCCGCAACTCCTCTTTATAGGAGCTGACATCAGTGACCATCTCGATGGCAAACCCGATCAGCAGCGCTCCGCTTAGAACCGCCATGATCAGACCGATGAGTTTGTGTTTGAGTGACAAATCCCGCAGACGCCTCATTCTCCGTCTTCCTCCCCCCCAACAAGGATGGCTCTTTCCATGAGCTGATAACTGAATTTCAGCGGCGAGTCCGAGACCGCGGCTCTGTTGATTTCGAATCGGACTTTGGTGCCGATCAGACGGATGTTTATGTGTACACCCTGCTCGCCGAATCCATCGGTATCCGAGACGACCAGCAGCGGCCGCTTGCGCGCCTCTCCAATAATCTTCTTGAGTTGCTCTGCCGATGCTGACGCCACATAGAGAATGTGATACTCGTCAGCCTGAATGGTTCCGGTGACGTGTACAAACTTGACCGCGCGCCCCTTGATTACCTTGCCGGTGAACATCGTGATGAGAGCTTCGCTGATTCCGCCTTGCCCGTATATGGCGAAGACCAGCGAGTCATCCGGCTGCTTGCCGAACGCGTAGTCGGGCCATTCGACAAAGTCGCAGACCTTGCCCATGATGGCTGCCTTTACTTCGGGCATGGAGTACTGCTTCCCCTCGGTGGCAAGAGTACTGGCTACCAAACTGCAAAGAAGCAGCAAGGCCAACTGAATCGGCCGGAGGCAGTGCAAAACATAAGTGTTCATTCAAAGTACCCCAAGCAAGATGGATTGCTGGCTTACTGCTCCCAACCGAGTGTGAAGGCTACCGAGCGACCGTTTCCCAGATAACCCTTATCCGCCCAGACATTGCTGCCGGTTGTCGGGTATCTGATTTCCTGATTGAACAGATTACCAACCTTAAGATTTGCCGACAGACCTTCAAAGACGACATGGTCGACGTGAAGGTTCATGTCAAAAACCGCGTACGCGTTGACAGCATCACCCAGGCGGCCCCAATCGAACAGGCCGTCCGGATTCACGCTGTCAGGAGGCGCGACCGGCATCATATCCCAACCGGTCTCCATCTTGCCTATATACCGTCCGGTCATACCCACTGTGATACTCCTGGGTAACTCGTAAGCCAAATTGGCATAGCCCAGTAGATGAGGCGCGTGGCCAGGCGTAAGGTGCTCAAGCCCTGCTTCCTTGTTCTTTGACTTCTGGTAGCAGACACTCAGATTGGCTGTAAGCCGATCCAGCGGCTGCGTACAAAGGCCCATTTCCAGGCCGAGGGTATTCATCTTGCCGGCATTGGCGCTTCGGAGCAAATCTAAATTGTTTAGCCTTGACACGAGATTGTCCAACTTGTTTTGAAAAACGCTGACATTCAGGGTGACATTATTCCTGAGGACAGAGAGAACGTTCGCCTCATAGGTTTCGATCGTCGCTGATTCCAAACGCGTATTATCCACTAACATCTCTGAAGAACTGAACAACGAGGGCCGCTTGGTCGCTCTGCCGTACATCAACTTTATGGCGTGATTCTTGTGCGGTTGCAGAATGGCCGCAAAGCGCGGGATGTACGTCGTTCCGGCGTTGGCTACATCGCTGATTATCAGCGACTGATAGTAATCCTCCGGGTAGTTGCGCCAAGTCCAGAAACCGTCTACACGGGTAGTGCGCTCAGCTCGAAGCCCTGCAACAAGCCTCATAACGCTCAGGGGGCTGTAATTCACTTGTGCGAACACCGCATCGGCATTCGCCGGGGTGCCCGGCTCTAAAGCGTTTCTAACTATCCAGTCCGCGTAATTGCTGGTCAAATCGTATTGGAAGACGGAACGTCGTACCAAACCGAAAGTCATGTCCAGGTCTTTTCTGGGGGTCAAATAAAGATTCCCCTCCAGTTCATAGGCATTAGTCCATTCGCTTTCGATCGATGACAAAGTGTCCGACGATGGGGTGGAGTAGCGCAAATTGTAATCATAATGCGAATAAGCAAAACTCGTCTTGAAGGATACCACCGAGGAGAGTTTCTTGAAGTAAGAAAGCGACATTACGGACGTTTTGGTATTGGCCCGGTTACCAGAACCGTAAGGTGGCTCGGCGTCGACAACCCCTTTTTGTGTCTCGGCATGAATGACCTCACAGGAGAGATCTCCAAGCGACGCCGAAACACCCAGGTATCCATTATGGTTTGTCAACTGTCCATGGCTGGTCGTATTGATCGGCAGAGCGGAAGCCAGAGCAAGTTCATCGAAATATGACGTCATTTCCCGGTATGATGCGTCGATACCCGCAGTACCAAATCCCGCGGCATTAACTATCACGGACAGATCATCCCTCCTGCTGCTGGCTCGAACAAAACCCTTCACCGTCGATCTGCTTCCTACGCCAGCCGAAGCATGATACGAATTGCCTTCATCCGGATGGTCATTGGTGATAATATTGATGGCGCCGAAGAAGGCACCGCTGCCGTAGATGACCGACATCGGTCCGCGCACTATCTCGATGCGGTCTATGGCTTCGACCGGAATCGGTATCTTGCTAAAGGGGTAGCCGGAGGTTATGTCCTCCACCTGATTGACGCCGTTGATGAGAACAACAACGTTGTCGAATTGTCCGGTGGAAAAGAAACCGCGTACGCCGAAACTCTCTGCGCCGCGCCAGTAATAGTCGTCGATCATATAGAAACCGGGGACATTCTGCAGAATCTCCTGCAGATTGGCATAACCGTACTTCTGAATCTCCTCGCGTGTCATCACGACCACACTGGCGGGGATGTCTTTCAGACACTCTTCTTTCTTCCCCGCGGTGGTCACGACCACATCCAGATCGATCAGTTGATCAAGTGATAGTGCTGTCAACTCGCTTGCTCTGTCAGACGCAATGGTCACGGAACCGGCGAGTGCAAGCACAACTGCCGTGATCACTGCAAGACATTTGCAGGATCTCATGATTTCGTTGCCTGTCAAGGGTTCCATTGATAGCGCTCCTTTTATTTGTAGCTTTGCCGTAGTCAACTAAACGTCCCTCATTTCAACCCCATCGGTGGATTTGGATGCTTCTGAACTGAAGCTCCTCAACAATATGAGGATCCTCTGCAGATTCTCTCGGCATCAGAAATCGGTGCTGATAACTGCCTCTGCAACTATCGTGCAGTCAAGTCGTCAGCCGGCCCCTCTTAAGCTAATGTCGGATCAATTGCAACTGTCCTTCACTCAGCCGTGTTCAGTGCTTAGAAGTCCATGCTCTTTATCAGGATACTCCCTGATTTTATGCAAGCCTTCGAGGTATCCTCATGTTATCATCGGCAGGATTATCCTCTTAGAACAGTAGCTTCGGCACGCGGCAGAGAAACTTTAGTCTGAGATGATTCGATCAGATAGATTTTCGAAGACGTTCCGGATAGATCTCAAGGCGCTGCCGTCGGCGCAGGGAGAAGTCAGCTAAGGCTTTGACCGCTGATACCAATAAGAGGGAAACTGTGACCACATTGATTGGCATATGATTACGTTGTAAGCGAATGCCAAGCTCTTGACGAAATGGCGTCACAACGGATTTGTCACTGGCGGAGGAGGTAGGATTCGAACCCACGGTACCTGTAGGTACAACGGTTTTCAAGACCGCCGCTTTCGACCACTCAGCCACTCCTCCGCGTTGTGCGCTGTCGAAACCACCCTTAAGTCAGGCTGAGCCTGTCGAAGCCTGACTCGATTCGCTCTTCTTGTCACCCTTCGACCCTTCGGCATTCTCAGGGCAGGCGTAGCTCAGGGTGACTTTGCGTCATAGCTACAGCGGTCTCGACCCGTATCTGCCTCAAAGATCGGCTGTCGGCCGTGTGAAATCAAGTCTTGTTGGCAAAGTGCGGGTTACAAGTGTCTGTCGCTGCTAACGCCTCGCTCGTGGGCCGCCGTGGAGGCCGATATGTGATCGGGTGCCATCGACGTTGAAAATAGTCGAATCACCGGCGTGAACAGCCGGAGATTCCGGTTTGAGACGAAAGTCGTTTTCTCCCAGAAACAAAGGGTCAACGTTCAGATTGCCGTTAAGATCCGTCTGATCCCAGATGCCGTCGTACTCACCGGCTTTATTGCCCCAGACGATATTATTGCGGAACGCCCATTTGGCCCAGTCGCCGTAGTTCCAGACCCCCACGCAGGGACAGACCCATTGATCCCGCCAGCCGTTGGCAGTGATGATATTATTGATGATTCGCCCGCGACTTGACGTTGACCAGGGAGCCATTCCACAGTTGCCATTGTGATGCACCACATTGTTGGTAGCGTCGAGCGACGACTCCCCTGTCCCAATGATGCCCCAACCCAGGTTATCGTGCACGAAATTGTTGGACGCGATGACCACCGACGTCCCGAACGAGCCGATCCCCTTCCAGAAACCGGTGACTTCATTGCGATAAGCGACACAGGTAGCGTCCCAGGTTACCCCGATACCAGCGCCGCGCCCTCCTTTGATGACACAGTCGCTGACATATGCGGTCGCGCCGCGATAGAGAGCGATACCATCCCACCCGCCATTAATGATGCTGCATTCGCGAATAGTCATCTCGGCACCCTCGCGACCGAAGATCCCGCCTATCCCGACCACCACAGTCGAATCGCTCGAACGATCGGTGTTGTCCCTGACATCCACCCGCTCAATGGTTACCCTTGAACGACGCACCAAGATAGCGGCGTCGGTGGCGTTGCCGTCGTCGTCGCGCACCCCGCCGGTAATGGTGAGGTTCTGGATGATAGTCCCGTCGGCGTTTTCGATATAAAGTCCGTAGCCGGCGTTGGTGACGAGTCGGGTTTGCTCGCGGTCGGCACCGACCAACACCAGCGCCTTGTTCTTGATGATGAAACCATAACTGGCGCTGACATCAGTCCGCGGATCGAGACAGTTGCCGCACAGCGGGTCGGTGAACCTTGTCCCCCGGGTTTCGAATATCTTGGCACCCAGCTTGAGCGTGTCGCCGCTGGCAGCGTGATCGATTATGGCCTGCAAATCGGACCCACGATTTACTTTAATAACGGAGGCGGATGACACTGATCCAAGCGCCACAATCGCCAGCGTCAGTCCAATTCTCTCAAGTCTCATTCTGACAGCTCCTTCCAGGTCCGGTAGGCTCGGCGAATGTGTGGGATCGTGATCGAACCGCCCACCACCAGCCCGATTGACATGACTTCATCAAACTCCGTGTCGCTCACCAGGTTTTCCCTGGCTTTGATCACATGATAGGTAATGCAGTCGTCGCAGCGAAGCACCAACGACGCCACCAGACCGAGCAGTTCTTTGGTCTTGGCCGGCAAGGCGCCATCGCGGTACACAGCATTGTCGAGGGCGAAAAACCGTTTGATATTGACATCTTCGCGGGCGAGAACATGTTCGTTGAGTTGCTCCCGGTCTCGCTTGAACTCATCCACACGTCTGGACATCGGCTCACTCCTGTATGTAACAGGCGGAATATAGAGCATGGCGGTGGCGCGGCACAACTCTTTAGTGATGGTTCAGTTCACGAGGTTGTGGGAAAAATCACAACGGCAGGTTGGAAATGATCCCACCTGCCGTTTCTGTCTGCACGTGATTTGCGAGTCTACTTCGCGTCCGCCGTCTTGAAGCGCACCACCATTTTCTGGAGTGACTCAGCCTGATGGTTCAGATCTTCCGCCGCCCGAGCCATCTCGCCGGCCCCTTTGGCCGTTTCCGAAGTAACCACCGAAATATCTTCCACGCTGTGCGAGATTTCCTCGGCCGCGGCCGACTGCTGTTGCGCGCCCGTGGCAATCTGCTCGATCATGTTCATTACTTTCTGTGACGTGAAGAGAATCCCCTGCAGGCTGTTGCCGGCTTTGTCAGCGAGTTCACGACCCTTGTCCACGCTTCTGATGCCGGTTTCCATCGCCTCCACGGCGTCGCCGGTCTTGCGCTGTACGTCGCTGATTACCTGCTTGATCTCGCCCGTGGCGCGGGCGGTCCGCTCGGCCAGCTTGCGCACTTCGTCGGCTACAACCGCGAAGCCGCGACCCTGTTCGCCGGCGCGGGCGGCCTCGATCGCCGCGTTGAGCGCCAGCAGGTTGGTCTGGTCGGCGATGTCTTCAATGACATTGACAATTTGATCGATTTTCTCTGCCGACTCAGCCAGACGACCGATGGATTCAGAAGACTCCCTCACCAGATCGGCAATCTCACCCATCCCCGTGATCGTCTTACCCACAATCTCGCCTCCCGATGTCGCCGTGTCCGAGGCGTTGCGCGACGCCGTCGTGGCATCGGTAGTATGACGAGTGGCCTCGACAATCGTCGCCGCCATCTCCTGAATCGCGGCCGTTACCTGCTGAACCTTGTCGGCCTGATTTTGGGCCCCGGCGGACATTTCTTCAGACGATGCCGCGATTTCATTGGCCGCCGTGACCACCTCGCCGGCCGTTGATCGGAGTTTGTGAATCATCTCCGAAAGGCTCGCGACCATATCGGCGAAGGCTTGACTAAGCACGTCTTTTTCGGAACGCGGGGTGACCTTGACAGTCAGATCATTGGCCGCGATCTGTCCGGCTGCTTTGGACAAGTCACGCATGTAATCACGAAGATCGACCAGGTTCTTGGCCAGACGACCGATTTCATCTCTGGACCGATAGGCGATTTTTAGCTCCATGTCGCCGACCGCCAGCCGTCCGGCGGCGTTTTCAAGCTCTTCGATCGGCCGTGTGATCACGCGCTGGAACAGACTTGCAATCAGGAATCCGATTAAAGCAGTAACCAGTGAAATGACCGCGCTGATCTTGATGAACCACGCCGTCCGGTCAGACGCCTTACCCAGGTCGGAGCGAAGCAGCAACGTTGCCACCTCCTTGCCGCTGGCCATCACCGCCTGGCAAAGCGTCAGGCGGGAGTCGTCAAACGAGTGCTCGCCATCCGCAAGTTGAGGCAGGTTGCCGGGCAGATTCTCGCCGGAGCGGACATGCTGCGCGAAGATTCTTTTGTCGGGCAGAACAATCGCCGCCCAAACCAGATGAGGATCGTTGTTAATCGACTGCAGAGCCTCTACGGCAGACGAGGCGTCATCGAAGGCCACGGCGCTGGAACAGTTTCCAGCCAGTACCGCCGCCAGCAGCGAGCAGTTCTGGACCAACTCGTTGCGGAAGCTCTTGCGATCGTTGATAATGTAAGCCAGGGAAGACAGCAACAGTGATACCACTGTTACCAGGAGCACCACAAAGGTAAGCTTGGTCCTTATCGACCAATTGCGAAAGCTGAGCATCTCAGACCTCCAGCACGTTGGGGGACGACGTACCGGTTTCGGGGGCCGAACGTCCATGCACCAGTATTTTCCCTGAGAATCGTCAGAACGATTACGTTCTTTAGGTCTGTGCTAACGCCCTGTGACTCTGGAAGAGCAGGGAGGGACCAAATGGTTAATACTTGCACAATGAACAGTCGGCTCCGCTGACCTGTTTCGACACTCCGTCGGACGCCAGGCCTTAAGCCCTCGCTGAAAGAATCCGATAACCTAACTCATAACGGGGGGCGCTGAAAATACTGATCCTCGGCGCGGGAACTGTTGGCATAAGAGACGGGTTTGTGAGGACAGGGCTATTCGGCGGTTTCACAATCGGTAAAAGGTACGCGCCCAATGTTGAAATCAATGTTCTTGACATGTTCTCTGCTCATTCTGACAGCGGATATTCCTGCCAAAGACATGCCTGCGGCAGAAATCGATTTCAAGGCAGACTTTATTGTCAAGGTCACCGACTATGTCACCTGGCCCGAGGGCGCCGGGGCCAACGCTGCCGGTGAGGTAGCTATTGCCGTGCTGGGCGATTCACCTTTGACACCCAAACTGAAAGAACTCTCCTCCGAGCGCACCAACAAGGGGACCAAGTTGTCGGTTACTACGGTCACACTGGAAGACAATCTTGCCGCTTATCAGATTCTCTTCATAGCGACTGAAGACAAAACAGAACTAGCCAGAATCCTCAAGAAGGTCGGGAACGCACCGGTGTTGATTGTCAGCGACGCCTATTATTTCGCGCGCTACGGGGTGATGGTCAACTTCTACAAAGAAGAAGGGGGCGACGGAAAAGTGAAGTTTGAGGCCAATCAAATGACTATGGGGATCGCCGGACTGAAGATGAGTTCAAAGCTACTCAAGCTGGCAACCATAATCTAATAGTCAAGACTAGAATACTAAGCCTCCGCGCCGGTCAAACGCGGAGGCTCTTTTGCATCTCAAATCGACCGCTCTCAGTTCTCCGAGAGAACCACTTCGTCGTATTCCACTTCAAAGCGAAGCTTGTGCCTGGCTTCTTCCTGGGCGAGCATCAGGAACAGCTTCTTTAACTCCGCATTGTCGGTTGCTTCAGCCAGACTATTGTAAAGCGTGTAGGCGGCCTTCTCGGCCTTCATGGCAACAATGAGGGCATCCTGATAGGTCATCTGACCTTTGACCAGTTCCGGTTCAATCAGATGATCGCCTATCTTCAGATCGGTGATCTTCTTTTCCGAAATCACCAGCTTATGGCCGTCCTTGACGGCCAGCAATTTCGCCTTGTGACCCATTTCCTCTTGCGAGAAACTGATAAACACTTCTTTCATCGCCGGGCGAGCCATTTTGGCCGCCAGGTCCTTGTAGAATTGGGCAGCTTCTTCCTCTTTCTGAATGGCAAACTCAAGAATCTTGTCCGGGGTGGTAAGCTTCACAATTTCCTCCTTCACATCAGGTTGATACCGAATATACGCATCGGCGAGTGCAAGGCAACGAAAATGTCGCCCCCTCACATGGCTGCCGAGGTTGCGCCCAACGAAGAAGCCCGGGGATGACCCCGGGCCTCTGACTACCGACACCTGCTTCTCGGCCTGCCTCTTAATGGAAACTCACCATGCTCACGGTTTCTGAGTCGCCCTCGACATCAACCTCCCCTGACCCGCCGACCAGCGCCGGGCTGATTGTCTGAGTCGGTTCACATCGAGAAATGAGCTGGTAGCCGTTTCCGCCGTTCGAGCTGACCCGGAACCGCTCAAAGAACCAGCCGGAACCAGGCGCCGAAAACGGCGTGAGAGCCTGGTACCTCAAACTGGCGCCGGAGGCCACCCCCTTGTTGAACACTGAATTGTGTGTCTCCCACACGCGGGCCGTGTACGGCTCGGCGGTCGGCTCGCCCGTCATCGGATTGATCGGAGTCACCGACAGTTCGCCCTCGGCGTGAAAAGTCGCCTGGTAGTTACCACCGGCGGAAAACTCGATCGTCTCGGCAATGGTAATCGGACCGTTGACATAGACATAATCATAAGGTCCCGACGAGCAGAACGGCTTGGGGACAACCTGATCGAACTGCACCACATACTGCTTGTTCGTGATTGTCGGCTCGGCTACAATTCGGGAAGCCAGATTCAGAACTACCGAGTGCCCATCGCTGGCAATCGGAACATCCTCAGTCACATTGTCCAACGGCCCACCGATAAGACCGCGCAGCTCGACCGGCAGACCGTTGTAGACGACAGCCGGAATGGCGTGAAACGGGGTCTCATTAATCTGATCAGTAGGAATCATCGGCACATCCGGGTCAAGCAGACCGGTGCGCATGATATCACCTATTACGAACTGCTCAGCCAGTTCCCAACTCAGCACCTGGTGAGTGGTCGTACCAGGGATGAGCACTTCGAAATGGACACCACCCAGGGTCCAGTCACCGGCCTTGAACAGCCTCACGTGGAACCGTATCTGCGAGTAGTCACCACACACCAGTTGAATTGCGCCGGGCGTCCAGCGGGAATTCGAGGCGTAGGTCGCCTGGACGTCACCTTCAATGTCATCCTCCCAGACGGAATTGAACGGCGGCATAGGCGGCATTCCGAGAGCCGAGCGATCACCGTCAAGCGCCAACAGAGCCGCCCGAATATCGCACGGATCCGCTTTGCCGATGAAGATCAAGTTCATCGGGTCTTTCGGATTCCCCGAATAATCCGCAGCCGTGTACGGCCAGAACTCCAGCGATTGCTCCCCAACCGCAACGGCTACCAGCGGCGACGGTGCCGGCGTGCCCTGGCGCGGCCAACTCGCCGACTGCAGGCTGGCGAGATCAGGTTGTAGATCTCCGACAGTCATTGGGTCGAGGTTCGGCTCGACCGACTTGTCGCAACCCACCAGCACCATCGCGGCGAGCAGCAGCAACATGATCGCGTAGCTTAACTGTTTCATGGTTTCTTCTCCTGTCGTTTGACTGTTTCTGGTTTTCTAATTGTTCGCACTGTGTGTTGCCTTGCTTTATCTTTCGCTGTACTCATTACAACCGGCGTGCCACACGCTCGCGAAGTTGGTGCGACCGCCCAACCCTATGTCACACAAGAGGTAGAAGACTTGCCTCCAATCTCAACCTGAGACGTCCGGGTGGATAGCAGGTAATCACGTAACCGGCGGAAAATGGCTTTGCCGACGCGATTTGAAACCTATCACCTTGAACAGCAAGAGATTGAGAAACCGTATGGCAGTGGATACTCCCGTGCCGTCAGGATTGAGGTTGACGGCCCTGTCTCAGTCTGTGTACTTTGATCCGAAGCGGTTCATGTCAGGACCTGACTCGTTCATGTGTGAAAGTAATGGCATAGAGCAACTTCGGGCGACCCTCGAAGAGCTGCGCAATATCAATCGGATCATCGAGAAGATCTCGCGCGTCCGCGAGACCAATCACATAATGTCGCTTATTATCGACGACCTGGTCCGTCTCGCCGATGCCGACCAGGGCGTCATCAATCTGGTCACCCCCGCCAGCGCGGACGATCTCATGACCATCGTGCGCAAAAGCCAGCCGACAACCGAGAGCCTTCCCTACAAAGTCAACAGCCAGGTCTCCGGCTGGGTGATCCGGAACAAACGCACACTCAAAATCGATGATCTCGACACCGATGATCGCCTGAGTGGTTTGTCGTCGGAACAGGGGCAATTCAAGTCGCTGCTGTGTTGCCCCATGCTGGCCCGGGCGGAGATGGTCGGCCTGCTCAGTCTCGTGCGAAGTCAGGAAAAGGGTCCGTTCAGCGATGACCAGGCGCGGCAGGTGTCGATTGTGGCGTCGCAATCGGCGCAGGTGCTCGCCAACGCGTTGCTGCTCGAAGAACTCGCTCGCAAGAACGAACTGCTGGAGATATCGCAAAAGAAACTGCACAGCGAGAATGTCCGCCTGCAACGGGAGATCAACGTCACCTTCGCGTTTGAGAATATCGTAGGCAAATCCGAGGCGATGCGCCATGTGCTCACGCTCGCCTCCAAAGTGAGCGCCAACGACTCGCCGGTCCTGATCACCGGCCAGACCGGCACCGGCAAGGAACTTCTGGCGCGCGCGATCCACTTCAACAGCGCTCGCCGCGAGAAGCCGTTCGTGGTCAAAAACTGCGGCGTCAAGACCGAGACGCTTCTGGAATCGGAACTGTTCGGCCATACCAAGGGTGCTTTCACCGGCGCGGACCGAGCTAAGGCGGGCCTGTTTCAGGAAGCCGACGGGGGCACTATCTTTCTTGATGAAATCGGCGATGCCCCCCTGTCCACTCAGGTCGCGATCCTCCGAGTGTTGGAGAGCGGCGAAATACGACCAATTGGCGCGTCGAAAACCGAGTTTGTGAACGTACGCCTTATTTCAGCCACTAATAAGAACCTTCAGGAAGCTATCGAGAGCGGCGAGTTCCGCCGCGACCTGTACTATCGTCTGAACACGTTTACTATCGATGCTCCACCGCTGAAAAACAGGCACGGTGATATTCCTCTGTTGGTCTATCACTTCCTCAAGCAGATCGGCGTCAAGCTGAACCGCGACAGTCTTGCGATCACGCCGGCGGCGCTCGATGTCCTTAATCGGTATGCGTGGCCGGGTAATGTCCGCCAGCTCGAACATGAATTGGAGCGAGCCGCGGTAGTGTGTGAATCGGAAAACCAGATCGAGCTTTCCGATCTATCTCCGGAGTTGCTCGGCTCGACCGCCGCTGATGTGGACACGAGCGGCTATCATGGGAAACTGCGCGAGGTTGTCGAACGAGTCGAACGCGACCTGCTGACCGCTACTCTGGAACAAACCGACGGTAACATTCTGAAGACCTCGAAACTTCTCGGCCTGACCCGCAAGGGCCTCAAGGACAAGATGTCCCGCTACGGGTTGAAATAGTAGGTCGGGTTCAGGAGTCGTGAGCGAAGCGAACGACGACAAACCCGACATTGGACCCACCCGCAGGGCGGATGGGCCACCGAGCCATTTGAGCGGCAAACCCGACATTGTCGGAGGTAAACCCACCCGCAGGGCGGATGGGCCACCCGTCCACTGGGTAGTGAAAGGGAAATACGGGATAATCTGTTCACGTAGGTGACCCGTGTTTCTCGGCCTAAGTGCCGAGAAATCAAGAAAATGTCTCGTACAAGAATTTGTTTCTGTGGTTCGGAGAGTAGTTGCTCCGCATGTTTCGATCTATACCGGCATTGTAACTAATTGTGCTGCAAGAAAATAAAAAATTAGCCCGTTTTTTGTGCTAATTTGACACTGGTTTCCAATGGGTTACCTATATTCGTCTTGCCGCAAGGAAAGCGGCAACTCTCTCGGCAGAGAGTCCGGATGGAACCGGCTACTCTATTGATTCTGTCGCTCTTTCCT
>Ga0315278_10001404_pt1 | contig 21067 bp, 22 predicted proteins | sample YL17G06_0_MG_FD_203880 | JGI IMG/M metagenome (GOLD analysis project Ga0315278, IMG submission 203880) | Sediment microbial communities from Yellowstone Lake, YNP, Wyoming, USA - YL17G06_0 | ecosystem: Environmental > Aquatic > Freshwater > Lake > Sediment | place: USA: Wyoming | collected... | reverse complement strand
GGGAGGTAATTATACACCTCAACAATGTAAAACTGCGGCGATTGATGGTGGGTATCAATATTTTGGATTACAAAATGGCAATCCTTCAACTGGAAAAGGGTATTGTGCTGTCACAAATGATTATGTCAGTGCGACAAAAAACGGCACTTCTTATGCTGTCTCTGGTGGCATTAAATTGTGGTCATCCGAAACATCTGGAGTAGGCAATATAGCATCTTTGACAATTCAAGGCGCGCTCTCTGTAAGAATTTCTAATGGTGCTGCATTATTTAGCACGCCTGGTGGCAGTGGCAGTAATGAAACCCCTTCTAATTATGTAGGTTGTTATGGAGATACAGAGAATCGTGCAATGCCAAATACTTCAAATGGAATATATTTACCTTTAGAAGACTGTAAAAAATTAGCACAAGATAACAATTACAGTTATTATGCTTTTCAAAACAATGCTGGTTCATTAAATGGTTGGTGTGCGGCAAGTAATGATTTAAATCAAATTAAAAAATATGGTCCAGCTACAAATTGCACTAAATTAAGTGATGGAACTATTGGAGGTGGTGGATATTCGAATGCGGTATATATAATGGGAGCACAGACTGATTATTTTTTAATATTACAAGATGATGGAAATCTAGTAATATATAAAGGAACAGGACCAAACGATAATCAAGGAACTATTTGGGGTGCAATGACCAATGGACAACAACAAAAGCCAAATCCTGCATTTGCCGCGTCAAAAGGTAAATTCGGTAAAAATTATATAAAAACGGGAGATACTTTAGCAGCAGGAGATTTCATCGGTTCTAATGATGGGTCCATCTATTTACTAATGCAGTCAGATGGCAATTTAGTTTTATATACATCGCAAAGTGTAGAAAATTGCACGAATATAGTAGATGTAGGTCAAATTGGAGGACAAGGTGCAACAGCTCTTTATACAATGTCAGAAGTTGGAAATCCCGCCAATTTAGGTAAAATTGGATATGTAGATAAAAACTCGGAAATATATAGTTATCCTGACAATAAAATTGGATTATCTAATACTTATATGAGATATCCTGAATCTGATAGTTATGGATATGATATTCCAGGTGCGGCATCTTCGGGACCTTCGTTGGATCAGTGTAAAAACACTTGCAATAATTTGTCAGAATGTTATGGGTTTACGTATCAGTATGTCAATAATGTATGTTTTCCAAAAGACAAAAACATGTTTCCTGCTGGTTCAAAACAACCATTGCCAGGTGCAGATTTATATGTAAGAGAGAAAATGGTAAAGGAAGGTTTTGAAACTGTTGAAATAGATACAAATAAATGGAAAAATTACGCAAATAATAATAAAACATTTGATGATTCTATTGTTGATTCTGCGAGTAAACAATTGTCAAGTGCGGACAAGAAAGAGTTGTCAGACCTGAATGATAAAATCAATCGTTTCTCTCAAGAGATTGAATTAAATAATGTAGAATATAAACAGAATTTATCAAATGTAAATACCAGAACTGTTGAAAATACAGGTGATATGAATAATTATAACGATGAGTATGATAAAATTCAATTAAAAATAAAACATTCGGGAACCAATTTAATTAATATGAATAATATTGTTTCGGATAGTAGTATATTAGTTATTCAACAAAATGCACATTATGTACTTTATGCGACAATGGCAATTATATTATTATTAATTGCAATAAAATTCTTATCTTAGTATAAAATATAATGTCGGGGGATGATAATGAACAAATATTAAATGACATTCAAAAATTACAAAAGATTGAACAAGATTTATTCAGCAGTTTAGACAATCCGCAAATACAGCCAGACACAAGTACAAAAATAATAAGTAAAATTAATGATGTTTCACAAATGAGAATTAATTTATACAAGTTATTAAATAATTTAAACAGCAATTATCAAAACAGTTTGACAAATTCAAGAGAAGTCTTGTCAGAACAAAATGTTGCGATAGACATAGTTGAAACTGAATTAAATCGTGCAAAACAACGGCTTGCTGTAATTGAAGAAGAGAAAAATAATAAGATACGGTTGATTGAAATTAATACATATTATGGGCAAAGTTATGACGAACACGCGAATATGATGAAATTATTTATTTATATATTAATTCCAATTATTGGTCTTGCTTTCTTGTTTAAACAAGGGTTTATTCCTAGTTCAATATATACGATATTAAATGTAGTAATCATTTTAATTGGTGTTATTTTATTATGGAGAAATTATTCCAAGATATATATGCACGATAAATTGAATTATCCAGAATATACTTGGACATTTGATGCTTCAACGGCTCCAGGACCAGATATGTCATTATCTGCAAGTAATAATGATCCGTGGGGAAACATAAATACAACTTGTATTGGAAGTGCGTGTTGTATGAGTGGAACTAACTATGATTATAGTTTAAATAAATGTGTTCCAAACACCAACACAAACACAAACACAAGTGAACCTTTTATAAATATGGATAAAATGAATCAGGTATTTACGAAACATACAAGTGAATTTAAAAAGCCAGACATTACAATGAATTCCAAGATATATCCAAAAAATTATTAAATGTATAATATATTAATAATGTCTTCTTCAAATCAAACTATTTCAGATGTAAATAATTTATTAAGGCAAGCCTCGAAAGCAATTATGTGTGGACCAGAGTGCCAAAAAAATGAAAAGATGACGCAATTATATCAAACTTATTTAGATTCCAAAACAAATTTGATAAATGCTCCTCAACAAATAGAACAATCTGCTAAAAATTATTACATGTTTGCTGAAGGACCGCAAGGATACAATGATTATTTAAATACAAGTTTAGATGAAAAATCAACTGCAATAGTTAATGTAATTCAAGGTCAATTCGATAATAATTTAAAAGTTGGACAATCCACCTTGGGAATGTATAATGGAATTTCTGTAAATTACAATTCTGTTTTGGATTTATATGATAAATATCATACTGAAAATGTAGAACTAGAGAAAAAATATAAAAACGAATCAAATGATATTTTTACAAACGACCGTAAAACCTATTATGCGAATCAAGGTATAGATAATTTGAATTATTATTATAAAATGTTCATTTATATATATGCGTTTGTTGCATTTATTTATGTTATTTCAATGTTTGCATTAAAAAACGAATTATCTCTTACAAAAAAAATCATTATTTTTATTTGTTTTGTTTTATATCCGTTTATTATTATTCCAGTGTATAAAGCAGTGATATCTCGTTATAATATTTTGGTCGCAATGTTTCCAAAGAATGCATATAAAACTATATAATTTTGTAGGGTTAATGTCTCGTCTCTGTCATATTGGCGTGTCCTCTCATATTGGTGTGTCCTCTCATATTGGTGTATGGTTATTTTATGCTGTGTTTGGGTCATCATCAGGCAAATCATCATATTTTTGAAGTTTCGCTCCAAACCACATATTATTTTTACACGTTCCAAAGTGTTTATCCATTACTTCTAATATATCTTTTGTAGGAAGTTGTTTTTTATTTCCTCCTCCAGATTCCGATACATACCACAGTCTCATTTCAAGCAAAATTTCAGACTTTTTAATACAATCTGTTTGAATGCCTGTCTTTACAATGTTCTCCTTTACATATTTTGATAAAAGGTCTTCGCTGTCTCTGTATTTATTTGATGCGATTTTTACTACATTACAATCTGTAACATTACCTTCATTTACAAAAGTTATTTCTGTTAGCATTGCAAGAAAGATAGGCGCCAATTTAGGAAGTCGTTCTTTCAGTGTTTTGTCTTTTTCAAAAACGTATTGAGTAGTATCTGTATGAGATTCATCCGCATCAATAAATTTTGACATAAAGTCGCAAACACGAATGCGTCTCCACGTACCATCATCTTGACTGTTTACTTTAAATAAAGAATTTGTGCATACCACCAATTTAAACTGAGGTTCAAATGTTTCACTGTCGCAATACAGAGCGCGTCCTTGAACTGGGTCTCCTCCAGTCAATTCTTTCATGATTCCTTCATTGATTGTCATGTCTTTGGACGGTTCTTGCATAACAGCATATCGTATTCCTTTCAATTGAATAATTTCGGATGAAGTTCCGCCGATACTGCCTCGTTTTTCAGTGACCAATGTAATAGGAACTGTGCCTTTATAATCTCCCAATACGTGAGTCATTAAATCTGTCAAGATTGATTTACCATTGCTTCCACTTCCGCGATAAATATTAAATGTCTGATTTTTATTTACTCCAATTAAACAAGAGGCTAAATGATCCCACATGTATTTATTCAAATCTTCAATAGGAAACAGCTTTTCCATAAATGAGATAATGTCGTCCATACTTTCTCGATGTATTGTCTCGTCTAATTTCATATAATCAATGCCGGTTGATTTTGATAAATAATCTTGTGGAGAACCATTTCGAAAGGTCTTGTTTGTAAAATCGATTACTCCATTATTGCAACACAACAACCATTTATTTGCGTCTAAATTATTCATAAAGTCACCATCATAAAACAATTCCATTGCTTCTCTGAAAATATTATTTTTATCATTTGTCTTTTTTAATTTGCCACACATTTCCACAATTGATTTGTGTTTTCTTTTTAATTTTTCATATTTTTTACTGCTTTCTTCATCACTTGTGTCTATTGCCCCAATCTCGTCATACAATTTATTTGCCTTGTCAAAATATATATTGTGTATAGTTGTTGAAATAGCTAAACGCAATGTGTAGCCTTTGTCATTTACCCATTTGTGGTCTTTAAATAAATACCATTGTTTGTTTTTAATGCTTGTGCACACATATTTATCCTTGTAAAATTTATGTAATACATTAGCGACATCAAATTCGGTTTGCGTTTGGACAGAAATGTCTACAAATGTATCAACACAATTATGTTTTACTCTGTTATAATCTTCTGGCAATGCATCTTGTTTTGCCCAATACATTATGGAGCGAGATGTGATTCCGACATTTTTTTTATTAAATGCTGTTTCCCATAAATGATACAGTGAGGATATTGTATTAAAATCAAAATCGTCGGCTTTGCTTCGTAGCAAGATCCACGATAAGAATAGTCTGTCATCGGTGCGTTTCAGCGCAAACGCGACTTGTCTGTTTAATAAATGTGAGCCTGGGCAGTAATATTTTTCAGGCAATATTTGTGTGTATTCGTGTATTTCTCTGATTTCATATTCTGAACTACTAACAGTATCCAACATTAGTTTTATTTCTGTTTCCAATTCTTCCTGGCACGTAATGCAATCATATTCAGAACCCAACATTGTAGCAGAATATTTATATTTACGATATTTTGTGTTGAGTGTTGCGCCTGACGACGACGCATTATGTTTAGTTGCATTGTTGGCATTCATATATTGAACCATAATTTTCGGATTTAATTCAAATTTAGGATTGCTCGGATTTTGAGCAGAAATTTGAATAAAATTAGTTGCGAGATCAAAATCATTAATGTCTCGTTCTGTTGTTATATATACATCTTCCGTATTGTCATATATATAATTATAATGATACATTAGTTGATATGCTTCATTGTCAGGTTTTCTAGAGCCGTATAATTGCCAATTTGTGCTGCCTTTGCTAATGCCTTCATCTAACACATTGTCCCACGTATTTTTTAGTGGCAGTTCCCAAATGTTTCCTATTTTTTCAATAATGCGTTGGCGTAACATTAACTGAAGTGTGTGTTCTAAATGAACACCTATAATCATATGTATACCATCCTTTGTAATATTTTTATCTGTCACGTGATTTACATTTGGCTTTTCAAAGACATAAATATTAATTTCGCTTTGGTCAGTAATTAATACAATATTTTTTAATTCTTCTAAATATAATTGAACCATATCAATGACGTGTGCTTCTGTGTGAGGTCTTGACGTAATATCATAATCATATCTAAAATCAAAATCTACTAAAATCGGTCCAGCATTTTCTAATTGTTTTTCTGTCAAATATTCCTTATTGCCTTTCACAAAAATATGCTCGTAATATAACCGATGAAAGAGTTCTAATTCTTCCGGCTCTATTCTGAATGAACCTCCGTGAATATTTAAATCATGCGAACCAATTCTGGTATGCGTTGAAGAATTGTTTGATTTATCTAACTTCGCATTGTGCTTGAATAAAAACTCTGATAGAGAAGACATTGTATATTTATATATTAGTATACAATGATTATTTTATTTCATTTTTTTTAATTAATCAAAAGGCTTGTGTGCAGAGGCACGATATGATTATATGTATTTGTAGCTTAGCATAGTATTGTTTTTAAAATGCTAATTTGAGAAAGTGAAATAATATAAATAATATAAATAGTAATCGTGTAATACATTAGATGGAAAAAATTAGCAAAGAAACCGTTCATCGTTTAGCAAAAGACATTACTCAACTTGTAAAATGTCCGTTAAATGATAATGGTATTTATTATCATCACGATGAAGAGGATATGTTGAAGGGATATGCTATGATTATAGGTTCAGAAGATACTCCCTATTTTGGCGGGTTTTATTTATTTGAGATTACTTATCCATTTGATTATCCACATAGTCCTCCAGTTATTGTATATCATACAAATGGTGGTGGTGTTCGTTTTCATCCGAATTTGTATAAAAATGGCAAGGTGTGTCTCTCTATTTTAAACACGTGGAAAGGAGAACAATGGACTTCTTGTCAAACAATTACTACTATGTTATTGACGATTTGTATGATTTTGTGTAAAAATCCATTGTTAAATGAACCTGGTGTGAATGTTCATAATAAAGATATTGATAACTACAACACTATTATTGAATATTCAAATATTAACATTGCTATATGTGATATGATTAATAAAACAGAGACAATATATAATCCTAAATTTGAAATGTTTTATTCTGTTATGAAGGAACGTTTTAAAAATAATTATTCCAAGATACTCGAGTTTATTATACAACGAAAAACAGAGAGAAATAGTCTTGAAAATATGTATGTTAGCACCGCAATGTATGCAATGAGTGTGTGTGTTAATTATAGTAAACTATACTATAAATTTGTCAGCATAAATATGATTGATGATGAAAATGTTTAAACCGGCGAAGATTTAAACCGGCGAAGATTTAAATAAAAAATTGAATTAAAAATAAATTATTAGAATATATTATATCCAAACAATGCACTTTTGCACGAATTGTCAAAACATGTATTATATTAGAATTAATCCTGAAAATGAAAATACTCTGGTTTATTATTGTCGCAAATGTGGCAATGAAGATACTAGTTTGACAGTTGATACAGTTTGTGTATTAAAAACTCAAATAAAACAAACTGAACAATCATTTTCACATATTATTAATAAATATACGAAACTAGACCCAACACTGCCACGGTTAAATAATATTTTATGTCCAAATCCAACGTGTGAAACAAATAAAAAGGAGATGGAAAATGAAATATTATATATACGATATGACGACATTAATATGAAATATGTTTATATTTGCTCAACTTGCGACACGGTTTGGAAAACCACTTCTTAGGTGTATCTGGTATACCTTTATCAACAAATAAGTAAGCACAAATAAAATCATTAAATAAAAAATTGATTTATATTATTTAAAACAATCTTTAGATAATATAAATAATGAGCGACAACGAAGATTATGATGAAACCAATAGTGAATCCGAAAGTGGTTCTGAGAGCGAACAAGAAACAATCAAACCTTTTATTAAATTGAAAGGTGTGAATGAGGTTGTTGACGCAACAGATGTGTATGATGAGGATGATGCTGAAGAGGATGATGATGATGATGATGCTGAAGATGAAGAGGAGGATGAGATTGACGATGATGATGAGGATGATGTTGAGGATGTTTATCAACAAGAAATTGAAGAAGAAAAGAATGCAGAAGAGAAAAAGGGGAAAACAAATGCAGAAGAGAAAAAAGGGAAAAGGAATGAAAAACAAAAGGGGAAAAAGAATGAAGAAGAGTCGAGTAAAATAAATGCAGAAGAGAAAAATATGGATAATGATTCGGATAATGACGATGAAGAAACGGATGAACATTATTTACAAAAATTTGATATAGATATTAATAAAAATTATTTGGTAGATGTTCATCCAGAATGTTTACATCATAATTATGATGAAATAGAAACATTGACTGTCATTATTAGAGATTCAAACAATATAATTATTGACCCATTGCATAAGACAATACCCTTTTTAACAAAATACGAAAGGGCGAGAATTCTAGGGCAACGAGCTAAACAGATTAATATGGGGGCACAATCATTTATTAAGATACCAGACAATGTAATTGATGGAATTATTATTGCTGAATTAGAATTAAAACAAAAGAAAATACCTTTTATTATCAAAAGACCATTGCCAAACGGAGCGTGCGAATATTGGAATGTTAATGACCTTGAAAATATTTTATACTAATTTGTAATCTATAAATAAATTCTATACTTTTTTCATAATCTTTTTTCTTATTTTTTAGAATACTTATTTCTTGTAAATTGTCATTGTATTTTTTCTTGTTAATAAAAAAATTTGTTGTTATCATATTTGAATTGTTACTCTCGATAATGTCTATTTTATTTTCTATTTGTATTATTAGGGCTTTTAATTCTTCTAATTGAATCTCTATTTCGTTATCTTCTTCGTCGGTGTCCTCTTTTGATTCATTGTCTACTTGTTCATTGAATTCATTGTCTACTTGTTCATTGAATTCATTGTCTACTTGTTCATTGAATTCATTGTCTACTTGTTCATTTAATACATTGTCTTGTTCATTCAATTCGTTGTCTTCTTCATTCAATTCGTTGTCTTGTTGATTCAATTCGTTGTCTTCTTGATTCAATTCTTGTTCATTTAATTCATCAATATTTAATCCATATTCATTGTATTCTTGTTCATTTAATTCATCAATATTTAATCCATATTCATTGTATTCTTGTTCATTCAATTCGTTGTCTTGTTCATTCAATTCGTTGTCTTGTTCATTCAATTCGTTGTCTTTTTCATTCAATTCGTTGTCTTCTTGATTCAATTCGTTGTCTTCTTGATTCAATTCGTTGTCTTGTTGATTCAATTCTTTTTCATTTAATTTTTCTTCTTCTTCTTCTTTATAACACACGTTGCATATTGGATTGTTTTTGCACCTGTTTTCATATTGTTCTTGATATTTAACTTCTTCTAATTGGCGTTCATAATATAGTTCTTCATCAGCTTCATCTTCAGATGATACATAAATTCCACTATAATCTTCATTATTATCTTCCAAATAATCACATAATAAAAAACCATCCATCATTTTATCAGTTTTATCCATTATCTTTTATATGAATAAGAATTTAAATATTTTAAAATTAAATACTTAATGTTAAAAAATAACATAACAACAATTGCTGTTATTTTTGGATTTGCTTTAATTATTAAAAAAATATCAATGTTGGAAAATAAAATAAAAGTAATTGAAAAAGATAATAAAAAAGTAAAAAAAATAACTAATGAAATCAAATTAAAAGAAGTAATAAAAGAACAAGTATTTGAAGATTTAGAAAAACAAGAATGTGAAGAACTAGAATGTGAAGAACAATTATTTGAAGAAGAACAAGTATTAGAAGAATTAGAAGAACAAGTATTTGAAGAACAAGTATTAGAAGAAATAGAAGAACAAGTATTTGAAGAACAAGTATTAGAAGAAATAGAAAAACAAGTATTAGAAGAAATAGAAAAACAAGTATTAGAAGAAATAGAAAAACAAGTATTAGAAGAAATAGAAAAACAAGTATTAGAAGAAATAGAAAAACAAGAATGTGAAGAACAAGTATTTGAAGAACAAGTATTAGAAGAACAAGTATTTGAAGAACGAGTATTAGAACAAGAAAAAAAAGAATTAGAAGAAGAACAAGACATTAATTACGAACACGTTGTAAAAGACACGGAATTAAATACAACACCAACAAACATTTTTTGGAAATGGAAAATATTTATGTAATTTTCCATTTATTACCACAATCAATACAATTAATAAATGTTGTTGCAGGCTCATCCGCTGAACGAATTTGCAATTGATAATATGTTGTTTTATTGCCTCTGCATTTTCTACAAGTAAATGTATCAGTCGACGCTTCAATGTTTGTTTCAAATTTACCCTTATCTTTTTCAGACTTTACCATTAACATTGTTTTCCATTTTTCAGGAAACATTTCATAATGTGTCATAAAAGCAATGTCTTGTGGTTTAATTGTCTCATTTTTTAATTGTTCTAATAAAAGTGCATTTTTAGTTAAATTATAAATAATGCTGCGCATTCTATCCATATAAATTTGAACAAAATACGGATTGTCCCATTTTTTAACAACTTTTTTATTGTTGGATTCTTTCAGCGAATAATTAAATATGCCCTTTTCCATATTTGATGCAAACTTATCATTCTCAATTATATTATTTAATTTTGTTTTCATATTAAACCGAAATGTTTCTGGATCTGTTATTTTTATTTGCGACATATTAATTTAATTAGTTATTACCATTTAAATTAATATAAATCAATTTTTTATTATCTATTTGTTTATTATTCTTCATTTATTCTTCATACGTTTCTTCACTTAATTCAGAATTACTATGATTGCTTTCATCTTCTGTTGTTGTATCATTTATTTTTAATTCACCGTGCGCTTGTTCTTCTTCCGTTTCCGTTTCTGTTTCTATTTCAGAAGATTCCTCTTCCGCATCACTATCAACAACAAACCCATCTTTAAGATATCCGTGTTTTGTTTTATGCTCTTTAGCAACAAATTCAAGCTCATCTTGTTCTTCTTCATCCACCAACGCTGTCAATGATAAATCCTCAAATCCACCGAATAATTTTTCATATATTTTTCCCCACAAGTCCAATGTTAGATTTTCCAATTTTTCGTGTTTTTTAGCAACAATGCAACAAGTTCCAAAAAACACAACACTATCAATTGGTGGAGGAAAATCATATTTATTTTCATTGTTTGCTCGTCCATTTTTTTTACCATATACAGATACTTCATAACCATTGCACGACCATTGGGTTTGTTTTTGAAAATCTTCTGATTTTTTAAATCCACATTTTTTAAACAATTCTGATTCTTTAAAATCCTTCACTGTTAGAGTTTTTAGTGTGGCATTTTTTTCAACCAAAATTATTGTTAACGACATTACTAAAATACTATTAATGAATAGGTTTAAACCATTTTCATTAATAATAAATAATATTAACAATATGAAAATATATACAAAAGAGCCTACGAAGTTTCATTTAAACCGAACTTTGTTTCATTTAAACAGCTTGCAAAATTATGAAGGAAAGAAACACACTTACATTGAGATTTTCTCTCTAGAAGGTTTTTTTCTGATTGAGAAAAATGTTATTTATAAATTGAATGTCATTGACATTGAACCTATTGTTATGGATAAATTAATATTGGATTTGTCTACTGAAACGAGAGAAATAATATATCAAATTCCAAACATACATATACTTGTGCATACCTTGTCATTTTCATTTATTATTAATAAAAAGATTGGACTCTCTTTTGTTTTTGAAGAAAAATATGAGAAGAATGAGAAAATCGGAGAAAATTATTATTTTTTGGCAGAAAAATGCGATGAAGAAATCAAAATGTGTATTTATGAGTTTTTATCTTCTTTACACTAATCATATGCTATTTTGGATATTACAAAGTATGTTCTTGTCTATCATTTTTATTTTGGTAGTTCATCATTTGATACACTTTTTCAAAACTACTTTAACCATTCCAAAAATGAAAGATTTAGTAAATGCTCCAACACAAAAATATGATAATATGTATAATATTATAGGAAATTCTCAATCTAATTCTTTGTCGTCTTTGCCATCATTGACATCGTCTTCTTCTACTGGCGATTCATCTTCTTTTTTGCCGTCGTTTCCATCGCCCTCTTCTACTGGCGAATCATCTTCTTTTTTGCCGTCGTTGTCATCGTCCTCTTCTACTGGCGAATCATCTTCTTTTTTGCCGTCGTTGGCATCGTCCTCTTCTACCGTCGATTCATCTTCTTTTTTGATGAAAAATGAACTAAAACATTTTCTGAAAACACAATTAAAAAGATAGACATTATTATTCATAATGCTGAATCAACAAGAAATTTTTTCACGATTTCCAAACATTAAACTTTCTTATGAACATATTACACATAAGAAAGTTCATACATACAATTATATGATTGCGATGCCTTCTGGAATAAAAGCATTTGCGTGGTTTTCTGTTTACGAAGATAAAAGAGTATGTTATATTTTGGAAAAACAACATATTTACATTGCAAATGTAATGGCATCCAGTCAATTAAATTATGGAATTGGTACCATTTTTTATGGAACGATACTGACCTCTACTTCTTTTTGCATTGAAGATGTCTATTATTACAAAGGTAAACAAATAAAAAATTATAGTTTTATAGATAAATTAACATTGTATAAGGACTTTTTTAAACATGACATTGGACCTTGCGATAACCTTGGACCTTGCGATAACCTTGGACCTTGCAATAATCTTGGTTTTATGCGGTTTGGATTGCCTGTTATAGAGAGAAAATCTACAATGTCTAATGTAGCATACAACATTTCTTATATCAAATATATTTGCAATAACACAATCATTAATTCACATATTTTATCGGAAAATATCGAAAAACCACAGTTGCCACAATTTCCACAATTGCCACGTGTTAATGAAAAACGACAATCACAAGAAGTCATATTTAATGTAAAACCACATATTCAAAATGATATATATATGTTGCATACATATCATAATTCAAAAGACGATTATTATTATGGATTAGCATATATTCCAACATACACAACAAGTGTAATGATGAATTCTATATTTAGAAATATTAAAGAAAACGCAAATTTAGATAAATTAGAAGAAAGTGATTCTGAAGAAGAATTTGAAAACGATAATGTAGACAAATTCGTTTATTTGGACAAATCATGTTATATGGTTTGTGTCTATAATAGTAAATTTAAAAAATGGGTTCCTATTAAACCAGCAGAAAAAGGTGCAAAGGTGATTTCACAGAGAGAAATGGAAAAAAATAAATACTAACTATATAATGTCTTTTTTGGGTTATGGTGATGTTGTTCCAAATAGTAATATAAATCCTGCATATGTTAATTCAACTAGTTCAACATATTCAGGCAGTTTTAGTAGCAATGAAATTCCAGGATTACCTGGCTTATCCGGAGCAAAATCAGGAATTGATGCCGCAGCAGGAAAAGTGCCCGGCGTTTGTATGTCTGGCGGTCGTTCTTCTAATTCGCGGCAAATTAGAAAACTTAAACGCAAAATTAAAAATATAAGTAATATATATAAAATGAAACGACAGTCTCATACTCATACTCGTAGATTAAAGAAAAAATTGAGAACTATGGCTTTAGGACGGGGACGGGGACGACGACATTCTTCGAATCGTTATGCAAAGCGTCATTCGGCGCGTAACTTGTCGCGTAACTTGTCACGTCATTCGGCTCGTCAGCGTGGTCAACACGGAGGTTATTCTCAATATCAAAATAATATGCCTTCAAGCCCAGGATATTCATTAGGAGGAAATTTGTCTGCAACCAATTCTGCATTGGCAAATCCTCCTATTTATAAAGCATATGACAATGTGATAGATAATTACAATCATTACACAGGAAAGGGATTTGATTCATTAGGACATTAAAACTTCGCTGGTTTAAATATGGGTAGCCGTTGTGACTGTTGCCTTTTTTATTTTCAATAAACATTTCCCCTGCAAACATTCGTCGTCCTCCGCATCTTTTTCTTTTGCGCAAGATTTCAATCTTGAAAAAGGGTCATAAACAATGTCCCATATTTTCTCTCTATATTTTTGGTTTGTAGTATGAATTATTTTATAATTTTCTTTCTTGTAAAATGCGCGTCGTTTTTTCCATTGATTTTGAAAGATACCGTGACTATCCACAATATCCACCACAATCGGCTTTGAATGTTTCTCTCTTAAAATTCGTCCAACAGATTGCTCTATATCTGTTTTTGGAGTTGCCATAATTAGTGTAGTCAATGTCTTAATATCTAATGCTTCTGCAGCCATTGCATAAGTCGCAATTACAACCTTTTTACTTTCAGTCTCTTTTAATTTCGCCTCTTTCATTCCTCCAATGTAATAACCACACGTTTGAATATTTCTATGCTGTATTGCGTCATATAAATATTTCAACAAATTTTTATTGTGGGCTAATATCATTACTTGTTGTTCCGGATTTTCTTCAAACAAATCAGACAGAACCCGCAAAATAAATTCGCTTCGATGATTGTATGCACACAATTTCGTAATCATTGTGCTATATTGCGGATTTCCACGATAATCATTAACAGTCTCGTTAAATTCATCGTCTGCAACAGAATAATCAATTGCACGCACTTCTACGTGATGTTGTTCTTCTCTCTTGCCTTTATAAATCACTTCACCTAAAAACATTTTAAAAACAGGAGTTGTTCCATCTTTACGATTCATCGTTGCTGAAAGACCCAACATATTTCTTGTCACAATTTTAAAGAGACAATTTGAAAAGACTTCACTTGAAATATGATGAACCTCGTCTATAATAGTTAGTCCAAAAGATTCAAAGACCGACGCAGGGTATTCTTTCATTGAAAGAGATTGGAGCATTCCAATAACAATATCTTTATTATCAATATCAATCACTTGACCTTGTATTTTACCGATTCTTGTTCCAGGCAAGAATTGATGTATTCTCTCTATCCATTGATTCATTAAAAACTCTTTATGAACAATAATAATCGTCTTTTTTTGTAGTTGTGAAATAATATTGAGCGCGCATACTGTTTTACCACCTCCGCAATTTAATTCAATAAGACCACCACCAACCCCTCCTGTTTTTGTAATATGATTTACATAAGCAGCAACGGTTTCTCGTTGTGTTTCTCTCAATTCTCCATTAAAGTTTAAATGAATTGTTGTGCCTAATGGTATTTTCACTTCTTTTGGCGCACCGAATTTTGCAACACCGTAATAGTGAGGCATATATATTTTACTATGCGACTCTCGATATGTTGGAAAAGTCGGCTGAGTTGAATTCATTGGACTTCCATGAACGTGAGGTTTAATTGTCAAATCAGATTTAATTTCTTGTTGTTGTTTTTCAGACAATTCTGTTTTTAACACGGTATATCCTTTTGAACCTAAATATGACATATTGTTATTTGTATTATTGTTATATTGTAATTCGGTTTATTTCATTTCAATTTTATTATAGTTTAAACGGAAATTATTTAAATTCTACGTCAGCCAATGCACTTTCAGTGTTTGACTCTGTATCTATTTTATTCATTAAATCTATAAATGTATCACCTGTATTTGCTTCTGTTTCTGTTTCTGTTTCTGTTTTTGCACCTCCAGTTAACTTTCTTTTACTATTCTTTGTTTTATTTTTCTTCGTTTTTGTTTTATTTTTCTTCATTTTTGTTTTATTTTTCTTCGTTTTTCTATTTTTTCGATAATTTCTTAGTCCACCTAAAGTAGGAGCATCCGTGGGTGCTGGAGGAGGATTTACTATGAGTCTTCCTGGTTCAGTTAATGGATCCATTACATATTGAATTGGGTCACTTTCACTAACATATTCAAACACAATATCCATATATCTCCAAGGCGTAGGTCTTCCATATGCAACATCAAAGCTAAATGCGAATATATCCTGAATAAAATAGTTTATTTGAGCTTGGGGATCTACAAAAAATAAGTGTGCACTAGAAATACCATTTCTCACCGTTGTCTCGGTTCTGAAAGATACAATATGTCCAACTTGGCTGAGTTCACTATTATGATACAAAGTATCATATAATTTAATAATAATAAATTTATTTGGGATACTTATAGGACTAGGTGTAACTTGAGAACGTATAAATTCAAAAATACGTGCTAGACCTTCTGCAATAGGAAATCTATATACAATGTATTCAGAAGGGTCATCAAGCAAGACTGCTTTTTCTTCTTTATATTTATCAATATATTTTATTATGCTAAAAATGGATGAACCTGTCTTTGGTAAACAAGTTGTCATTTCTCTTGCAGTGGACTGTGGCAATATACCATAAAAAGCTAATACATTCATTCCACAGCCTTGGTAAGTAAGTGTTGCAAGCGGTGACCAGCCAATTGGAAGGACTGTCGGGTCATAATCTAATTGCAAGATGGTTAATTTTTTGCCAGGAATAGGTCGATACGTATCTAAAATATCAGCAAGGTGTTTATTCGACCTTAGTTTTGGGATTAATGACGTAATATCATTACCTTGATACTCAGCTTGATATGCTGAAAAATCTCTACAAGTATATAATCCCGCTATACAATTCCTAGTATCGATTCCTTCACGCTGAGCATATTCATAAATGTCTGAAAATAATATAGAATATGTCTTTTTATCACCACCCCACTTTCTTAATAAATCATCGTAATTAAATACTTGTCTAAGAGATGTTATACCACATCTGTGATCTCGTAGAACTGCAGTTATATGATATAACCCGAAGTAATATCTCCAATTTAAAACTTCATTTGGTTTAACATAAAACAACATTGGAGGAAAGAATGATATTGATTCTCCTCTATCGGTTGTAAAAGCTGGTATTGTTGGACAAACACCATATATCAATTGTGGATCTGATTCAAACGGACCAGTAACCACCGGATTTTTTAGAGTCTTGCTGATAGGATCGTGTAAGTTAAATGAGTCTAATAAAGTACCGTCAAGAGATTTAAATGCTGGAGAATAAAATGTTGTCATTTTAAATTTATTTTTTATTGGATACAAATTATTTTTTCCTGAAATAGTATCTCCGTGTAAAACCCACAAAAATATATCTACTGATTTTTCTGGTACTGCTAACATTATATATATATATATATATATAAAATTCCTAAATCTCAAATGTTTAGAGAGAGAAGAATAAAATCTGTTCATATGATATATGAACAAATTGACGGAATTATTTGAATTTAAAAAAGAGGATATTTTATCCTTATTTTTCATTGTTTTTTTAATTATGAAATTCCATATTCCGGAACCACTTGCCGACGTGGTTGACACTATTCCAGGTAAATTTGCGGTTGTTGCAATTGCCATTATGCTGTTTGGTTATACAAATCCTGTTTTAGGTGTTCTTGGATTGTTTGTAGCATTTGATTTAATTATGCGTTCAAGAGCAACAACCGGCATTGACGCGTTGAAGCAATATGGACCATCACAGGCACGAATGGATTCGCAATTTAACGCAATGAATCAATTTCCTTATACTTTAGAACAAGAAGTGGTTAAAAAAATGGCGCCAATACCATACACTAATAGTTTAATACATCCTGTGTCATTTACACCATTACTTAACAATTTACACAATGCTTCTCCAATTGCATAGTCTATCACTATTTTGTTATATTTAAAATCATTTAAAAGGAGCTACGCTCCTTCATGATGATTTCCGCTTCTGGGCGGAAATCATTTAAATCTTCGACGGTTTAAACCTTAGAGTTATTTTTTTCATATTTTCCTGCAAAAAAAAGAATTAACACGTGTATAACATAAAAAGATATGATAAAAATTAATGCCCCAACAAGAAACTTAAATATTGGATTAGACAATACATCCACTGACACTGATGGTTTATCATAAACAACATCTATAATTTCTTCTGAATTTCCAGTAGGCGAACAAGAAATGTAAATGTCGCCTTCTGTAGAGGATGCGGTGTTTGGACCTTTTTTATTGTAAAATAAATCGCCTCCATATGCAGTGATATCATACTTGCCAATAATAGACCTCAATGTATTCAATGTTTGTTGTGACAAATCTATGGAATTTTCCTTGTCAAATGCAATACATTCTATATTATTTGTTGTATCCGAAAAATTATAAAATGGTTTTGAAGGAATTATACTTGTGAGAGAAAAATTTGACAATGAAATAGTGGTTGATTCTCCGTTCTTTGGTGCGCCATTAGAAACTCCAAGTATGATTTGAGTTAATAATGTTGTTGCCGTTGTTGACACGGTAGATTGAATGATTGGTATGGCAACTGCTAATTGTGCGCCTCCCATAATCGGATTATGAGTAATAATTATTTCAGCATCCATAAAGTCGCCATTATATTTGTGAAATGATGGCGAATAAATTGCTATTTGTCCTACATCATATTTATTATTGTTATATGTAACAGGAGGTGTGCTCGTTTTATCATAAGACAATAATATCATTACACCATTGTTTGTGGCAACACAACTGCTGTTCAAGTATTTATGATTATACATGCATTTTAATTCGCATTCACCGACTACATTATCAGCTGAAATGTTTATTTCTCTTGTCGTCATTATATAAATAATATATAATATTTTACAAGAAATGGCTGGATTAGAGAAATGGAATGTACCGAATTGTATCATTGTCATATTTAGTCACTTTAAATGCTTCGCCATATCCTTCAACATAAATATGTTCTCCTCCTACCAATTCATCGCATCCGTATTCATTCGTGCAACTTCTTCCTTTATATAAAATAGGCAATTTTATACTATTTGTTTTATCAGTCATTGTATAATATTGCCATTTATTTCGAGAGACAAACAATGGACGACCCATTAAAGGAATAATTCTATTCTTGTCTTCTTTACCTGAAGAATGACCTGAAGAATGACGTGAAGAATGAGGTGTTAAAATACCCACTTGTCTATAACTTGTATCTACAGCACCTGGATTTGTAGAAATATTAATTGGAACTCTGTATTGTGGTGGAGGAAATAACATTGGATTATCATCACTTAAAGGAGGCTCATATGGATTTCGCAATACATCTTTTGTTTCAAACCACGGCATTCTCGGGATCGACATTATTGGCAGTTGCATTCTCGGCATTTGCATTCTTGGCATTCTTGGCATAGGCATTCTTTCTTCCGATTTAAAAAAATAGATGAAAAATAACATTAACATAAACAATATTATTATAAACAATGTCATATTTTCGATACATATGACCCCAGGCTGACATTTCTTCATATTATATTAAAGAGAGAAAATATGATTTATGATTGTTTGTGTTTGTGGTTGGTCGATTTAAACCGGCGAAGATTTATCGCTCATTTAACGCTATATTCGGCATTGCACCTCAACCCATTTTTATTTGGGATTTAACCGCAACTAACGCTTCAGCAACCGCTTGCTTTGCTGCTGCAGATGCTTGTATTTTCAATTCTGCTAATGCAGCATCAGTAATAACATTTACTTGTTCTTTTAATTCATTAATTATTTGTGTTGCTTGAGATTGTAATTCATTAAGTATTTTTACTCCTTGTTCTTTGATTGCTTCGGTTGCTATGTCTGATACATCTTTGACACGTCCATAAACAGCAGATGCTGCTTGTCCTAATTGTTGTTGTACTTGAGTCGTAGCACTTGAAATATATGAAGATCCGGGTAATCCACCTCGCATCTTTCTACTCTTTTTATGATTGCGTTTCTCTCCTCTTCTTCTTCTAGTAATAGACATTATATTATATAAAAAGAAAAATAAACCATTTGCGACGGCGATTTATTTTGCTAAAGCAATATTGTTGTTATTATTCTTGCTATTGTTTCCCTGCTGACGCGCTAAATGTTTTAGCAAGTGATTTCATACCATCCAATGAGTTTGCATCCAAACCTCCCATCATTCCTTTTACTTGTGACAAAAGTGGTGTAATTCCTTCAATCAAAGGTCCTATGGCTTTCATTGAATCTGCCAATTGCAATTGTTGTTGCATTAATGTCTGTGTGTCATTTGTCAATGATTTAATTCCGTCTTTGCCAATCAATTCATTTAATTGAGAATACGCATCTGTTATAGTAGACGCATAATCTATTTTTGTATTGCGTTTTCCTCTTCCTACTTCAAATGATTCTCCTTGTGGTTGTGCGTCTGTTTCTGTTTCTGATTCTGCTTGTAAATCAGACGAATTTGAATCTTGGGATGCATCCAATACTGCAGAAGAGTCCATCAAATCTTTGGACTTCTTTTCATTCTTCTTTTCATTTCCTTTGTCTTCGGTTTCAAATCCTTCTCTAAAAATAATGGATATTGAAAATAAATTTGCAATAAGAAGAGAGACTAGTAAAACAATTGCCATGTTTTTGCTAAAGTAAGTCATTATAACTCCAACTAAAATAAAGACAATAACGTGGTTTATGTTTCCGCTAATCATATATCCCAAAATATTTGTTAAAGAGAGAAATGCTATAAAATATAAAACATATTTATTTGTTAGAATTTTTGAAATTGTTGATGGTAGTTTCATATATATAATTCTTACAAAAAAATTGATTTAGAATAACAAATAACAACAACAACAACAACAACAACCTTAACCAAACTTAACTATAATGTTATCAAAATATCGAATTGTCTTGTCTGAAATATACAATCAATATATTCATGGCGACGGAGAACCAATGATTAACTCGCATTATTTAATCATTGGTAAATTTAATCATTATTACGAGAGTTATTATTCAGATGAGGAGTTAGAGGATGATTCAACTAATGCATCTATATATGATGACGATTATGACGATGACGATGAGTATGACAGAGACGACGTGCCTATTGAAGAAATCATTACACTACATAATGACAAATATAGATCACAATTTATTAGAAATACTGTGCGTTACAAACATCCATTTATTCGCAATTATCGGCAAATCGTTTTGCGTCCTGGATATATACAACCGGAAATCGCGGAATGTATTATTTTGCCTAGTGGTGAATCGGTTGCTATATTAAAAACATTTTGGATACGCATTATTCAACGCGCGTGGCGACGCGTCTTATTGGAACGAGCGGCTACAATGAAAAAAAGAAGTACCCCTGCTGAATTATATTATAGACAGACACACGGTAAATGGTCTTGTGCAATGCCTGGACTGTGTGGAATGTTAAATGGATTGTAGAATAGTTTATAGAATG
>Ga0315278_10001401_pt1 | contig 21085 bp, 21 predicted proteins | sample YL17G06_0_MG_FD_203880 | JGI IMG/M metagenome (GOLD analysis project Ga0315278, IMG submission 203880) | Sediment microbial communities from Yellowstone Lake, YNP, Wyoming, USA - YL17G06_0 | ecosystem: Environmental > Aquatic > Freshwater > Lake > Sediment | place: USA: Wyoming | collected... | reverse complement strand
AGCTCGAACGAGCTCGACAGCGTCAGCTTGGGCACGACCTCGAGGCTCTCGAGGTCGAAGTCCGGCAGGTAGAAGCGGTTAAAGAGCACCAGCGCGTCGGCGCCCGCCCCTTCCAGCCGCTCGGCGACGTTGCCCAGCGCCGTCCAGGCGTGGCCGAGCTTGACCGCGACCGGGATGTGGACGCTCTCCGTCACGTTCCGCACCAGATCGACGTACATCTGCTCGACCCGGCTGCCCGGCATCTTCGGGTCCGTCGGAATGTAGTAGACGTTCAGCTCCAGCGCGTCGGCGCCGGCCTCCTCGATCTTTCTCGCGTACTCGATCCAGCCGCCGGTGGAGACGCCGTTGAGGCTTCCGATCACGGGGATCTGGACCGCCGCCTTGGCCCGGCGGACGTGCTCCAGGTAGGCGTCCGGCCCCAGCCGGTAGCTCGCCATGTCGGGAAAGTACGTCAGCGACTCGGCGTAGCTCTCCGTGCCGTGCGAGAGATAGCGGTCGAGGTGGCTGCTCTCCAGGTCGATCTGCTCCTCGAAGAGGGATTGCAGCACCACGGCGGCCGCTCCCGCGTCCTCCATTCGGCGGATGTTGTCCACCTCCTCGCAGAGCGGTCCCGCCGAGGCGACCAGCGGGCTCTGCAGGTGGAGACCGAGGTAGGAGGTCGAGAGGTCGATCATGGCTTGCTCTCTGGCGAGCGCGCCGACGCCGCCGCATGGCCGCCAGCCGCTCCCAGTATGGCGGCGAGTCCTTCATAAAAGCGCCACCTCGCGACGACGTCCTCCTGCGCCTGCTCCAGCAGCCGCCGCGCGGTCGCCGGGTCGCTGTGGGTGAGCATGGTGTACCGCGTCTCGTTGTACGCGTACGTCTGCAGCGGCAGGCTCGGCGGCTTCGAATCGAGCTGCAGCGGGTGCTCACCCTCGCCGGTGAGCGCCGGGTTGTAGCGGAAGAGCGGCCAGTGCCCCGAGAGGACCGCGGCTTTCTGCTGGTCCATGCCGTGGCGCAGGTCGTAGCCGTGGGCGATGCAATGGCTGTAGGCGATGATGAGGGCCGGGCCCGGGAAGGCTTCCGCCTCCCGGAAGGCCCGGAGCGTCTGGGTGTCGCTGGCGCCCATGGCCACGCGCGCCACGTAGACGCTCCCGGACACCATGGCCAGGAGGCCCAGGTCCTTCTTGGCACCGGGCTTGCCGCCGGCGGCGAACTTGGCCACGGCTCCGCGCGGCGTGGCCTTGGACATCTGCCCGCCGGTGTTCGAATACACCTCGGTGTCGAGGACCAGCACGTTGACCTTGCGATCCGAGGCCAGCACGTGGTCGAGGCCGCCGTAGCCGATGTCGTACGCCCAGCCGTCCCCGCCGACGATCCAGACGCTCTTCGCGACCAGCGCGTCGGCCACGCTCTCGAGCTCGCGCGCCGCGGGGCCGTGAAGGCCCGCGAGCGCCTTCCTGAGCCGGGCGACCCTCTCGCGCTGGGCGTCGATGCCGGCCTCGGTCGACTGGTCGGCGCCCAGGAGGTCGGCGGCGAGCGTGCCCAGGTCGGGCTCGAGCCGCGCGAGAAGCTCGCGCGCGTACTCCGCCTGCTTGTCGAGCGCGGTGCGCATGCCGAGACCGAACTCGGCATTGTCCTCGAAGAGCGAGTTCGCCCACGCGGGCCCGCGCCCGTCGCGGTTCACGGTCCAGGGCGTTGTCGGCTGGTTGCCGCCGTAGATCGAGGAGCAGCCCGTGGCGTTGGCGATGACGGCGCGGTCGCCGAAGAGCTGGCTCAGGAGCTTGAGATAGGGCGTCTCGCCGCAGGCGCCGCAGGCGCCGGAGAACTCGAAGAGCGGCTGGAGCAGCTGGACGTCCTTGACCAGCGCCTCGTTGAGCCCGCGCCGGTCCGGGTCAGGCAGATCCAGGAAGAAGCGCCAGTTGCGTACCTCCTGGTCGTGAATCGGGCCCTGCGGCACCATGTTGATAGCCTTGTGGCGCACCTCGCTCTTGCTCTTGGCCGGGCAGACTTCCACGCACAGCGAGCAGCCCGTGCAGTCCTCGGGAGAGACCTGGAGCGTGAAGCGGGCGTCCGGGAACTCGCGCCAGCGGGCCGGCTCCGACTTGAACGCGGACGGCGCGCCCTCGAGAAGCTCGGGCGGATAGAGCTTGGCCCGGATCACGGAGTGGGGGCACACGAGCACGCATTTCCCGCACTGAATGCACAGGGCTTCGTCCCACGCGGGGATCTCGAGCGCGATGTTCCGCTTCTCCCACTGCGCGGTCCCCGTCGGGTACATGCCGTCGGGCGGGAGCGCGCTGACCGGCAGCAGGTCGCCCTCGCCCGCAATCATGCGGGCGGTGACCGCCTGCACGAACGGGGGCGCCTCGGCGGGCACCGCCGGCCGGACGACCGCGCGGCTCGTGGCCCGGTCGGGCACCGCGACCTCGTGAAGCGCGGCCAAGGCGCTGTCGACGGCGGCCCAGTTCTTGCGCACCACCGCCTGGCCCCGCTGCCCGTAGCTCTTCTCGATCGCGTGCTTGATGGCGGCGATCGCCTCGTCGCGCGGCAGCACGCCGCTGATCGCGAAGAAGCACGTCTGCATCACCGTATTGACGCGCCCCCCCATGCCGGCCTCGCGGGCCACCCGGTTGCCGTCGATGGCGAAGAGGCGCAGGCGCTTGGCGATGAACTGCTCCTGAACGTCGCGCGGCAGGTGGTCCCAGACCTCCTCGGGGCCGTACGGACTATTGAGCAGGAAGACGCCTCCCGGCTCCGCCACCTTCAGCACGTCGAGCCGCTCGAGGAAGGAGAACTGGTGACAGGCGACGAAGGTCGCGCGGCTGATGAGATACGCGGAGCGGATGGGCCGGGGCCCGAAGCGGAGATGCGAGATCGTCGCCGAGCCCGACTTCTTCGAGTCATAGACGAAGTAGCCCTGGGCGTAGTTGTCCGTCTCCTCGCCGATGATCTTGATGGAGTTCTTGTTGGCGCCGACCGTGCCGTCGGCGCCGAGGCCGAAGAAGACCGCGCGCACCGTGGTCGGATCCTCGGTCGAGAAGGCCGGATCGTAGTCGAGGCTCAGGTGGGTGACGTCGTCCCGGATCCCGATGGTGAAATGCCGCGCCGGCCGCTCCTTCGCCATCTCGTCGAAGATGCCCTTGACCATGGCCGGGGTGAACTCCTTCGACGCGAGCCCATACCGTCCCCCGATGACGCGCGGGCGCGCGCGCCCCGGCGTTCCCGTCTCCTCGAGCGCAGCCACGACATCGAGGTAGAGCGGCTCACCGACCGCGCCGGGCTCCTTGGTCCGGTCCAGCACGGCGATGGTCTTGGCCGTCGGGGGGAGCGCGGCGGCAAAGTGCTCCACCGAAAACGGACGGTAGAGCCGCACCTTGACCAGGCCGACCTTCTCGCCACGGGCGGCGAGGTGCTCCACCGTTTCCTGCACCGTCTCGGCGCCGGATCCCATGAGCACCATGACGCGCTCGGCGTCCGGCGCCCCGACGTAGTCGAAGAGCCGGTACCGGCGTCCGACCTGACCGGCGAGACGGTCCATGGCGTTCTGGACGATGGTCGGGCAGGCAAGGTAATAGGGATTGGCGGCCTCACGGGCCTGGAAGTAGACGTCCGAGTTCTGCGCCGTGCCGCGGATGACCGGGTGCTCCGGTGACAGCGCCCGGGAGCGGTGGGCCCTCACCAGCTCGTCGCCGACCATCGCACGGATATCGCCGGCCGCGAGTGGCCGGACCTTGGCCACCTCGTGCGAGGTGCGGAATCCGTCGAAGAAGTGCAGGAAGGGCACGCGCGCCTCGAGCGTCGCCGCGTGCGCCACCAGCGCAAGGTCCATCGCCTCCTGCACCGAGCTCGACGCCAGCATGGCGAAGCCCGTCGCGCGCGCGGCCATGACGTCGCTGTGGTCGCCGAAGATCGACAGCGCCTGGGTCGCCAGCGTCCGGGCCGCCACGTGGAAGACCGCCGGCGTTAGCTCGCCGGCAATCTTGTACATGTTGGGAATCATCAGGAGCAGGCCCTGCGAGGCGGTGAAGGTCGTGGCCAGCGCGCCGGCCTGGAGCGCGCCGTGCAGCGCGCCCGCCGCGCCACCCTCGCTCTGCATCTCGGTCACGACGGGCACGGTGCCCCAGAGATTCGGCCGTCGCTGGGCGGCCCACTGGTCGGCCCATTCCCCCATGGCGGATGACGGCGTGATGGGGTAGATCGCGATCACGTCGCTCAGCTGGTAGGCGACATGCGCGGCGGCCTCGTTGCCGTCGAGGGTGACGTGGGCCCCGACGCCTGAAGGCGCCACCGCGAGCACCGTCCCGGTCGCTTCACCCATGCGCTCTCTCACCCGGCCGCCGGCACCGGCTCGTAGAGGCAGAGCGGATCCTCGGCCATGGGGTCGCCCGTCGCGGCGAAGGCCCGGGCCCGAGAGCCGCCGCACGTCTCGGCGTACTCACAGCGCCCGCAACGTCCGGTCAAGAGGTCGGGACGCCGCAGCGTCCGGAAGAGGTCGGAGTCGCGGTAGAGGGAGACCGGATCCGCCGTCCTGACATCGCCCGCCGCCAGCGGGAAGAATCCGGACGGATGCACCTCGCCCGTGTGCGAGATGAACATGATGCCGTTACCGTCGCGGATGCCGGCACCGTGACCCATATTGCCCTGCGGCAAAGGCGCCAGGCCACGCCCGGCGCGCCGCGCTCGCTCGAGGACGACGCGCCGGAAATGAGGCGCCTCCGTCGTCGTGATGATGGGGCCCCCGTCGCTACTCAAGTCGAGGAGCCTCTCGAAGAGCCGCTCGCAGGCCTCGGCCGTGATGGGCTTGAGCACGGTGCCACGCCCGACGGCGACGAGGAAGAAGAGACTCCATCGCGCGGCGCCCAGATCGGTTGCCAGACGGTGGATGGCCGGCAGGTCGTCGAGCGTCTCCTCGCTCACGAGAGTATTGACCTGGAAGGGCAGCGCCTCAGCGGCGCAGGCCCGCGCCGAGACGAGGGTCCGATCGAAGCAACCGTCTATCCGGCGCAGGGCGTCGTGGCGGGCGGCGTCGGAGCCGTCCAGGCTCAGCGAGACGGCTTCCACCCCCGCCGCCTTGAGCCGCGCGATGACCTTGGCGTTCAGCAACGGCGTGGCGCTGGGCGCCACAGAGACGCCGAAACCGCGGTGCCGCGCCGCGGCGATGAGGGCAAACAAGTCCGCGCGCTTGAGCGGATCGCCGCCCGTCAGTATCAGATGGGGGAGCGGCGATCCGAACTGTGCGAGCTCCCCGATGAGCCGTAGCCCCTCGGCCGTGTCCATCTCGGTCGGGTCGGGCTCGGGCGCTGCCTCGGCGCGGCAGTGGCGGCACGCGAGGTCGCAGGCTCGCGTCACCTCCCAGTAGACGCGCCGGGGCGCCCTGTCGAAGCGCAGACTCGCGTTCATCCCTGGCGCCGCGGCGCCTCCTCCCTCTTGCCCATCTCGACGTATGGGCGCTCTCCGGATCCGAGGTAGAGCTGGCGCGGCCGGGCGATCTTCTGCTCGGGGTCGTCGCGCATCTCCTGCCACTGCGCCAGCCAGCCGCTGGTCCGCGCGATGGCGAAGAGCACGGGGAACATCTCGACCGGGAAGCCCATGGCCTGGTAGATCAGGCCCGAATAGAAGTCCACGTTGGGGTAGAGCTTGCGCGAGATGAAGTACTCGTCCTCGAGCGCGATCCGCTCGAGCTCGAGGGCCACCGGCAGGAGCGGGCTCGGGCGCGTCACCTCGAACACCTCGTCGGCCATCCGCTTGATGATCTTGGCCCGCGGGTCGTAGTTCTTGTACACGCGGTGGCCGAAGCCCATCAGCTTGGCCTTGCCCTCCTTGACGCCCTTGATGAAGGCGGGGATGTGGTCCTTCGAGCCGATCTCCTCCAGCATCCGCAGCACCTCTTCGTTGGCGCCCCCGTGCAGCGGCCCGTACAGCGCGGCGACGCCGCCCGCCACGGCGCAGTACGGATCGACCTGCGATGACCCGACCGCGCGGACCGCATTGGTGGAGCAGTTCTGCTCGTGGTCGGCGTGCAGGATGAAGAGCACCTCGAGCGCGCGCTCGAGCGTCGCATTGGGGTGGTACTTCGCTTCCGTCGTCTTGAAGAGCATGTTGAGGAAATTGCCGGTATAGGACAGGTCGTTGTCAGGGTAGTTGTAGGGCAGCCCCAGATTGTGGCGGTAGGCGAAGGCCGCCAGGGTCGGCATCTTGGCGATCATGCGAACGATCTGCAGCCGCCGCGTCGCCGGATCCGCGCCGTCCTTCGCCTCGGGATAGAAGGTGGAGAGCGCGGCGACCCCGGAGACCAGCATGCCCATGGCATGGGCGTCGTAGTGAAAGCCCTCCATGAGCTTCTTGAGGTTCTCGTGCACCCAGGTGTGGTGGGTGATGTCGTACGTCCACTTGTCCATCTCGTTGAGCGTGGGCAGCTCGCCGTGGAGCACCAGGTAGGCGGTCTCGAGGTAGTTGGAGCGCTCCGCGAGCCCCTCGATGGGATAGCCGCGGTAACGGAGGATGCCCCGGTCGCCGTCGATCTCCGTGATGCGGCTGATCGTCGACGCGGTATTCGTGAATGCCGGGTCATAGGCCAGAAGCCCGAAGTCATCGGGCCCTGTGCGCATCTGGCGGAGATCCATGGCGCGGATGGCGCCGTTGGTGATCGGCAGCTCGTAGGACTTGCCCGTGCGATTGTCTGTGACCGTCAGGGAGTTGGATGGCATGGTCGTGCTCTCCTTGTGCGTTCAGCGGGGTGAGCGCTCGAGCTCGTCATGTACGAGCCGGAGGAGCGCGGAGGTGGCGAAGGGCTTGGAGAGGAAGGCCGAGGCGCCCGAGGCACGGGCCGCCTCCCTGGACGCCACCGAGGCGAAGGCGGTGACGACGATGACGGGAGCCGGCGGATCGAGCGCCCGCGCGGCGCGGATGAGCTCGATGCCGTCGCCGTCGGGCAGCCTGAGATCGGCGATCACGAGCCGCGGTGGGGCCGCCTGGACGAGGCGGAGCCCCTCCATCCGCGAGCCCGTCGTGACCACACGGTAGCCCTGGCGCCGGAGCAAGCGCTCGTAGGTGACCAGGAAGTCCCGCTCGCCGTCGACAACGAGGATCCGATTCATATCCATGCCCCGGTCTAGTGCTGCTGGCCCCGAGCGAAGGCGCGCAGGACATCCGTCTCGGTGAGGATGCCGAGGAGGTGCTCGCCGTCGAGCACCGGCAGCGCCCCGATCTTGTGCTCGAGCATGAGCCGCGCGGCGTCGGCGGCGTCCTGGTCCGGGCCCACGATGATCACGCTCTTCGTCATCACCTTGCTCACGGTCAGCTTCGCGAGGAGGTAGTTGACCTCCCACATGGACAGGCTCGTGGCCTGCGATGGGAGGTTGAGACGAATGTCGCGATCCGTGATGATGCCGACCAGCCGGCCCGCCTCCGTGACGAGCAGATGGCGGATCCGCTCCTTGACCATGGTCTGCCTCGCGTCGAAGACCGGCGTATCGGGGCTGACTGTGATCGGGGCGCCAGACATCAGCTCGCGGACTCTCATGGCGGGTCCCTCCTGGTGGTGATGATGACGGATGCGGCGGCCGCCCGATGGAGGTGGCGTGCCAGGAGCACCACTTCCTCGACGGTGTGAAAGAGATCGGGCCCATGGGTGTGGAGGCTCAGCTCTGGGTGCAGCGACTCCTCGTAGTCGAGCGCGAAGTCGGGCGCGGCCGCCACGGCAGCGCCGCCGCGCGCGCCACCCAGGCCCCACCGGGCCGCCTGCTCGCGGGCGGCGCAGAGCTCCGGCGGGCAGACGAGCTGGACCTCGGCGAAATGGGTGATCCACTCGCGCGCGGTGTCCCGCCAGGCCCGGCGAGGCGCCGTCGCGTCCACCACGACGGCCACGCCCGCGTCGGTCAGGAGCTTGGCCGCATAGGCAACCGCACGGTGAACGATTTCCTCCTCCGTGTCGGCAGCCCACGCGCGCCCGACGATGGCCTGCCGGGCGGCGGTCAGGTCGAGCACCTTGACGGTCACGGGCCAGCTTTGGAGGGACTCGGCGACGCGGGCGGCCAGCGTGGTCTTGCCGCTGCCCGGCCGCCCGGTGATCCAGATCGCCCAGCTCATGAGACGCTCGCGGGATCGGCCGCGGTCCGAGCGAGGCGCTCCGCCAACGCTGCGACCCTGGCCGCCGCCGCCGGTATGTCATCCACCGTCGTATCGATGACGAGGTCGGGCGCGAGCGCGGGCTCGTAGGGCACGTCCACGCCCGGCACGGTCGCGCCGGGCCGGCCCGCACGAGCGTAAATTCCCTCGGGCGCATGTCCCCTGGCGCGAGTGCGCTCCCGCTCACGGCAGACGTCCAGTGGGCACACCAACTGCACCTCGGCGAAGCGCGGTATGGCCGCGCGGGCGACGTCGCGCCAGGCGCGGCGATGCGCCGTCGCGTCCACGATCACCGGGACCCCGATCTCCACGAGAACGGAGGCCATCCATGCGAGCGCGCGATACACGAGGTCACGCTCGGCATCCGTGTACTGCGGCCGTGGCGTGACCTTCTCTCTGATGGCGTCGAGCTCGAGCACCCTCACCGGCTCACCGCGCTCGCGCAGGAGATCCGCTGCGGCGCGGGCGACAGCGGTCTTGCCGCTGCCCGGCGGGCCCGTGATCCAGATGGCCCAGCTCATGCCATGCCACCGAAACAGGCCGGCAGGTGGTCGGCGTCGAAGGCCGCGGCGTCGGCCATGGCGCGGGCGAAGTCGAGCAGCGAATTCCGTGTCACATCCGGCAGCGTCGGATACCAGCGAGGGTGCGCGATGACGAGAGCGCGGAACATGAAGAAGGGCGGCAGGACCTCGCAGAGCTCATGGTCGCCGCTGTCGGCGAGGTAGGCGTCGAGGAAGGCGCGGAAGAGATCGAGGAATGGCCCGGCGATCTCGCGCCCTCCACTCTTCCGGAGACCGAAGAAGAGATAGTTGATGCCGAGCGCCGAGATATCGTCGGCGGGCTCGCCCCACTCGCCCCGGCTCCGGTCGAGCACGGCGAACTCGGTCCCGGCCTGGAAGAGGATATTCCATGGGTGGAAGTCGCCGTGGACACGCGAGAGCCGGTGCGCGCGACCGCGGAGCTCCCAGCGCCAGGACACCGCCGCGCGCTCGAGCGCCTCGCAGTCCGCCTGCGGCAGAAGCGCGTAGGGGTGCGGGTAGCTGTCGAGGATGCCCATGAGACACTCGCCGTGCCCGACCAGCTCGCGGATGCGACGGTGGTAGAGCGTGGGCTCGTCGCGCTTGTCGGCATGGGCCCGGGCCAGGAAACGACCAAGCGCCACCGCGCGCGCGCGGTCGAGGGGCAGCGCCGGCCCGGCCAGCTGCCGGTCGAGGTCCAGCCAGTAGAGATCACCCGGCGCTTTCTCGACGAGCTGAAAGTACTCGACGGCGTCACCCGCCGAGACGAGCTCGCCCGAGGGACGGACGAAACCGACATCGACGCTTCGCACGTGGCGGGGAAAGGTGTTGTAGGCGGTGTGGGCGTAGATAGCCTGCCAGGCTCGGTCGGCTGCATAGTCGTGGCCAAAGCCCTGCACCGGCCGCGTCCTCGAGACGACAAAGGACCGCGGCCGGCCGGCCACCGTGCACTCGGCCTCGAACGGCACGCCGTAGCCCAGGCCTTTGGGATCGGCCGTGTCGCCGCCCCCGCCAAGCGAGCGCAGCGCCCACACCTCCACCGGGCCGCCGCAAACACGCGTGAGGTATGCCGCCAGCGCCTCCTGTCCCATCATGGCGGCGCCGGTCACCTCTCTTACCTGCCGCGTACCGTCAGGACGGGACAGGGCGCCACGGCAACCACCCGCGAGGCAACGCTCCCCAGGAAGAACTTCGCCAGGCCCGTGCGCCCGTGGGTGCCGATGACAATCATGTCCGCCTTCTTGTTCTTGGCCGCGCGAGCGATCTGCTCGTGCGCCACCCCGTCGAGAATCAGCGTCACCGCTTTGACGCCCACCTTGCGCGCCTTGGCCTGGAGCGCGGCCAGACGCTTCTGCGCGTACGCATGCGCGGAGGCCTCGAGGTCATCGTAGACCTTGGGCGAGATGTACCCCTCGCCCGCGATGGGCACCGGCGGCGCGAGCACATGGACCAGCAGGAGCGGGGCGCGTTCGGACTTGGCCATGACGACGGCGCGCGCAAAGGCGGCGCCGGACGCCCGGGAAAAATCGGTCGGATGGAGGATGCGGCGGAGTCGGCTCATGAACGGTCTCCTTTGGGTTCCTGGGGATCAATCATAGGGCCGGATCTCCTCCGTAGTCACCATGCAGCGCTCGCCGACGGCGTCCTGCACGATGAGCCGGCCCTGGGAGTCCACACCACCGACCCGGCCCACGAAGGGCGGGCCGGCACGGCGGATCTCGACTTGACGCCCCGTCAGGATATCGCGCTCACGCCACGCTTGGAGGACCGGCCCCGACCCCTGGTCGCGGCAGAGCCGCGCCCAGCTGTCGAGCGCATTGAGGTAGTCGGCCGCGAACGTGTCGCGATCCACCTCCCGGCCCGTGGCGGCGCGGAGCGAGGTCGCAGCGGACGCCGCGGGGCCCAGGGCCGCGGCGAGTGCGTCAAGGTCCACGTTCAGGTTGGCGCCCACGCCGACGATGAGGTACTCCACCTCCTTGCCGCGCGTCGCGCATTCGATGAGGGCGCCGCCCACCTTGCGACCGCACACAAGCACGTCATTGGGCCACTTGATGGCCGGGCTCGCGCCCGCGCTTCGCACGGCGTCGGCCAGCGCCAGCCCCCCGATGAACGAGAAGAGTGGGGCCTCCTCGAGCGCGAGTGGCCCCCGGAAGAGCACAGAGGCGTAGAGGTTGACGCCCGCCGGAGAAAACCACGGCTGGCCGAGCCGTCCCCGACCCGACGTCTGCGCCTCCGCAACCACCACCGTGCCTTCGAGCGCCCCAGAGCGGGCGAGGCGGCTCAGCGTCGAGTTCGTGGACTCCACCTCGTGGAAGAGGTAGAGCTGGCGGCCCGTGATGCCGGTGTTCAATCTCTTGCGGATCCCGGCAATCGAGAGGGCCTTGCACTCAGTGACCATGACGCTCACCGGGCGGCGCCTTGTGCGGCGCGCTGCGCCACCTGCGCTTCTGTCACTCGCATGAGGAAAACGGGAAGCCGGCTCTCGCGCAGCACCGCCTCGGCAACCGATCCGAACAGTAGCCGTCCCAGCCCGCTTCGCCCGTGCGTCGTCATGGCGATGAGGTCGGCGCCGGTTTGGCGGGCCGCCGCCACGATCTCGTCGGACGGCTGGCCACTCCGCACCTGCGTCCGCACCCGCACGCCCTTGCCGCGCAACTCGACCGCGAGGGGGGCCAGGTACTCCTCTGCGTCAAGACGGGCCGCTTCCGGATCGTCTATCGTCAACTGGACCGACCCCTCGATGACCGCGGGCGGCACGGGCTGGTTGACGCGCACGAGAATCACTTCCATATCGAGCGGCCCCGCGATCTCGAGGATGAAGGGAATGATCACCTCAGCCACGGGCGACCCGTCGAGCGCGACCACCGCACGCTTATACACGCGACGCCTCCTTCTTCTCGTGGGGCTTCGCCATGCCCTTGGGCGCTTCAATGGGCGCGCCGGGCGCCCGCACGATGCACAGCGGCGTCGTCGTGCCGCGAAGCACGGACTCGGCTACGCTGCCCACGATGAGGCGGCCGAGACCGCTCCGCCCGTGGGTGCTCATAACTATGAGGTCGGCCTTCTTGAGCTTGGCGGCCTCGATGATGGCCGCGGCCGCAGGCCCATACCACACCCCCGTCTCCACGTTCCCGCCGCCCCGCTTGGCGAGGCGGTCCGAGACGGCGGCCAGGTACGTCTCGGCCTCGCGGACCACGGCAACCTGCTCCTCGGTCGGATCGGCCCCGGGCAGCGTATGCGCCTCGGCGGCCCGCAGCAGGATCAGGGTGGACGGAGCGCCACCCCTCAAATCCAGCGCCGCGTCTATCGCTGCCTCGGCCAGCGCTGAGCCGTCCAGCGGGATCAGCATCCTTGAGATCTTCATCTCTGCCTCCTCTCGGCCCCGTCATTGCGGGGCGTCCGTGCACACGACAGTTGCAACCGGGGTGCCACAGAAGGAGGCGAAGGAATACGGCGCTTTAGATCGGCAGGGGCGGAAGTGGGGTGGGTCGTCCTCTCCCCGCTGGGTCACGCCCGCCTCGCCTCCGTCTGGGCCGGCCTCGACGCGGCGCGGTGCCATACGCGAAGCGGTAGCGGGTCTGTCTCGCGGCTTCAAGTGCCGGTGTGGAGAGCGTCAGCGTGGCGGTGTCGCCGGGCCCGAGGGAGGCGGGCACCGGGACGGCCGTGCGCACCCACAGGAGCTTGCCGAAGAGATCGTAGAACTCGACCGTGACGCGGAGCCCATGCACGGGATAGGCGGAGACGTTCTTGAGGAGGGCGACGTGCTGGGCTCCACGCGGCTTCTTGCCGATGACGGGAGTGCGTGTCTCCTGCACGACAACCACCGGGTCGCTCGCCTCGCCGGGCGTGGCCAGCGCGGCCGCGGCAAGGCAAAGGGCCACAAACCCTGGCTTCATGCCCCGTGAGGCTAAAGCGCGCGCGTCACCCAGTCAATGTCCAGAGTTAGATACGGCCCGGAAGGCGCCGCATCAGTCGAGCTCGACGTCCGGCTCGCGCGTGAGCGCCTCCGGCACCGGCAGGCCCGCCTTGCGCCGCGCCTCCGCGCGCGCCTTCAGCCCCTCGACGTAACAGCTGACGAAAGCGCGGTATTCGGTGCGCGAGTCGGCGTCGGCGTGGATCTTGACGCCGCCATCGAGATCGACCCGGTCCACGTGGATGGTGTGGTAGCGGCTCTCGCACTGATGAGCGGCCTCGACGAAGATCTCGTGGGCGATCTTCTGCTCGGCCGTCATCGCCGCGGCGCATCCCGCGAGCAGCAGGGCCGCGACGGTCATCAATCTCCGCACGATCATTTCCACCACCCCTATACTTCGCATCCTGGCAGCCACCGCATCGAGGCGACACAGCGCGCGCCCGGCTGCGGGCTGCCTCAGTCCGCGCGGAGGTTGTGCTTGTTCACGAGCCGGTGGAAGGTCTTGCGGTCTATGCCCGCGGTCTTGGCGGCGGCCGAGATATTGCCCTCGTGGCGCTCGAGGAGCTGGCGCAGGTACGAGGCCTCGAGCACAGCCATCCAACGTTCCTTGGCGTCCTTGAGCGGCAGGTCGGCGCCCAGGTCGGTCGGCGAGGCGCCCGCGCCCGGCGCGGTCACCAGCGCGTCCGCGCCGGCGCCCAGCACGTGGTCGGGCAGGTCCCGGCGCGACACCGTGTCGCCGTCCGCCAGGGCGCAGGCGCGCTCGACGACGTTCTGGAGCTCGCGCACATTGCCCGGCCAGCGGTAGCGCTCGAGCGTCGTCATGGCCTCATCGTCGATGCCGCGAATGCGCCCCTGCCCGTAGCGCTTGAGGAAGGCATGGGCGAGGAGCCGGACGTCCCCGGCGCGGTCGCGGAGCGGCGGCAGCTGGATGGCGATGACGTTGACCCGGTAGTAGAGCTCTTCCCGGAACTGGCCCTTGACGGTCGCTTCGCGCAGGTCCCGGTTCGTCGCCGACACCAGGCGCACGTCCACGTCGATCAGCGAGGTGCCGCCCACGCGCCGGATCTGGCGCTCCTGCAGCGCGCGCAGCATCTTGACTTGCAGGCCGACCGGCAGCTCGGCGATCTCGTCGAGGAAGAGCGTGCCCCGATGCGCCACCTCCATGAGGCCCGGCTTGGTGCGCACGGCGCCGGTGAATGCGCCCTTCTCGTGGCCGAAGAGCTCCGACTCGAGGAGGTTCTCGGGCAGCGAGGCGCAGTCCACGGGAACGAAGGCCTGGGACGCGCGCGGGCTATTGGCGTGGATGGCGCGCGCGATGAGCTCCTTGCCCGTGCCCGACTCGCCCAGCACGAGAATATTGGCCTCGGAGCGCGCGGCCTTCTTGACGAGGTCGAACACGCGAGCCATGGCCGGGCTGAGCCCGATGATGCTCTCGAGGCCGAAGGCCTCCTGGAGCTGCTCGCGGAGGTTCTTGTTCTCGACCTGGAGGTGGCGCTGGCGGAGCGCCCGCTCCGCGGCCACCCGGAGGTGCTCGACGGAGAAGTTCTTCGGCAGGTAATCGGTCGCGCCCTCCTTCACGGCGGCCACGGCCGACTCGATGGTGGCGAAGGCGGTGATGACGATGACCGGCAGCGCCGGGTCGAGCTCGTGCGCGCGCTTGAGCAGCTCCATGCCGTCCATGCCGGGCATCTTGAGGTCGGTGATCAGGAGGTCCGGCCGCTCTTCCTCGACGAGCGCGAGGGCGCGCTGCGGCTCGGTCGTCGTGAAGCACTGGTAACCGACGCGGCTCAGGATGCGGGAGCAGTTCTCCACCATGTCGGGCTCGTCGTCCACGATGACCACCCGCGTGGCGCTCACAGCTCCCCTCCCACGATGGCCCGCGCGCTCGCGGCGGGCAGGGTGAGGACAAACGTCGTCCCTTCGCCGGGGCGCGACTCGACGTCCACTGTGCCGTGGTGCTCCTGCACGATGCCGTAGGAGACGGACAATCCCAGACCCGTGCCATTGCTCTTGGTGGTGAAGAACGGCTCGAAGATGTGCGGGAGGGCCTCGGGAGGAATGCCCGGGCCGGTGTCCCGGACGACAAGGCGCACGGTCTCGCGCTCACCGGCCGGCTGGGACGTCTCCACCGAGATCTCACCCCCACCCTCGACCGCATCCCGCGCATTGGTGAGGAGGTTCAGCACCACCTGCTGGAGGGTGTTGCCGTCGCCCCAGAGCGACGGCAGGTCGGGCGCGAGCCGGCGCGTCACCGTCACGCCTTGCTTGACCATGGGCCTCTCGACGAGCTGCAAGGTCTCCTCCACGAGATGGTTGAGGTCCACGGGACCCCGGCGCCCCGACGGCTGGCGGCTGAATGACAGGAGCCCCTGCGCGATCCGCGCCACGCGCTGGGCGTGGCGGTGCAGCACGCGCAGGTCTTCGGCGAACTGCGCGTGCACGGGCTGCGCGGCGGCATCGAGCAGCATGATCTCGATACGCGAGGAGATAACGCCGATCGGGTTGTTGAGCTCGTGCGCGAGGCCCGCGGCCATGGTCCCGAGCGCGGCGAGCTTCTCGGCCTGCCGAGCGGCCCGCTCGAACGCCACGCGCTCGGTGATGTCCTGGACCAGCAGCACCGCCCCGGCCGGCTCTCCGTGCTGGCGCAGCAGGCTGCCTTTGAGGTTCTGCACCGCTCGTCGCCCCTCCATCTCGTGCTCGACGGCCTCCAGCGTGAAGCCCTCGGCCTCGCCGCGAAGCAGATGCTCGAGGGGCGCCCGGAGCGCCCCGCGCCGGTAGGCGGGGAAAACGTCGAGGAAGCCCTTGCCCATGACATCGGCCGCGGCCAGCCCGGTCTGCCCTTCTATGGCCCGGTTGAAGGCGGCGATGCTGCCCGCGCGGTCGAGCACCACCACCCCCTCGCGGAGGCCCTCGACCACGCTCTGGATGAATCGTTCCCGCTGGCGCGCCGCGGTGGTCAGCGCTGCTACCTCCATCCGCTCGCGCTCCTCGATCTGGCTGAGGACGCCGACACCGACCGCGGTGCCGAGCAGCACCGCCAGTCGGATCGCGATATTGGCCCATTCAGATCCCGCGATGGTCGGCCAGATGACGACAAGGTAGGCGGCGCTCGATGCGGCGGCGACGGCGACGCCGCGCAGGAGGCCATAGTAGTAGGACTGCAGCCCCGCGATCAGAAGCAGGGCCAGGAAGAGCGTGCTCGTCGCCCCGCCCGTGAACCGGATCAGCAGGAGCGCGAAGACGAGGTCGGCGGCCAGAACCAGCAGGTTGAACCGGAGCAGCAAACCGGGCCATCGCCAGAGCGCGGCCGTGAGCACCAGGCTGTAGAGAAAGAACCCGAGCATGACGCTGCGCACCGCGTGCCCGCCGGCGTACTCGAGCGGCGCGAGGAGGATCCAGATACAGCCGGCCAGCACGGCGAGCCAGCGCAACAGCGGCAGGGCGAGCACACGCGGGCCGCCGATGCGGCGCGAGACGCGGTCGAGCAGCGAGCGCGCGGGCGGCATGGCTCGTATTATACGGACACTAACTGGCAGGGGTGCGGTCGTACTTCAGCACGCGGACCTTCTCCATCGTGATGAGCCCGCCGCGCATCATCCGGTCGACGTCCGGCAGCACGGAGTCGACGTGCTCCTGGGAGTCGACCACCTCGATGACCATCGGCAGATCCGCGGACAGGCGCAGGATGTTCGCGGTATGGACCACCGAGTCGGCGCCGAAGCCGGCCACGGCGCGGAGGACGGTCGCCCCGGCAAGCCCGCGCGAGCGGAACAGCTCCAGCAGCGCCGCATGAAGCGGCCGGTGCTCCCAGCGGTCGCTCTCGCCGATGAAGATGCGCATCAGGACCTGCTCGCCGTCGAGCTTCCGCATGACTAGAGCCCTCCCTTCCATCCAACCACGACCCGGCCGAGCGTCAGCCCGAGCGCGCAGACGACGAGACAGAGGCCGGTGGTGAGCACGACATTGGCCCCCGCCTGGAGCCACGAGCCCTCCTCGACCAGGCGAAGGGTCTCATAGGAGAAGCTCGAGTACGTCGTGAAGCCTCCCATGACGCCGATGGTGAGCACGAGCCGCGCGGTCTCGGGAATGGCCAGCGTCGACAGCCCCACCTGCTGGATGAAGCCGATGAGAAAGGAGCCCGTCACGTTGACGACGAGGGTGCCGAAGGGCAACTCCGCCCCCCACCACCGGGCGGCGAGCCCGCCCACGCCGTAGCGCGCCGCCGTCCCCACGGCACCACCGAGGCAGATCAGCAGGAGCCGCATGGGGACGGGGTCAACCGATGGCTGGACGCTGCTCCGCCCAGGGCTGGGCCGCCTCGAACGCCGCCGAGGCAGCGAGCACGGTGCGATCGGCGAAGCGGTGGCCGACGATCTGGAGCCCAACCGGGAGCCCGGTCGAGGTCATGCCCACCGGCACGGTTGCCGCCGGCTGGCCCGTCAGGTTGAAGGGAAAGGTGAAGGGCATCCAGCCGAGCGGCGAGACGGGCCGGCCGTCGATCTCCTTCACGCCGGGGCGGCCCACCTCGAAGGGGGGCACCGCCACGGTCGGTGTCAGCAGGAGGTCGAAGCGGGCGAGGAAACGCTGGACCTCGGTCCAGAGTTCGTGCCGCCGGCGCGCGGCGGCCAGGTAGCGCTCCGCGGTGATGGTCTTGCCGTAGCGGAGGAGCGCGACGAGCGAGCGGTCGAGCTGATCCACGGCATCATCGAGCCGCGCGCCCCAGGCGCCGTAGGTCTCGGCAGGCGCCAGCGTGCGGAAGATCTCCTCCGGATCGTCCCAGCCCGGGGTGACGACCTCGACGTGGCAGCCGAGACCTTCGAAGAGCTCGGCCGCGGCGCCGCAGAGCTCGGCGACTTCCGGGTCCACACGCGCGTAACCCAGGTCCGCGCTCCAGCCGATGCTGAGCCCGGCCAACCCCGCGCCGCACGCCTCGAGGAAGGCGGGGCCGCCGTCTGACGGGAGCGAGAGGCGATCGCGGTCGTCCGGCCCCGCCATCACGTCGAGCATGGCCGCGGCATCGCGCACGGTGCGCGTCATGGGGCCCGTGGCGGAGAAGGTCTCCCATCCCGGGAAGCCCGGCCCCTGGGGCACGCGACCGAAAGAGGGCTTGAGACCGTAGATGCCGCAGAAAGATGCGGGGATGCGGATGGAGCCGCCGCCGTCCGTGCCGACGGCGAGCGGACCCAGGCCCGCCGCCACCGCCGCGCCCGCACCGCCGCTCGAGCCTCCGGGCGTCAGCGAAGGGTTCCACGGATTGCGCGTGATGCCGAAGAGCGGGCTGTCGGTGACGCCCTTGTGCCCGAACTCTGGCGTCGCGGTCTTGCCGATAAGGACGGCACCGGCTCCCTTGAGCCGCTCGACGCAGACGGCGTCTTCCTCCGGCACATGCTCGGCGAAGAGCCGCGAGCCTCCGGTGGTCGGCACGCGGCGCGTGAAGACCAGATCCTTGACCGAGACCGGCACGCCGTGGAGCGGGCCAAGCTCCTCGCCGGTCATCACGGCAACCTCCGCGGCCTGCGCGGCGTCTCGCGCCTCATCCGCCGTCACCGTGCAGAAGGCATTGAGCGCGGGGTTGATGCGCTCGATACGCGCAAGGACAGCATCCGTCGCCTCGACCGGTGAGACCTTCTTGTCGCGGATGAGCGCGGCCAGCTCGAGGGCGGGGAGCCAGCAGAGATCGTCGGAATTCATCAGCGCGCGGAGTTGAGCCGGGCCACGGTGATATCCACCTGCTGCATGCCGGAGCCCTCCGTCACCGTGACGCGGCAGTAGTCCTGCCCCTTGGCGAACTCCGCCCACGCGCCGGAGAACTTGTCCGCATTCACGAAGCGCCCGGTCTTGGTCTCCGTCCAGCCCGCGCCGCCCAGGAGTCCGCGCGCCTGGAGGAGCGCCGCGTCCACCGGCGACTCGGCGAAGTAGACGATCTTGCCCGCCGTCACCTTGGGCGACTGTATCACCAGTGATTCGCGCGTCTGGGCCCGCCATTCGGCGGGCACGGGAATGTCGACGAAGGGCTGGTTAGGCGGTGCGCCCCCGACCGCGCAGGCGGTGCAGAGGAGGCTCACGGCGATCAGGAAGGCACGCACGCGCGAATTGTATCATCATCGGGTCCATGGACCCGAGCACCCTGCCCCGGCTGCGCGCGTGGCTCGAGCGGCCCGAGATCGCCGCGCTCGACCCGCGGCGCATCGAAACGCTCGCGCTCTCGCTGGACGACCCGGATCCGCCGGTCCGCGTGGAGCGCTGGGGCACCGTCGTCGGTTACGAAGCCGGGCCGCCGCGGCGGCGGCTCGTCCAGTTTGACCGCCACGGCCACCTCATCGTGGCCTGCCACTGGACACCCGACGGAACGCTGGCCTGGGCGCGCTGCCGTTCGGCCGACGGCCGATGGATCGGCGTCGAGCCCGGCGCCGACGCGCATCCGGCCTGGGGCCACTCGGACCGCGTGTGGCTTCTCGACGGCGAGGAGCCCTGGCGCCCCGTCGAGCCGCTGAGCGTCTTCCGCGCGCTCGACTGGGCGCGACTCGACCATATCCCGCCGCTCGCGGAGCCGCGGCGCCTGCCGCCGGGAGCGGGTAGCGCGGTGCTGAACCTCCTCGCCGGGATCATGAAGGACCAGGGGCGGGGGCGCGTGCGCTATCGCGGCCCCTTTCCCTCCGAGCAACTCTTCACGACGCTGCTCGAGAGCTTCCGCCACGATCCGACGCAGGCGCTCCCGCTCGAGCGCTTCCTGGCCGACGGCGGGCTCGACTGGCTGCCCGCGCCCTACGAGAGCCACCAGGTGGCGCCGTGGGTCACGGTCCAGCTCCGCCAGGACATCGACAAGGTGGTCGCCGACGGTGTCACCTTCTATCGCCCTGAGTGGCAGGGCATCAAGCGACGCGAGCCGCGCGTGGTCCGCGACGAAGGCGAGCGCGTCGTCTGCTCGCTCTGGGCGCTGGGCGGTCCGCTCGAGGACAGGCTGTCGCTCGACCGCTCGGGCGAGATACTCGACGCGCCTCCGGCCACGGCTCCCGACGTCCCGCCCGCGCCTCTCCCGCCCGTCTGGAACTCGGCCTTGGGCGACCTGATCTCCCGCGAGAGCGCTCCGGCTCTCGGTCCGGCGATCATGGAAGTGCTGCGGGCGACGCCGCTCGAGTGGGGCGCGGTCCCGGGCGACCTCGTGCGCCCCTGGGAGAAGCGCATCAGGTTGAGCGCGCGGCTTCGCGAGGCCGCGGCCGCATCGCTCCGCAGCGCGGCGCCCGGACGCGAAAGGGCGGAGCAGGCGCTGCGCTTCGTGCTCGAGGTGGCGCGGCTACTGGGCCCGGAGGTGCGTGGCCGAGCGCAGGCGCTGATGGAATCGCTGCCGGAGGCGGAGCAGGCGCTGCGGCTCGGGGCCGCGACGGAAGAATCCGAAGCGCTCGACGCATCCGTCGGGCGCCTCATCGCGCTCCTGGCCCGCTGACTCTAGGCGTGCCTGGCGGAGAGGATGAGCCAGGCGTTGAGGCCGACGAAAGCCCCAACGGAGAGCAGCGACAGCAGGAAGTAGGAGAGGTAGACGATTTCCTGCCGGCTGAAGCCCCGGCCCGTCGCGAGCCGCTTCCAGAGCGCGCCCCGCACGAATTGCGAGGATTCCTGTGACAGTCGCGGCATGCCCACCGCATCTTCGAGGACGTGGTAGCCGTCCATCTCCAGGAACGAGAACGGGTAGATGCAGATCAGGAAGGACTGCAGCTGCAAGACGGCGGAGGCCGCGACGCAGGCCTGGAGCAGCCCTGGGGACAGGCGGTCGGCCCAGATCACGCCGAGCAGACCGAGCGCCAGATGCACGGTAGGCCCCGCGAGGGCATTGACCACGCGCGCGCGGCGTGAGGCCATGAAGAGGTCGGTGACGTCCGCATAGAAGGTCGGCACGATCATATGGTGGATGATGAAGCCCACCTCTTTGACGCGCCGGCCGTAGTGGACGCAGGCCAAGGCATGCACGAGCTGGTGGAGGGCGACCGTCAGGAAGAAGGCCAGCTTGAGCGCGATGATCGCCACGATGGCGTGATGCCCCAGCGCCGCGCTGATCGCGCCCAGGTCGGCCCAGAGGCGGAGGAGCGCGCGGACGCCGAAGACGGCCAGCACCCCGAGGCCGATCACCGCTATGGGGGTGAACAGGAGCCATCCGCCATAGCGGTGGATCCGCTCGAAGAGCTCGTTCCACCGCCGGCTCGAGACGTTCAGACGCTCGATGGCGTGAATTGTCGCGGCCATCGCCCGCGCGGCGGGATTGCGCCGGTTGCGCTCCAGGATCTCCCGCAGGCGCGACATCGGACGGAGCGTCAGGAGGTCCGCCAGCAAGAGCTTGTTCATGAGCTGGGGGATCTTCTCGAAGTCGAAGGAGCCATAGCGCATGACATAGGCCACGGCGATGTCCTGCATGTTCGCCCGGCCGTCCATCTGCTCCCAGAGGAAGCGCTCCTCGTCGTCCAGAAGGAGATAGTTCTCCGTCTTGCGGCTCTTGAGGACGTAGCTCTTGGTGCCCGGCACGCCGGCGGGTAGCTGTGCCAGCTCCCACTGG
>Ga0315278_10001399_pt1 | contig 21089 bp, 22 predicted proteins | sample YL17G06_0_MG_FD_203880 | JGI IMG/M metagenome (GOLD analysis project Ga0315278, IMG submission 203880) | Sediment microbial communities from Yellowstone Lake, YNP, Wyoming, USA - YL17G06_0 | ecosystem: Environmental > Aquatic > Freshwater > Lake > Sediment | place: USA: Wyoming | collected... | reverse complement strand
GCGGGCTTCGAGGATGTAGAGGACCGGATGGACGGCCTTATCCTCGCGGCAGACGCGGCCCGGGTGGAGTTCCTCGAGCTCGCCGACACCGACGCCCATGCCTTCGACGGCGTGATGGCGGCCTTCAAGCTGCCGAAGGAGACCGACGAGGAGAAGGCGACCCGCTCGGCGGCGATCCAGGCCGGTTACGCCGAGGCGGCGGCCGTCCCGCAGGAGGTCGCGCGCAAGGCGATCCACCTGATGGAGCTGGCGGAGGACGCCACCGCGATGGGGAACCCACAGGCCGCCTCCGACGGCCTGTCCGCGGCGGCCTCGCTCTACTGCGCGGCGCTCTGCGCGATCGCGAACGTCGAGATCAACGCGAGCGCGTTCAAGGACGAGTCCCAGCGCGTCGGGATGCTCGACGAGCTCGCCGGACTGAAAGGCCGCGCGGACCAGCTCCTGCGGGAGACCCAGACCGCGTTCCAGCTCCGCCTTCCCCACTGAGTCTCTCGCGGCGTAGGCTCGCGGACGATGAGGATCGACGCGGTGGTCTTCGACTGCGAGGACGCGGCCCCGCTCGCCCGGTTCTGGGCGGCGGCGCTCGGCTGGAATGTCGCGCCCTACGACCCGGACGAGATCGCGCGCCTCTCCGAGAAGGGGATCCTCGATCCCGAGGACGATCCGAGCGTGATGGTCGAGCCACCCGAGGACGAGGCGCCGGGGCTGCCGGTGCTCTTCTTCACCGAGGTGCCCGAGGGCAAGATGGGCAAGAACCGCGTCCATCTCGACGTCGTCGCAGGCGAGTCGGTCGACGACGAAGTGATCCGACTCGAAGGCCTGGGCGCCACGCTTCGGAACTGGGCCGAGGACGGCGGGAACGTCTGGGCAGTGATGCTCGACCCCGAAGGGAACGAGTTCTGCGTGATGCCCCCCGAGGCGTAGGCCAGAGAACAGCCCGACCGTGCGGCCCGCTGCACCGAGACCTCGATCTTCGCGCGATACCGCCCGAACTGCCCCAGCTCGTCGTCCTGGATGCCGGCAGCCGCGACGATGTCGGCGACGGGCTGCTGGACGGCTTCCTGCGCGATCTCGAGTCCCGACTTCATGGGGCGCGGTCCTTCCGGGTCGGTCGTCTGGGAGGCCCGCGAACGGGCCGCACGGGACGATACGACCGACGGCACACGCAATCCAAACAGGAGTTGCGCCGTTCACGACCCGCGGTCGGGTATCGGGTCCCTGCTCGGTGAGGGCTACTCGCCCACGGGCTCCAGCTCCGCGAACTCGGCGTTGCGCAGCTGGACCGACTCGTGAGGGAGCAGTTCGTCGATCAGCATGGTGGCGTTCGACCGAACGACGGCGTCGCGAAGGGTCGGAGCTCCTCCTCGGTGAACCCGCGGACCATCCTCACGCTGGGGCGCCCGTCCCCGGTCGCGATCACCGCGAGGTCCACGATCCGCACGGATCCGGCATGCTCGAGCGCGCCGAGCGCACTGCCGATCGCATCGGGGACGTTCGTCCCTTCGCAGCCCATCACCAGCAGCTCGAGCGGTCCGATCGTCATGGTGGTGGCTCCTCTCGCTCCGGGGGCCCATCCTCGCGAACGGCGCTGCCCCGCACCCCTACGATAGGCCCGTCCCGTCGCCCGGCGTCGGGACGTTGGGCCCCTTCGGCGGATGCCCCTTAGGCTAGGGTCCATGTCCTCCGATGCGCCGACGCGCCGCAACGTCACGCCCGTGAAGGTCGTCGCGGTGCACGACGGCGCGCGGTCCGAGCGTCCGGACACGCTCGCGACCGAGGAGCCGATGGAGATCCGGGTCGGCGGTCCGGAGCAGGAGGCGGCGCAGGTCGCCGTCACGATGCGCACCCCGGGCGGCGACTACGAGCTCGCCGTGGGGTTCCTGTTCACCGAGGGGCTGATCGCCCCCAGCGAGGTCCGGCGGGTCGCCTACTGCGACGACCTCGACGACGAGTCGCAGCGCTACAACGTCGTCACGGTCACCCTCGACCGGCCGTTCGACGCGGCGCTCGTGCGGCGGAACTTCTACGCGACTTCGTCGTGCGGGATCTGCGGGAAGGCGTCGCTGGACGACGTGGAGGTGCGCTGCGCGCCCGTCGCGGAGGGTCCGCAGGTCCGAGCCGATGTCTTGATCGGCCTGCCAGCCGCGATCCGCGTCAAGCAGAGGGTGTTCGACCGCACCGGCGGGCTGCACGCGGCGGGGCTGTTCACCGCAGGAGGCGAGCTGATCTCGCTGCGGGAGGACGTGGGCCGGCACAACGCCGTCGACAAGGTGATCGGGGAGCAGGTGCTCGCGGGACGTGTGCCGCTCGCGGACCACGTGCTGCAGGTCAGTGGCCGGGCGAGCTTCGAGATCGTGCAGAAGGCCGCGATGGCGGGGATCCCGATCGTGAGCGCCGTCAGCGCGCCGTCGTCACTCGCCGTCGAGGCGGGGGAGCGGTTCGGGATGACGATCGTCGGCTTCGTCCGTGACGGCCGGTGCAACGTCTACGCCGGGGCCGAGCGCGTCGTCACCTGAGGGGTCGGCCTCGGCCCGCGCCGGAGCGCCGACTCGAGCCGCGCGACCCCCCGAGCGCCAGTCGTAGATCACCGAGGTCCGGAGCACCAGGTCTTGCACCGAACGGTTCTGCGAGCTCACGGCCGCCCAATACAGGAGGAACGGGAAGAAGGTGCAGGCGCCGGCCCGGAGGAACGCTCGGATCAGATGGAGGGGCTCGCCGTCGCGTCCGATCACCCGCAGGCCGAAGAGGCGCTTGCCCACGGTTCGCCCGGTCGTCGACCAGGTCACCGTGAGGTAGAGCACGCACGTGACTCCGGCCGCGACCACCACGGTGCCATACGTCACGGTCGGCCACACGAAGTCGACCGGGTGCCGCATGAACCGCACGACCGCCCAGACCAGATAGAGGATGCCGACCGTGGCGGCGACGGCCGCCGCGTCGACCACCATGACGACCGTGCGCGTGACCACCCCAGCCCGCCGCCCCTGAGCCTCGTCCGCCGCAGGCGGCAGCATCGAGCGGACGTGAGGACGGGCCTGCGTCTGGGCTGCCATCTCAGTCGTTCTCGCCCAGGCCGGGCACCGAGGTGTCGCGGGCGCGCTTGCGATGGAGGATCCGGTCGACGACCTTGGCCACGAACCGGTCGGCCTCGATGCCCAAGATGCGCACCTCCCGGACGGTCTCGCTCGCCATCGCCCCCGACGAGTCCCGGATGATCTCGGGGAGGTCGATCTCGTCGATCACCTCTTGCGCGAGGCTCGCCAGGTCGATCCGGGCGACGACCGCCTCGAGGTCGAGGCGCTCGGCCACACGGTTCACGTCGAGTTGGTCGGCCACCGCGTTCAGGTCCACGCGGGCGAGCACGGCCTCGATCGGGAGCCGTTCGACGAGCCGGTCCATGTCGAGGCGGTCCACGATCGCGTTGATGTCGACGCGCGCGATCAGCGCGTCGAGGTCGATCTCGGCAGCGATCGCGTTGATGTCGACCCGCTCGCGGATCAAGGCGTTGAGGTCGATCTGGTCGAGCGCGTTGGTCGTGACCGATGGCACGAGGTCCCTCATGAAGGACTCCGCGGACGAGCGCGCGCCGGCCTCCTTCGCCTTCCACGTGCCGTCTAGGAATCGCAGGGCCGAGCCGGCGCCGCGCGAGAGCCCGCCCAACAGCGGCGGATTGGCGGCGACCGACGCGACGGGCTCGACCGCTTCGGTCGCCGCACCGATCGCCTTGGCCATCAGCTCGGCGAGGGTGGCGGCCGCGCCGAGCGCGGCCCCGGTGAGGACCTCGATCGGCTCGTTCCGCGGGTCGTCGGGCCCGGGCTCCTGCCCGGCCGTCCGACGCAGGCTCCCTGCCACCGCGTCGACCACGCCCACCGTGAGACCGAGCCCGACCTGGGCGATCTGCTCGAGCATCAGCGTGAGCTCGGCGTTGGGTGCGGGGCCGTCATCGGGCTCACCGGGGGCCTCCGCCGCGGCGTCGCGGGCGACCACTTCCTCCCACGAGAGCTCCTCTTCGTCGTCCTCGGGCTCGGCGGCTGCCGGCTCGGGCCGGGCGACTTCGGGCGGCGGTGCCTCGGTGGTCTCGGTGGGCGTCTCGGCGCCGACGGGGATCTCGGTCACGACCTCGGGCTGCGGCGTCCGCAGGGGAACGACGTTGTCGTGCGAGGGGCGGCCGATCGGGATCTGTTCCATATGCCCCCCATCATGAACCTCTCGGCCCCGGCGCGACCACCCTCGGGCGGATCACCCGGAGCCGGACCCACGGTCAGAAGGCGTTCGCAGCCCACCGGAGCCGCGACGTAGAATCCGGGGGATCCGGGTTCCCCGGAGGAAGGAGCAACCGTCGATGAGCGCACCGCTCACCCGACTCACCGAGCCGATGGTTCGCGACAACGGCACGCTGCGCGTCGCCACCTGGGAGGAGGCCCTGGACCGGGCCGCCGAGGGGCTCCGGCGCGCCACCGAGCGCAACCCCGGCTGGGGGACAGGGGTGTTCAGCTGCTCGAAGGCCTCGAACGAGATGAACTTCGTCGCTGGGAAGTTCTCCCGTCAGGTGCTCGGCAGCAACAACATCGACTCGTGTAACCGCACCTGACACGCTCCTTCGGTGGTCGGTCTGGCCACGGTGTTCGGAGCAGGCGGGGGTACGAGTTCATACGAAGAGGTCGAGCACACCGACCTCGTGCTGTTGTGGGGATCGAACGCGCGCGCGGCGCATCCGATCTTCTTCCACCACGTCCTCAAGGGGATCCACGACGGGATGACGCTGATCGTGGTGGACCCGCGGCGCACGGAGTCGGCCGAGTGGGGTGACCTATGGCTCGGCATCGACGTGGGCACCGACATCGCGCTCTCGAACTCGATCGCCCGGGAGATCATCGTCAACGACCTGCATGACAAGGCCTTCATCGCGCACGCGACCCTCGGGTTCGAGGAGTACGCCGACTCCGTGATGGACTGGACCCTCGAGCGCGGCGCCGAGGTGACCGGCGTCCCGGCCGACGTGATCCGCGAGGTCGCGCACGCCTACGCGAAGGCCGATCGCGCGATGATCTGCTGGACGCTCGGCATCACCGAGCACCACAACGCCGTCGACAACGTCCTGTCGCTGATCAATCTGTCGCTGCTGACGGGCCACGTTGGGAAGTACGGCAGCGGCGTGAACCCCCTGCGGGGGCAGAACAACGTGCAGGGCGGCGGCGACATGGGGGCGATCCCGAACAAGCTCGCCGGCTTCCAGGACATCGAGCAGGACGACGACGCCAGGGCTCGGTTCGAGGCGGCGTGGGGTGTTCCCATCATCCCGAAGTACGGCTACACGCTGACGCAGATGTTCGAGGCGATGGAGCGTGGCGATCTCACGGCGGCCTACGTGATCGGTGAGAACCCCGCGTCGTCGGAGGCCGACGCGACGCACACCGTGGAGCTGCTGAAGGGCCTCGACTGCCTGATCGTGCAAGACATCTTCATGACGAAGACCGCCGAGCTCGCCGACGTGGTGTTCCCCGCGTCGAACTCGGCGTTCGAGACCGAGGGGACCGTCACGAACAGCGAGCGCCGGGTGCAGCGGATGCGCAAGGCGCTCGACCCGCCCGGCGACGCGCGGGACGACATCTGGATCATCAACCAGCTCGCGACGCGGCTCGGCCGCGACTGGGGCGAGGTCACGCCGCGCGAGGCCTGGGAGGAGCTCCGGACGCTCAGCCCGATGCACGCCGGGATGTCGTACGAGCGCCTGGACGAGCTGGGCGGGATCCAGTGGCCTTGCCCCGACGAGACGCACCCGGGGACGAAGTTCCTGCACGCTCGCCTGTGGGCCGACGACCCCGACGAGCAAGGGCCGAAGGCGCCCTTCTCGGTCGTCGTGGACGACCCGCCGGTGGACACGCTCACCGATGAGTTCCCGCTGCGGCTCACGACCGGCCGCCGGCTCGACTCGTACAACACCGGCGTGCAGACCGGAGGCTACACCTCGCCCCTGCGCCGCGGGGAGACGATCGACATGTCGCCCGAAGACGTGAAGCGGATGGGACTGGCCGAGGGCGAGGCCGTCGCGATCTCGTCGCGGCGGGGGACCGTGGAGGCGCCGGTGCACGTCGACCCCGCCCTGCGCCCGGGGCTCGTCTTCATGACGTTCCATTTCCCGGACCAGGTCGACACGAACGTGCTCACGATCGAGGCCACCGATCCTCGGTCGGGGACCGCCGAGTTCAAGGCGACTGCGGTGCGGATCGACAAGCTGCCTGTGCCGGTGGCAGGGGGAAGCGAGTGACCGACCCGAGCACCGAGGAGGCCCCGTGGACCTCCATCTGACCCCTGCGACGGCGACGCTCGACGAACGAGCCGCCGTCGACGACCTGCTCGGCGTCCCCGAGTCCGGCTGGCACGGCGCCGCGCGCGACGAGCTGACCCACCGCGTCGCGCGAGGCGGTCGCGCCGCCAGGGACGACCGCCATCTGCTCCTGCCCGCGCTGCACGCGCTGCAGGCTCGTGCGGGCTGGATCAGCGAGGGCGGGCTGAACTACGTGTGCGAGCGGCTGACCGTGCCGCCAGCCGAGGCGTACGGGGTCGCGACCTTCTACGCGATGTTCAGCGTGGAGCCGAGGCCGCCGACGGTGATCCACGCCTGCGACGACCTCGCGTGCCGTGTGGGCGGCGCGAAGGAGGTCTGCGATCGCCTGGCTGCCGAGATCGGCGCCGAGGGCACGCCCTCTCCCGACGGATCGAGCACCTGGCACACGAGCCCGTGCCTCGGGATGTGCGAGCAGGCGCCCGCGGTGCTGTTCCAGCGCGCGGGCGCCGAGCGCGAGGACGCCGCCTGGGGACACGTGGACGCGCGAGGCTCCGAAGGCAACCTGGTCGACCGGGCGCCGCTGGGCGGGGTGGTTCGCGGGGGCGGATCGATGGCGACCGCGCCGAGCGACGCGCCGATCCGGCAGGACCGTGCCGGGCTCCGGCTGCTCAAGCGCGTCGGCCTCGTCGACCCCCAGTCGTTCGACGACTACCACGCGAACGACGGCTACGCGGCGCTCCGCCGCGCGGTCGAGCTCGGCGCCGCGGGCACGATCCAGGAGATCACCGACGCGAGACTGATGGGCCGCGGCGGCGCGGCCTTCCCGACCGGCGTGAAGTGGATGGCGGTCGCCGAGCAGCCGGTCCATCCCCACTACTTCGTCTGCAACGCCGACGAGTCCGAGCCGGGCACGTTCAAGGACCGTGTGCTGATGGAGCACGATCCGTTCGCCCTGATCGAGGCGCTCACGATCGCGGGCTTCGCCACGGGCTCGGAGCAGGGCTACATCTACATCCGTGGCGAGTACCCGCTCGCGACACGCCGGCTCGAGCACGCGATCGCCGAAGCACGGCACCGCGGATACCTCGGCGACGACGTTATGGGGGAGGGCTTCCGCTTCGATATCGAGCTGCGGCGGGGCGCCGGCGCCTACATCTGCGGCGAGGAGACGGCACTCTTCAACTCGGTCGAGGGCAAGCGGGGCGAGCCCCGCAACAAGCCGCCGTTCCCGGTGGAGCGCGGCCTCTTCGGCACGCCCACCGGGATCAACAATGTCGAGACACTGCTGAACGTCCTCGTGATCCTTTCGATCGGCGGATCGGCGTACGCCGACATCGGCACCGAGGGATCTGCGGGACCGCGGCTGTTCTGCCTGTCGGGACACGTGGAGCGGCCGGGTGTGTACGAGCACGAGCACGGCGTGACGCTCGGCGAGGTGATCGAGGCGGCGGGAGGGATGCGCGAGGGCAAGGCGCTGAAGGCCGTGCTGCTCGGCGGCGCCGCCGGGGGGTTCGTGGGGCCCGACCGCCTGGACGTTCGCCTCACGTTCGAGGACGCCCGGGCGGGGGGGTACACCCTCGGATCCGGTGTCGTGATGCTGTTCGATGAGGACGCCGACCTGACCGACGCCTGCCTGCGGATCGCGCGGTTCTTCCGCGACGAGTCGTGCGGCCAGTGCGTGCCGTGCCGCGTCGGGACCGTGCGCCAGGAGGAGGCGCTCCATCGCATCGCGCAGGGGCGGCCGCTGGGCTCGCATGCCGACGAACTCGCGTTGCTCGAGGACGTCGCGCAGGTGATGCGCGACGCCTCGATCTGCGGGCTCGGGCAGACCGCCGCGAACGCCGTGCAGTCCGCGATCGCCTCGCTCGGCGTCTTCGGCGGAGACGACACCGATACGCCGGCGGGCGACGCGCTGCCGACCCCCACCGAGGAGCAGGAGTGATGGCCACCGCCGTGCCGCTGGAGCCACCCCGGCGCCTGCTCGATCTCGAGATCGACGGCGCGACCGTGCGCGTTCCCGAGGGCGCGACGATCCTCGACGCCTGCCGCGCCCAGGGCGTCGACACGCCCACCCTCTGCTACGCCGAGAACCTCACGCCCGTGAACGCCTGTCGCGTGTGCGTGGTCGAGGTCGAGGGGTCGCGAACCCTGGTACCCGCCTGCAGCCGCACGGCCGAGCCCGGCATGAAGGTGACCACCGACACCGAGCGCGTGCAGCACTCGCGTCGGCTCGTGCTGGAGTTCCTCGCGTCCTCGGCCGAGATGGATCTCGCGAGCGCCGACGTGCACCGCTGGATGGACGAGTACGGGACCGACCCCGACCGGTTCGGCGCGAAGATGGCGCCGCTCGAGGCGGGGGAGCGCGACGAGAAGGAGCCGGGCCACCATCACGCGCCCGGAGATCCATCCGTCGCCGAGGGCGTGTACCAGCCGGTCAAGATCGACAACGAGCTCTACGTGCGCGACTACTCGCGCTGCATCCTCTGCTACAAGTGCGTCGAGGCGTGCGGCGTGGATGCGCAGAACACGTTCGCGATCGCCGTGGCGGGCCGCGGTTTCGACGCGCGGATCTCGACCGAGTACGCGGTGCCGCTCGACGAGTCGGCCTGCGTGTACTGCGGGAACTGCATCGGCGTGTGCCCCACGGGGGCGCTGATGTTCACGAGCGAACACGAGATGCGCGAGGCCGGCACCTGGGACGAGGAGGACCAGTCCGTGACGAGCACGATCTGCCCCTACTGCGGTGTCGGCTGCCAGCTCGACCTCCACGTGCAGGACAACGCGATCGTGAAGGTCACGTCGCCGTCCGACAACTACGTCACGAGCGGGCACCTCTGCATCAAGGGCCGGTTCGGGTTCCGGTTCGTGCAGAACCGCAAGGGTGACGATCCGCTCGCGCGCAAGCGCCGGGTCGAGAGCGAACGCGAACGGACGCGCGACGCCGACCCAGGCACGGAGGCGGGGACCCCCTGAAACCGGCGGGCGGCGCGACCGGGATCGTGCTCGCAGGCGGCCGGTCGACCCGGTTCGGTGACGCCGACAAGCTCGCCGCCGAGGTGGACGGGGCGCCGCTGCTCCACCATCCGGTCCTCCGCTTGGCGGAGGTCACGGGCGAGGTGATCGTCGTCCTCGCGCCCGGCACCCGGGCGCCGCCGATGCCGCCCGGCGTCCCGGTGCGCGTCGTCCACGACACCACCGAGGGAGAAGGCCCGCTCGCCGGCGTGCTCGCGGGACTGCGGGCGGCCGACACCGAGCTCGCCCTGGTCGCCGGCGGCGACATGCCGACCCTGGTGACCGCGGTGCTCCTCGAGCTGCTGCGGGTTGCGATGGAGGCACCGGTGGACGCGGTGGCCCTGCAGGAGGACGACGGGTTCCGACCGCTGCCGCTCGTGTTGCGGGTCGGGCCCGCGGCCGCCGCCGCGCACGCCCTGCTGCACGAGGGTGAGCGACGACTCCGGGAGCTCCCGGAGGCGCTCCGCACGGCAGTGATCGACGAGCCCACCTGGCGTGCGCTCGATCCCGAGGGCGCGACACTCTTCGACGTCGATGAGCCCGGCGACCTCGCGGGCTGGGCCGCGACGTGAGCCACGTCGAACCGCTCCACCTCGGTGCGACTCAGCTCTCGGTCGTCTGCGAGGGATTCGCACCGCTCGATCTTGCCGACGAGTGCCCCGGCCACGACGTGGACTGGCGGGCTGAACGGGCCACGCACCCTTGGGCGTTCATCGACGGGGCGACCTGGCCCTGGCACGTGCACGGTTTCGTCGTGCACGTCTCCGGCACGACGATCGTTGTCGACACCGGGCTCGGGTCGTTCCCGCCGTACGCGCCGTGGACGGAGCAGGCGATGGGTGATCCATGGGCCGACGTCGACCTCGCTGCGGTCGACCACGTCGTCGTGACGCATCTCCACGCCGACCACGCGGGCGGGACCGTGGGGCCCGACGGCGCGGCCCGGTTCCCGAACGCCCGGTACCACGTGCACCCGGCCGACGAGACGCACTTCGAGGGCGTGGATGACGCCGAGGCGTACGTCGCCCGCGGGGCGATGGCCCAGCTCGCCGACGAGGGCCGCGTGGCGCTCCGGGCCGAGGACCACGAGATCGCGCCCGGCGTGCGACTCGTCCACACGCCCGGGCACACTCCGGGGCATCGGAGCGTGATCGTGGAGGGCGATGCCGGCACCGTCGTCCTCACGGGGGACCTCCTCCATCTGCCCGTCCAGGCCGTGAACCCCTCGTGGGGCTCGAGCCACGACGAGGACCCTGCGCTTGGGGCCCGGTCGCGCACCGCCCTCCTCGGGCAGGCCCGCGACGACGGCCTGCTGATCGGCGTACCCCACTTCGCCCGCCCGTTCGGCCGCCTCACGTCCGAGGGCTGGCGCGAGGCGTAGGTCCCCGACGCTGTAGGCCTCCGGTCCCGTCACCCGCTCGAGCCCATTGGGGTAGGCTCCCCAACGAAGAGCGGGGCCGGCGTGTTCGCCCTCCGCGCATCACACCTCTCGGCGAAAGGACCGGTCATGTCGACGCGTCGTGTCCTGATCATGGGAGCCGCCGGCCGCGACTTCCACAACTTCAACACCGTCTTCCGCGAGGATGCCACCAGCGAGGTCGTGGCGTTCACCGCGACGCAGATCCCGTTCATCAACGACCGGAGATACCCTGCGTCCCTCGCTGGCCCGAGCTATCCGGAGGGCATCCAGATCTATGACGAGTCCGAGCTCGTGCGGCTGATCCGCGAGCTCGACGTCGACGACGTGGTGTTCTCGTACTCCGATGTCGCGCACGAGTACGTGATGCACAAGGCGAGCGAGGTCATGGCGGCGGGCGCGAACTTCGTGCTGCTCGGCCCCGACGCCACGATGCTGAAGGCGACGATCCCCACCGTGGCGGTGACGGCGGTGCGCACGGGCGTCGGCAAGAGCCAGACGACCCGGGCGATCGCCGGGGCGATCAAGGAGGCGGGCAAGACCGTCGTCGCGGTCCGGCATCCGATGCCGTACGGCGACCTCGAGGCGCAGCGCGTGCAGCGCTACGCCGTGATGGAGGACCTCGACCGCTACGACTGCACGATCGAGGAACGCGAGGAGTACGAGCCGCACATCGCGAGCGGCACCGTGATCTATGCGGGGGTCGACTACGGCGACATCCTGGCGCAGGCGCAGGCCGAGGCCGACGTGCTGCTCTGGGACGGCGGGAACAACGACCTGCCGTTCTACACGCCCGACGTGTGGATCACGCTCGTCGACCCGCTGCGCGCCGGCCACGAGCTCACCTACCACCCCGGCGAGGCGAACCTTCGCGCCGCCGACGTGATCATCGTGGCCAAGATGGACTCGGCCACGCCCGAGCAGGTCGCGCAGCTCGACGCGACGATCGCCTCGGTCAACCCCGGTGCGACGGTCGTGAAGGCGAACTCGCTCGTGACGGTCGAGGTGCCGGAGTCGATCCGCGGAAAGCGCGTGCTGGTCGTCGAGGACGGCCCCACGCTCACCCACGGGTCGATGAAGATCGGCGCCGGGGTCGTGGCCGCCCAGCGAAACGGCGCCGCCGAGATCGTCGACCCGCGGCCCTGGGCGTTCGGCTCGATCGCTGAGACCTTCGAGAAGTACGACGTCGGCGCCGTGCTGCCCGCGATGGGGTACAGCGAGGGCCAGCTCTCCGAGATGGAGAAGATCATCGACACGGCCGACGTCGATCTCGTGATCATCGGGACGCCGATCGACCTGCGGAGCGTGATCGATATCCGCAAGCCCGCGGTCCGGGTGCGCTATGACCTCGAGATATTGCCCGGATCCCCGACCCTCGCCGACATCCTGCGGCCCGTGCTCGGGTAGTGGAGCGCGTCGTCATCGCCCTGGGCGGGAACGCCCTGCTCCGGCGCGGAGCGGACGACACCTATGAGGAGATGTACCGTGCCGCGCGTGGAGCGGCCGAGCGGATCGCCGACATCGCGGCCGCGGGATGGGAGGTCGTGCTCACGCACGGCAACGGCCCCCAGGTCGGCCGGATATTGCTGCAGCAGGAGGCCGCCGCCGATGTCGTGAGCCCGATGCCGCTCGACGTGTGCGGCGCCGAGAGCCAGGGCCAGATCGGCTACCTTCTGCAGGTCACGATCGGCGACGTATTCTTCGAGCGAGGGATGGAGCGGCAGGTCGCCACCGTGCTCACCCTGACCCGAGTGCGCGCCGACGACCCCGCGTTCGCCGACCCCACCAAGTTCATCGGGCAGTACTACGAGGAGCCCGAGGCCCGGCGGCTCGAGGCTGAGCGCGGGTACACGATGAAGCCCGACCCGCACGGCGGCTGGCGCCGGGTCGTGCCGAGCCCGACGCCGTACTCGATCGTGGAGACGCCGGTGATCCGCCAGCTGATCGCGGACGGCGTGATCGTGATCGCGAGCGGGGGCGGCGGCATCCCGGTGATCGAGGACGGCCCCCGACTGATCGGCAAGGAGGGGGTCGTCGACAAGGACCGCGCCGCAGCGATCCTCGCGACCGAGGTCTCCGCCTCGACCCTCCTCGTGCTCACCGACGTGAAGAAGGTGCAGCGTGGGTTCGGCGGGTTCCTGCCCGAGGACATCGACCGCATGACGGTGTCCGAGGCGCGCGCGCTCCTGCGCAAGGGTGAGTTCGGAGCGGGGTCGATGGGGCCGAAGGTCGAGGCCGCGGTGGGGTTCGTGCGGTCCGGAGGTACGCGTGCCGTGGTCGCCGACCTCGACGACGCGCTCGCGGCCCTGCAGGGGACCGCGGGGACCGAGATCGTGCCCTAGCCCCTCAGGCGCGTCGACGCTTCGGCGGGCGTCCGGGGTTCCGCAGGAGCTGTGCCGCGAGGTACAGGGCGAAGAGCCCGACGATGCCCACCATGGCCACGAGCAAGCCGACGAAGAACCACTCCAGGAACCCTTGGATCGCGAGCAACGATCACCCCTCCAGATCGCCTGACGGACCAATCCTAGCTGGTGAGAGGGCTTGTGCCCGGTTCGGTTCAAGGACCGGGGCGGGCGGACCCGATGGAGGCAGGGGCAGGTAGTAGCGCGGAGGGTCGCCCGTGGCCTTCGACCGGGTGTTCGCCACGCGGCTCGTCACGAGCCCTATCGCCGAGGCGGGCCACGCCGCGCGCGTCGTCCCCGGGGAACGCTGGCAGATCCCATAGGCCCTCTGCGACTGAGGGCCGATGGTCCACGGCCGGACCCTGGGCTCGTCGTAGGCTTCCGTCCATGAGACTCGGCATCCTCACCGGCGGGGGCGACGTTCCCGGCCTGAACGCGTCGATCAAGGCCGTCGTGATGCGCGCCGCCTCGGAGGGTGTCGAGGTGGTGGGCATCCGACGCGGCTGGGGCGGCCTTCTCGAGACGAACCCCGACGACCCCGCCACCACCGCGGCGAACAGCGTGCGCCTCGATCCCGGGGTGGTCAGGACGATCGACCGTACCGGGGGCACGTTCCTGCATTCCTCCCGCACGAACCCGGCGAAGGTGAAGCCCGCCGACGAGCCGGCGTTCCTGGCGCCCGGCCGCGTGGATGACGGGCCCCGGGACCACACGCCGCACGCGATGCGGGTGATCGAGCACCTCGGGCTCGACGCGCTGATCCCGATCGGGGGCGACGACACGCTCTCGTTCGGCCTCCGGCTGCACCAGGAAGGCGTCCCCGTCATCGCGATCCCCAAGACGATGGACAACGACGTCCACGGGACCGATTACTGCATCGGCTTCTCGACGGCGGTCACCCGCACCGTGAACTTCGTGCACCAGCTGCGCACGAGCGCGGGCTCGCACGAACGTCTCGCGGTGGTGGAGGTCTTCGGTCGGTACAGCGGCGAGACGTCGCTCGTCTCGGCGTACCTCGCGGGGGTCGATCGGGCGATCATCTCCGAGGTGCCGTTCGACATCGACCGGCTCGCCTCCTTGCTGCTTGGGGACAAGCGGGCGAACCCGAGTAACTACGCGATGATGACGATCTCGGAGGGAGCGACGATCGAGGGCGGCGAGATGGTCCAGGGCGGCCCGGAGGACGCGTACGGGCACAAGAAGCTCGGGGGGATCGGCCAACTCACCACGGAGCTCCTGAAGGAGCGCACCGGGGAGGGCATGATCTACCAGCAGCTCGGCTACCTGATGCGCTCGGGGAGCCCGGACTCGCTCGACCTGATGGTGGCGATCAACTACGCGGTGATGGCCGCAGACCTCGCGATCGAGGGTGTGAGTGGCCGGCTCGTGGCCCTGCGCAACGGCAACTACGTGAACGTGCCCCTGACCGTGCTCGGCCAGGGCATGAAGCGGGTCGACGTCGACTCGCTGTACGACCGTGCGGCCTATCTCCCGAAGATCCGCCACGTCGATGGCAAGCCGATGTTCCTGTACTGAGCGATCCCGACGGCGCCGCTAGACTCGCCCCATGGCTCCCTTCCGCGTCGACCTGCGTTCGGACACCGTCACCGCACCCTCGCCCGCGATGCGCAAGGCGATGGCCGAGGCCGAGGTCGGCGACGCCTGGTATGGCTCCGATCCCACCGTGAACCGACTGCAGGAGCTCGCGGCCGAGACGCTCGGCACCGAGGCCGCCCTGTACGTGCCCACGGGCACGATGGGGAACCAGATCGCCCTGCGGCTCCACGTGCATGGGAGCGGGCATCTTGTCGCCAGTTCCAACGTCGCGCACGTCGCCACCACCGAGGTCATGACCTCGGCGGTCTTCTCCGGCATCGCGTTCCGCACGTTGGATCCGGGTCCTCGTGGATGGATCGACGCGGCGCAGGCGTCCGCCCTGCTCGAGCCCGACAGCTACTACGAGGTCGAGGTCGTGGACGTGCTCGCGGTCGAGAACACGGCGGGAGCGGCCGGCGGCCGGGTGCTGCCGATCGACGAGATGCGCGCGGTGCACAAGGTCGCGATGGATGCCGGCGTTCCCGTGCACCTCGACGGCGCGCGGTTGTTCAACGCGGCCGCCGCCGACGGGGTCGACGCCGCCGAGTGGGCGCGCGAGGCCGACACCGTGATGGTCTGTGTCTCGAAGGGGCTCGGGGCGCCGATCGGATCGCTCCTGTGCGGGCCCGCCGCGATGATGCCCGAGGCCCGCCGCCTGTGGATCCTCTTCGGCGGGGCATGGCGCCAGGCCGGCATCATGGCGGCTGCCGGGATCGTGGCGCTCCGGGAAGGGCCTCAGCGCCTGCACGAGGACCACGAACGCGCCCGGCGCCTCGCGGACGGAGTGCACGAGATCCTCCCGGGCGCGATCGATCTCGCGCAGGTTGAAACGAACATGGTGTACGTCGACACGGAGGCGGTGGGACTGCCGTCGCTCGAGACGATCGAGCGGATGGCGGCCCTCGGTGTGGGCGTCACCCATGGCGCCGGCAAGGTGCGGATGGTGACCCACGTCGATGTCGACGACGACGGCGTCGCCGTCGCGCTGGACGCCTGGCGATCCATCGCGCGCGATGCCGCGAAGGAGGGTTGATGGGTCTTTTCACGAAGAACGTCCCGCCCGAGGTGGCCGACCGGGTCCCGCCCGGCCAGCGCCTGGTCAAGACCTGGCCCGTGCTCCACTACGGCCCCGTGCCGAAGTTCGATGGCACCGACTGGGACTTCGAGGTATCCGGTCTGGTCGAGAACCCATTCACGCTCTCGTACCAGGAGCTCCGCGACCTCCCCAACGTCACGATCGATGCCGACATGCACTGCGTGACCGGCTGGACCACTCTCGACAACACATGGGAGGGAATCTCGTTCCGCACGATCTTGGAGCGCGCGCAGCCGCAGCCGGATGCTAAGTGGGTGATCGCGCACTGCGCGTACGGGTACACCTCGAACCTCTCGCTCGAGGCGATGGCCGACGACGACGTGCTGCTCGCCTGGCGGAACCACGGCCAGGACCTGGAGCCCGACCACGGCTGGCCGTTGCGGCTCGTCGTCCCGAAGCGTTACGCGTGGAAGAGCGCGAAGTGGCTCACGGGCCTCGAGTTCAGCGCGAAGAACCGCCGGGGGTTCTGGGAGGTGCGGGGCTACCACATCCACGGGGAGCCCTTCGCCGAGGAGCGCTACAGCCATCAGGAAGGCCGCGGGGCCGAGCTGGAGGTCTAGGAGCCGGCGAGCTCCCTCAGCCGGGCGATGTCGGCGGCGTGTCGCTGGGCGTCGCCCGGGGTCTCCAGGACGAACGTCCAGTCGGCGGCCTCGGGGCGATCGAGGATCGCCCGCCAGCCGCCGATCCCGATGTGTCCGTCGCCGATGTTCTCGTGGCGGTCGCGGCGCTCGCCCCGTGGGTGCATCGAGTCGTTGGCATGGACGAGCCCCACGCGCTCCGTGAGCCCGTGGACGTCGAGCTCGGCGAAGAGCTCGCCCACGCCCTCGGGAGTGTCCAGCCCGTAGCCGGCGGCGAACAGGTGGCACGTGTCCAGGCACAGCCCGATCCGGTCGTCTCCCGCAGCCTCGAGCAGGGCGGCGGCCTCCGGGATCGTCGAGGCCACCGCGCCCGAGGTGCCGGCCATCAGTTCCACGAGGATCCGTACGTCCTCGGCGTCGCCCGCCGTGCGACGGAGGGTCTCGGCGGCCCGCTCACGGGCCTCGTCGCGGTCTCCGTTCGTCCCGCCGGCCCCGCTGTGCACGACGAGCAGGTCCACGCCCATCCGGCCGCACGCGAGCATGGTGGCCGACGCGAGTTGCCTCGACCGCTCGAGGAACGCCGGGTTCGGCGAGGCGATATTGACCAGGTAGGGAGCGTGCGCCGCGAGGGGACCGAGCCCGGAGGCCCGCCAGGCCTCGCGGAACGAGGCGGCCTGGTCGTCGCGGATCGTCGGGCCGGCCCACGCCCGTGGGTTCGAGACGAAGATCTGGGCGCAGTCGGCCCCGCGGTCGTGGCACTCCTTGACGACGCCGCGGGTGGCCTCGGCCCCCCGCTTGACGTGCGCGCCGAACCTCACACCATGAACAGCGTGATCGTGTCGCCGTAGCGCACCGTGACGCCGACGCCCGGCGACTGGCTGAAGACGACGGATCCGGTGGTGCCGGGCACGGTCTGGAAGTTGGGCGTGAGCCCGTACCGGTCGGCGAGCGCCTGCGCGGCCGACCTCGAGAGGCCACGGAAGTCGGGGGCCGGGAACTGCTCGGGGCCCTTCGAGACGGTGAGGGTGATCGTCGAGCCGTACGGCGCCTCGGCGCCCGACGGCGACTGGCTCATGACCCGGCCTTCCTCGATGTCGTTCGAGAACTCTTCGGTGATCGCCACCCCGAAGTCCTGGGCCTCGAGGCGCCTCGTGGCCTCGTCCCGCATCTTGCCGACGACGTTGGGCAGGTTCACCGGCGGCGGGCCCTTGCTGAGGACGAGCTGCACCTCGCTGCCCTTGGGGGCCTGCGGGGTGGAGGGATCCTGGCTCAGGACCGACCCGGCGGCGACGTCGTAGTCGAACACGGATGCCGTCACGACCGGCGCCAGTCCGGCCGCGCGCAGCAGCTCCTTCGCCCGCGCCAGCGGCTTGCCGACCACGGTGGGCAGGTCCACCGGCGGCGGGCCGAGCGACGGCACGATCACGACGGTGGCGCCTTCGTCCAGGGTGGTGCCGGGGGAGGGCCGGAGCCTCAGCACCTGTCCGGCCGGGACGCCGATCGAGTACTGGCCCTCGGCGGTCTTCGCCACGAACCCGAGGTCGGTGAGCTGGCTCGACATGCCGGCGACCGTGAGGCCGCCGGCGGGCGGCACGACCGCCTCGTGGGGCACGACGTAGGTCCAGGCGCCCCAAGCGGAGGCCGCGAGTGCGGCGATCACGAGGATCGCGACCACCACGCGCGTCCAGCGGCGGCGACGGCCGCGCTCCAGCCGGGGGATCGTCTGGGTCTGGGTGCCGGCGATCGCGACGGCCTCGGTGCGCTCGCCGGCGTCATCACCATCCGTGATCTCGGGCATGTCGTCGACCAGCGCAGCGAGGGATCGCGCGGGCGGGAGGGACGGCTCGACCGCCTCGACGTCGCGCCGCATCTCGACCGCCGACTCCGGCCGGAGCTCGCGGTCGCGCTCGGTCGCGCTCGACACGAACCCGTCCAGCTCAGCGGGGATCGAGGGCACCGTCGCCGAGGGCCGGGGGACGCGGTCGGAGAGGTGCTTGTACGCGATCGACATCGCGGTCTCTCCTGTGAACGGGAGCTTGCCGGTCAGGAGCTCGTACGTGACGATGCCGAGGGAGTAGAGGTCGCTGCGGGGGTCGGCGGGCTCGCCGCGGATCTGCTCGGGCGCGAGGTACTGCACGGTGCCGGTCACGGCGCCCGCCTGCGTGGCACGGCCGTCGGCGTAGGCGCGGGCCAGCCCGAAGTCGGCCACCTTCACCATGCCGTCGGTCGTCACGAGGACGTTCTCGGGCTTGATGTCGCGGTGCACGATGCCCTGCGCGTGCGCGTGCCCGAGCGCGAGCAGGGTCTGGCGCACCACCTCGGAGGCCTGCGCGGGCTCGAGCTTGCCGTACTGGTTCAGCAGGTCGCGCACGCCCCGGCCGCGCACGTACTCCATGACCATGTAGTAGATGCCGTCGACCGCGCCCCAGTCGTAGACGGCCACGATGTTCGGGTGGGAGAGCCCCGCGGCTGCCCGGGCCTCGCGGCGGAAGCGATCGACGAAGGCCTGGTCGCCCGAGAGCGAGCGGTGCAGGACCTTGATCGCCACCTCGCGGGCGAGCACGGTGTCGCGCGCGAGGAAGACCTCGCCCATGCCGCCAGCGGCGATGCGTTCCAGCACGGTGTAGCGCCCGTCGAGCGTGACGAGCGCATGGCCTCCGGTCCCATCCGGTGTCGCCGGGTGGGTCATACTCTTGGACGTGTGGATCTCCTCCCGTTCGGGGAAGCGCTCGGGGTAGCGAGGGGAGCGCGTCCGCGAGGATTCTACGGTCGGGAAAGGGTGGAACCGTGGAGGTTGGCGCAAGTGCATCGGTCGATCTGACGGCGTCGCTCGACCGCATCGAGGCCGCCGTCGCCTCGGGGAACACCGACCTGCGAGCGCTGGGCTTCTGGAGGGTCGTCGCCCGCGTGAAGCCGGACCGTGTGCTGGTCGACGAGCACGCCGACCAGATCGGGCGCATCGACACGGTGGCGTTCCATGCCGGCGTGAGGCTCCGCGTGCCCGTGTGGGCGGGGAACCTGCTGCTCCTGGCGGGCATCGCGGCGGGCGGCGTGGCCGTCTGGCTGGCCTTCTCGTGGAACTCCGCGATGTGGAAGGGGCTCGCGCTCCTCGCTGCGGGTGCCATCTGGGCGGTGGCGGTGCACTCGCCGGCGCACTGGGTGGTCGGCAGGGCGATCGGGATCCGGTTCACCGACTACTTCCTGGGCGGCCCGCCTCCGCCGCGTCCCGGCCTGAAGACCGACTACGCGACGTACCTTCGCGCCGACCCCGACAGCCGCGCATGGATGCACGCGAGCGGCGCGATCGCGACCAAGCTCGCGCCGTTCGTGGCGCTGGCGTTCTGGCCCGCCTCGGGCGCACCCTGGTGGAGCGCGGCGGGCTTGCTGGCCCTCGGCGTCCTCCAGATCGTGACCGACATCACCCTGTCCACGAAGACGAGCGACTGGAAGAAGTTCTCGCGCGAGAAGGCGGTCGCGCGGTCGCGCGAGCCCTAGGACCTATACTGCCCCCGCACCACCGGGGAGCTCGGGCATTCCGGGCTGAGAGGCCGGCAGCAGGCGTCGGCGACCCGCACGACCTGAACCGGGTAATGCCGGCGGAGGGAGCGATGGCGACGCGACTCGACCCGAAGGCGCTGCGTGTGTACGTGGTCACCTCGGGAACCCTCGTGTCCGGCCGCGGCCACCGCGAGATCGCGGCCGCCGCGATCTCGGGCGGGGCCACCGCGATCCAGCTCCGCGCGCCCGAGCTCGACGACGCCGTCCTGCTCCCGCTCGCGCGCGACCTCGCGACGGCGTGTCACCGCGCGGGCGTGCTGTTCATCGTGAACGACCGGGTCGACGTCGCGGCGACCGCCCGTGCCGATGGCGTCCACCTTGGACAGGGCGATGCCCCCGAGGAAGCCCTTGCGGCTCTGGGACCCGAGTGGGTGCTCGGGATCAGCGTGCGCGGGGCAGACCAGGCCCGCGCGGCCGAGGCCGCCGGCGCCGACTACCTCGGTGTCACCGTGTGGTCGACCGCGACCAAGCCGGAGGCGGTCGCCGAGGGACTGCAGGGGGTCGCCGAGGTAGTCGCGGCCACGGCGCTCCCGGTGGTGGGTATCGGCGGCATCGACGCCGGGAACGCCCGCCGGGTGATCCAGGCGGGCGCGTCCGGCGTGGCGGTGATCTCGGCGGTGGCAGCCGCCCCCGACCCCGTGGCCGCCACACGTGAACTCCGAGGCGTCGTGGCAGGCTCGATCGAGGGTCCGGGAGGAACCGAGTGACGGAGCAGAAGAAGGGCAAGGCGACCGCCGAGCTCTTCGAGCAGGTGATCCTGCGTCGGCTGGGGGCGCCCGACCCCGACGTGCTCGTCGGGCCGCGCCACGGGGTCGACGTCGGGGTCGTGCGGGTCGCCGACGGCGTCGCGATGGCGCTCACGACAGACCCCGTCTTCGTGGTCCCTGCCTACGGCTGGGAGCGTGCGGCGTGGTTCGCGGTACACATCCTGGCCTCGGATGCCGCGACGAGTGGGTTGCCGCTGCGGTGGATCGCGGTCGACCTGAACCTGCCGCCCGCGATCTCCGACGAGGACCTGACCGCGCTGTGGGACGCGTTCTCGCGCACTTGCGACGACCTGGGCATCGCGGTGGTGACTGGCCACACCGCGCGCTACGAAGGGTGCGCCTGGCCAATGGTGGGCGGCGCCACGTGCATGGCG
>Ga0315278_10001396_pt1 | contig 21121 bp, 24 predicted proteins | sample YL17G06_0_MG_FD_203880 | JGI IMG/M metagenome (GOLD analysis project Ga0315278, IMG submission 203880) | Sediment microbial communities from Yellowstone Lake, YNP, Wyoming, USA - YL17G06_0 | ecosystem: Environmental > Aquatic > Freshwater > Lake > Sediment | place: USA: Wyoming | collected... | reverse complement strand
TCCATGACTTCTCGGATAGCCTCCGAATGGGACAATATTCCGACCCCCCGTTAGTGTGTCAATTATCCATTGGCCTGAAAAGCCTCATAAATCCAGAATATAGCCTTAACTTAGTGACATTCGGGACAGGCCAATAATACCCCTATTATGATTTATTAAATTTATCCTTCAAAGTTTTCCCGGGTTATACTTTCAAAACCCATCCGCTACACTAAACCACACACCGATTGGTCATTGGTCATTAGTCATTGTTCAGTGGGAAAAGATAGAAGTTGAGAAGTTAAGAGGGTGAGAAGTTGAGATAAATTTGAGGCACTGCGCGCCCTTTTTTAAAGTGCCTTCCAGGCACACTTTTTTTTCTTACCGTCTTACCTTCTTCTATCAAATTTTCACCTTACCTTTCATATGCCACCGGCATATTTTAATTTCCTATTACCAACAACCACACATTCAAACATCCAAACGTCCAAACTGTACCTCATTTCAACCTTAATCGCGATCAAAGCCGACGATCATTTGCTTTTTCGTATTTGACGTGTCAAATGATACGCATATATTATGCTATCATTCCATTTGCAAATATATCAACCACGTTCCAAAATAATATGAAAATTGTACACTTTGACCCCGGGGAATATCAACTACGTTCCATGAATATGAAAATTGTACAAAATGGGGATTTGAAGGAATGGTCATTAGTCATTGGTCAATGGTCATTGGGGGGGGGATTTGAAGGAATTGTCATTGGTCATTAGTCATTGGTCATTGGGGGAGGATTTGAAAGGATTGTCATTGGTCAATGGTCATTAGGCTTAAAGCTCTCAAGGCTCGGGAAAGTTTCCGCGATAAAATATTCAGTCGTAGAGATATGGCCATTAGGGCCTTCTTAGGGTGGCCGCGCCGCGGCCTTTTCAGGGCAGCCAAAAAACGAAAAAAGGATTGACAATTCTTTCCATTTGCTTTATGATTAATTCATGGCCATGACTATGAATGATGCAATAACAAGAAAAAAAACCTTTAATACCGCGGGCTTGTGTTTCCCGGAGGATCATTATATGGTGAATCCTCTCAAAAGAATGCAAGAAGTAGAGCAATTAATCGAAGAAAAGCTCTATTTCACCCTTCATGCGCCCCGGCAAACAGGGAAAACCACTTACCTTCATGCGCTGGCCCGGAAACTCAACGCCGAAGGTAAATCCATTGCATTGGTGGTTTCATTTGAACAGGCCGGATATAAGGGCATAACCCAGGAGTATGCAAACGAACTTCTTATCTTCAATATTTACCAGAAAGCCGGGGAACAATTACCCAAAGAACATTGGCCGGAAAACCCACAATCCCAAAATCAAAAATTCATAAACCTGAACCACTACCTTAAAAACTGGAGCGATAACCAGGAAAAACCTATCGTCCTGTTTATCGATGAAATAGATGCGCTGCTGGACGAAATCTTGATTTCAGTGCTTCGGCAACTAAGGGACGGCTACCAGGGACGACCGAAACATTTCCCATCCTCCGTGGCGCTGGTGGGATTACGGGATATCAGGGAATATAAAGCCAAAATCCGCGACGGGTATGAGTCATTGGGAACGGCATCCCCATTTAATGTGAAATCCGAGTCGCTTCTTTTAAAGAATTTCACCAGGCAAGAGGTGTTCGAATTGTTGGAACAACATACCCAGGCCACCGGCCAGGTCATCAGCGACGGGGTCAAAGAAGAAATCTTTTGCCTTTCCAATGGTCAGCCCTGGCTAACCAATGCCCTGGCCCGACAGGTCGTTTCTAAAATACTGGGCGACGATTATTCTAAAATTATAACCCTTGATATCGTTAAAGAAGCAAAAGAGCAGTTAATCTCGCGGCGCGATACCCACCTGGACAGCCTGGTAGACAAATTAAAGGAAGAAAGGGTCAAAAAGATCGTCCAGGCCATTATTAATGGGGATAACTTGCCTGTCGATATATTCGACGACGACATTCTTTATATCCGGGACCTGGGGATTGTTTCTCAATCATCGCCGTTGGAATTCGCCAACCCGGTATACGCAGAGATTATTTCACGGATAATAGCGTCCCCTATCCAGGAATCCATTCCTAAGGAAATCCAGACGCCCTGGTTTGTGACCCCGGACGGTTTATTGGATATGGAAAAGCTGTTGAAGGAATTCCAGGAATTTTACAGGCGGCACAGTGAGTCCTGGCTGAAAAGGTATGAATACAAGGAATCCGCGCAGCATTTGATACTGATGGCATTTTTGCAGCGGGTCGTCAATTCGGGCGGCGAAATTCTCCGGGAAATGGCTGTAGGCAACGGCCGTATCGATTTACTGGTAAAATTCAAAAAGCAGGAATTTGCCCTGGAATTAAAAATTCTACGGGATAAATATACCATCGAGGATGGGAAAAAACAATTGGGACGTTACCTGGACCGGTTGGGATTAAACGAAGGGTTCCTGGTGATTTTCGATCCCGGTCCCGCGGAATGGGAAGAAAAGCTCTATTATCAAAAAATGGCCGTGGGCGATAAAACAATCATAATGGTAGGGCTTTAGACCAAAAAATCTACCTGCCCCCTTATTTCCCTCCTGCCGCCTTTCCAGGTTTCGGATTTCGAAATTTTTTCAATTGCTGCTTTTCAAAAGCACTATAAGTTGATATAATTATTTTATGATAAAGAAATATGGAGCGATCATTTTAATTTTAGGTCTTGGTTTCTACCTGGCGTATATGCTTTTGTCGCAGGATGCTGTTTCTAATACGGGACAGGCTGGGCGTGAGCCGCAAGACCAAAGTGCCCAACGTGACCAACGTGACCAAAATGAGACCGGCGCTGAAACCGGTAATCAAAAAGCAGTGGAACAAAAAAAAATCGATTTCAGCGGAAAAGAAGGGGGCGGCGAAGATGTGGAGGATGAAAATTATTTTGCCGATGACCAGGAGATTTTTGCCAGGAAATTATACCAGAAAAAACTGGCCCCCCTTTCGAACAAAGAAAAAATCATCTGGGCCTTCCGGCTGTCGAAAACCACTATCTTTTTATGAACTGCCATGAAAATAGCCACAAAGGCACGAAGGCACAAAGAAACACCAAGGGGTTTATTATTAAAAAATCCCTGGCGCCCTGGCGCTTTGGTGGTAAACATTTTGACATGAAGATGACAGGTTACGATTCATGATACGAAAATACCCCTGGTACTTTGTGTTTTTAATATTTGTGATCCTCTGCCTGGTCAATATTTTCCAGAAAATGCAGTGGACTGAGCCCACGGATAACGTCGCCTGGGAAACTTCCGAAGAAGGGCTTGTATGCGTGGGGGCGCCCGAAGACTCACCCGTAAAAAAAGACGATATCCTGTTATCGGTTAGAAAGTATGTTATAAAAAACAAGATCGATCTCCAGCGGGCGATTGCCCAGAAAAAATACTGCCCTTACGAGATCGAAAGGGGGGGGATATTAAAGATCGTGGGCGTTGAGATTTCCACCCGCTATACGCCTCTATCTTATTATATCCTGGTGTTTTCCGGGATACTCATGATCCTCCTGAGCCTGAGAATAATCAATATCAGCCTGAAGGAGAAAAAGGCCTTTTCCCCACCCCCTACTTTTTATCTATTGGCGCTCACCTTTTCAGGTTTTTTGATTTTTTCCCCCACCGGCGCCTATAATACCACGGATTTTGCCTATCTTTTCCTGGACACGGCTTGTTTTCTCTTTTTCCCTGCGCTGCTGCTGCATTATTCCCTTTACTACCCGATCAGGTCCTTAATACTGAGAAAGATTAATCCCAAATTCCTGAAATCGTGTCTTTACGTAGTCCCGTCAGCCATCCTGGCGCTGAATATCTTTTTTTTAATCGGCAGCATGACCCGACTGGATGCGGATAATTTGCTCCGCTCCATTAACCATTTCAGGCAAATCTCCCTGCAGTATTTTGCCCTATATCTCTATATCTCGCTAATATTTTTTCTCATTTCCAATTTAACCCTTATTTTCTATAAAAAAGAAAAACGTTTCATAGTGCCTTTAGCCAGCATTGTTATCAGTATGGCTTCCCTATTGATCTTCAATTTCATATTGAACGTTCCCGGCCTCTATTTAAATTTAAGTTTATTGCTGCTGGTATTCATGCCCTTAACCCTGACTTATTACCTGGGGCACCGGAGATTCACCGATATCGAAGATGTCATCAAAAAAACCATTGCCGTCACCTTTATTTTCCCGTTTATTTTCGGCATCTATTTTTTCCTGGGCAGCACCATCGAACAGAATAAATTATTGGGAATTTTCTGGTCTATCACCGCCATCTTAACGGCCGGGCTGCTGTACAGACCCATTGAAAAAACAGCGCATTTGTATTTTGAAAAACTATTTTTCCGGGGCGCCTTTAATTTCAAAAGAAAACTAAAAGAATTGATCGAATCCCTGCCCACCGAACGCGATTTATATTCCCTTTCCACCAGCTTTATCAGTACCATCAACCGTGGGTTTCAACTGGAATCAAGCGCCTTTATACTTCACCAGCGGAAAAACGTTTTCTATTCCCTGCCCCGGAAGGATAAAATCCTTTTATCCCGCGGTTTCCGTCACGACCTGTTCAATAACACCCACCTGGCGTTTTACTCCGCCGCCGATTTCAAGCGGAGATACCCCAAAGATTACGAAGTGATGAAAGATATGCACTATTCCCAGTTCCTGCCCTTAAAGACGCCGGACCGGCTGATCGGCCTGGTGGCTTTCGGTTTCAAAGAAGACGGCACCTATCTTTCGGTGGAAGATTGGGAATTGCTGTTGAATCTATCGTCGTCCCTGAGCCTTTCCGTGGAGAACGCCTCCCTCTATTCCGAGCTCAAGAACCAATTTGAAGAAATCCGTTTATTGAAAGAGTTCAACGAAAATATTATCGAGAATATCAACCTGGGCATCGTGGTGTTGACCGGTCTTAATATGATCAAAACCTGGAATACCATCATGGAGTTGAAATTCAAGATACCGGCGGAAGCGGCCATTAACAAAAAGGCCCATATCATTTTCGGCATCGATGTCTGGAAAAAAATTTACCGGCAAAAAGAAGAGATTTCGACCCTCGACAATGTCGCCATTGAAATCCAGGGCGAGGAATTCATATTCGATATCTACATCTCGCCCCTAAAAGATAACATGGGCCGCCGCATGGGCACGATCCTGGTGTTTGAAGACATGACGGAAAAAATATTCATCCAGGACCAGTTGGCCACCTCTGAGAAAATGGCGTCGTTGGGGTTATTGTCCGCCGGCATTGCCCACGAAGTCAATACGCCGTTAACCGGCATCTCTTCCTATTGCCAATTCATACTGGATAATCCCCAGGACCCCGAGAATATCGAATTAATCTCCAGGATACAGGAACAGGTGCTGCGGGCCAACAAAATCATACGGTCGCTGCTGGATTTCTCGCGGCAGAAAGGGGAACGGCCCATGGAGGTCGATCTGAACCTGGTGATCAATGAGAGCATCGCGCTGCTGGAACATAAACTCAAAGAGAGAAATATCCAGTTAAAAAAAGATTACCATTTTAAATACAGGTTGTACGGTTTTTCCTCCAGGCTTCAGCAGATGTTCATCAATTTATTATTGAACGCCATCGATGCCATTACGCACAGCGACGGGATAATTTCCATTTACGGCCTGGAGACCGACAGCGAAGTAGTGGTCCGCATCAAGGATAACGGCAAAGGCATCGATACCCAATACCTGGACAAAATATTCGACCCGTTTTTTACCACCAAAGAAGAAGGTAAAGGCACGGGCCTGGGATTGTCCATTGTTTACGCCATCGTGGAAGAACATTATGGTGAAATAAAGGCCTCCAGCCGACTCGGCCGGGGCTCCACTTTTACCATTACCTTTCCCATGGCAAATCCCCTAAGGAGTATAAAACCATGAGTGCGAAAATAATCCACCTGGTGGATGACGAGAATATTATTCATGACATTTTCAAACGTATTTTCAGGGAGCCGGAATACCAATTGCTCATTTCCGAAAATAAGAGCCAGGCCAAAGCCAACCACCATCCCGAGGTCGATGTGGTCATCATGGACCTGATGATTCCCGGTACGTCCGGGATCGAGATTTTTTCCATGTTAAAAAAAGACGACCCGGATATCCGGTGCATCTTTTTAACCGCTTACGGCACCATCGAGTCGGCCATAGAAGCCATCAAGCTGGGGGCCGTGGATTACCTGCAAAAGCCCTTTAATAATGTCGAAATCAAACATAAGATCGAGCGGATTCTCAAAGAAAGGAACATGAATAGAGAGAACATCCAGTTAAAGAAGATGCTGGATCAGCGGTTTTCCTTCAAGAATATAATCGGGAAGAGCCGGGCGTTGGAGCGTGTACTTTCCAATGTCGAGAGCGTGTCCAATACCAATTCAACCGTGTTGATCAGCGGCGACAGCGGCACCGGCAAAGAATTGATCGCCAAAGCCATATACCGCAATTCCAACCGCAGGGACAAACCCTTTTTCTCTTTCAATTCCAGCAATATCCCGCCCACCCTGTTCGAGAGCATCCTGTTCGGATACAAAAAGGGCGCTTTTACCGGGGCTTACGCCGACAAAAAAGGAATTTTCGAGGAAGCCCATACCGGCACCCTGTTCCTGGATGAAATCGCCAACCTGGACAACGACACCCAGACCAAAATATTGCGGGTGCTCCAGGAGAAAGAAATCCAACCCCTGGGCGGCAATAAGACCGTCAAAGTCGATGTCCGCATCATCGTGGCCACCAACGTGGACCTCAAAGAAAAGGTAGACAAGAATGAATTCAGGGAAGACCTGTACTACCGGTTGAATATCATCAACATCCATCTCCCGCCTTTGAAGGAGAGAAAAGAGGATATTCCCCTGTTGGCCGATCATTTCCTGCAAAAATACGCGCTGGAGAATAATAAAACCATTGTCGGCATGGATAATAAATTTATGAAATACCTGATGGATTACAATTGGCCCGGCAACATCAGGGAGTTGGAGAATGCCGTTATCCGCTCCGTATTACTGGCGCCTTCGGACATGTTAAGCGCGGATTTATTGCCCCAGGAAATCCTGGGCGCCGCCAGGAAAGAGGTTAAGAAAGGGAATTTTTACGAGAGGCTCGACGAGCTAAAAAAAGAATTAATCCTGGAGTCCCTCCGGGACAACGACGGCATCCAGAAAAATGCGGCCCGGGAATTGGGTTTAAAAGCCACCACCCTTTCCGAGTTGATGAAGCGTTTGAATATAAAATAAAAAAGAGAGAGTAAAAAATGAACCGGATGAAATTACAAAAGGCGCTGCAAGCAGCCGGATTGGACAACCGCAGGAATATTCGTAAAGGAATTGCCGACGGTGAGTTCAAGGTCAATAATACAGTTATTCAAGACCCCAATTTCATGGTGGATATCTCCAAAGATGTGATCCGGCGCCTGGACAGGAAGATAAAGCTCCATGTGGAGAAAAAGTCATATTATATTTTCAATAAACCCGATGGCGTTATGACCACCCTCGATGACCCCGAAGGTAGGCCCACGGTGAAAGATTTCATCGCCGGCATCAAAGAGCGCGTCTACCCGGTGGGGCGGTTGGATTACCATTCCGAAGGATTGATATTATTAACCAATGACGGTGAACTGGCCAATTTCGTCATTTCGCCCCGGAATAAAGTCCCCAAGGTCTATAACATAAAAATAAAAGGCGCCCTCAGTGAGGAAGAGAGGAAGAAGTTACTCAGTAAAGGAATCCACATCGAGGGTTCCCGTGTGAAACCGTTGAGCATCGAATTTATCAGGAAAACCGCCCGAAACAATTCCTGGATCCAGGTGGTCATCGTGGAAGGCAAAAAACATATTTTAAGAAAGGTCTTTAAATATACCGGTCACCCCGTGGAGAAACTGAAACGGGTGGCTGTCGGCGACATTAAATTAAAAAAACTGCCCGTGGGTTATTGGCGAGAGTTGACCAAAGAGGAAGTGGACACCTTCAAACAAAAGCACGGTTTTGAAAAGTAAGAAAAAAGGGGGGGGCCGTTTACTTTTTTTTTGAAAATCATCTCCGCTTTGATATTGATTTGTCGAAAAATAAATATTATAATTCTCATCTATAGAAGGTGTGATGTAATGAGCAGAAAAGAAAATATCGAAAAGATACCTAAAACCTATAAGGCTGATGTTAAAAGGGCGATTACCATATTAACCGGGAAAGGGTGTAAAGAGATATATTTATTCGGTTCCCTGGTTCATGGCGACTACAGCGATATATCCGACATCGATATCGCTGTAACCGGTATACCTAAAGGAGATTTTTTTGAAATTTTCGGAGAGCTGATGATGTCATTAGATCATCCTGTGGATTTGATTAACCTGGAAAAAAGGACCAGGTTTGTGGACTTATTGAAAGCAAAAGGAGAATTGGTGCGTGTTGACTGAGAGAGATCGTGTTAAAGAGGCAATTGAATTTGAGTTAGGTGAAATTGAATGCCTTTTCCAATTATATCAGAAAGAGTTATTTGAACTGGATTTGGAGCAAACACCCGATTTGCTTGAATTGACAGCTTTTGCCAGCGTATTACATTCATTTTATAATGGTATAGAGAACATTCTCCTGGGTATTGCAAAAAATATCGATAAAAAAACACCTTCGGACCCCAATTGGCATAAAAGCTTATTGTCACAAATGGCGGAGAAAAATATAGCCAGGGGACCGGTTCTTTCGGAAGAGATGAAAAATGAACTAAAAAAATATCTCACTTTCAGACATTTTTTCAGGCATTCCTATTCCTTCCAACTGGAATGGGAAGATCTGGAAAAACTCATTAAACCGATTCGCCAGGTATGGGAAAAATTTAAATCGGAAATTTCATCTTTTCTATCTCTGATGGACAGCTATCATAATCAGTGACTAAAGTCCACGGATTCAACTGATTATCATAGATTTTTGCCCACGAATTACACGAATGTACACGAATGAATTAGCCGCGAAGAACGCGAAGATACGCGAAGTAGAGGTAATTCATAGTTCATTATTCCATCTTTCATCATCATTCATCATTCATCATTCATCATTCTATCACTCTTAACAAGGGTCCACAGATTACACGGATTGACACGGATTAATAAAAAAAAACAGTACAAGCTGTGGCTCGGTTTTTTTCTCCATCTGTCGTTGGTTTTCCCTGGCTATTTCATTTTTTGTCATTTAAAAAAGAATAAGTGTGAGGTACAATTTGCCGGGCAGGTAATATTTTAACTCATCCTTGCCCAATGGGAAGATTTCCCTTTCCCCTGGCAAGATTTTCTGAAGCTCTGGGAAGATTTCGGCAGGCCCTGACAAGATTATTCTTTGCCCAGGTAAGATTTCCCATCGCTCCCGACAAGACGCCCTGAAGCTCCGGGAAGATTTTTTATGGCCCTGACAAGATTTTCTTCGCTCCTGACAAGATTATTTCGTGCCTTGATAAGACTCCCTGAAGCTCCCGGAAGATTTTCCTTGCTCCCGATAAGATTTTTTTGTGCCTTGACAAGATTTCCCGAAGCTCCGGGAAGATTTATCTAGCCTCCTGGAAGATTTTTCTCGCTCCCGATAAGATTTTTTCGTGCCTTGACAAGATTTTTCGAAGCTCCTGGAAGTTTTTCTGAGGCTCCGGGAAGATTTTCCCTGCCCCTGGGAAGATTTTCAGAAGCTCCGACAAGTTTTACAGAAGCTCCGGGAAGTTTTTCCAGGGGTCCGGCAAGTTTTACCGAAGCCCTGGGAAGTTTTTCTGAAGCTCCATCGAGTTTTCCGGAAGCCCCGGGAAGTTTTTCTGAGGCTCCGCCAAGTTTTATCACGGCCCTGGGAAGTCTCCCAGGAATCAAGGGAATCCCCCCATAGGTCCGGGTAGTGGGGCCGGGGTAAAATGAGTTTTTTCTTTTCTTCGCGTCCTTTCGCGTTCTTCGCGGCTAATAAAATTAGGCGGTGGAGCCAGGCCCCCTTTCCCCGGTTGACTTTTTTTGCTTTCTGGTTTATGATGCATCCATGATTAACGAAGACGACTTAAAAGAAATCCCTTATGCCGTATCCGATTTCGAGGAATTTCAGGAAAGTAACTACTATTTCGTCGATAAAACAAGATACATCAAAAACATCGAAAAAATTTGATTCAATTTATCGCCGGTTGTATGGAAGCCTCTTTGAGCTTGCGCGATCTGATGACGGGCGAAAAAGTCCACCAGGTTTTCTGGAACGCCTACCTGGGATTGAGTAACCTTTATATTATCTACTCGGAAAAAGAAATGAACCAGGGATTCTGCGACCTGGTAATGGTTCCGATGCTGGAGCAGAACCCCAACATCAAATATTCCTATTTGATCGAACTGAAATATCTCAAACCCTCGGATGCCGAAAAACAAGATGCGTCGGTGAAAATACAGGCGCTTCGTTCCGAAGCGGCAGTTCAATTGAACAGGTACAGCGTGGACGAGAAATTCAAAAAAGCCATCGGTCAAACAACTCTAAAAAGATTGATCCTCATTTTTAGTGGGAACAGGATGGTTCATCATTCGGAAATATAACCCCCGGGGAATCACACATTGTGGGTGGCATTAGTTTGACCCCTTTTTCTCCCGTTGGAACTGGATGTTCCATTTTTATATTTAAAAACTTATAATTCTGTGGTACAATTTGCCGGGCAGGTAATATTAAATTGGAAGAGAATGCCTGACAGAATAGGAGAAGAGGTTATCCATGCGACTTACAGCATTGATTGAACGTGAAGATGATGGATATGTGGCATTATGTCAAGAAGTAGATGTTGCCGGTCAAGGGGATAGTATTGAGGAGGCAAGGAACAACCTCATGGAAGCTTTGGAGTTGTTTTTTGAAAATGCATCTCCTGAAGAGGTGAGGCAACGTCTCCATGGAGAGATTTTCATAACCCAGGTTGAGGTGGCTGTTGCCTAAGCTTCGAGTGCTTTAAGGAAAAGAGGTTTGCGCAATTTTATCCAGGCATGGTTTTATAGAAGTACGACGACGGGGTAGCCACATCGCAATGCAGAAGAGATTGCCCCGGGGCACAATAACGGTACCGGTTCCAAACCATAATGAAATACGCATCGGAACGTTGCAATCCATTATTCGACAATCGGGGTTACATCGAAGTGAATTTGAAATATAATCTCTTTAAATTCGATATCCCTACAAGCCATTTGACACTTGCAAATCCATCGATTAATTTGTATAATCGGGAGATATGGTAGAAAAGGTTATAAGCCTAAAAAATAAGAGGTGCAACAAATGACCGGTTTTTTCAATTAAGGTAACTTGACTTCTTTTTCCGGCTGTGTTAATAATGGTTCTTAAGATCGGCGAACCTGTGTCAAGCGGCTTGCCGAATTATGGATGAAGCAGATGTTTAAAATATTGTCATCAGAAGCGTCTAACGCGGTATTCCCGGTCTTGCCAATGGATTGGTCCGTTCTCCAGGAGGCTGCGGTATGAAAGCTGCCGACCTTGACATCCTACTGCAGGAAGGCGAAGGTACTATGTTGGAGTATAAAGAGAGCCTTTCCGGTTCGTTTGCCCGCGAGCTGGTGGCCTTTGCCAATACTGCGGGCGGGAAGATTCTCCTTGGGGTGCGGGACAACGGTGCCGTAAAAGGTATTTCAGATTCAAATGATCTGCGTGCTCGCATCCAAGACATTGCCCGCAATTGCGATCCGCCAGTGAAAATTTTGTTGCAGCGTGTCGGGGAGGTTACGGTGGTCACAGTCAAGGAAAGCAACGCCAAGCCGGTGCAGTGCAGCGATGGCTTTTTCTGGAGGCAGGGTGCCGTGACCCAAAAACTCTCCCGTACTGAAATCCGCGATTTCTTTCAGCAAGAGGGAGTCATCCGGTTTGACCTCTCAGTCTGCCCGAGATTCCACTATCCCGAGGATTTCGATCCGGATAAATATAATAACTGGCTGCAGAAGAGCAGTATCTCCCGGAGTGGTTCAGTGGAAGATATCCTGGTGAATATTGAGGCGGCCGAACGATTGGGCGGCAAACTATTATTTCGCAACGCCGGCGTGCTCTTCTTTGCCCGTGAGCCACGCCGCTTTTTCAATCAGGCTTATGTCACCTGCCTGCTGTTCAAGGGAAGCGTAAAGGTACATGTCCTGGATCGAAAAGACTTTACCGGGGGTGTTGTCGCGGATATCGAGGATAGTTTGCGTTTTATTGAGCGCAACACGCGTACGGCCTACCGCATCGAAAAGCTCCAACATGAAGAAATCCCTGAATATCCCATGGCTGCCCTACGGGAGGCCATTACCAATGCTGTCATGCACCGTGACTGGTTTTTTGAAGGCGCTAATGTTTTCGTAGAGATATTTGCTGATCGTATCGAGGTATCCAGTCCCGGCGGCTTGCCCAAAGGCATGCTCCTTGTTGACCTCGGCCACAAAAGTGTACGTCGCAATCCGTTGATCGCCGATCTGCTCCATCGCATAGCCTTCTTTGAGAAGGCCGGCACCGGTATCAAGCGCATGTGTGACGGGGCCCGCGATCAGGGATACCCCGTGCCTGAATTCTCAGTAGAGAATTTTTTTACTGCCCTTTTCAGACCGCTGCCCCAGGTTACCCCCCAAGCTACCCCCCAAGCTACCCCCCATGTTACCCCCCAAGCTATCCCCCAGGTAACAGCTCTACTTAAAGGGGCGCAAAATGGGGCGTCACGGGAAAGCTTGCAGAAAGTTTCAGGTATTAAGGATCGCAAACATTTCAAAGAGGCTTTCTTAAATCCTCTTGTTGCATCAGGCTGGTTATCGTTGACCATCCCCGACAAACCCCGAAGTCCGAATCAACGCTACTGTACTACAGAAGCAGGCTTTGCAGCGCTCAAAAATTTTGAAAAGGAGCCGCAACCATAACCCCACCCCGGCCATCTTCTCTTCGCGTATCTTCGCGTTCTTCGCGGCTAATAAAAACAGGCGGCGGGTCCAGGTTTCCGGGCACTTGCAAATCCATCGATTAATTTGTATAATCGGGAGATATGGTAGAAAAGGTTATAAGCTTAAAAAATAAGAGGTGCAACAAATGACCGTTACCAATCCTTACAAGGCAAGAGCTATGATTCCCGTCGAGTCGGATATGTTTTTCGGCCGGGAAAAAGAGATGTGGAAGATCTCGGAGATGCTTTCAGGCGACAGGCCGCAATGCGTATCCATCGTGGGTGAAAGGCGAATCGGGAAATCGTCCCTGGCCAACCGGGTGTTTCATAAGATCAAAAAGGATGAAAACACCCGCGCCGGATACATCGATTGTGATGAGATTGAGGATGAATGCAAAACCAAAGACCGGTTTTTTCAACTGTTGAATCAAGCGTTTTGTGACGCGGCAAAGGAAAAGCAGGAAGGAAATCTTTTTGAAAATTATTCATCCTTTAAGGCCTTTGTAAAAAAAGAAGGGGGGAACGGGGTCAAAACCATCATTTTTATCGATGAGTTTGAACACCTGCCTGAAAATTCATTTGCGGATGATACATTCTTTTCCAATTTAATAATGAAGGTGCCAAGCAAAAATTTTTATTTTATGCTATAATAAGATGTTGATCAATCAACACGAATTGCGTATGAGAATAGTTATGAGGTGAGGTAAAAATGGTAAAAATTTTCATCAGTCACTCTTCCAGGGATAAACAAACAATAATAAATATCATAGAAAAGCTGCCCAAGTCAATCAAGGGATGGATAGATCAAGATCAAATAATTGCCGGTGAAAACATTCCTGAAAAAGTTAAAAGTGGAATAAATGACAGCGATCTATTTCTACTTTTCCTTAGCCCTGAGGCGATTAAATCTGATTGGGTAAAAAAAGAAATCGAATTAGCTCTTGAAAAGGAAAAAGAACAACCATTTAAGATGCAATTTCTCATTCCAATTAAAATGACTGCTGTTGACGAAGAGGAATATGGAAGACTTTTTCCCGATGCAAAGGATAGAAAATTCTTAAAACTCACCGGCTATGAAGATAAAGATATTTCAAACCTGGCAGCAGAATTAAGAAGTACAATAGAGAGTTGGACTTCTAAATTTTTCGAGGAGTATAAAAAATTCCAAAATCTGGCTCAAAATGCCCGGGGACACATTGCTCCCGATGCAACCCGGCTGTGGATTAAAATTACCGACAGGGCCGATACCGACCATACCGACCTCTGGAATGATTTGGAGGATTTGGCTGTTCAAGCAGTAATAAATGGTGGCATAACTGCCATGAGCTACTATAAGAAAGCAAGGCGTACCAGCCAAATTCTTAATGATACAAAAAATCCCTCATATAACGCAGACTTACAGTCAACAATCAGTATTCTAAGTGCCTTTGATTCCCGCATTAAAAAACATGTCCATGAATTAGGGTGTAATTTATACTACCTGGGTGAAGAAACTGTTTATAAAGATGAAATACTTAAAAGTTTAGGGGGCATCCTGGTGGGTGAGATATCAAAAACAGATGAGTTTTTTAAGCAATCACGAAATAGTATCCGGGTAATAATCGATGCAATAGACGGGACCTCCAATTTTGTTAGGGGAGTGCCTTTTTTTTGTTCTTCCATTGCAATTTTTATTGAAGAACAGTTGAGGATATCAGCCATCTATGATCCGCTCCATCACCAGGTATATTCCGGGCTATTGCCTGGGCCGCATGCAAACCCATTAAAAAATGCCAGGGCCAATGTATGGGATATCACCTCCGGGAGTAATCAAAGTTTAAAAGACGCATTTAAGAATTTTTTATCTCAAGAGTCTCAAAAATCGAAAAAATCATTGGCAATTCATATCCCCAGGAGTGATGTTACAAAAAGAGATGAATTTATCGCGCCCGGGAAATCCGGCGAAATAATGTTAAAAAAGTTTGCTGAAAAAGTTGCGACAATATATGCATTAAATTCCGGTCTCCTGGCCATGGCACAAGTGGCCAATTGTGCGTTGGATGGGTTTGTTAATATTGTTACCAATTTATGGGATGTGGCTGCCGGTGAAGTGATTATAAAAGCTTGCGGCGGTCAGGTAACGAATTTTGAGGGGAAAGCCATTAATTATGCCAGCCCCGAGACAATCAGTGTATTGGCAGTCAACTCAGAATCTTTTCACCGGGAACTGTTAGAGATAATCAAATCAACAAAGAACCGGTAAAAGATCAACTGACCTATGACAGCCTGGCAGTGGAACAAATCCTCAAAATGACCGGCGGCCAACCCTACCTCATTCAATTGGTCTGTAGAACCCTGGTGAATAGCCTGAACGATAAGAAAAAAAGAAACGACGCCCTGATCGATGATGTGGACGATGCCGTGGATGCCCATCATTAAGGGAAGAACCGAACATTTTTCCCAGCACATCTGGGATGATGCCACAACCTTTGAACGATTGGTCCTAAGCGCCCTGGCCGAGGAACTTACCCACACCCAGGCGGACCATATGGGCGTGGATGGAATTTTCAATAAAATCCAGACCGTATCTTCCTCCTTTACCCGCAAGCAAATGATGGAGACGCTGGGAAAACTCGTTGCCAGGGAGATACTAACGGAAAAAGGAATGGTTTACAGTTTCCCGGTTCATTTACTGCGCAAGTGGATCGCGGCCCGGTATCCCTTACGGAAAGTAAGAGAAGAGATTTGAGGCGTGACATTCTTGACTGTTATGAAAATAGCCACCAAGGCACCAAGGCACCAAGGTACACCAAGGGGTTTATTATATAGCCGCGAAGAACGCGAAGGACCGCGAAGTAGGGACGAACCGCCTTGTTTCCATGTTCGCCCGTTTATTGGCCGGGGCCTCTGGCCCTCCCTGCTTTTTTCTTCTCTTCTTCTCTTCCTATCTTCTTCGCTTCTATCTTTTCCCCCAGGTGTCTTGGCGGCAAAGTTTTCATAGTCTTAGGGTGACGGGTCACGATGAGCCGTCATGATAGGCTGCCCCTTATCCTTCCTGATCGTTTCCTGGAAAAAGTTCTCCCGCACAACGGCAATGACTGCCCGCACAACAAGAATGACCTCCCGCACAACGATAATGTCCTCCCGCGCACAAATAAAGTTCCCCCGCGCACAAAAGTAGTTTTCCCGCGCACAGAAAAAGTTCTCCCGCGCACAGAAGTAGTTCCCCCGCGCATCTTATTTATCTTAATTTGCCATGAAAATGACTTCCCAAAGGCTCTTTTTTACTTACTTTGCAGGATTTGCGCTCTCCCTTCCCGGGTTTTGATTTTCCCGCTACAAATAAACGTTTTCCTTTTCATTGATATCTTCATACCTGGGGATGATTTAGTCCTAAATCCATCATCAACTATTGCCTTTATGAAAACTTTGCCGCCAGGAGACGGCGCACCAGGATACCAAGTTTTTTTTCTTCGCGGTCCTTCGCGTTCTTCGCGGCTATTTGATAATCTCGTTTGACCACAAACGCTCCAGGAAATCCTGCCAGGGAAGAATCAATATACCATCGGAGGTCTTCCGCGGGGCCGGATCACGGGAAACAAGAATACAATTACATTTATGTTCCTCTTTAAACGCTCTTAAACCCCTCAGGTGCTTATCCGCTGCCCTGTCGGTGGATTTGATCTCTATTGCCGCTGCGTCATCCAGGACCAGGTCTACCTCCAATTGAGAAGCCGTTCGCCAGTATGCCACCGGGTAATTGAGTTCCGAATACGACGAATGGGCAAATACTTCAAGGGTGATAAAATGCTCGAAAGCCCTTCCGAAAAGCTCTGAACCCTCTTTCACTTCTCCACGCCTCGTCAAGTGGGCCACGATTCCCATATCGAAAAAAATAAACCGGGGGGCCTGTATCAAACGCCGCTTTGCTCTTTTGCGGAAGGCCGGGACAAACCTGCCGATAAGCGTATCTTCCAGGATTTGAAAATACCCTTTGACTGTAGGCGCACTGACCCCACAATCTCCGGCAATATTATTGAAATTAATCATCTCCCCATTGCACAGGGCCGCTACCTCGAAAAACCGGTTAAAGGCAGGAATATTCCTGGTCACGGCTTCCGCCGCGATTTCCTCTTTCAAATAATTCACTAAATATGCTTCCAGTAATTTGGCAGGGGATTTCCCCAGGTAGTGCCTGGGCAACAAACCACTGTTCAATGCTTTGAGCAAAGAGAAACCGGGGACTTCGGGGTAGACCAATGGAAACAGTTCGTACCTAACGCCCCGTCCGCCGAGTAAATTGGCGTGGCTTCTTTTTACTTTGCGGGGACTGGACCCACAAAGAATGAACCGCAGCCCACGGTTCTCGATCAACCAGTGGATTTCATCCAGCAGCTCAGGTACTTTCTGAACTTCATCGATAATAATGGGGTCCTTTTGATTGCCGCGGTTCAACCCGCGCGCTTCACACTCCTGCCGTAAAATAGACGGGTCTGCGACAAACCGCCGGTATTGATCGGATAATAAAAGATCATAAATAATTGCATTCGGAAACCTGGTTTTCAGCAGGGTGCTTTTGCCCGTCTGCCGAGGCCCCCATAGGAAACAGGTTTCCTCTGAACTTAAACTCAAATCCAATCTACGTTCAAACATGATTAATCAAACCTCTGTTTTCGTTTATCATGATAATCTAAAACATAGTTTTAGATTATCATGTAAATCGAAAGAAGTGTACCCCTTTTATATGTTTTTGTCAACCAATTTTTTGGGCGGTTAAGGACCAACAGCATATAAAAGATTTTCCCGGAGGCAACCCCTACTTTACTTTCAATATGATGAGGGTAAAATCATCCCTGAAACTCTTGCCTTCACTGAAAACTACCATTTCGTCGAGCAGCCCTTCCGTAAGCTGCGCGGCTGAAAGATGGCTATTTTTCTTAATAAAATCCACCATGGCCTCCTCGCCGTAATCCCGGTCTTCCCGGTTCGCCACTTCGGGCACGCCGTCGGTAAAGACAGCGATAATATCCCCCGGGTCAAGGTATACGGTCTCTTTTTCATATTCCGCTTCCCCGATGAAACCCGTCAAGCAGCCGCCGGTAGTCAGCCGGGTGACGCAATTCCTGCTTTTGGAAACGACAATAGGTGGAACATGGCCGGCATTGACATAGGTGATGGATTTTTTCTCATCTTCCACCAGCATCCAGCATAAGGTAATAAAACGCTGCCCTTTGGTAAAATCATAGATCAGGGAATTGGCTTTGGAGATAAATTTCCCCGGTTCGAAAAAATAAAGTTCGTTAAGGGAGTGCAGGATGGCCTGGGAGGAAGCGGCCAGCAAAGCCGCGGACAAGCCTTTTCCTTCCACATCCGCAATAAGTATCGGCAGGGCGCCTTTATGCTCCTTTAAAATATCGTAATAGTCGCCCCCCACATCGCTGATGGGGCGATAAATTACACCCAGTTCAAAATTCTTCAACTGCGGCACCGATTGGGGCAGCAGGGATAACTGGATATCCCTGGCAATTTGCATCTCACGTTCTACCCGTTTACTTTCGATCAGGTTATTGATTAAAATAGCATTCTCCATGGCGCTCAGGGCAAACTTTGACACAAAAAAAGCGTATTCCAAATTTTCCCGGGTCAGTTCTGTCCGGTTGAATTTCAGCCCTAGGCCCAGGATGCCCACTTTTTTTTCCGACTGGGAAACATTCACCAGGTAGTAGATTTTTTCCTTCGCTAAAAACTCTTGTATTTTTTTTGCGGCGGGTTTCAAATCTTCCGCTTTCAGGTACATCCAATTGTTGCCCAGTTTTTTCAGGCTTTTATAAAAGGCTTCGATTTCCGGTTCCGAGGATTTGAAGCCCCTTTTCCTGAATAGTTTATTGCCGGAATCAAAGATAAACGCCCGGGAAACGCCCAACTGTCCCATTAAGGTAGAAAAAAAGATGCGTACGACGCTGTCCAGGTTAAAAGCGGAGTAGATCGATTCGGAGAATTCGAAAATCGAATTAAACTGGAATTCTTTCAGTTTTAATTCTTTTTTCAGGCTGGTAATTTTTGCAGTTTCTTCAATTTGACCATTTCGCATGTATTGATATTTCCCACGGTTTTATATTGAACGGAGTCCATGATGCGTCTGATCAGTTCGACGCCCAGGCCGCCTTTTTTCTTTTCTTTGATAAATTTATCCAGGTCGACGCCCGGTTGGCCGAGGACAGGGGGAACGCCCGTAAAGACGATTTTTATTTTCAGGCCGTCCGGGGCGGAATAAAACTCCAGTTTGATGTCTTCGGTCATTTTGCCTTTGTAGGAATGTTTGATCACATTGGTAATGGCTTCATCGATGGCAAGGGCGATTTTTTGGGCTTCCATGGGAGAGAATTGGTTGATGGTGGCAATATGGCGCGACAGTTCCACCACCATTTTTAACAATTCGGTAGTTGACGGGATAGCAATGGATAATTCGGGTTTTTCAGGAAACATTTTTAAACTTTAAACTTAGCCACCGCGGTTTCTTCGGAATCCAGGAAATCATAAATTTCAGTAAATCCGACAAGGTCGAAGATCTCATAAACTCTTTCGTCCACACAGCAAAGCTTAATATCGCCTCCTTTTTCTCTGATTTCATCCAGGTATCCCATAATAATGCCCATCCCGGCGGAGCTGATGTAATTCAGTTCTTTGCAGTTGATAATGATATTGACGACCTTGCTTGCGATCAGTTTCACCATTTCCTTTTCGAAGCGATCGACATTATGTGCGTCCAGGTGCCCTTTGGGATAAAGCACTGCTGTGTCTTCTTGCAATTTAGACCTTATATAAAACGATTTCATGCTTTACTCCTGGTAACGTTTAACATTTCTCAAACTTACCAAACAGTTTGAGGGATATATTGTATTACATTTCGGACTTTTTTTCAAATAAAAAATTGAAAAGGGTTAAAAATTCGATTGTCCCCTTATTTTTCATCCCCACAGCGCGGATCGCTATACCCCGGCCATCGAAAAAGCCATCCTCCGTTTCGTACCCGAAAGCGGGGCCATCGCCGTTGTGCAAGAGGTCCCGTTGGAAGAATTAAACCGCTGCATCGATGAGAATATCGGGCGCTTATGCCCTAATCGTCCCCTGGGCTAAATTTTACTTAAAATAGGCCACACCCATCCGGCAATAGCAATTATTACGCCAATAATTTTAAGAAGAGACGCCAGCGATTGTATTGCGTTATATTCTTCTTTTTTTTTGTTAGCGTCATCTCCTGTTTCTTTTCTACTTATGTCAATACAAAAAATTGTGCAATTATTCGATTGCATCGCACGTGTGAATTCAATAAGGAAATTATACCTCGCCTTTGTATACCAGGCGGTGACCGCAAAACACCAATACCAGTTTTATCAAGGTGGTTTGACCGATGGTTTTTTGAAATTTCTCATCCAGGCTGTATCGTTTTAATTGGCTTTCCGCTTCTTCACGCAGTTTTTTTATCCTGTCCTCCAGGCCCGGCGGTAGTGTTTTTTTTGCCTTGCCCGAAGCGGCGTTAAGGTATTTGATTTCAACCAGGTAGGCGTATTTAATGGCGGGGTAGTGGAGTAAAAAAGGTTCCAGCACCAGGTCGGCAAACCCTTTATTGGTTTCCTTTTCCGAATGGACAAAATATAAATCGCTTAGGCCCAGGTAAACATTTAAAAAGGTCTGGATCACTTTTTCACCGGTGATGAAATCCCGCAATCCCATGGATGCTGCCATACGTTCGGAAATGTATTCGATTAAAGGCTGCCATTTACCCTCAACCGCCATGCCCTCCATCAACCTGGCGTACGTATCCAGGTTCAAACTGAATAAGTGAGTTTCAGCGTAGGTGTCTTTGATGTAATCATAGTATAAACGTTTGACGGTTTCATTGGGAATGGAGAGAATGGTTTGATAGGTGGGAGTAACGCCGGTGATTGTCAATAACCCGAAGTAAAAAAGGAGCGAAAAGAAGTTTTCCGATTCGGTTAATTCAGCGACGGGAAAGCCCACCTTGAGGGTGGTTTGAACCGACTTATTTTCAATAATTTCCTTGAGCCTGGAGAAATTCCCATTGGTCTGGGGGGCTGCGGCGCCTTTTTGGTCGATAATAATCAGGTAGCGGAGTTTCTGGTAATCGATACGGACATTACGATCGATGAGCGTTTGAGGAACCCGGGAATTTTTTAAATACTCGTTCAAGAAGTATAACAC
>Ga0315278_10001395_pt1 | contig 21145 bp, 20 predicted proteins | sample YL17G06_0_MG_FD_203880 | JGI IMG/M metagenome (GOLD analysis project Ga0315278, IMG submission 203880) | Sediment microbial communities from Yellowstone Lake, YNP, Wyoming, USA - YL17G06_0 | ecosystem: Environmental > Aquatic > Freshwater > Lake > Sediment | place: USA: Wyoming | collected... | reverse complement strand
TTCCCGCGCAGAAGGAGCGGCGGATTGTGTCCGGCGTTGGACCAAACGATCCGCCGTCCATCGGGAAGGAACCGGGCGAACACGAGCGTCGCGAACATGTCGGTGGCGGAAAAATCCGACGCGAGCACTTCGTTGACACGCCCCAACACATCGCCGGCGGAGAGAATGTCCCGGGCCTCGGACTGAAGGGCCCCTTTGGCGATCGCCATGTAGAGCGCGGCCCCAACGCCGTGCCCCGAGACATCGGCGATGGCGATGCCGAGGCTGCCGTCGGCCATCGCGACGTACCCGTAGTAGTCCCCGCCGACTCCGTCCGCCGCCAGGAACCCGCCCGACACGTCGAGACCGGCGAATAGCGGGTCGTGGCGGGGCAGGAGCCCGCGGTGAATCTCTCGCGCGATCTCCCCCTCGCGGAGGCGCGCCTCGGCGCCGCGAGCCGCCTCGGCCAGACGCTCGTTGCGGATGAATGCCGCGGCGAGAGCGGCGATTGCCGTCATCAGTTTGATCTCGCCGGTCATGTATCCGCGGCCTTCGGGCCGTCCGTTAAGAACCAGCGCGCCGAGGGACGACCCCTGGCGCTCCGGAAGGGCGACGACCGCCGACGCCGCCGCGCCGGAGGAGGCCTCCCGCACCGAGGGACGCCCCGTCGCGACGGTCTGTTCGACGGCGAGCGCGGGCGTAGTCGCCGACGAGTCCGGATGAGACGCCGCGAGAACGAGCTTTCCGCCGCTCTTGAGCCACAGTTCTCCCGCGCCGGCGCCGAGCACGCTCGCCGCTTCCCGCACGACGAGCCCGGCAATAGCGCGCTCCCCGAGGACCGAGCCGATCCGCTCGCTGAGTCGATAGACGAAGGTCGCTTCTTCGTACCGCTCGAGGACTTCCGCGCAGAGGCTCTCGATCTCCGACTCTTGGCGCGCGAGGCGCGCGATCAGACCGTCGTTCCCGGTCGGGTCCGCGGTGGCGGACGAGCGAAGGGGGCCTTCGCCGACAAGTTCGTTCTTGGCCGGATGCACCGCGAGAACTCCCCACCCGAAAACAAGGCTGTCGCTTCAGTTGGCGAATATATGTACCGAACTCTGAATATCAAATTTTCCTCGGAAACATAGGCATGGGCCTCCCGGGCCGGCGTGCAGCGCCCCCCCCCTTGCGATGCGATCGTCCAATCCCTCTACTGGGGCGTATTACCCGAAGATGGCGATGGGAGAGTGCGCAGCCGTGACCGTTCCGACCGACGAAGACCTGCTTCTCGCGCTCAGGGGCGGCCATGCCGCCTCGCTCGGCGTCCTGGTGGCGCGTTGGGAAGGCCCGCTGTTCCGCTTCGTGTCGCGATTGGTCGACCGACCGGACGACGCGCGGGACGTCTGCCAGGAGACCTTCCTTCGCATCCTGGACAAGGCCGAGGCGTTCCGCGACGGCGCACGCTTTTCCACCTGGATGTACCAGATCGCTCTCAACCTCTGCCGCGATCAGACACGAAAGAAGCGCCGCTGGAGCCGCTTGTTGATCACGGGGCCCTCCGCCGGCGTCGAGACGCCGCGCGACCACGCGGCGCCCGAGACGGTCGCGACGAACCCCGCCGCCGCGTATGAACACACCGAGCGACGGGGCGCGGTCCGTCGGGCCTTGTCCGCTCTTCCGCGCGAACAGCGCGAGGTATTGCTGCTCAAGGAATACGAAGGTCTCAAGTTCCGGGAGATCGCCGACGTTCTGGGCGTCGCGGAGAGCACGGTGAAATCCCGGATGTACGCGGGCTTGGACGCGATGAGGATGTCCTTGGCCAGCCTCGGCATCCAGTAGGAGTCGGCGATGACCTGCACAACGTGGCACGACAGCCTGACCGGACGGTTGTACGGCGAGATCGGGGCCGAAGACGACGCGGCGCTCACCGCGCATCTCGAAACCTGCGCGGGCTGCCGCGAGACTCTCGACGAATTCCAGAGCGTGCGGGCCCTGCTCCGTGACGACGAGAGGGACACGCCCCGCGTCCCTCGAGTCGTCGTCCTCCACGATCGATCCAGGTTCAGGCCCGCCCTTTTGGCCGCATCGCTCCTGGGAGCGGCCGTTCTGGCCGGCGCGGGAGCCGGCGCGGGGTACGCCTTGGGTTTGGGCCACTCCCCCACCCCCGCGGTGATCGCAGCCGCGACCCCCGTCACACCGGGTGTTTCAACGGAAGAACTGGTGCGGCGCGAGGTGGACCGCCGCTTGGCCGCACTGCAAGAGTCTCGTACGATCGCGGCCGCCGAGCCGTCCGGAGAGCGCCCCGTCAATGCGTCGGACCTTCGGGCGGAGTTCGCGAAATTCGAGCGCCGGTTGAACGGCGCGCGCGCGACCGACCTCGACTACGTTCTCGATCAGATCGCCGCGTCGGAGTTCCGCGTCGGCACCCGGCTCGGCAAGACGAATCAGGCCTTGCGCACCGTCGCGCTCGCGAACACCCCTTACCTGGACGAGCAGTAGGCCTCAGCGCGGCGCGACACCGAGGTCGGCGAGCCGGTCGATCGCCGCGGCGGCGAGCGCGGGATCTCCGCTTTGCATCCCTTCGGATCGCGCCTGGCCGAACGCTTCGATCGCCTCCACGCGCTTTCCGTCCGCTTGGAGCCCTGCGCCAAGCGCATAAACGGCTCGAGCCGCCAAGGCATCGCCACCGATCGCCCGGACCCGGCGCCAGGCGTCGAGCGCGGCCGCCTCCCGCCCCGAGCGCTCGAGCAAAATCGCGAAGTTTGCAAGCGCCTGCGCGGCGTGCGGCCCTCCCGCGGCGGCGGAAACTAGGGCCCATGCCGCGCGCACGACCCGGCTCGCGTCCTCCCCGGGAAGCGGCGCCATGCGAGGCTCCGGCGCCGTCACGCACTCGGCCTTGCGCACCGGTCCCGAAGACGGCGCGATGTCGAGAACGAGCGCCGCGCCGATTCCCGACGCGGCGATCGCCTCCCCGGCCGAAGCCGCGTTCGCGACCACGCGGCCCGCGATGGCGACGAGTCGGTCTCCGGGAAGAAGCCCCGCCCGCGCGGCCGGACCCGAAGGGGAGATCGAGGCCAGAACGACGGAACCCTCTCGTGAGTCGACGAGGACGGCCCCGAGCGTCGCCACGATCCAGCGAGGAGGTGACGGGCTCGGCGGCGGCGCCCGATCCTCGACCTCTTGAAGCGCGGGGCCGTAAAGCACGATGTGCTCGTCGCCCGCAACACCCGCGCCCGAAATCACGGCGACTGCCAGATCGGTGCCGAGTGGGAGGGACACCGCGTCCCACCCCTCGCGCGTCGTGAGATCCGCGCCGGGGGGCGGGTCGACCCGGCCGTAGAGACTCCACGCGGCGGTCGCCAGAACAAAAGACTTCGGCCAGGCGGCTCCGACGAGGACCGCGCTCGGCCGGGGCGTGAGATCGAGCGTGAGGTCGGACTCCTCGGCGGCGAGGTCACCCGACCAGACGACGCGACCGGAAGCGACGACCTCGAGCGTCCGCTGGCCGGGACACATCGCGAAGGAGGTCAGGGGTAAAGACGCCACGCGCTCGTGGTCGACGCGCAGCTCGCCCTCGTAGATCGCCCCCGTCGCGGTCACCCTCGTTCGCGCCGGACGCATCTCAACGACCCGCAAGAGCTTGGGGGACCGGTCGGCCAGGTCGACGCTCACAATTTCTTGGAGGCTCTCGGTCGCGAAACAAGATTTCGCGAGGCGGAGGTCGTGCTCGCCAGTCGCAACGTCCTCGATCACGAGAGCGGCGGGCGCCTTCGCGTCGGACACGGACTCGCCGCCCCGCGTGGTGACCCCGGACTCGATCCCGTCCAACGTGACCGCGACGCCGTCGACGTCCGTGCGCACCACGAGGCCCCGCGCGTTCGGAACCAGACGGATCCTGACGGGCGTCTCCCGCCCCGCCACCGCCTGGACGCTCACATCTTGCGTGTCGAACCCCTTGCGAGCGAAACGCAGCCTCCGTTCCCCGGAGACCGTCGGGAAAGCGCCGTCCGCCGAAACAGAGACCGGGCGGCCATCGACGGTGAGCGACGCATCCTTGGGGTCGAGGTCAAGGCGAACGGTCCCGATCATCGAAGCCTGGATCCTGAGGAAGCGGTCCATCGCCTTTCTCGACGTCACCTCGCGGCCAGGCGAGTAGCCGGCGCGCAATTCGAGAAGGGCGCGGTAGTCCTTCTCGGCCGCGTCGAGGTCGTCACTGGCGACGTGCGCCTGGGCCCGCAAGTCCAGCGCATCGACGCGCGTCGCCTCCGGCAGATCAAACCGCTCGAGAATCGCGTTCAGCGCGACTTGCGCCTTCTCGATGTCCAAAGCGACGAGCTGATCGCGAATCGCGGCGAGCTCCTGCCCCACCGGCGTCGCATCGCCAGGCGCAGGCGGAGGATCGGCCGTCCGCACGACGGAAAACGCAAGGAAGACGACGAGGGCGAACGCGAGGCGGCGGGTCACGGGGCCACCGCAACCGCGCCGGTCGATCCATCGATGATCCGCACGGCGCCATCCGGCGCCGCGGCGAGAGCGAGCGGACGCGACACACCGCTCACTCCAAGCGGGAGCGTATCGCTCACCTCCCCCGACGGGGTGAGCCGCGATACGGTTTCCGCCTTCTCGTCGAGCACCGAGATCCGCCCTGCCGCATCGACAGCCAGCGCGACCGGACGTCGAAACGTCGTCGTCCCGAAACCTGCTTCGGATCCCGGGCCCGCGAGGAGGACGATCCGTCCCGTCTTCTCCTCGGCGGCGATCACCCGCCCGCCCGCGACTGCGAGCGCGGCGACACCGGCCCCCTTGCTCTCGCGAACGACGACCGGGGCCGGTGTTCCGGGAACCCAGCGCTCAACCCGGTCACCCTTTTTGTCCGCGATCCAGACCGCCCCCGAGGCGTCGACCGCGATCGCCGCGGGCGCGGCTAGACGCCCCAAGGCCAAGACCACCGTGACCCCGGTGGCGTCCCAGCGGAGCAGCGTGTCCTTCGTCGCCACGAAGACGCGCCCGTAAGGGTCCGTCGCGAGCGCCGTGACGTCGGCGACCGGCACGGGAGGCGCACCGATTCCCTTGGCATCGAACGCCTGAAGAGTGCCGCTCTTGCGATCGAACACAACGAGCCGGCCATCGGCCGCCGTCGCGAGAAGACTCGAGCCCCGCGTCGTCGCGATGACGGCAAGCGGCGAGGCGACGGCGCTCCACCGGCGAGCCGGAACCCTCTCGCGGAGCACTTCGCGAAGCGCCAGCTCGCGCAGGGCCTCCGCGCGAACGCCGGTGGGGGCACCGGTTGCGATCGCCTCCTGGAACCAGCCCGCGGCGATGCCGAAACTCCGCTGAGCGAGCAGGGCCCGCCCGAACCCGGCGCGCGCGCGCGGCGCGACATCGCTGTCCGGCCGCTCCACGACGATGCGCGCGAAAGCACCGCCCGCGCGCTCCGTTGCGCCCTCCTGTTCGTCGAGGACACCCAGCGCGTAACGCGCCGCGACGACCCAGTGTTCACGCGACGGGTTTGCGGCGAGCGCGATCAGGTCCTGCCGGGCGCGAGCCGCGTCGCGCCCGGGAATCGGCGCCATACGGATCAGAGCGAGTCGGTAGCGCGCCTCGAGCGCGCGATCGCCGTCGGCGTGGGCGGTGACGACCTTCTCGAGGGGACCGACCGCCGCGGCGGCTCGTGCACCATCGAGAACGGCGACATCCTCGGGCCAGTCGGGCAGTCCCGGAAGACACGCAAGATCGACGAGCGCATCGTCGGCAAAGGGCCCACCCGGAGCGAGCGCCACGACCTTCGCAAACGCCGCGGCGGCGTCCGGCGATCGGTCAGCCCCTAGGCGCTGGGCGAGACGATACTGCCGCTCCGCTGCGGCGGGGTCCGCGACGTCCTGCGCGCCTGCCGCGGAAACCATCACGAGCGCTGCGGCGAGAAATGCGGCGCCGTGCACGAAGGGTCTCACCGACCGGACCGGCCGAACGAGACGCGAACCGGAGCATTGGTCCCCGGCGCCAAGTTGATGTCCTGCGCGCGAGACTCGCCCGAGACCGGCGATTCGATGCGAAGGACGTAGCGACCGGCCGCCATCTCGTACCGGAGAGGGGTCTCGCCAACCTGCCGCCACGTTGATCCGGATCGCTTCAACGCGACGCGGCAGTTGGGAGGGAACGTCTGCACCACAAGCCGCGCGAGCGCCGGAATGACGAACGCGGGAGTCACAGCATCGCCCGCCGGCACGTCGAGAGTGACCGCGACGTCGACGAATCGTTCCTCGTTCGTGGCCCGGACCTCATGCGGCCCGGCCGGGAGATCGATGCCACCGTTCTTGCGCACCACAGGCTTGCCATCGACGAAGAACAGGGTGGGCACCCGCAGGGTCGGGAGGAGAAGTCGGCCGGTCGGGATCGCCTCGAGCTTGAGCGCACCGGCCGCGCTGCGCGCATCGAGGGGCGTCGCTCTCGCGAGGATGGTGGCGCTCGACGTGCGGTAGCCCTCGGCCTGGACCTCGATCGTGTTGTCACGACAGAGGTCCAGGTCGATCGTCGCCGGCGCGGTTCCCGCATCCTGACCGTTGACGGCGACGCGCGCCCCGGGAACGCCCGGATCGACCGCGACCGCCGCCCTCGCGGGATCGAGGACCAGCACGATCTCGACCCCCGCGTCGGCCGCCTCCACACGGTGCTTCGCCTCGCGGCAGCCGTAAGACGCCGTCAGAACTTCGAACGGCCCTCCGGCGGGGAACCGGATCAGGTCGCCCGCAAGCGGCGCTCCATTGACTCGAACGGGAAGACCCGCCGGTTCCGTGCGGACGCGCGCCGTCAGCATGGCGACCTTCGGAAGCGCGAAAGGACCCAGGTGCAAGAGAAAAGCCGCGCTGATTCCTGCGAGGGCCAGGGCGATGACGACGATCCACGGACCGAACGATCGCCGGGAAGGCGCCACGGGGGCCTGCTGCGGGGCAGGAGAGGGAGGACGCGCCGACGGCGCGCTCGCACGATAAGTTGCGGCACTCGTGGCGGCGCCGGCCCGCCGCAACGCCCCAGCAAACTCCGCCCCGTCCCGATGCCGGGCCTCGGGAGCCTTCGCCAGCGCGCGCTCGAGAAACACGGCAAGCGGAGCGGAGATGCGCTCGAGCCGAAGCGGGGCGTCCTTCGGAGGCTCGTGCACGATGCGGTAGAGCACCGAGGAGATCGAGTCGCCCCCGAACGGTTTGACCCCCGTCAGCATTTCGTAACAGACGATTCCCAGAGAAAAAAGGTCGGTCCGTCCGTCAAGCGGATCGCCTCTCACCTGCTCCGGCGACATGTAGTTCGGCGTGCCGAAGAGCGCGCCGTCGTGGGTCATCGAGGTCGCCGGGCTCTTGGCGAGCCCGAAATCCATGACCTTCACCGCGCGATCGCCCACGCGCATGAGATTCGCCGGCTTGATGTCCCGGTGAACGATTCCGCGCTCGTGGGCGAAGCCGAGGGCTTCGGCTGCCGCGGCCACGAGCTCGACGACGGCCGGCACGGGAAGGAGCGCATCTTCCCGGCAAACGGCGTCCAACGTCTCACCCTCGACGAACTCCATCGCAAGGTAAGGCACGCCATCGGCCTCGCCGACGTCGAAGATCGTCACGATCCCCGGGTGGAGGAGCTTTCCGGCCGACCTCGCTTCGCGAAGGAATCGTTCGCGAGCCTGGGCGCGCTCCGCATCGGGGAGCGAGGCGAAGATCTGAATCGTCTTGATCGCGACGCGTCTTTCGATCGTGGGATCGTAGGCCAGGAAGACGCGGCCCATCGCACCACGCCCGAGCTCTTTCTCGATGCGGTAACGTCCGAGGCTATCGACCTGCATCGGCGAGAGGCACCTTAGCGTCGTGGTTGAGCAGCCGCGCTAACTTAGTTCGCCCGCCCCGGCGAAGTCAATTCCGGACGAGCAGAGGCAACAAATCCAGCGTGGGGTCAACCGGAACGGTGGGGTCGTCTCCGGCTGGCATGCGACCGATCTTCTCGGGAAGCGCGCAGCGCACGACCCCCGCCCGTGTTTTCTTGTCGCGGCCCATGGCTCGAACCAGACGCTTCGGATCGATCCCCGCGGGCAGCCGCACTGGAAGGCCGAAGGCCGCAAGGAGCGCCTCGATCCGATGGGCGTGCGCACGCGGCAACCCCGTGACGCGCTCGGCCAGCCGAGCCTCGGCGACGACACCGATCGACACCGCCTCCCCGTGCGAAACGCGGTAGTCCGTCGCCGCCTCGACCGCGTGCGCGACGGTGTGCCCGAAGTTCAAGACCGCGCGGCGACCCGCCTCACGCTCGTCGGAAACGACCACGCGCCCCTTCAGGACGAGACAGCGCGCGACGATCCGTGCAATGGACCGCTCATCGCGCAGCACGAGGCGCGAGACATCCGCCTCGAGCCCACGGAAGAGCGCCGCATCGAGCACGGTGGCCGTTTTTACGGCTTCGGCGAGCCCCGCGCGGAAGGTGCGGGCCGGGAGCGTGCGCAACACGCGCACGTCGGCCCACAGCGAGACCGGCTGGTGAAAGGCTCCGACGAGGTTTTTCCCGCCGGGAAGATCGACGGCGGTCTTGCCTCCAAGCGCGGCATCCACCATCGCGAGCAAACTCGTGGGGATCGCAACGAGGGGAACACCGCGATGCCACGTCGCGGCCAGGAACCCGGCCAGGTCTCCGGTCACGCCGCCGCCGAGCGCCACGACGACCGTGTCCCGCCCGGCGCCCCGCTTCAACAAAAGGTCCTCGAGCAGCGCCTTGGTCTCGCGCGTCTTGAATCGTTCGCCGGCTGGGAAAGTGAGGAGCGCGGCCTCTACGCCCCGGGCTGCGAGCAGCTGAACGAACCGCCGGCCATAGAGGCGAGCCACGCGAGTGTCCGACACGACGACCTCGAGAAAGTCGGGAAACGTGCGCGCGAGATCCGTCGCGGCGAGCGCGAGCGCGCCGGAGGCCACGACGACGGACGTCGACCACGCGGGAGCCGTCCGCGCCTCGACGCGGAAGCGAATCGCCCGCTCGCCGGCTGGGATCAGTGCGGAGGCGTTTCCGAGCTCGAGCCCAAGCGCTCGAGGTCGGCCAGATAGTCCTCGACGAGCCGGCGCTGGGTGGCGTCGTCGAGGTTCCTTCCCATGAGCTTGCCGGCCGCTTGGATCGCCAGATCGGCCGCCTCGCCCTTCAGCGCCGAGCGTGCTTGACGGAGCCCCGCGTCGATCTGCGCTTCGGCCTGCTTGAGCAACTGCTCGCGCTGCTTGCGGGCTTCGTCGAGGATCTCGGACTTGAGCCGTTCGGCATCGCGGCGCCCCGCCTCGACCGCCTCGGCCCGTTCTTTGCGAGCGAGGTTCAGCATCGCTCGCTGCTCTTCGAGGAGACGCTGGGCCTCCTCGCGCTCTTTCCGCGCGTGGTCCAGGTCGCTCTTGATCCCGTCCTCACGGGCGTTCATCGCCTTGAGGATCGGCCCCCAGGCGTACTTCGCAAGAAGGACGAGGAGGATCAGGAACGTCACGAGCGTCCAGAACATCAACCCGATCTCGGGCGTGATCAGGGCGCTCGCTCCCTTGCTCCCGCCCTCGGCACCCTCGGTCGCGTAGAGCGGAGCCGCCCACGCGAGCACGAAGGCCGAGCGCGCCACTAGCCTTCCGGCCATGAGAACTCCCTTTACTTCGCGGAGAGGAGGAAACAGATAACCAGTGCGAAGAGCGCGGCACCCTCGATGAGTCCGGCCGCGATCAACATGGCCGTCTGGATCGTACCGGCCGACTGCGGTTGCCGGGCGATACCCTCCATGGCGGAAGCCGCCAGGCGACCGATCCCCATGCCCGCTCCGATCAACGCCAGACCGGCGCCAAGACCGGCACCCAAGAACGCAAGACCCCTGGGATCCATGAAATTCCTCCTTTTCCTCTTCCGAGAAACGAAACGGCCCCCGGCGTCAGTGCGACGGGTGGACCGACATGCCGATGAACGTCGAAACGAGTGTCGTGAAGATGAAGGCCTGGATGAAGCAGACCAAAAGCTCCAGAAAGAAGATGAAGAGCGTGAACGGCACGGACACCGTCGCGACCCACGCCGACTTGAGAATGAAGATCAACGAGATCAGCCCGAGGATGACCACGTGCCCGGCCGTCATGTTCGCGAAGAGACGGATGCACAGGGCGAACGGCTTGGTGAATAGGCCGAGGATCTCGACGGGGATCATGATCGGGTACAGCCACAAGGGCAACCCGCCGGGCACGATGTTCTTGAGGTAGCCGCCGAGGCCGAACTTCAGCATGCCGGCAACCTGGATGACCAGGAACGCGACGATCGCGAGGGTCGCGGTGACGGAGATGTTGCTCGTCGGCGTGGACATGCTCGGGACGAGTCCGAGCATGTTACAGGTCCAGATGAAGAAGAAGCAGGTCAACAGGTAGGAGAGGTACTTGTCGCCGTCGTGCCCGATCGTCTTGCGGACGATTTCGTCGCGAAGGTACTTGATGAGCACCTCGAAGCCGTTGCGCCAGCCGGTCGGCACCGGATCGGTCGCGCGTCGCGCGGCCAACCGCGCGAGACCGAACAGGATGGCGCACGCGATCCACATCATCACGACGTGCTTCGTGATCGAGATGTCGAGCCCGCCAAGGTGAATCCTCGGGAGCGGGATCGCGTGGTGGGTAAACGGAACCTCGATCTCGTGACTGTTCGTGATGTGATGCATGATCAGGTCGGAAACGTTGAACGCCTCGCCTGTTCCTTGAGCCTGGGCTGAGGCATCCGCTGCGACCGAGGCTGCGACCTGGCTCATCCGCGCGGCTCCGTTCCAAGGCTTTGCGCGCCGCGCGCGCGCAAGAACCAGACCATTTCGAATAACGTCAGCGGCACGAACCCGGCGGCAAGGCCGGCGATCAGCGCCGCGCCGGCATCCGCCTTCCCCGCAGAGAACGCGGCGAGGGCGGCGAGGACCAGTCGCGTGATGAAACCCGTCGCAAGCGCTACGAGGAATCTCTGCGCGGAACGCCCATGCTCGCGTGCGAGCCAGGCCCCCCCGACGATCCCGGGCACCGCCATGGCCAGAAACCCTCTCGCGGCCCAAGCCGACGCTGCGCGTTCGCCGCCCCAAAACCAGGGAAGCAACGCCGCGGCGCCAATGGCGGCCGCCACCGAGGCCAAGAATGCAAACCCGATCGCCGACCTGAACGTCACGACGTTCCCCCGCGCCCCGTTCCCTTCGGTGGAACGATCCGCCGGTACAAGCTCAAGAAGCCCGCAGCCGCTCCGACGATCACTCCGGCGAGGAGCAGCCACGGTGCGGTCCCGAAGCGACGGTCGAGCCACTGGCCCCCGAAAAGCCCCACGAGCAACGGCACCGCGAGTTCGAACCCGAGCCCCACGAACTGGAAGGGCGACGATCCGTCGGGGCGCCGTTTGTTCCTGTCCTGATGGTTCAAATCCCCAACGCAGAGCCGCTCACTCTAGCAGAGCGGTCAAGATTCATCACCGCACCGGGGGGCGGACCGAGGCCTCTTGCGGCGCGCCCGCGGGCAACGCGGGCCGGGGCATCGGGCCGGCGACTCCGCGCGGGTACTCGTAGGATTTTTCGACCTGCTGAACGAGCCGAGTTACCGGCTCATCGAGGATGCGAAAGAACGGCTCGGGATGAATCCCGATCCAAAACGAGAGCACGACGAGCGGAACGAGATACGCGAACTCGCGAACACTGAGGTCGGTGAGCTTGCGGTTCTCGTCGTTGTCGAGCTTGCCGAACATCGTTCGCTGATAGAGCCACAGCATGTACGTCGCGCCGAGGACGAGTCCTGTCGCCCCCAGGACCGCCCAGACCTTGGTTTTGAGACCGAACACGCCGACGAGGATCGTCCACTCCCCCGTGAATCCGTTGCCCGGGATGAGGGGCATGCCGATCGAGGACAGGGTCATGATCATGAAGATCACGGCAAACCACGGCATCACCTTTGCCAGGCCCCCGTAATCCCCCAATTGACGCGTGTGGCGGCGTTCGTAAACAACGCCAACCAAGAGAAACAGTGCCCCCGTCGAGAGGCCGTGATTGATCATCTGGAGCACGCCGCCCGTCAACCCCTGGAAGTTCAGCGCGAAGACCCCGAGCATGCAGAAACCGAGGTGACTAATCGACGAATACGCGACGAGCTTCTTCCAGTCTTTCTGCACGAGCGCCACCGCGGCGCCATAAATGATTCCGATGACGCACAACGCGAGGACGTACGGCGCGAAGCGTCGCGTGGCGTCCGGGAGCATCGGCAGGCTGAACCGCAGAAAGCCGTAGATCCCCATCTTGAGGAGCACGCCCGCGAGGATGACGGATCCGGCCGTCGGCGCCTCGACGTGCGCGTCGGGGAGCCACGTATGGAACGGGAACATCGGCACCTTGATCGCGAATCCGAGGAAGAACGCCAGCCAGACCCACACTTGCAGCGCCATCCAGTCGGGCCACGTGCCCATGGCCTGCAGCATGCGAATGTCGAACGTGGAGACGCCGGTCAGCGCCCCATGGTGGACGTAAAGGGCGATGATCCCGATGAGCATCAGCACCGAGCCCAGGAGCGTGAAGAGGAAGAACTTGACGGAGGCGTAGATCCGGCGAGGGCCGCCCCAAATCCCGATCAGGAAGTACATCGGGATCAGCATGACCTCCCAGAAGACGTAGAACAGGAACGTGTCGAGGCTGACGAACACGCCGACCATTCCCGTCTGGAGAATCAGCAGGTACGCGTAGTACTGGTTCTCGCGCTGATGAACGGCGGACCACGATGAGAGAATGGCGAGAAAGCCGAGCACCGTGGTCAGGAGAACGAGCAGCATCGAGATCCCGTCGACCCCGACGATGTAACGAACACCGAGCGTCGCGATCCAGGGCACGTCGACGACGAATCGGAAGCCGTAGGGATCCGAGGGAGCCGCCGCCCAAGAGAACCAGAGCGGCAGGCTGGCGAGCAGGTCGAGCCCGGCCACGAGCGTTGCGGTTTTCGCGACGAGTCCCGGGCGGTTTTTCGGAAGGAGCAAACAAATGATCGCGCCGGCCAGCGGAAGGTAGGCGACCACATTGAGAAGCTGACTACCGAACGGGTTCATCCCGCTTCATACTCCACTCCGAAGACGCGGCTTGCGCTCGAAGCGAGTGAAACTATCACAGCGTCTCTCTCTCGGTAAAGGCGAGTGGAAGACTAGGCGGAGACCTTCCCTTGGAGGGCGGTCAACACGTCCCAGACTCTATCGCTGTAGGCGAGAGGAATACGGCCGTTCGCATCGCGCCGGGCCTCGACCAAGGTCGGACCCGAGCAGTACGCGGCCAAAGCGGCGTCCTGGTCGCCGAATCGATCCATCAAGCGGCGGAGGTAGGCGCAGCCGAGCAGCACGTTGAGGTCCGGGTTGAACAAGAGGTCGTCTCCGGTCCACTCCAAACCCAGGTCCATCGCAAGGTCGCGAGCGGTCGGCCCCTGAAGCTGCATGAGACCGATCGCACCCTGCGCCGAGACGGCGGTCGGCTCGAAACGGCTCTCGACCTGGATGACGGCGAGCACCATCAACGGGTCCAGATGGAAACGCCGCGCGTAGCGGTCGACGATCGGGACGACGGATTCCGCCTGTTCGAGGCTGGCCCCGGCGAAAACGTCGTGAGAGTCGGCAAGCACCCGGCGGGACCAGTCGAGCGGGAGGCTCTTCGTGACCGCCGGGGTTTCGTGCAACTGAGGGACCTGCGTTTCCGACGAGACGACCGGGCGGGCGAACAGCCCCGCGACGACGATCCAGCTCACGACGGAGAGCACGGCCACGGTTCGAATGATCCAGCGCATGTCGGGAGCGTACGAGCTAGCATCGCCGGGAGTCAACCAGCGAAGAAGGAGAATTCATACATTACTTCTATTTTCGTGCCGGGGTATGCTGCGGCGCCGGTCCTTTTTTCTTCGCGTCGGGACTCATTTTGGAGTCGATTGCCGGGGTGAGGACCTGGAATACGACCTGGACCCCACTTCGTTCGATCCGGTAGACCCGGTCGACACGGCGCAGCACCTGGCGGCCTAGCGGCGGATCCCCGACCAGGCTCTCGCCGGGGAAACGGGCCTGGAGGCATCGCTCCAACCCGTAGGAAAAGTCGGAGGCGTCCTCGTCGTTTTTCCACCGTGTCACCCAGATCGTTGCACCCTCGCCAGCTTTCGCCGTGGATCCAGGGGTCGCCTCGAAGCGCCAGAGCCCATCCGCCACCCAGCCATCCCCCGCGATCAGCCCGAGATTGTCCTTCCCGGTCAGAAGGGACACCAGCGAAACGATCCCCTGTTCTCCCAGGGAGTCCCGATCGACCGGCGACAAAGCCAGGAGGGCGGGAAGCGACGGCTCGAGGATCTCGACCGGCGGCGCCGGCGGGCGGTCCAGATGAAGGACATCTCGAGTGGTGCGGCGGCTCCTCCGCTCTTGCGCTAGCCGGCTGAACCCACCCCTCCTCGTAAGCGAGGCGGCCTGTGCGAAGCCGTCCAGATAGACGAACTCGAGCAAGTGAGCGACGACGGGGCTCGCCGAGCGCATCGTTTCGGGGACCAGACGCCCGCCCAACACCTCTTCGGGGCGCAAAGCGCCGGACACGACGTCCGATTCGAGGCCCACGCCGCCGAAGAGGAGAACGAGCGCGGCAAGATTGGCGGCCCCCTCCGCCATCGCCTGTCGGGCGAGAAGGGCGTCGGTGGTTACGGGGCCTTCGAGGCCAGGTCCATCCAGGAAAGCGTGAGCCATGTAATGCCCGGCGAGGGGCTCGTCGGGGGCAACCCCCGTCGCCAGCAGGATCGAGGCGTCGGAGTCTACGTCCGGATCCCCGTGGCCCGAATCCGGGAGCAGGCGCTGCGGGTCGACGAGCAGGCGCTCTCGCGTCGCGTCGAAGGCCATCCCAGGCACATCGTGTTCGATCGCGACGACGAGATCCATGGGCTCGGTTCCCGATCCGAAGCCGAGATCGCGCCACGCGCGTCCGCGCGCTGCCGCGCGCGTCGAGGGCAAGAGACGCTGCGCTCTCGCCTGTGCTTCGGCGGCCCGCGCCGCCTCGTCGGCGCGGACGGCCACGACGCTCGGTGCCCGATCGAGTCGGACGATGGCGGCGATACGCTCGCCTACCGCACGAACCGAGCGCGCGAGGTAGACGTCCCCACCCTTGCTCGTCGCGACGGTGTCCGTGTCGGGGTCGGGCGGCGCGGAATCTTGTGCCGCAACGCACGTGACCGCCAGCACGGCGGAGGCGAGCACCCTGCGCAATGTCATCGCAGCGGGGGATCGGAAAGGACGACGACGGCATCGCCGCGATTCAGGGACTCCGCGGTGACGGTGCCCGCCGCGAATTCGACAACAAAGCGTGCGGAAACTGGCGGCACGATCGAGGGGCAATCACCCTTCGCGGGACACGGTGCGCGGTTGACCGCCGTCCACACCACGCGCCCGCTGACATCGAGCCACACCATGTCGAGCGCAACCTTGCAGTCCTTCATCCAGAAGGAGTGCCGGCCGTCGTCGTCGAACACGAAGATCATCCCCTCGCGCGGCCCGATCTTTTCCCGACCCATATACCCACGCTGTCGCGAGATGTCGTCCGCGGCGACCTCGAGCGCAAATTCGTGCCCGGACGGCAAGACGGCGACGGCCCACCGTGGCGCCGGAGCGGCGACCGCCGCGCTGCAGCCAACGGCCAGGACGAAAAAAACGGCGCGCAGCGCCTTGCTCACGGCGGCACCGCCTGGAACTCGCCGTCGACGACGAGGAGACCTTCCGAGGCGGCGACGCCCCCCGGCGACCCCTTCGCGCCCAGGCACCTCAAACGATAGCCGCGCGCCGTGGTCTCGTAGAGGAACGGCCGGTCCCAGGGGTCTTTGGGGACACTTGCCATTCTGGCGGGGACGAGTTCATCGAGCGTGAGAGGAGCGCGTCCAGTGTCGCGTCGAAAGATCTCGATCGCACGCGCGAGCTGAACCATCAGTTCGCGAGCGCGACGGAGCGGATAGTTCTCGACCGCTGTCGCAAGTCCTTGATAGACGACGATCTGCTCGCGTGCCTTATCCGCGGCGCGGGAGTCGGGAAACGCGTCGATGAGTTTCTGAAGACGGTCTACCGCGCCCCGCGTATCGCCTTTCTCCACGCGCTCGATCGCTTGACGCCACAGCCGTTCCGCGTGCCGCTCGTCTCCACCGCACGACGACGCCGTTATCACGAGAAGCACGGTGGGCACGACGATGAAAAACAACCTCGCGCAGAAGGTTCGCGTGTTGACTTCGCCCTGCCGCCGTTTCATAATTCGCGCGCTTTCGAGCAAGGGTCGTCCTCAGTATCAACGATTTTCGCGTCCGGACATCGCGCGTCGGCGTCCGACCGGTGGGCTCACTTTAGATGACGCTTCGGCCCAGGGCAACCGAGGTTCCCGAACTCGTGAGGCGACTCGGGAGCCGTCAGCCGAAACAGGTTGACCGAGCGCGTGCGCGGCTTTCGATCATCGGTTCCCACTCCGTCGTCGCTCTCGTCGAAGCCTTAGAGGGCGACAACAATCGCGTTCGATCTCACGCGATGCCGCTTTTGGCGCTCATCCAAGATCCTCGAGGCCGAGAGCCGCTCGTCGCCATGCTGCTCGATCGCGATTCGCGCATGCGGGAGATTGCCGCGCGCTGCCTCGCACGCTTCTCGTCGCTCGATGCCGTCGCCGCACTCGAAAGGCTCCTGAAGCGTGAGAAGGTCCGCGAGGTTCGCGTCTCCGCGGTGCACGGCCTGCTGGAGCTCTACGAGGCGGGACAGGACGCCGCGATACGGCGCATCCTCGAGGTACTCCTCGACGCGAAGGAAGATCCCAAGATCAGGGTGGCAAGCATGGCGCTCTTGCCCCTTCTTCGCCCGACGGCGCGGCGGGGCCTGCTGCGCCGTCTCCGCCAGGACGGAGTCGAGGAGATCGCCCGGAGAGCCGCCGAAATCACGGAAGAAGACGACGCGCCGGCGCCAAAAGACAGGTCCAGGATCGACACGCTCGTCCGCGAGCTCGCGGCCCGCGACTACGCGGTCTGGAACGAGGCGCTCCACCGGCTGGCCGCCGCGGGTCCGGCCGTCTCCGAGGCGATCGTAGCCGAAATGCGCCGCCGCGCCGGCGACCCCGAGTACTGCACGCGTGCCGGGATGGCGCTCAAGGCGCTCGGTCCCCGCCGTGTCAGGGGACTCGCGGACGCGCTCGACGTCGTGGACGAGCCGCTCCCGCTCCAGATTCTTGTCGAGGTCGCGGGAACCATCGGCGAGAAGCCCCTCATCTATCGCCTGAAGAGCGTCATCGAACGGGTGGCGCCGCGACCGGAGACTGCGGGTACGTCGCGATTCGATACGATGCAGCGGGTGAGGGCGAAGGCGCACTTCGAGCTCGCCCGCATCGGAAGCCGAGTCGCCATCCAAGATCTTCAGTCGATCTTGGCGGACTCCGACCGCCGCCTTCCGCTCGAAGCGTTGGCCGCCGTCGAGCAGATCGGAAAGAAAGACGAGATCCCCCTCTTACTGCGCGCCTATCTCCGTGAAGACCCGTTCACGCGCGGTCGCATCGCGGGTGTGGTGCGCACCATTCTGAAGCGGGAGCGCATTCGGCGGAACAGCATCGCGTTGCGGTCTCTTCCGGCCGAGTTGAGGCGCACACTCGAGGGCATCCTCGCGCGCTCCGCACGACGCGCTGCGCGCGGTAAACGATCCCGCTGACTCCCCCTCGGAGGAAACCCATGCCCCGCAAGCTCAGCGTGCGCGATGTTCACGATCTCACCGGGAAACGCGTCTTCTGCCGCGTCGACTTCAACGTTCCGATCGAATCCGGCCGCGTCACGGACGACTCGCGCATTGCCGCGTCTCTACCGACCATCAATCTTCTTTGCGAGAGTGGGGCGCGCGTGGCCCTGGCCTCGCACCTCGGGCGTCCCAAGGGCAAGTCGCGACCCGAATTCTCGCTCGCACCGGTCGCGACCCATCTCGCGTCGATTCTCGGGCGGCCGGTGGCCTTCGCGGTCGACTGCATCGGCGAGCCCGCGGAACACGCCGTGGCCCGACTTGCCCCCGGCGAGGTTCTCCTCCTCGAGAACCTCCGCTTCCACCCGGACGAAGAGGCTAACGATGCGGGGTTTTCCGACGCGCTGGCTCGCCTTGGCGACCTCTATGTCAACGACGCGTTCGGGAGCGCGCATCGCGCGCACGCATCGACGGTCGGCGTTCCGATCCGCCTGAAGCCGGCGGCGGCCGGCCTCCTCATGCAGGCGGAACTCGCCCATCTCGGGCGCCTCCTCGAAGCGCCGCTCCATCCTTTCCTCGCGATTCTCGGAGGCGCCAAGGTCTCGGACAAGATCGAGTTGATCGAGAACCTGCTGCCGCACGTCGACGGATTCCTCGTCGGCGGCGCTATGGCCTATACGTTTTTGAAAGCGCAGGGCCACCCGATCGGTCGCTCCCTCGTCGAGGTCGAGAAACTCGATCTCGCGCACGCGCTCCTCGCGCGTGTGGAGTCCGCCGGAAAGCGATTCCTCTTGCCGGTCGACCACGTGGCGGCCGTCGGCGGCGACGACGCCAACATCCGCACGACGGCCGGCGTCGCCTTGGCCTCCGACGAGGCCGGCATGGACATCGGCCCGACCACCGCGGCGGCGTTCGCGGTGGAGATTGGCCGGGCGGGGACCGTCCTTTGGAACGGCCCGCTGGGACGCTTCGAGGTCGAATCGTTCTCGATGGGAAGCCGACGCATCGCCGAGGCGATCGCCGCCTCGCACGCGGTATCGGTCGTCGGCGGCGGCGACACCGGCGCCGCGGTCCATCGTTTCGGCCTCACCTCCAAGATGACGCACGTTTCCACCGGAGGTGGCGCGTCGCTCGAGTTTCTTTCGGGTCTGCCGCTCCCGGGCGTCGCCGCGCTGGATGACGCGCCGTGACGGCTCACCGGCCGCGCCCGCTCGTCGTCGGGAACTGGAAGATGAATCTCGGCGAGTCCGCCGCGAAACACACCGTCGGCGCTCTCCTGGCCACTCTTCCTTTCGATCGAATCGACGCCGCCGTCGCCCCGTCATTCCCGTGTTTGCGCGCCGTGCTCGACGCCGTCGCCGGTACACCGCTCGCCGTCGGCGCGCAGAACATGCACTGGGAAGTGAAGGGCGCGTTCACCGGAGAAGTCGCGCCCCTCATGCTCTTCGAGATGGGAGTCCGCTTCGTGATCATCGGCCACTCCGAGCGAAGGGCGCTGTTCGGCGAGACCGACGCCACGGTCTCCCGAAAAGTCGTCGCGGCCAGACGCCACGGCCTCGCGCCGATCGTCTGCGTCGGCGAGAACGAAGCCCAGCGCGACGAAGGGAAAACGCGCGACGTGGTTGTCGCGCAGATTCGGGCGGCGCTCGCCGACGGGGCGTTGAAGTCTCCCGACGATCTCGTGGTGGCGTACGAGCCCGTGTGGGCGATCGGCACCGGACGGACTCCCGAGCCGGTCGAGGTCACCGGGGCCCACGCGGCGATACGCGCGGCGCTCACGGAGCGCTTCGGCGCGCCGGCCATCGCGGTCCGCATCCTCTACGGGGGCTCGGTTACGGCGGCGAACGCACCCTCGCTCCTGCGGGCTCCGGAGGTGGACGGCGCGCTCGTGGGGGGCGCTTCGCTCGAGCCGGGGTCGTTCGCGTCGATTGCCGCCGCCGCGGCATCGTGCTAGCCTCTCTCGGTTTTTCAGGTCCGAATCGAAGGGAACGGCGATGGTGATCTTGCTGACGATCCTCCACGTGATCGTTGCGGTGTTCCTGATCCTCGTGGTCCTCCTGCAAACCGGGAAGCGTGCGGACCTCGCAGGCGCGTTCGGAGGTGGAGGGTCCCAGACGGCCTTCGGCGCGCGCGGCGCTGCGACACTGCTGTCACGCTTGACGGCCTGGTCGGCGGGGATCTTCATGGCGACGTCGTTGGTGCTCTCGCTGATGTCCTCGAGCGGCGCGGGCGGCGGCGGCTCCGTGCTCGATTCTGTTCCCGCGAGCGCTCCGGTGTCGGCACCGGCGCCCGCGGCGCCTCCGCCGACGACTCCGACGCCTGCTCCGGCGCCCGCGAAGTGAGCGAGTTTCTATCCAGGCGTCTCACGATGTTTGTTATGATCGCGCGTCGTCACGACGTCCCCCGCGCCGAAGTGGTGGAACTGGCAGACACACCATCTTGAGGGGGTGGCGCTCGCAAGGGCGTGGGGGTTCGAATCCCCCCTTCGGCACCATTCTTGAAGACGTCTCGTGACAAGCGATCACCAGTCCTTGTAGTACGTACCGTCGAGGGCCTTCCCCGGAAAGAGGCAGTAAACGTCGTAGACGTTTTCTCCCCCCCACGATTCCGCGTCCCAGTCGTCCTGATACGAGCGCTTCCCCCACTCCGCCTCGAGCGTGAAGGGGTCGACCGGGATGTACTGCAGGTAGCGCACCTTGTGGGTCATCCCGGTGACCGGATCGGCGACGTCGACGCCGTCGACGAGCTCGTCGAGGTCGAGCGGGAAGCCACGCTGATCGACGTCTTTCTGCTTGATCTTGCCCTCGTCGACCGCCTTTTTGTACTGGTCGACGGCGTCGCGCATCATGCGCAGCTCCACGCGCAGCTCGTCTTCTCGGCGGCGTTTCTCGTCCCACCTCTTGAGCGGGATCGCTATCGTCACCAGCGCCATCAAGACGCCGAGCGCGGCGAGGAGCTCAACCGTTGTCAGACCGGACTGCCCGTGACGTCTCAATGGGAAACCCTCGCGCCCATTGTAGGTACGGCGACCGCCCCGGCGTCGTCTAGATTAGACTCGTCCGCCGTATTCCCGGAGGGATCATCCATGCCCGACCCGAAGGATCGCAAGGCCCCGCCCCCGGCCGCCGGGGAACTCGAGGACCTTCTCGCGGAGACGCGCCATTTCGATCCCAGCAAGGCCTTTCGCGATGAGGCGCACGTGGCCGACCCCGCCGTCTACGGGCGAGCCAAAAAGGACCCTCTGGCGTTCTGGGAGTCGTTTGCCCGGGAGCTCGAGTGGGTCAAGCCTTGGGACGCGGTGCTTCAAGGGCGCGGCCCGGATGCCCGCTGGTTCGTCGGTGGGAAGATCAACGCCTCGATCAACTGCCTCGACCGGCACGTGCGGGGGGCACGGCGGAACAAGGCCGCGCTGATCTGGGAGGGCGAGCCCGGCGACCGGCAGACATGGACCTATTTCGACGTGTGGCGCGAAGTCAAC
>Ga0315278_10001394_pt1 | contig 21153 bp, 18 predicted proteins | sample YL17G06_0_MG_FD_203880 | JGI IMG/M metagenome (GOLD analysis project Ga0315278, IMG submission 203880) | Sediment microbial communities from Yellowstone Lake, YNP, Wyoming, USA - YL17G06_0 | ecosystem: Environmental > Aquatic > Freshwater > Lake > Sediment | place: USA: Wyoming | collected... | reverse complement strand
TTGTCGGCGTCGTTGCTGGCGCCCACGGTGATCGCGGCGGCGACGCCGGCCGGCGAGTAGCCGCACGCGTCGTCGCCACTGTTGCCCGCCGCCACCACGTAGGTGACGCCGGCGTTGATCGAGTTCTGGACGGCGCTGTTGATGGCGAGCGAGCCGCCGGTGATCAGGCTGATGTTGACCACGGCCGGGCGACGGGTCCCGGTAGTCGTCGTGGTCGTCTTGCCGTTCTTGGTCGTCGTCGTGGTCTTGATCTGCGAGGTGAACTGCGCGGTGATCCAGTCGATGCCGGCGACGACCCCGGAGATCGTGCCGCTGCCGGAGGCGTCGATCACGCGGACCGGGTGGAGCGTGACGCCCTTGGCGACGCCGAACGTCGCGGAGCCGACCACGCCCGCCACCATCGTGCCGTGGCCGAAGCGGTCGTCGGTGCCGTAGCCGTCGTCGATCGCGGTGAACGCCTTGACGGTGTCGACGCGCCCGCCGAAGTCGGCGTGGGTGGCGCGGATCCCGGAGTCGACGATGTAGACGTCGACGCCGCTGCCGGAGTTGTTGTAGGTGTAGGAGCCGTCGAGCGGCACGCCGCGCTGGTCGATGCGGTCGAGCCCCCACGAGAGCGGGGCGGTCTGCGTGGCGGTTACCTCGACGAGGCCGTCCTCTTCGACGCCCTTCACCCACGGCTGCTGGGCGAGCGCCTGGGCCTGCTCCTCGCTCATGCGCGCCACGAACCCCTTCACGGCGAACTGGAAGCTGCGCCGGAGCTCGATGCGGTACTCGTCGGCCACCTGGCCGACCATGCGGGCGGCCTCGGCGGGCTTCCGGTTCGCCGGGCCGGAGAACGGCAGGGCCTCGTCGTCGAGGATCACGATGTACTGACCCTGGATCGGGTTCGTAGCCTTTTGGACCAACCCTTGCCCGGAGGCCAGGGTGCTGGCGGCTAGGATCATCGTTGCGGCGACGGGGACCTTTGTCATTGCTCTCTACCTCCGCTGGCCTATAGAGCAACGCCGGTGCCACAGCAGTCGAGCGCGCGCCGCTGTTGGCGTAAAAGACCTGTTTCTATCAGCTTACAGAGCAGGAACGGGCGTCCGCACGGCCCGTGGCGAGACCTCAGGACGTCCAGGGTCTGGACTCGCGTCCAGGATCTGGACGAGCCGCGAGTCGCCGTTGGGCGTCATACAACCCTTCATTCCCCTGCTTGCGGCAGGACAGGCGAGCGAAGCGAGGAATCCCGGCGCATCCGCGGGGAGGTCATCGTGTGGTGCGGGCATCTTGCCCGCACGTTTCGAGAGCTTGCCGAAAAGTGCCGGCGAGACGCCGGCACCACAATGCGGATTCGACGACCGAGCCCAGGTTCTCTCTCGACTGATCGCCAGACCCTGGCGTATTTGGCGGTGGGGTTCTCCGGGCGCGCTCGAGCGCGCAGCCGGGGCTCAGCGCTCGGCCGGGCGGATCCCGTAGCGCTTGATCTTCTCGTACAGCGAGCTGCGCGGCACCGCGAGGCGCTCGGCGGTGCGCACGACGCTGCCGCCCTCGAGGCGCAGCACCCGCTCGATGTGGCGCCGCTCGTGCTCCTCGAGGGTCAGGTAGAGCTCGCCGTCGCTCTCGGCCGCCACCGTCTCGAAGCGCAGGTCGCTGCGCCGCAGCACGGCGCGGTCGGCGAGCAGGAGGGCGCGCTCGAGGACGTTCCTGAGCTCGCGGATGTTCCCCGGCCAGAGGTACTCCTCGAGGGCGCGCTCAGCATCCGGCTCCAGGTCGCGGTCGCCGCGGCCGAGGTCGGCGGCGAGGCGGACCAGCAGCATGCGCGCCAGCGGCACGATGTCCTCGCGCCGCTCGCGCAACGCCGGCACCCGCAGCGGCACGGTGCTGATGCGGAAGTAGAGGTCGCTGCGGAACTGCCCGCTGCGCACGCGGCCCCCGAGGTCGTGGTGCGTCGCGGTGATCAGTCGGATGTCGACGGTGCGGTCGCGGACGTCGCCGAGTCGCCGGAACCTTTTCTCCTCCAGGACCTTGAGGAGCTTCGGCTGGACCGCCGGGTCGACGTCGCCGATCTCGTCGAGGAACGCCGTGCCGCGGTCCGCCACCTCGAGCAGCCCGACCTTGCGGTTGACCGCGCCGGTGAACGCCCCGCGCTCGTGGCCGAACAGCTCGGTCTCGAGGAACTCGCGCGACAGCCCGGCGCAGTTGAGGTCGACGAAAGCCTCGTCGGCGCGTGAGCCGTGGGCGTGCAGCCAGCGGGCGAGCACGCCCTTGCCGGTGCCGGTCTCGCCCTGGACGAGCACCGGGCTCTCCGCCGTGGCAATGCGGCGTGCGTCCTCGGCGAGCCGCCGGATCGCGTCCGAGCTGCCGGTGAACGGGTCGATCTCCTCACGGGCGCGCAGCGACTGCTGCGCCGCCTGGGCGCGGCGCACCCGCTGGTTGGCGAGGACGCGCTCGAGCACGGTGAGCAGTGTCGACAGCTCCACGGGCTTGGTGAGGAACTGCTCGGCGCCGAGCTTGATCGCCTGGACCGCGAGGTCGATCGAGCCGTGCCCGGTGAGGATGACCAGAGGCACGCCGGGGTCGACCGCTTGCAGCCGCGGCAGCAGCTCGAGGGCGGTACCGTCGGGGAGCGAGTAGTCGAGAAGGGCGATGTCCGGCCGCGAGCTGCGGAACGCCTGCTCGGCGGCGTCGCACGACGCGGCGTCGACCACCTCGTAGCGGTTGCTCTCGAAGAAGTCGCGCAGCCCGAAGCGGATCGCGGAGTCGTCGTCGACGATCATGATGCGGGCTTTGGCCACGCTCATCCCTCCGTGCCGTCCCCGGCAGCGCAGGGGAAGGCGAGCTCGACCTCGGCGCCGCCGCCGGCGGCGTTGGCGAAGCGCAGCGTGCCGCCGTTCTCGAAAACGACGCGCTGGACGAGGGCGAGCCCGAGCCCGGTGCCGCCGTGGCGGCGCGCGAAGAACGGTTCGCCGAGGTGGGAGATGTCCTCCTCGCGAAAGCCGTCGCCATGGTCGCGCACGCGGCAGATCGCCCGCCCGCCACTCGGGGTCGCCGAGAGCTCGACGGAGACCTCGACGCCGGCGCCGGCGCGAGAGGCCTGAACGGCGTTCTCGATGACGCTGGCGAGCGCACCCGGCAGGCGCTCGCGATCGACCATCACCGGCGCCGGCTCGCCGTCGGCCGGCGCGGCGACCGCGACCCCGCGGCGCTCGGCGAGCTCCCGGCAGGTACGAATGGCCGTGGTGGCGATGTGCCGGAGGTCCGCCGGCCGGCGCCCGGCGGTGGCCGGGCGCGCGTACTCGATGAGCTCCTGCAGGAGTTGCCCGAGGCGCGAGGCGGGGTCGCGAATCGCCTCGACGTAGGGCCGCATCTCCTCGCGGTCGCCGAAGCGCGCCGCGAAGGCGTCGAGCGCCGCGGAGATGCCGAACAGCGGGTTGCGCACCTGGTGCGCGACGCCGGCGACCAGCGCACCGAGCGCCGACAGCGTCTCGCTGCGCCGCAGCGACTCCTGCAGGGCGACGAGCTGCGTGATGTCGCGGGCGACGACGATCACCTGCTCGTCCTCGATCTCGGGGCAGCGGCCGCGGAACTGCGCGACGACGTCCCACACCGTCCCGTTGCGGGGATCGGCGACCTGGCCCGTTGCCATGTCGCGGGCATCCGCCGCCTTCGCCGCCAGTGCTGCCACCGTGGCGAACAGCGGGCCGTCGCCGACGGTCGCAGCGTCAGTGCCGAGCAGCTCCTGAAACGTGCGGCCGGTGAGATCGCGGGCGGCCCGATTGAGGCGGCGGATGCGACCCGCGAGATCCACGATCACGATCGGCGATGCGATGGTGTCGAACGTCGCCCGCCACTGGGCGGCAGCCCGCTCGAGCTGGCGCCGCAGCTCGGCGTCGCCCGTCGTCCCCGGCTTTGGCAGGACCGGCCGCACTCTTCCTTTCGGGGTCACGACGCCATGATAGACCTGCTCGCGCCTGACGATCGCGCTGTGGTCAGAACCGGCACGCAAGCATGGCGGCTTGGCCGCCGAGCCCGATGTCCACGTGGCCGCGCCGGTAGCTCTTGCACGCCCGCTCGAGGGTGACGATGGTCTCCACGTCCGCCTCAGGGCTCCGGGCGCTCGCGGTGGAAGATCCACAGCGCGGCGGGGAGCACGGTGAAGTCCGCCAGCATCGCCAGGCCGAACGCGGTCGCGGTGATGATCCCGAACTGGCGCATCGGCGGCAGCTCCGAGAGCGACAGCGCCAGGAACCCCGAGGCGTTGATCAGCGTCGCGAACAGGATCGCGTGGCCGGCGACGCGGATCGCGTGGGCGACCGCGCGCTCGGTCGAGTGCTCGCCGCGGCGTTCCTGGTAGTGGTAGAAGAAGTGGATCTGGTCGTTCTCGGTGGCGCCGAGCACGGTGGTGGCGATGAGGATCGTCGCGATGTTCAGGGGAATGCCGAAGATCCGCATGAACAGGAACGTGACCAGGATCGCGAACAGCGACGGCACCATCGCGTTGAGGCGCGCTGCGCCCGAGCGGAACACCAGCAGGAAGGTGACGAAGATGATGCTGAAGGTGATCGCGAAGCTTTCGACCAGCGTCGGCACGAGGTGGGTGCCGATAGTATCGGCGAGGACGCTCGCCCCGACGACGCGGTAGCTACACCCGTGCAGCGCGGGGGCCGCGGCAGCGGCGCGGTCCCACGCGGCGCGCACGGCGGCGACGAGCGCCGCGGAGCCGCCGCCGGCGCCGGCGCGCGCGGTGACCGTCAGGTAGGTCGAGCCGAGCGTCTTCATGTCGACCCACGCGCGCAGCGCCTGCTCCTGGAGCAGCAGTTGCTCGAGGTCTCCGGCGAGGCGGGCGAGGCCTTCCGCGTCAACCGGCATTTCGCCGGCCTGCCCGGCGAGCTCGCGGCGCAGGCGCAGCACGGCCGGCAGCCCGACCACCGAGCCGACGGCGGGATCGGCGTCGACGCGGCGCGAGAGGTCGTCGAGCGCGCCGAGGAACGCCGGGTCGAGCACGCCGCCCGCGGGCGTGGTCACCCACACCTTGACCGACGACAGGCCGAGCACGGTGTCGCCGAACGCCCGGGTGTCCTGCCACACCGGCAGGTCGCGGTTGACGTAGTCGAGCGCGTCGGTCTGCAGCCGCATCGGCGCGAGCAGGCCGGGCACGCCGAGCAGCGCGGCGAGGCCGGCGAGCGAGAGCGCCGTCGAAACGAGCAGCAGCGGCCAGCGCCAGCGGTACGACCAGCGCGGCAGCACCTCGGCGGCACGCACCACCCAGGCGCCGGCGACGCGGCGCTTCTGGCGGGTGGGGGCGCGCAGGATCACCTGGAGCGCCGGGTAGAGCGTGAAGGACACCACGAAGCCGAGGCCGAGGCCGGCGGCGGTCCACATCCCGAGCTCGCGGATCGGCCGGATGTGCGACACCGTCAGTGCCGCGAACCCCACCGCCGCGGCGAACACCGACGCGGCGACGGCGACGAGCTTGTTCTCGAGGGCGACGATGCGATGGGTCTCGAGGTCGACGTCCGCCGGCTGGTCGACGAAGCGCGAGTGGAGGTACACCAGGCTGGCCGTGGCCGTCACCATGAGCGTCAGCGGCACCAGCGCCGAGACGATCGTGAAGGAGAACCCCGCGATCGCCGCGAACGCCATGCCGAGCAGCACCGCCGTCGCCAGCGAGATCAGGATCACCGCGAGGGCGCGAAACGAGCGGTAGAGGCCGAGGATGAGCACCACGACGAACGCGCCGAACAGCGGGAAGTAGCGCACCGTGGCGGCCGCCGTCTCGCGCTCGAGCCAGGCGTCGATCCACGGCCCTCCGACCCGCCGCACCCGCGTCACTGCACCGTCGCCGGCGGTCGCCGCTGCGATCGCGCGGTCGACCGCGGCGAGCGCCTGGTCGCGCTGCGCCGCGCCGTCCACGTCGAGGCTGAGCACGATGCCGAGGAACCCGTCGCCGACCAGGCCCTGGCGGCGGAAGAACGACGAGCGCGCGACCAGGCGGCGCACGGACTCCGGCGTCGCCTCGCCGCCGTCGAGGCGCCCGGCGACGGTCAGCAGCGAGTAGGTGGACACGTGCGGGGCGGCGTCGAGCTCGCGCTGCAGGCGCCTCGCCGCCGCCAGCGTCGCCGCGGAGAGCGGCTCGCGCGACTCGAGGAGCAGGAACGCCGTCGCCGGCTCCGGGAAGATGCGCTGGAACTCCCGCGTGGCCGCGACGTCCGGGTCGGAGGCGACGACCATGCGCTCGATCGAGTTGTCCTTCGGGACCCGGAGGGCGAGGTAGAGGGCGACCGGCGCGAGCGCGGCATAGACCGCGACGATCGCCCAGCGCCGCGCGATGACGGCGCGAAAAACCCTTGCGAGCGGCGTTTGCGGCGATGGGGCGGCCACGGGGCGGGTATCATACCAACCCATGTCGGCGATTCGTCTGAGCGCGTGTCTGGCGGTGTTCGCCGCTGTCCTCGCCGGTCCTCGATCGGCCGGCGCCGGGGGCGCGACCCTCGTGGTGTGCGCTCCCGGCTACCCCGGCTCGACGGGCGAGGCGCAGCCGGCGATGGACGCCTTCGCGGCCGCGGCGGCCGCCGCCGCCGGCTGGCCGGCCGGTGCGCTGCACGCGGCTTACTTCGAGACCGAAAAGGGCGGGCTCGAGCGCCTGGCGCAGGCCGACGCCGCGCTCGCGCTGGTGCCGCTGCCGTTCTACCTCGGTTACCGCGAAGCGCTGCACCTGGCGCCGCGGCTGCAAGCGGTGATGGCGGGCGGTGAGGCCAACGAGCGATGGACGCTCGTCGCGGGGAAGGGCAAGGTCGTGCACGCGGCCGACCTCGACGGCTGGGAGATCGTCTCGCTCGCCGCCTGGGCGCCGCGCTTCGTGCGCGGGCCGGCGCTGGCGGCGTTTGGCGAGCTGGCCGCGAGCGCGAAGATCACCTTCTCGGGCGCGGTGCTGTCGGCGCTGCGGCGCGCCGCGGCGGGCGAGAAGGTCGCCATCCTGCTCGACGGCCCGCAGGCGGCGGCCCTCGCCTCGCTGCCGTTCGCGGCCAGCCTCGAGATCGTGCACCGCTCGGCGCCTCTGCCGGTCTCGGTGCTCTGCCTGGTCGGCAGCCGGCTGCCGGCGGCGCGCGCGACGACGCTTCTGGCGGCGTTGCCGACGCTCGGCGACACGGAGACCGGTGCAGCGGCACTAGCCGGCCTGCGCCTCTCGGCGTTCCTTCCGGTCGGCGACAAGGCGCTCACCACCGCGCAGACCGCATACGCTGCCGCGCCCGAGTAGCGATGCGCGCCGACGTCCTCGAAACCACGGCCGGATCGCGCTGGCAGCAGGGCTCCGCTGGCGTCAGAACGCTGGTCGTTGGTCTCTCCGGCTGTGTGGTCGCAGCGCATGCGGAAGATCCCACGCGCTGGGGTGGCCGCCCGGCGCGGTCCCTCCCCCTGGAGGGGGGAGGACAGGTGGGGGTGGACGAGGTGGGGGTGGGCGGTCCGTCGCGGTGTTCGCCCCCCACCCTGGCCCTCCCCCGCGCTGCGCGGGGGGAGGGAACCGGGGCCGGATCGCGCTCGCGGGTGCGGCCGGAGCAAGCGCTCCAGTCGCTAGCGGGCCTCGCGTGGGTGAGCGCTGTGCTGCTGGCGTGCGCGTGCGCGAGCGCGCTGAAGGAGCCGGCGCCGGTGGGCACGATCGGCGCGCCCGCGCCGGTGCCCGCGGCCTCCATCGACGCGACGCTGGCCGCGGCCGAGGCGGACCTCGCGCGGCGGCCCGACCGCGACGCGGTGGCCCGCGCGCGTGAGGAATTCCTCGCGGCGTCGCGCGCCGGCGAGACGCGGGTGGAGGGACTGCTCGGCGCGATGCGCGCCTCCGCCTGGCTGGTCGAGCACGAAACCGGGGTCGGGCAGCGGCAGGCGCTCGTCACCGAGGCGGTGCAGCTCGGCCAGTGGTGTCAGCGTCGCGCGCCCGGGAACGCCGAGTGCGACTACCGCCTGGCGCTCGCGGTCGGGCAGCAGTCGCGGGAGCGGCCCGCCACCGCCGTCGACGGGCTGAAGGTGATGGTGGAGCTGCTCGAGAAGACCGCGGTCGCCGCCCCCGGCCTCGACGGCAGCGGCCCCGATCGGGTACTGGCTCTCGTCCTGCTGCGCGCTCCGGGGTGGCCGGCTGGTCCCGGCGATCCCGAGGCCGGCCTCGATCATGCGCGCCGCGCGGCCGGGCGCGAGCCGGAGCACGCGCCCAACCAGCTCGCCCTCGGCGAGGCGCTGCGCGCCAACGGGCTGACCGCGGAGGCGCGGGCGGCCTACGTCCGCGCCAAGGTGCTTGCCGCCGAGCTGTTCGCCGTGGGCGATCCCGACGCAGCCGAATGGCGCGCCGAGGCCGAAAAGGCGCTGGCCTCGCTCTGACCGAGCAGCGTCCGGAGAGCGTGCGGCAGGCCGGGCGCTGGGCGCGGTGCGGCCCGCGTGGAGTGCGCTGCAGCGCGTTCAGGCGGGCAAGCAGTTGAACTGCTTCTTCGGGTGGGTGGGGGACGGGAGGGTGAGGAGCGGGTGGGTGGAAGCCCGGCCCCTTGCGCGGAGCCGCATCGGGCCGGAGCGCGCGAGCGGCGGAGCCCGAGGGGCCGCCAATGCGAGCACGCGCCGCCGCGCGTGGAGCCGGCCGGCAAGGCGCAGCTAGAAGTACAGGCGTAGGCCGAGGCTGACCAGGTCGCTGTCGATCTCGTTGCCGCGCGGGTAGTGCTCCCACTCGGCGATCAGCGAGAGCTTGCCGGAGGACAGGCGCACGCCGGCGCCGTAGAACGGGTCCTCGCCGCTCTTGGCGCGATCGCCGACCTGGTGGAGGAGGTCGCCGGTGCCCGTGATCTTCGAGTCCCAGGAGAAGTAGCCGGCCTTCCCGTAGACGGTCAGCCAGCGGGCGAGCGGCAGGCGGCCGGTGATCGCCACGCCCCAGCCGTCGAGCTTCGCCTTGCCGGGGCTCTCGTCGAACCCCTCGAGCTTGTTCGCGTCGAAGGTGCCGAAGTTGAGCCAGGCGCCCTCGACCCCGAAGAAGTTGCCGTACTCCAGGCCGGCAAACAGCTTGTAGGCGCTCGCCCGGTTGTCGAACAGGCTGGCGTCGACGTGCCTGACGTCGACGGTCGACCACGAGTAGGCGCCGCCGAAGTACGCGCCCTGCGCGGCTGCGGGACGGGCCGAAACAACCGCCGTGAGCAGGCCGATCGCGATGAAGGCAGGCGGGATCGGGTGAGTTCTCCTAGTCATGTTCAGCCTCCTCGGCTTCGTTGTGCATCACTGCTCCGCGGCGAGCGCCCGCCGCGCGGCGGCGAGCTCCTTGCGCTTCGCGGCGTCGACCTTGGGGAACGCGAGATCGAGGCCCGTGAGCGCGTCGTGGATCGCCGCGGCGACGACCAAGCGCGTGAACCACTTGTGGTCCGCGGGCACGACGTACCAGGGAGCGTGCGGGGCCGCGGTGTTGCGGATCATGTCCTCGTACGCGTGCATGTACTCCGGCCAGTGGGCGCGCTCGCGCGCGTCGGCGGCCGAGAACTTCCAGTTCTTTTCGGGGAGCTCGATGCGCTCGAGGAAGCGCTGCTTCTGCTCCTCGGGCGACACGTGCAGGAAGAACTTGACGATCGCATACCCCTGGCGGGCGAGGTAAAGCTCGAACGAGCGGATGTCCTCGAACCGCTGCGCCCAGATGTCCTCGCCGACGAGGCGGTCGGGCAGGCGCTGGCCGGCGAGGAACTCGGGGTGAACGCGCACGACCAGCACCTCCTCGTAGTAGGAGCGGTTGAAGATGCCGATGCGGCCGCGCTCGGGGAGGCACTTCATGGTGCGCCACAGGAAGTCATGGTTCAGCTCCTCGGAGGTCGGGACCTTGAACGAGTACACCTGACACCCTTGCGGGTTGACCCCCGACATCACGTGCTTGATGGTGCCGTCCTTGCCCGCCGCGTCCATCGCCTGGAAGATCAGCAGCACCCCGCACTGGTCCTGGGCGTACAGCTTCTCCTGCATCTCGGCGAGGCGGACGATCCCCCGCTCGAGCAGCGCCTGCGCCTGCCGCTTCTCCTTGATGCCGCCGGTGTCGCCGGAGTCGATCCTGTCCAGCGAGAAGCCCTTGCCTTCGGTGACGCGGAAGGGCTTGAGGAAGCGGGCGATTCTCGTGTTGGGCCTGCTCTGCTTCGCCATCGGGACCTCCCGGTCGCCGGGGAGCCGCCCGGCGCTCGGCCGCCGTGCCTCCAGGGCGATTGCCCGGAAGTATACGTCCGGCGCGGCGGGGCATTGTAGACTCTCGCCATGTCCTCCAACAGAAGTGTGGCAACGCTCGAGAACGCAGGTCAGATCGTGCTCCTCGTCCTGGTGGCGGGGGCGCTGTACCTGGCCTTCCGGATCGTCAGGCCATTTCTGGACTCGATCCTGATCGCGGCCATTCTTGCGCCGGTCGTCCACCCTTTGTTCCGCTGGCTGCGCGGCCGCCTGCGCGGAAGAGCCGGCCTCGCGGCGTTGCTCACCTGCCTGCTCGTCGTGCTGGTGATCGTCGGCCCGTTGTCGCTGCTCGCGGTCGGCGTGGTCAACCAGGGAGCGGCCTCGGTGAAGTCGATCCAGGCGTGGGTGGAGCAGGGGAACATGGAACGGTTGACCGACACCCCGAAGCTCGACGGCGTGCGCGAGTTTTTGGCGAAGGCGATGCCGCTGGTGGACCCCGAGCGGCTGGACCTCAAGAACGTCGTGCTGTCCGCGTCGGCCAAGGTCGGCAACTTCGTGGCGTCCCACGCCGGGACGCTGCTGTCCAGCACCGGTGGGCTGGTGGCGAACGTCCTGCTGATGCTGTTCGTCCTGTTCTTCTTCGTCCGCGACGGGGACGTGCTGCTCACTGGCCTGCGTGGCTTGAGCCCGCTGCGCACCGACCAGGAGGAGTCGCTGCTCAAGCAGTTTCGCATCGTCTCGCGCTCGTCGCTGCTCGGCATCCTCGGCACCGCGGTGGCGCAGGGGACGGTGGGCGGGATCGGTCTCGCCATAGCGGGCCTGCCGGGCGTGTTCTGGGGGTCGGTGATGGCGGTCGCCAGCCTGATCCCCCTCGTCGGCACCGCGCTCGTCTGGGTGCCGGCGACGGTCTTCCTGCTCATCACCCACCACACGGGAGCGGCGATCTTCCTCGCGCTGTGGTGCGCGATCTTCGTCGGCAGCATCGACAACTTCCTCCGCCCGATGCTGATGCGCGGCGGCTCCGAGATGAGCACGCTGTGGATGTTCTTCGCGGTGATCGGTGGGCTGCAGCTCTTCGGGATGCCGGGCATGCTGTACGGGCCGATCGTGTTCGGCCTGTGCCAGGTGCTGCTCGGGCTCTACCAGAGCGAGTTCGGCGACTTCCTGACGCGGCAGGCGCCGCGGCCGTCGGGTGCAGGCGAATGAGCGAGCCGCTCGCGCTGCCGGACCACAAGACGCGCATCGTCGCGACGATCGGCCCGGCGTCGTCCTCTCCGGACGTGATGCGCGAGCTGATCCTCGCCGGGATGGACGTGGCGCGGCTGAACTTCTCGCACGGCGACCTCGCGACGCACGGCCGCGTGATCGCCGGCCTGCGCGCCGCCGCCGCGGCGGCCGGGCGGCGGCTGGCGATCATGGCGGACCTGCCGGGGCCGAAGATGCGCATCGGCACCATCGCCCCCGAGCCGGTCGAGCTGCGGCCCGGGGAGGCGTTCACCCTGACCACGCGCGAGACGACGGGCGACGCGCACGGCGCCTCGGTGAAGTTCGCGCGGCTGCCGGAGGCGGTGCGCCGCGGCGACATGCTGTTCCTCAACGACGGCCTGATCCAGCTCGAGGTCGAATCGGCGGCGGGCGAGGAGGTGCGCTGCCGCGTGGTGGTCGGCGGCGAGCTGCGCTCGCGCAAGGGGCTCAACCTGCCCGGCATCGACCTCGGGGTCTCGGCGTTCACCGCGCGCGACCGCGAGTGCCTGGCCTTCGCCCTCGCACACGGCGTCGACGCGGTCAGCCAGTCGTTCGTCGGGAGCGCCGGCGACGTCGCGGCGGTGCGCGAGGCGGCCGCCGCGGCCGGTCATCACCCGTTCGTCATCGCCAAGATCGAGCGCGCCGGCGCCCTCGAGCGCATCGACGAGATCCTCGCCGCGGCCGACGGCGTCATGGTGGCGCGCGGCGATCTCGGCGTCGAGATCCCGATCGAGCGGATCGCGGTGGTGCAGAAGGACCTGATCCACCGCGCCAACGTGCTCGGCAAGCCCGTGATCACCGCGACGCAGATGCTCGAGTCGATGGTCACGCAGCGGCGCCCCACCCGCGCCGAGGCCACCGACGTCGCCAACGCAATCCTCGACGGCACCGACGCGGTGATGCTCTCCGAGGAGTCGGCGATGGGCGCGTTCCCGGCGGAGGCGGTGGCGATGCTGGCGAGGATCGCCGCCGAGACCGAGCCGCACCGCTCGCGGGTGGCGCAGCGCGAGGTGCTCGAGGCGTACGCTCACGACCCCAGCCTGGCCACCGTCGACCTGATCGCCATCGCGGTCGCCCGCACCTTCCGCAACGCGGCGCCGGTCGCCGTCTTCGTGCCCACGGTCTCCGGCGCGACGGCGCGCAGCATCGCCCGCTTCCGCCTGCCGGTGTGGATCGTCGCAGTGAGCCCGCACGACGCCACCTGCCAGGCGCTGCAGCTCTCGTACGGCGTGACGACGGCGCACGCGGCGGAGACGCCGGAGGACTGGAACGCGTTCGTGCGCGACTGGCTGGCGCGGCACGGCCTCTCCGGTGAGATCGCCCTGCTCACCGAGGGGCCGTCGGCGCGCCACCCGGAGGCGAACAACCGTATGGAGATCATCGAGCTGACGCGGTCGAGCGCGACGACATGACCGGCCGGAGGGACACGGGAATGGAGCTCTCGGCCTCGGACTTCGCGGTGGCCTGCCTGGGCGGCGGCGCGGTGGCCTCGCCGATGCGGGGCGTTCGCTTCGTCGCCGAGGGCGAGCACGTGATCTACGGCTCGAGCATGGCGGCGCTCGAGCCCTACCTCGACGCCGGGGCGCCGCCGCCCGCCTTCGAGCTGGCGGGGCCGCGGCCGCGCCTCGTCTTCGACCCCGCGCGCACCGCCGCCGGCATCGTCACCTGCGGCGGGCTGTGCCCCGGGCTCAACGACGTCATCCGCGCCCTCGTCATGAGCTTGCACTACCACTACGGCGTGCGCCGGGTGATCGGCTTCCAGTACGGCTACGAGGGTCTGGTGGCGCGCTACGGCCACGCGCGCCTCGAGCTCACGCCCGCCCGGGTTAGCCGCATCCACGAGATGGGCGGCACCGTGCTCGGCTCGTCGCGCGGCCAGCAGGACCTCGGCGAGATGGTGGACACCCTGGAGCGCGAGGGGATCGGCATGCTGTTCACGGTCGGCGGCGACGGCACGCTGCGCGGCGCGCACGCGATCGCCGCAGAGGTGACGCGGCGCGGCCTGCCGATCGCGATCGTCGGCGTGCCGAAGACGATCGACAACGACATCTCGTTCATCCAGAAGTCGTTCGGTTTCGAGACCGCGGTCAGCGAGGCGCGCCGCGCGACCTACGCCGCGCACAGCGAGGCGGCCGGCGCCCGCAACGGCATCGGCCTCGTCAAGCTGATGGGCCGCGACTCCGGGTTCATCGCGGCGTACACCGTGCTCGCCGACAGCCAGGTCAACTTCTGCCTGGTGCCGGAGGTGCCGTTCACGCTGCCGGGGCTGCTCGCCGCGCTCGACGAGCGGATCGCCCGCCGCGGCCACGCCGTGATCGTCGTCGCCGAGGGTGCGGGCCTCGACCTGTTGCCCGGGACGGGCGAGCGCGACGCCTCGGGCAACGTCAAACCGGCCGACATCGGCGCCTTCCTGCGCGACGCTATCAGGCAGCACTTCGCCGCGCGCGGCGTCGAGATTTCCTTGAAGTACATCGACCCGAGCTACATCATCCGCAGCCTGCCGGCCACCGCCCACGACTCGTCGTTCTGCGTGCTGCTCGGCCACAGCGCGGTCCACGCGGCGATGGCCGGCCGCACCGACATGGTCGTCGGCTACTGGGGGAACGATTTCACCCACGTGCCGATCCCGCTCGCCGTGAGCGCCCGCAAGAAGATCGACCCGCAGGGGTCGCTGTGGAGCAGCGTAATCTCGACCACCGGCCAGCCGCACGATCTCAAATAGCAAGCTCGGTTCGCCACCGCGGTTTTCTTGTGCCCTGCCCTACCGGGGCGGATCTCGCGCGGCGGGACCCCGCCCGCCAACAAACCGCACGTCTTGGCCGGCCCGATTCCCTCCCCCGGCCGAACCATCTTCGAGCGCGGCTCGCCTGCGGTTCCCTCCCCCCGGCCGGCCGGAGGCCGGACGCGGGGGAGGGCTAGGGTGGGGGGCAAGACACGCTCTCAGAGCAGTTTCCAGCTCACATTCTCGATTCGTCACCGCGGGTTTGAATTGGTGCCCTGCCCAAACGGGGCGGATCTCGCGCGGCGGGACCCCGCCCGCCGCGCTCGATAGCGCCGGCGGTGGCGACCGAGAGGAAGGCCGAGGAGCGCCGGAGCCCCTCGCTGTTCCCGTGGCGCTCCGTCCGCTTCAGCTTCCTATGCGGTGGTCCGTCACTGCGCGCCACGGGCCATCGTCTCCCCACCGCTCCTCGGCCACTCGGTGCCCGCCACCGCCGGCGCAATCGCCCCTCCAGGGCATGGGCGAGGTTTCCCCCGCCCTCCCGCGGGAGTCGCGGTGTTGCGCTGGCCACCGTCTCGCGGCGCGACCGGCGCTATCATGAGCGCATGGTTCACGCAGCACCCGGCGATGCCGCCGTGAGCAGAACGATGATCGTTACGCACGCGATGAGTGGGGGAAGGTGGGCGCATCCGCGGTCCGCTCGATCGCCTGTAACCGCCCCTCGACGTGTTTACTGCGCTACCCGTCAGCCGCGTAATGAACCAGCGCCTCTGATCACGATCGACCCATCCGCTAGCTTCTCAAGGAACTTGCGCCGTGCCAGGCCCTCTCGCTTCCCCATGCTACATTTCATAGATCGAATTAGCGTTAGCTGGCACACGCTGGGTCAAGAACCCCCCCCCTCCGGAGTCGACAATGCGAATAGCGCCTCTCATGGCTCTGCTCTGCTCAGCATTCCTCGCGACTGCCGGGAGCGCCGCACCCACTGAAGCATCAAAACCTGACAGCGAGCAGATTGTCACGGTCTGCAAAATTCAATACACCGACCTGGCGCGCAAGTCCAGCTTCCACCTCCTGTACGCTTTCCGCGTTGTCACCTCCGCCGACGGCACGGTCTCCGAGGTTAGCGAACTCCCAAGTAAGAAGTGGGCTGCAGTGGTTCGCGACCATCTGTTCGTCCCGTGCCTCCGCACTTGGAAGCTCGGCCCGAACTCCGAATACGCCGTAGAAATCGGAATCTCGTGGAACCCGGACGAGAACTACATCGGTATCTCTCACCCCGACGGTTCGAAACTCAGGCTGCGCCTTGGTGAATGGGGCTGGCAAGGAGATCCACGTGCCGCCCGGTGACTGGGTGCCAGCTAACCAGGCGTTCAAGCTGACACGGCTCTCGGCCTGCCAACTCGGCGGTCCTGGCTCCGTCGAAAACGCTGCTGCGCGTTGGCTCTGCACCCCATCCGCCGTGCAGCTTAACGCCGGCGTTAGCCGCCTGAAAGAGCAGGTCCGCTGATGGTCAAGAAGAAGCGGTCGTACGACGCCCCCGAGCCTACCCCAACGGTTGGCGACGCTGTTCAGCGCGTGGCCCGCGCCGCAGTTTCAATAATTCCTGGCGTGGGAGGGGCAGTCTCGCAGCTCCTCGAGGTTGTCTTTGGCACCCCCCTCGCCAGGCGCCAGCAGGAATGGCGCGAAGCAGTGGCGGAAACACTCCACCGGCTTGAGGAGGAACGAGGGATTAGGCCCGAGGACCTCAGTGAGAACGAAGCCTTCATCGACGCCACGCTCCAAGCTACTCAGATCGCCATGCGCATCAGCCAACAGGAGAGGCTGAATGCGCTCCGGGCCGCGATCTTCAACGCCGCCCTTCCGAACGCTCCAGACCAGTCGATCCAACAGATGTTCCTCGCTCACATCGACGCTCTCACAGTCTGGCATCTCCGCGTCTTGGACCTTTTCAACGATCCCCCCACTTGGTTCAAACGCAATGGAAAGGCGGTCCCCCATCATGTCTCGGCCTCTTCACTTGGCCAGACCCTTGAGGAGGCCTATCCCGAACTTCGAGGCCATCGAGCCTTCTACGAGGTTGTCTGGGCAGATCTGCACGTCCGCGGCCTCGTCAACACGCAAACGCTGCCGGGCAATATGTCACCCCAGGGCGCTCTTGAGTCGCGAACAACCGGTATGGGTAGGAGTTTCCTTGCGTTCATCGCTCAGTCCTGAGCGCGCTGGTGCTGCGACGGCGGCTAACGAACAAAGGGTTCTTGTCGCGGGGTAGGGTGATGGGACGGGGCGAGCGCGATGTGACGGCCGGCGGGGCGGTGGCCGGAGCAGCGCACCCGCGACAAAACCACGGGTTGAGCTGAATCTGCCTGCGGCGGACGGGACCGCCGCTGCGCTTGGGGTTTCAATGCAGGGCCGGCACGGCCGATCGAGCCCCGATTCGGGCCGGTCTCGCGCCCTGGGGAACCTCACCGAATACCAGGAGCCTCGGCACAACGGCTGGGAACGGCCCCAGGCCGCTCGTCCGGTGGATCGTACCTCTGGGGTCAGGTCTTGAATTATCACATTCGGCTACCTCGGCGAATCGCTCCCGTGCGGCTGGTGGCAAGGGTGCCGGGTACGCATCTAGCTGAACTCGGACAGCGTGCAGGTGAGGAGGAGGCGTCGGCTCGCTTGACAGAGTAGCTACCGGGCGCTACCTTCGCTGCATGCGGGCCGTGGGCGTGAAGGTGCTGAAGAACAAGCTCTCCGAGTACATCCGGTTGGCGGCGGGAGGGGAGCGGATCCTCGTGACGGACCGCGATCGGGTTGTGGCCGAGCTGGTGCCGCCGGAGCCGGGACGCGCGGAGCTGCTGGGCGACGCACGTCTGGCGGAGGCGGTGCGCGCGGGCTGGATCACGCCGCCCGTACTGCGCGTTGCCGAGCCGCCCGCTCGCTACCCTGTCGCGGATCTCGCGAGCGTGCTGGGCGAGCTCGAGCGCGACCGGGACGACCGGTGATCTACCTCGACACCTCGGTCGCGCTGGCGCACCTGCTCGCCGAGGACGTCATGCCGCCCGTCGCGCTGTGGCAGCAGCCGCTCGTCTCGAGCCGCCTGCTCGAGTACGAGCTGTGGACCCGACTTCACGCGCGCGGGCTGGCCCGGTCGCACGGCGACGCGGCGCGCGACCTCGTGCAGCGGCTCGCCCTGCTGGAGCTGATCCCCGAGGTGCTCGGCCGGGCACTCGAACCGTTCCCGGCGCCGCTGCGCACCCTCGACGCGCTGCACCTAGCCTCGATCGACTTCCTGCTGAGGCGCGGGCAGGTCGTGACGCTCGCGACCTACGACCAGCGGCAACGGACTGCAGCGGCCGCGATGGGCGTCGCGCTCTTCACGCTCTGAGTACTTCTGGGGTCAGGTCTTGAATTATCACATTCGGCCACGGCGGTGTAGGGTTTCTCGGCAGCGGGTAGTCCGGGCGGTCGGGCCAGGAATGGCGCGGCGGCGAGATCGCGACCTGCGGCTCTGGGGTCAGGGAGTGGACTGACACATCCAATGGCCCAGAACTCCGCGGATGCTGCAGGACGAGGCGCCCGGCCTCAGGTGCAGGTTTGGCGAGGGCTACGAGCGGTACACCCGGACGGTCGCCCGCTGGCTGACTCGGCCTCCGAAGCGCCGTTGAGGCGGACCGGTCGTGGTCTCGGCCAACCTCGCGCGCGGCGTGGCGTATGCTCCGGCGATGAGGGGAAGCGATGAGCGACATCGATCCCGACGTTCTTCGTGAGATCTTCGCGGCCGCGCCGTTCATTGCGAGCCTGGGCATCCAGCTCGAGTCGGCCGGCAGCGGAGAGTGCCGCACCCGCCTCGACCTGCGACCCGAGCACCTGCAGCAGAACGGCGTCGTACATGCGGGCGTCATCGCCTCGATGGCGGACCACACGGCAGGCGGGGCTGCGGCGTCGGTACTGGGCCCAGGTCTGTATCCGCTCACGGCCTCGTTCACCATCAACCTCCTGCGCGCCGCCTCGGGTGAGAGCCTCGCCTGCCGTGCCAACGTCCTGAAGGCAGGGCGCACCCTGATCGTCGCCGAGTCCGAGGTGTCCGCGAGCGCGGGCGGCAAGAACGTCCTGGTCGCCAAGGCGGTCGTCACGTTGGCGGTGATCGCAAGGCGAGCCTGACCGATGACCACGTAATCACCCGGACGCGGGCGCAACAGCGCTCGGCATGACATGGTCGATGGCAAGCCGGTGTCAGATTCTCGTGAGGCTGCCGGTCTCCTCAACCTCGTAGCCGCCGAGGGCGAGCACCTGGTCGCGGAACTCGGCCGAGCGGACGACCTCGAGCAGCGCCTGCGCTCGCGGGTCGGCGAGCAGCGCGGTTTCGAGGACGAGGTCGTAGCGCTCGCGCGCGAGCGGCACGAAGTCGAGGTCGAGCGCGTAGGCGGCGGCGGCGACCGCGAGGCCGACGTTGGCCCGGCCGGAGAGCACGGCCATCGCCACGCCCATGTGGGTGTACTCCTCGCTGGCGTAGCCGGCGATCGCGGCCGGGTCGATCCCGGCGCGGGCGAGCTCGTAGTCGAGCAGGACGCGTGTGCCGGAGCCGGCCTGGCGGTTGACCAGCGTGACCTCCGATCGAGCGAGGTCGCGCACGTCGCGGATGCCGAGCGGGTTGCCGGGGGCGACCACGAACCCCTGCCAGCGGTGCACCAGCGTCAGCAAGGTGATGTCGCGGCCGGCGAGCAGGCGCTCCACGTCGGTGCGGTTGTACTCGCCGGTTGCGGGGTCGAGCAGGTGTGAGCCGGCGAGGTGGCAGACGCCGCGCTGCAGAGCGAGCAGGCCGCCCATGCTGCCGACGTTGGTCGACGAGATGGAGTACCGGCCGCCGGAACGCTCGCGCAGCAGGCTGGCGAGCACGTCGATCGTCAGGTCGTGCGAGCCGATGATGAGCAGCCGGTTGTCGAGCTCCTCCTCGGGAGAGAGCAGCTCCGCCTCGGCGGTCTCGCCCTCGGCCAGCCCGCTGGCCTCCTGGGGGATGCGCAGGATGCCGTCGGCGCGCACCAGCGAGGTGAGCGCGCCGGCGCCGCCGGGCAGCGGCGTGGCGACGACGCGCTCGCCGACCCGCCCGAGGATCACGCGCACGTGCTCCTCGAGGCCGAGCCTCGACGGGATCTTGCGCGCGGCGGCGACCGTCACGCTCGGCGGCCTTGGCGGCTGCGTTCCCTGGAGCTGGAACAGCAGCGGGCGCACCAGCTCGCGGAACGCCACCGCCGCCGAGACCGGGTAGCCCGGAACGCCGATCACCGGGCGCTCACCGATCGCCGCGACCAGCGTCGGCTTGCCGGGCATGATTGTGACGCCATGCACAAGCAGCTCGCCCATCGCCGCGAGCGCGTCGGGGGTGTGGTCTTCGCTGCCGGCGGACGAGCCGGCGAGGACGAGGACCACGTCGAACCCGCCGGCGAGCGCGGCTGCGACCGTGTCCCTGATTCGCTCGGGATGGTCGGATACCGGGGCCGCGATCGACGCCTCGGCGCCGCACTCGGCGGCCATCGAGGCGAGCATCTGGCCGTTGACCTCGACGATCGCACCCTCGGGCAGGGGGTCGGGGGCGTGCTCGGGAAGCACGATCTCGTCGCCGGTCGGCACGATCAGCATGCGGGGGCGGCGGAACACCGCCACCGACATGATTCCGGCGGCGAGCAGCGCACCCTGGTCGAACGGCCTGACGCGGTGGTACGCGGGAACGACGATCTCGCCGCGGACCACGTCCTCGCCGGTCTTGCGGACGTTCTTCCAGGGGTACACCGCCTCGCGGATCAGGTAGCCTTCAGCGATCGGCTCGACCTGCTCGATCACCACGACGGCGTCGGTGCCCGCGGGCATCGGCGCGCCGGTGTTGACGGGGACCGCGGCCGGGCCGGCAACGAGCGCCACCGGGCTCTCGGGGCGCGCACCGAACGTCGTCGCCGCCCGGACGGCGATCCCGTCCATCGCCGCGGAGTGGTACGCGGGCACCGAGCGGGCGGCCTTCACCGGCGCGACGAGCACCCGTCCCAGCGCCTCGCGGACCGGCACGGTCTCGGCGGCGGTGCGGACGCTCGCGAAGCGGGAGAGCAGCAGCTCTCGCGCCTCCGCGAGCGGCTTGAGGTTGCGGTAGAAGCGCTGCTCTCTCTTCATCGGCCGGGAACTCCCTTCACTCCAACCGGGGCGCGGGCGCCCCGCCCGCGCCGGTGTGGCGTCCGACTGCGCCGGCGGGGGCGCCGGCGCTCCGCATCATCTTCATCGCCCTGCGTGAAGCGCGCGCCACGGACGGGCTCTCACTCCACCGGCCGTAACAGCGTCACCTCGACCGTCACTCCCTGAGCCAGCCCTTCCGCGTGGAGCGGCACTGCGATGAGACCGTCGGCGCGGGCGAGCGTCGACAGCATCGAGGAGCGGCCGAACACCGGCACGGCCAGGGGAGGATCGACGGTGCGATCGAGCCGCACCCGCACGTACTCCTCGCGGCCGTGCTCGGAGGCCAGCGACGTCGCCAGCGTGGCCGCCACACGGGGGCCGACCGGCCCCTTGCGCATCGCCGCGCCGGCGAGGTAGCGCAGGAACGGGACGAGGAAGACGTTGGCGACCACCAGCGCCGACACCGGGTGGCCGGGCAGGCCGAGGATCGCCGTCCCGCCGCAGCGGGCGAGCAGCGTCGGCTTGCCGGGGCTGATGGCGACGCCGTGAGCGAGCACCTCCGCGCCGGGCAGCGCCGCGATCGCGTCGACCGCCAGGTCGCGCTGTCCGACCGAGCTGCCGCCGGAGAGGACGACCACGTCGGCCTGCGCGAGCGCGGCGCGCAGCGCGGCGTCGAGGGCGGCCCGCTCGTCGGCGACGATGCCGAGCGGCAGCGCCTCGGCGCCGGCCGCGGCGACGAGCGCCCGCAGCCCGTGCGAGTTGGAGTCGCGGATCTGGCCGGGCCGCGGCGCCTGGGAGATCGGCACGATCTCGTCGCCGGTCGACAGCAGCGCCACCCGGGGGCGGCGATGCACGGTCAGCTCGAGGACGCCGAGCGCAGCGGCCAGCGA
>Ga0315278_10001392_pt1 | contig 21160 bp, 3 predicted proteins | sample YL17G06_0_MG_FD_203880 | JGI IMG/M metagenome (GOLD analysis project Ga0315278, IMG submission 203880) | Sediment microbial communities from Yellowstone Lake, YNP, Wyoming, USA - YL17G06_0 | ecosystem: Environmental > Aquatic > Freshwater > Lake > Sediment | place: USA: Wyoming | collected... | reverse complement strand
GAAGCTCGCACGAAAAAAACGAATGCCCTCCCCCCCCTCTTTTCTGGCGCGCACTGCGCACCCCGCGCCCCCCGAACCCTCCTCCCATACCCACGCACACTGATAGAGCATCGACTCACGCTCCCACTGCCACGTCAAAAACCGGCCTCGTCAACCCCGCTCACCTCTCCTCCGAGACCCTTTTTTCCTTTTCCCTACACCCAGGCGCCGCCGCCCCACCCCTTGCTCCGCCATCTCGCCCTCCACCGACCGGGCCGCCGCCCCGGCCTTGGCGTCCGGCGAGGACATGTGTGAGCCGTACTACACGCCCGATGGCGACATCGTGGAGGTACGCACGGGAGAGGAGGGGAGGAGGAGGAGAGTGACGCACGCCCCCCTTCCCATGCGACTCGCTTCGCCCCTTCTAGGCCGCCCTTTGCGCGCTTTCTCTCTCACGGCCACGCCCATCCATCTCCTCCTAGGTCATGTGCGGCGACTACGGCTTCCGCTCCGGCGTCGGCCGCCTGTATCAGGGTGGGGATGGCGAGGTGCCGGCGTCCGCGTTCACATTGGTAAGGAGAAGAGACGGAGGAGGGGGACGGGTGCGCAGGGCGGCGCGCCTCTCAACCCGACACGCCCTCTCACACAACCTGACGCGCCCTCTCCCAACATTGCCCCCCTCTCCCTTTTCCTCTTCCAGGCCGCCACCAACTTTGGCAAGGAACTGCGCGCCCTCCGCGAGACCACCCGCTTCGGCCCGCCCCTGGACGCCCCGCCCGGGACGCCGCCGTCCACGTCCGCCGGCCGGGCGGTGGCCAACCTGGGGGCGAAAGTGGTGGCTGCGTTTTGCAGGCTGGACCTGAAACTGGAGGCGGCCGGCGTCCTGCCCCGCCTGGCGGCTCCCGGCGAGCCGGGCGGGCCGCCCTTGCCGCCCTCCCGGGACCTGGGCATTACCCGCGTGCGGGCGGCCCTGGCGACCCTCACCCTCAACGATGCGGCGGTGTGGGAAAAGGAGAAAGCGCGCGGGCGGGCGCCCGGCGCGCCCAAACCCCCGCTCCTCGTCAAGGGCTTCTACCTGGCCTTGTGCTGGGTGCTGGACACCATGTACGCGGGGCGGCCCATCCAGGTAAGGGAGAAGGGGCGGGGGGCGGGGGCAGGGGGGTAGAACGCTCTCCCTCTCTCTCGACCTCCTCTCTCATCAAAAACCTCCTATCTCTCCAAGCGTTTCTGGTTCCTGGAGACCGTCGCCCGCATGCCCTACTTCTCCTACATCTCCATGCTCCACCTGTACGAGTCCCTGGGCTGGTGGCGGGCGGGCGCCGAACTACGGCGCGTCCACTTTGCGGAGGAATGGAATGAGTTGCACCACCTGCAAATCATGGAGTCCCTGGGCGGGGACTCCGGCTGGGGCGACCGCTTCCTGGCCGCCCACGCCTCCCTGTTCTACTATTGGGCGTGCGTGGGGGCCTACCTGTTCTCTCCCGCGACCGCGTACGCCTTTTCGGAGCTGGTGGAGGGGCACGCGACGGACACGTACGACCAGTTCGCGGAAGAAAACAAGGGCGCCCTGAAAGCCCTGGCCCCGCCCCGGGTCGCGCTGGAGTACTACCGTTCCGCGGACCCCTACCTCTTTGACGCGCTCGTCACGTCCCCGCCCTCGTCCTCGCCGGCCTCGGCCGCCCTGCCCACCCTGTCCCCGCGGCGGCGGCCCGCGTGCGACACGCTCTACGACGTCTTCATCAACGTGCGGGATGATGAGATCGAGCACGAGGCGACCATGTCCGCCTGCCGGGACGCGAGCATTGGGGAGGCCCTGGCGGCGCGCAAGGCGGCGGTGGCGACCCTGAATGCGGCGGCGAGCAAGGTGGCGGAGATGGCAAAGGTGGAGAACAAGGAGAAGGAGGCGGCGTGAGGGGAGGATGTGAGATGAGGTCTGGTCATTTTTAGGTGGGGTGCGTGCGTGGGGTGCTTCTTTGCTTTTTTTTCTCTCTCTAGGCAGGCATGTGTGTGCCATGCATTTGCGTGTGCGAGGGCGTGTATGGGGGTGCGTTGCTTTTCTTGTGTATGCCAGGGCGGTGATGAAAACGGAGCACAGGCGGGGGTCGACGAGGTTGCTCTTTTAGTTCATTCTTCATCATCGGCATCTCTTTTTCTCTGCGGCGCCCCGAACCGGCGCACGCACGCACACCCCACCCGCACCCACACACACCGGGAGCGCCCACTACTAGTCACGAGAGCAGGGGCTGATCACACCAGCAGCGTCACCCCGTGGCCGCCGCACCCTGAAAAAAGAGAGAGAGGGCGGCGCACAAAAAACACCCCCCCCCCCCCCCCCCCCCCCCGCCCCCCTCCACCCCCTCCCTTCCCGCACAGGCACACAACCACCACCGCCAGCATGCTGGAATCCCAGGTGGCCTACTACCTCCAACGCTACCTGGGCGCCTACGTGAAGGGCCTGGACGCGGACTCCCTGAAGATCAGCGTCCTGCGTGGGGACGTGTCCCTGTCCAACCTCACCCTCCGCCCAGAAGCGCTGGCCGGGCTGGACCTGCCCCTCCGCGTCCGGGCGGGCCTGCTGGGCCGCCTGACGCTGAAGGTGCCCTGGACCAACCTGCGGGGGTCGCCCGTCATCGTGGAGGTGGACCGGCTGTACATCCTGGCGGGCCCGGCGGAGGGGCCGGCGGGCGACGGTGAGGAGGGGGAGGAGGGGGTTGCCGCTGCCGAGGCCGAGGCTGACGCTGCCGCGGCCGCCCTCCTCCCTGACGACCCCGTCGCCGCGTCCGCGGCCGCCGCCCTGGCCCACCGCCGCCGGATGGTCGGTGAAGCCGAACTGTCGTGGACCCAGGCCAAGCTTGGAGACGGCAAGACGGACCCTAAGGCGCCGCCGGGCGAGCCGGCCACCAACAGCGGCGCCGCCCCGCTGGCCGACGGGCCGGCCGACCCCACGGCCGCCGCCCCGCCCGGCGGCGGCATCCTGCGCGGCCTCATCGACGTCGTCCTCGGTAACCTGCAGGTGACCATCACGTCCGTCCACATCCGGTATGAGGACCCCAGCGCCGGCGGGCGGGGCGTGGACGGCGTGGACGGCGTGGGCGGCGTGGCGGCGGGGCTGACACTGGACCGCCTCGACGCGCGCACCGTCGATGGGCAGGGCGCTCCCGCCTTCATCACGCACAACCCCCTGGAGACCCTGCGCAAGGCCGCGACGCTCCGTCGCCTGGCCCTCTACTTTGACGCGGGCGCGGCCGGGTGGTCCCCGCCCCGGGGCGCGCGTGCCTGGGGTGCCGCCCCGCCGGCGGCGTGGGACACGCTCTTTGCGCCGGGCGTCTCATCCGACCCGGGCGCGCCCCCACCCCGCTCTGCGGGCCCCGCCCTCGCCGCCGCCGCCGCGCGCGCTGCTGGCGGCGGCCTCGCCTCCGCCCTCCCCGGCCCGGCGGACGCCCGCCAGTACCTGCTCCACCCGGTGGATGGGAGCATGACCTACACGCGGCGCGGTCCGGCCGCCCGCAACACGCCGCCGGGCGGGGCGTCCGCGGCCCACCCGGCCCTCCCCGCCCAGGCCGCCGACATTCAGCTGTCCTCCGTCGCGCTGCGGCTGTCCCGCGGCCAGTACCTGGGCTTGCAATTGTTGGCATCCGCGGTCGACGCCCACGCGTCCCGGGCGCCCACCGCCCACCTCCGCCCCGCGGGCGGCCGCGTCCGCCCCGCCCCCACCACCCCAGGCTCCGCCAGGGCGTGGTGGGTGTATGCCATTTCGTCCGTCATCGCCCGGCGGGAGGGTGCGGGTGGCGGGCGGGGCCTGCGCTGGCGGTCCCTTTCCTCTGGCCTGTCCATCCGCCGGGCCTACATCGCACACTACGCCTCCTGCCTGGCTGACGGCCGCATGGGCGGCGACCACACGGTCGAGGAGTGGGATGAGCAGCTGGATGGGGCGACCATGCTGGCTTTTCGGCGGGCCGCCCACGCCCGGGTGGAGGCCGGGCAGAAGCGGGCGGCGGCCGTGGTGGCGGCGGCGGCCCGGGCGGCCGGGCGGAGGCAGACCTGGGTGGAATGGTGGCGGGGCACGGCGCCCCCGCCTGGGGAGAGCGGGCGGCGCCGGAGCCCTTCGCCGGGGGGCGCGCGCACACGCTCGCCCTCGCCGCCGCTCCCTGACGACGCACCCGCCACCGCCACTGCTGGCGGCCTGGACGACCTCTCCCCCGAAGACCTGGCCCTGCTGCGGGAGATGGAGGAGGGGCGGCAGGCGGCCCTGGTGGAGGCCACGCACACGCCCTGGACGCTGCTGACGGAGGTGTCTGTCTCGGTCGGGTCGGCCTCAGTCGTCCTGGAAGGAGAAGGGGTGGGTTGTTTTTGTTCCGCCTCTTTCTCCTCTGCTCACCCCGCCCCGACCATCCTCGGGGCGGGGGGCAGCCCGCTGGTGTCACCTCGGCCCGGCGCTGCTGGCTCGCCAACCCCCTCCTCCGCTCGCCCGGAGCTGCTGGCCGCGGGCCTGGGCGGCGCGACCGCCCGGCTTGCCCTGTACCCGGTGACCGCCGCGCTCGACCTGAGCATCGGCACCATGGGCGTCCGGTCCGCGGCGGCGGGCGACCTCATGACGACTGGTGAGGATCAAACAGGGGTAACGAGCAGTGGCGGCGCTGCACTCCCTTCCCGCCGGGCTGTGGAGGCCGCCTTTGTGCGCAAGCCCCAGGACGGGGGCGCAGACGCGCGCGCACGCCTGGCCCTGGCGCCCGCGGTCGTGACCTGGTCGCCCTCCGTCGCGGCCTCCGTGTCCGCCTTCTTCGCGCCCGCCCCTGACCTGGATTTGCGGGCTCTAGGCGCGGCGGCGGCGGCCCGGGTGGAGGCTGCCAGGCGGGCCGCCCGGGACGGGCTCGAGGCGGCGCTCCGGGAGCGGCCTCGCCTGGACCTGAGCCTGGAGCTCGACGCGCCCGTCATTGCCGTCCCGATCGGTGCTGCCACGTCAGTCCCTGGCTCGTCCCCTCTGACACTGGTCATCGACCTGGGCACCCTGCGCATCCGGTCCGACCCGGCGGCCGCAGGGCCCGGCCGGGAAGCCTTCGTCGTGGAGTCCCGGGCGGTGTCGGCCTGGCTGGCCGACTGCGGGCCGGCCGACGCGAGGGGGCCCGCCCCGCCCGGCCGCCTGGTCCTGCTTGAGCGGTGCGGGGCGGACGCGGCGATCGATGTGGCGGACGCGGCAGCCAGCGTGACGGCGCTTGCGGGGGCGGGGCCCGCCCCGGCTCCCCCGCGGGCCGCCCTGCGCGTGCCGGCCCTGCGGTTTCACGCATCACCCGGGCGAGCGGCGCGGCTGGGCCGGATTGGGCGTGCCCTGGCGGCGGCCACCGCCCCTGCGTCGTCGGCCGCAACCACCAGCAGTGTGACGCCAACCACGACCTCATCCACCGCTCCGGCCTGGGTGACCACCCCGGAACACGCGGGCCCGCTGCTCCAGTTGGAGCCCCGCAGCGCGCTCGGCGTGGTGGGCGGCGGGGGCGCGCCCAGGTGGACCGCCCGCTGGGCCGCGCTCTACCGTGGCCGCCTCTACCTTGGCCCGCCCGGTTCCACCTCTGCGGCATCTTGGAAGCGGGCTGTGGCCTGGGATGCGTGGGCGGGCGCCCGGGCGGCGCCCGTGCCCGCCAGCGCGGCGGCGGGGGCGGACTACGCGTTTGCCCTCGTGAGGGGCGGGGCCGACCCGGCGGCCGCCGCGCGCGACCGGCGGGGCGATGCCTGCGTCCTGTGCGCGCCTGACGCGGCGGCCGCCACGTCCTGGCTGCGAGCCCTGGACGCATCCGCGGCTGCCCAGCGCACGCTGGCCGGGTCGGCCGACCGGGCGGCGTCCTCGATGCTGGACGATGACGAGGAGGGCGGCTGGATGGTTGAGGGCGGGCGCGGCTCTGCCGGCCTCCTCCCGGCCGGCTCCCCTCGCCCGCCGGCCGGCACCGCCGCCGCCCAGCCCACCACCCTGACCCCGACCGGCCTGGAGGTGACGGCGGAGCTGGGCGAGCTAGCGGTTACCCTGAGCGGGCGTCGGCCGTACGAGTGGTGGACGCCGGGCGTGGAGGCGCGGGGCGGGCCGCCGGCCGCGCTCGACCCGCCCGGCGGAGGTGAGGAGGAAGTCACGCTGATCGCGGTCCGGGCCTCCGCCGGCACCGCGCGGGCGTCCCTGCGCATTGGCGGGGGTGGTGCTGGCGGCGTCGCCGCCTCCTTTTCTGTCTCGGCCGCCGTCGCTATTGGCGCGTTCGAGGTGGAGGACCTTTTGACGGGCGGCGGCGGCGGGGAGACGCTCCACCTCGCGCGGACGGTGACTGGCAGTGGTGCCGCCGCGCCCGCCCCCACCTCCGCCTCTACCCCGCCCGCCACGCCACCGCCGGCTGGCAGCCCTTCCTCGCCGACCTCCCCGGACTTTTGGACGCCCCTGACATCGTTCAAGCCCCGGCCTGCGTCGGCGATGGGCGGCGGGACGCCGCTGGGCGGTGGTCTGACGCCCGCGCCCGCGGTCGGGCTTGCTGGAGCGGCGCCGGCTTGGCTGTTCGAGGTGGATGCGGCCTTGCCGCCCGCTCCCTCACCCTCACCATCCTCGCCTGCCGATATTCGGGTCTGCATGCGCCTGTCGGACGTGGACTTTTGGTGGCGCCGCCCGACCGTGGCGGCCGTCATCGCGGCGGGCGTGGATTTAGGGGCGGCCCTGGCGGTGGTGGGCGGCGGCGGTGGTGAGGGCGACCTTGCCGCCTCTTCCGCCACCGCTCCCACGCCTGACGCCGCCGCGGACGCTCCACCTCCTACCGGCCCCTCCCCGCCGACCTTCTCGCTCGATCTGGGCGTCTCCCGCCTGCGCGCGGTGTTATTGTATGAGGACCCAAGCGCGCCGCCGCTGGGGGTCGCGCACGCGGAAGCCCTTGCGATTCGCATCACCCTACCCGGCCCGGGCCGCCTCACGCTCGCCGCGTCCCTGGGCAATCTGGCCGCCGAGGACGGCGCCCTACCGGAAGGTCACCCCTACAGGCGCTGCATCGGCCTGCGGGCTGGCGCCACCGATTCCTTGGTCCAAGTGGAGGTGGCCGCCCACCCGGCGTCTGCCTCGGCTGGCGAGCCCCGCGTCCCCACGGGCGCCCCCTTCTGGTCGGTCGCCGCCACGGTGCGGGCCCTACAGGTCACATACCTGCACCGCCTGCTGACGGAGGCCCTGGCGTACGGGTTCCTGACGTTCCGGCTGCAGCGGCCGCCCCTGGATTGGGCGGATGATGGAGGCGCGGTTGGTGCTGCTGGCGCCGCTCCACCCCCTGTCAGCTCCCCTCGCGCCGGCGCCCCACTCCCACCTCCGCCCCCACCACGCGCGCCCATCATCCTGAAGATGGACATCGACGTGGAGGCGCCCGTTATCACGATGCCCCGCCACTCGGACTCGGCGGACGCGATCGAGGTCGACCTGGGCCACCTGACCCTGTCCTCCACCGTCTCGTGGCGGGGCGGCCCGCCCGACGCGCCGGGCGCCGCCCTGGTCGAGGTGACGACCATCAAGGGCACGGGCCTGGGCGGCCGGGGCGTCGTCGCCGGCGTGCGCGGCCCCAACGTCATCACGGTCGTGGATGAGGGGATGGCGGTCACGCTGGTGCGACCCCTCATCAACCCGGGCGGGCTGACTGTCCCGAATTATGAGGTCGCAGTCGACATCCCCCTCCTCTGCGCCTCGCTATCCGACGCCGAGTACGGCCTCTGCATCTCCGTGGCGGCCGCCAATGTTGGGGAGGCGTTGCGGACGCCGGCACCGTCAGGGACGTGGATGGAGGGGGCGCACCCGGAGCCGGAGCTGGCGCCCGCGACCTGGTCGGCCGCGGTGGGCGGCGGTGGTGTGCAGGCCGAGGCGGGGGCGGGGGTTGAAGAGGAGGAGGACGAATCGGTGGCCGCCCTTTCCGTGGTGGAAGAGGACACCACCACCGCTGCATCTCCTGCCGACCCATTCATCCCGCGCGCCCGCACCCTGACCCGGGTGGCGGTCCGGGTGGGCGCGGCGGAGCTGGCCCTGACGCACACGGTCGCGGCGGTGGGTGGCGGGGGTGGAGGTGAGGCCGCAGCGCCTCCTTCCTCTTCTCCTTCGACTCTGGAGCCCTTGGCCCGCCTCAGCCTGGCCGGCGTGTGCGTCCGGTACGCTACGGACGAGGCCGGGTGGGCCCGGGCGAGCGGGGAGGTGGTCCGCCTGGAGGCAGCCGACGCGCGGCCGTGGGTGCCGCCCGCCCTGGCCTCGGCGGTCGGTTCCGCGGTGGGCGCCGCTGCTGCTGCCTCTACCTCCTCCCACCCCTCGCCCTCCCTGGTCCGCTTCGACTGGGCGGCCCTGACGCCGGTGCCGTCTTCGACCGTCGTCACCCGCCAGGCCGTCCGCCTGGGCCTGCACTGCCCGCTGCTGTCCGCGGAGGCCGGCTTCCTCCTGGCCTCCCTCCAGTTTTTTGCGCCGGCGGTCGCGGCCCGGGCGCACGGCGTGCCGCCGCCCTTTGCGACGGATGACCTACTCATGCCGGACGATGCGCCGGGGAGTGGCGGACTGCCGCACGTCTGGGGCGGCGACCTGTGGCTGTCCCCGGCGCGGCGCCTGCTGGCAGACGGGCCCGGGCTGACACACGCGACGCTGGACGGCGCGTCCACGGGCCGCCTCATCCTGCCGCCCGGCCTCGCGTCGTCGTCTGCCCCGGTGCCGCTCATCCTCATCGGCCCGGGCGCCACGCTGCGCCTGCGCAACCTCACGCTCGTCAACGCGGCCAGCCTGGGCGTGTGCGTGCAGCTGGCACCCGGCGCCCGCCTGCTGGCCCGGGCGAGTGATGGGGTGGTGCGGGTGGAGAGCGTGGAAGGAGGCACGGCGGCCAGCCCGCCGGCCAGCCCGACACGCAGGGGAGGAGGGCGTCACTCCTACCTCCCGTCCAGCCCAACCCGCTTACCGCCTCGCCTGCCTGGCGCGGCCGTGGTGGAGGCAGTTGTGCACGCTGCGGTGGCCTGCGGTCTCTCTGATGAGGAAGAATCCGCCGCAGGTGTCACACCCGAGCGCGCCGCCGCCACGGCCTTCGAGCTGGACCTGGCGGTCGTGGGCGCTGAGATCCACCTAGTCCAGCTGGATCGCCCAGGGGACGGCGCGGACGGCGAGGGCGGGAGCATCAACCGCCCCTCCCGTTCCACGCTGATGACCCCACGCCCGACCCTCGACACACCGCGCCGCCCGACCGCCACGCCTCGCTCGACGGGTGGTGGTGGTGGTGGTGGTGGTGGTGGTGGTGGTGGTGGTGGTGGTGGTGGTGGTGGTGGTGGTGGTGGTGGTGGTGGTGGTGGTGGTGGTGGTGGTGGTGGTGGTGGTGATGAGAGCATCGGTGCACGTGCCCTCGCCATCGCCTTTGACGCGGCAGCCCGGGTGCGGGCAGACGTGGGCGGGGGCGCGGAGGTGGAGGCCGCCCTCCGCGGCCTGCGCGTCGCGACCCTCGCCCTCGCGCCTGGTGGTGCGGGCGGCGCCGGCCCGGCCACCACGCCGGCCACCACCTCCACCCGGGTGGATGCGGAAGTCCTGGCGCCGACGGCTGTGAGCCTGGCCCTGCGCACCCGGGCGTATCCGGCCGCCTCGGCGGACGCGCGCCTGGAGCTGTCCCCCCTGCGCATCTCCCTGACCCCGGACGCGTTCGACCTGGCGTCCCGCCTACGCGACGCGGTCGGCCGGCCCCTCGCCCAGCCCCGCCCGGACGCACCCCTGGCCACCGCCGTCAAGTTCGACCGGGTATGGGCGGAGGCGGCCCCCCCCCCCCCCCCCTGCGATGCGGGCCGGCCCCCCGCCCCGCCCGGCACCAGCGGTGTCGCCGTCTGGCGGCCCCGCCCGCCCTTTGGCTACGCCTCGCTCGGCGACTGCGTCACGCATGGCGCGGCCCGCCCGGCCTTCCAGGCCGCGGTCGTGGCCGTCAACTCCGGCCTCCTTGCCCCGCCCCTCTCTCATGACCTGGTCTGGTGCGGTGGCGGGGTGTGGCTGTGGGCGCCGCGCCCGCCGCCCGGGTTTGTGTCGCTGGGGTGCGTGGCCACGTCCAGCCCAGCCCCGCCGCCGCGAGGGGCGGCCGCCTGCATTGCGGCGCCCCTGTGTGTGTCCGCCCCGCTAGGCCAGTGCCTCCGCCTCCGACCCCCACCCGAAGCGGACGCCGGCCACGTCGGCAGCGGGGCCGCGGTCGGCGCGGACGCCTGGTGCATCGACAACGCGTCCGCCACCTTCACTGCCTGCCGGGCTGGTGGAGGGGGTGGGGAGGGTGGTGAAATGCCGCACATGCTGGCAGCGCTAGACCTGCGGTCGCCTTTGGGCGTGTCCCCTGCCTCCCTGGCGGCCGTGCGGGAGGCGGCGGCGGCGGTGGTGGAGAGCGGGAGCGGGATGGCGCTCCTGTCGCCTGGGTCGCCCCTCGCGGCCGCCGCCCTCGCCACTGCCACCACCACCTCTCCCACCGGCCCGCCGCCGGCCTGGCGGGCATTCATGGCCGCCCGGGCGGCGGCCCTGCGTGGCGCGGCCCGGGCGCGCCTGCGGGCAACGACCGCCGACTTCCGGCGGGTGTGGTGGGACGCCAGCGCACGCGGCGGCGGCGCAACCACTGCTGGTGGTGGCCGGGCGTCCGTCTGGCGCCCCATCCCGCCGCCCGGGTACGCGTCCCTGGGCGACGTCGTCACGGGCGGGCGGGATCCGCCGCCCACTGTGACTTGTCTGCTCATCGAGGCGGGCGGCGGCGGCGGAGAAGGAGGAGGAGGGGGCGGGACGGACGCCGGCCTGCCGCCGACCGCACTGCCCGCCTCGTTTGGCCAGGCCTGGCGCGACCCGGCTGCCCGCCCGGACAGGGCGCTCGCCGTGTGGGCGCCCCGCCCGCCGCCCGGTTACGTGGCCCTGGGCTGTGTGGCGGGTATTGGGTCGAATCCGCCACCCCGTGCAGCCATGCGGTGCGTGCGGGCAGACCTGGTCACGGTCGGGGCGGCCCACGCCGTCCGCCCCGTCGCGCGGTTTGGCTCAGCGCCCGCCCCCACCCGCCGCCACGCTGCTGCCTCCTCCGGCCCGGCCTCCGTCATCGCCTGGCGGGCCGACGAGGCGACCTGTGCGTTTGCGTTGGGCACGGACGGAGGCCCCGCGCCCGACCCGCGGGCCTTGCCCGTCCTGCGGGTGCGGGCAGAGCAGCACGCACAGGCCACCGCCACAGTGTCCACGCCCGCTCTGGCCGGGGTCAGCTCTGGCCTCTCGCTCGTCCTGCGCTGCGCGTCCGGGGCCGTCACCCTGCACGACGGCTTCCGCCGCCCGCTGGCTGCCCTGCACCTAGGTTGTGTGGAGGCCGGAGGCCGCCAGCCGGGGCCGGGCGTGGTCCAAGCGTATGCCGGCCTCGAAGCCGCCCTCTGGTGCTGGAACCCGGCCGGCGGCGGCAGTGGCGGGGCGGGTGGAGGCGCGCCTGCCAGCCCTGGCGGCGGTGGCGCCTGGGAGCCCGTCTTGGAACCGTGCGAACTGATTGCCAAGGCAGACGCGTGCGGCGTGAGCGGCGACGGTGCGCACGGCGTGGCCCCAGGCGTGCACGTGTCCATTAAGGCCGCGGGCGACGCGGTGCGGGCGACCCTGTCAGCGGCGACCGCGGCAGCCGCGCTCGACGCGGCCGCAGCCTGGTCGCCGGCCGCACGCCGGGCGGCGGGCGTGGCGGCGGCGGCGGCGGCCGCAGCGAGCTCGATCAGCGATGCCGCGTCCGACCCCACACCACCTGCCCTGTCTGCCTCAACCTGCGCCCCGACCCGGGTTGTCAACGCGCTGGGCGTGCGGGCGGACCTGCTGTTGCAGGGCGGGGAGGGCGGGGGCGGCGCACGCCTGGTGGCGCTGCCGCCGAGCACCGAGGGTGTGCCTGTCCTGCAACCGCTGCCACCCTCACCCCCGCCCGCGCCCGAATGCGCACTGCGTGTGGATGAGGACTTTGATGATGGCGTCGGCGGGGCCGGCGCGCCGTGTGCGGCGCCCGTGGCGGTGGTGCGCGCGTTCCTCAGGAGGGCCACCCCGGCCAGCCCTGTCCCGCCGTCGCCGGCACCGCGGGAGCTGTTTTGCCGCCTGGCAGCCTCCACGTCGTCGTCCACCCCTGCAATGCCGGGGTATGGCGGTGAAGGCCGGACCCGGGCAGTGCTGGTGGGTGAGGAGGCTGGCGCGGCGGCGGTGTGGGAGGAGACGCTTGCCATTGGCCTGGACCCAGTCGTGCCGGGCACCGGGCAGGACTCGTCCGCCGCCGCCCGGCGCCGGTCCCGGTCACGCAGTGTCGGGGGTGGGGCGGCGGCCGCTCTGGCGTCGCCTCGGCGACCAGCACGCACACCCACAACATCTCTGGTCCTGGAACTGTGGGATGCGGCGGCGGGCGCGGGCCGGGGCGTGCGCTTGGCCACCCGCACGCTCCAGGTCGAGTTCGGTGCTGCTTCCTCGTGGGCGTCCGCGGCGGCCGCCGACGGCCCCGCTGGCTTGCGCCTGGACCCTGTCCCGTCTGCGGGTCCGGACGCACCGGCCTGGTGGCTGGACACCCAGTTCGAGCTGGCGGCCGTGGCGGTGGCGGACGAGGCGGCCGAGCAGGCAACACCGGCCACCACCACCACCTCTGCAGCGGCCTCCTCCGGCTGCCGCGCCATCCGTGTCGGCGGCCCGCGTGGCACCTGGGTGACCCTGCCCCCCCTGGCCCTGGGCGTGCGTGGCGGGGACTCCCTGTCCCTGGACGTGACGGGCGCCCTGACGGACGTCGTGGGCGTACGGTTGCCGGGCGGTGGCGATGCCCTCGCCCTGGAAACCTGGCGCCCAGCTGCAGCCGGCGCGGCTGGCCCCGCCGCCCCGCGCACGGAGGTCCTCCGCTCCCTGGCCCGCCTCGAAAATTGCACGAACCTACGCCTGGAGGTGGGACTGGCTGGCATGGATGGGGGTGGCACGACGCGCCCTCCCTCCGCTGACATGCTACTGGAACTTTTTGAGAACCAGCGCTTCATGCCGCTACGGGGGTGGGGGTCGCGCGGCTTCCTCCTGCCCACTGAGCGCAAGCGCTGGTCGGCCGGGGCGGATGGCGCCCGGGTGGCGCCCTCCACCTCCGACCTTCCTGTCCAGCCCTTACCACCCGGCTGGGAGTGGGACGGGGCCTGGGCGGTGGACACGAGCGGGTGTGACGGCGGCAATGGCGACAACGCCCACCGCCCAGGCGCCGACCAGGCGGGCTGGTCTTACTTTCCCGACTTTGGTGCGTCCGCCTGGCCGCCGCCCCCAGGAGCTGGCTCCCGGGGCCCCGTCGACTTTGTGCGGCGGCGGCGGTGGGTGCGGGCCCGGGCGCGGGCGGCGGAGGGCGGCGAGGAGGAGGCAGGACCGGCGCTGGTGGGGGGCGTGGCCTCGCTCGGCCTCGTCGAACCCGGCGCGCTCCTGCCCCTGCCCCTCGGCTGGCGGGCGCCCGGCCGCCAGGTTGTCGTCCGGCCTGCGCCACCAGGTGATGATGGACCGGGTAACGACGACACCACTCCGTACGCCTGGTCGATCGGCGCGTCGGCGGGCCCCCACGCGCTGCCGTGCGAGGGCGTGGAAGGCGGCGCCACTCGGCTCGTCACCTGTGCGGGTTTTGGAGCCAACAGCCGTGTCTGGCTGGCCCTGGCCGTCGAGGGCGATACCGTTCCTGACTCACGGGGCCTGGTGACGGGCGCTGACACCAGCTCCACCACAGCCACCCGCCCCCGGCGCCGGGGCGGGCTGACGGACTGGCGGGTGCGGGTCTGCCCGCCGCTCACGCTGGCCATCTGCCTGCCCATCCCGGCCGAGTGGTTGGTGTGGGAGTCGTGCGCGAGCGGGGACGACGGCGCCCGCCCGCCACGGCTGGCGGGGCGGGGGCTGGTCGGGTCAGGAGGCACCGTGCCCCTGACGGGCGCCGACCCCCGCCGCCGCCTGGCCCTGACCCTGCTGCCGGTGGGCTACGAGTGGGGCGGGCGGGGCGGGCCGGCCATCCTGAGCGATGGGTGGGCTCACCCGGCAGCTGGCATTCCCGGGGCTGGCGCGGCCGCCCTGCCGCCCTCCCTGCGCGTCGTCCGCCCGGGCGGCGCGTGCCCGCCCATCGACCTGGCCATCGCCTGGGAGGTAGACTCGGACGCCGGCGGCGAGGACGGCGGCGGCGGCGCTGTTTCAACCAGCACGACAACCTCGCTCCTCGACCCAGGCGCGGCGGCCGCGTGCGGTGCGCCGCTCATCGTCCGCATCGCCGCACCCGTTTGGGTGTGCAATGCGGGGCCCGTGCCGGTGGTGGCGGCCTTGGTGCCCGCACCCAGGGCGGGCGGCGGCAATGGCGGCGGCAACGGTGGCAACGTTAGCGGGCCGGCGGCGGCGGCGGCGGCGGCGGCCGCCGCGGCGGCGGCGGCGGCGGCGGCAGACGACCCGTCTTCCTCCACCGGCCCGCCCGTCCTGGAGGTCGGCATGGACCCGTTGGCGGCGGGCGGGCGGGGCCCGCCACCTTCAGCCGCCCGCCACGTCATCCCACCGGGCGGCGTGGAGCTGCTGACCTGGCCGGTCGGCAGTGGTGGCGGCGACGGCGGCGGCCCCTCGGCCCTCCCCCCTCCCCCCGCGATCCAGCTCCTCGTAGGTGACGGCCGGGCCTGGACACCGCCGCTGGCCTTGGAAGCGGCAGCCGCGGCGGGCGGTGATGGGCCAGCCGCGCTCCTGCGGGCCCGGGTGGGCGGCGGGACGGCCGCCCTGGACCTGGCCCTGACGGTCGAAGCCGCAAGCAGCAGCTGTGGTGCGGCTGGCGGGGGGCAGCGGGGTGGCGGCAACGCTGCTCTGGCTGCGTCGTCCGCGCCCTGGGGTGGCGGCCGCCCGCCGCTCGTCCTGCGCGTCTCCCCACGCTGGTGCGTCACCAACCTGACGGGGGTGGCACTGCAGGTGGCGCCCCACCACCCGGGCGATGGCGGGGGTGGGCGGGAGGACGCGGCCTCCATCATCGACCTCCCCTCAGGCGGTGCCGCCGCCTCGGTCCCGCTCTCCTGGCCCGCGCTGGGCCGGCGCCGGGCAGTCGTGCTCCGCCTGGCCACGGATGCCGGTGGCGCGCCTGCGGGGGCCTGGTCGCTGCCCCTGGACGTGGACGGGCCCACGGACGGGCCGGCTTACGCGGCCCTGCCCACGCGGGCGACGGGCTGTGGGGGGGGGGGCAGTGGCCAGCCGTCGGCGCCGCCGCCCCCACCCCAGGCCCCGCCCGGCCTGACGCGCGTGCCCAGCGTGCTGGGCCTGGCCGACGCGGGGACCAGCTCGGGGCCGCCCCCACTGCCGCCGCCCGCCCTACGCGAAGCACTGTGGCTGGGTGCCGGGGGTGGCGGGGGTGAGGAAGGGGCAGAGGACGGAGGCGGCGCACCTCTGCGGGACCACCACCACCTCCCGCCCCGGACCGCCGTCGTCTACTCCCGCGACCCGGCGCACGGCACCCTGACCGCCCTGACCTGCACGGCCCTGCGCTACGCGGTCGACCGGGCACCCGGCGGGCGCCTCGTCCTGTGGTTGCTGGCCGCGGCGGCGGCGCCGCCGGCCGCCCTGGTCAACGCTTCGGACGTCCCGCTCCTCGCCCGCAGGCCGGGCCTGGGTGTGCCCTGGCGCCCGCTGCCCCCGCTCACCTCCGTCCCTTTTCTGCCCCAGCCCGGCTTTGGCGGGGGGTGCAACGTGGAGGAAGTGGAAGTCGCGGACGCCGCGAGCGTAGGCGGTGGTGCTGGTGGTGGAGGCGGCGTCGCGGCCGCGGTGGCGGGGACCCTGGCGGGGCCGGCCCTGGCGGCGCGCTACCCCCTCGACGGTGGGGGCGGGGGCGGGCACGGCAGCTCACTCTCCTCCCGCCGCGAGTCCTCCTCCTCTGGCGGCGGGCTGGCTGCCTCGGGCCTGGCGGCCACGCCCAGCCGCCCGGGAGGTGGTGCCCTACCGCTGCTGCGGGTGGAGTCGTCGATCCCGTCCATCACCGCCCTCGCCGCCCACGCGGAGGAGGGCCGGCCAGGTGGGATCGGGCCGGCGGGTAGCCTCGCCCCGCTAGCGAGTGGAGGCGGGGCGGCCGTCGGGCGGGGGCCGGTCCTGGCCGCCCTCCGCCTGGCACCCTGGTGTGGGAGCGCCGGGTGTGGGAGCGCCGGCCTGGACCCTGGCCTGCTGCCCGCGGCCGGCCCGCCCGTGGACATGGCCGTGGAGGCGGGCCGCCTGGAGCTCTCCATCATCGACCACCGCCCGGAGGAACTGCTGGCCGCCTCCTTGACCGGCGTGTCCGCCTCGTACGCCGCCCGCCTCGGCGCGGGCGGCCTGGGCGAGCGGGTGGTCCTGGACGTGGGCGGGCTCCAGGTGGATGACATGGCCTTCGCGCCGCGCTACCCGGTCGTCCTGGCGCCACTGCCGTCTCTGCCTGCTGCGTCAGCCACCCCGCGCGGCAGCGCTGGTGGCGGCGGCGCCCGCACGAGCACCGACCTCCTCCTCGCCGCGCCCGACCCCCCTCTCCTGCACGCCATCGCCCTCGCCCGCCGGGGCTCCCAAGCCACGGGCGGGGGTGCCTTCTACCCGCTCTTGGGCGCCTGGGTGGATCGAACCTTGGCGCTGGCGGTGGGAGAAGGCTTTGTATGGCGGTGCGCGGCCGCGGCGGCGCGGTTGGCTGAAGGCAGCGCGGCGGCGGCGGCGGCGGCTGGCGCGTCCGCCACCACCCCTTCCACCTCCACCCCCGCCCCTTCTCCCACCACAGAAGCAGAGACGGACCCGCCCGTGCGGGCCGCCCTGGTGGTCGCCGGCCCCATCACGGCTGCCGTCTCCTTCCGGGCCGACCGGGCCGCCCGCCCACGGTGGGCGCGCCGGCGGGTCGGCGCGGCGGCCTGGGTGTTGGACGTGGCGTCCTTTGAGCGGGCGCCCGTCCGGATGGCCGGCTTTGAAGCAGAGGGCGGCAGCGACTTGGCCGCCCCCCGGTCCGCCTTCTGGGGCGGGCTGGCGGGGCGGGCCCGGGCTCAGGCGGTCGGAGCGGGCCTGGCGCTCGTGCGGTCGGTCGATGTCCTGTCCTCCACGGCCGGCGTGCTGGGTGCCCTCTCCGATGGCGTGGCCGGCCTGGCGTCCGACACCACCTTTGCGGCCGAGCGGGCGGCCGCCCGGGGCGAGCGATCCATCACGGGCGTCGGATCCGGCCTGGCGGAGGGTGGGGGCGCCCTGGGACGGGGCATTCTCCGGGGCGTCACCGGCCTGGTCGCCCGCCCGCTGGAGGGCGCGCTCGCGACGGGCGTCGCCGGCTTCATGCGCGGCGTCGGCTCCGGCCTGGTCGGCGCCGTCACCCAGCCGGTCGCGGGTGGCCTGGACTTTGTATCGTCCGCCCTGGAGGGGCTGGATGCCCTGGCGGGCGAGGGCAGCCGGTCGGGCGCCACCAGCAACGCCGGCAGCGTGAGCGGTGGTGGCGGTGGGGCCGAGGGCGGCGGGACGGCTGGCCGCGCCCGCCTGCCCCGCGTCGCCCGGGGCGGGCCGGCCGCCCTGGGCCTGCCGCCTGGGTCTGGCGGGGGTGAGGGTAGGCCAGTGGGAGGGCCCCCTGATGCCGTCGCCGCCACCACCACCGCCACGGCCGCGGGCGGTGGCCTGCTGCTGGGCGGGGCGGCGGGGCCGGCCGCCCGGACGGCCGAGCTGGGCCAGGACCTCCTGCGCCGGGCGGCCGCGGCCACGGCCGTCGCCGCCGCGTCCGGGCCGGCCGGCCCGGGCTCCACCCTCCCGCCGGGGGCGGGACTGCTGTTGGGTGGGGACTCGGCGTCCGGCGCCGCCGCCTCCGCGGCCGCCCGGGCGGGGGGGAGCGCGGCGTACGGGGCGCACTGGGCCCTGCCCGGCGACCGGGCGGCCGTCGCGACCGACGCTGGCCTCGCCCTCCTCTCCTGCCCGGGGCTGGGCGCCCTGCAACGGGCCGCCGAGTCCGGGAGCGTCTCCGCCCCCGCTCTTACCACCCCCGTCACCCTGTGGTGGGTGGTCGCCTGGCGGGACGTCCTGGCGGCGGAGGCCCGGCCGTCGGCGGGCGCGGCCGCGGCTGGGCGTGTGGCGGACCGGGTTGTGCTGCACCGCGTCGGCGGCGGCGGCGGGTCGGACGGCAGCTCTCTAGACGCGTCCCTGCCTCTCGCCATTGGCATCAAGACAAGTCCGGCTTATACGCAGGCGGACGCCCTGGCGGGCGCCCTGGAATGCGCGGCTGCGTGCGCGAGAGGGGAAGGCGCGCGCGCGGAAGCGGCGGCCTGGGAGCGGGTGGCAGCCGGGGCGGCGGGCGGGGCGGCAGCAGCCACACCAATGGCCGCTGCTCCATCAGCCTCACCTACCATGCCGCTCGCGCTGCCCTGCGTCGATTTCGCCCTGGTCTGGCACACGGCAGGCCGCCCCGGCAGCGTGGCCGCGGGCGCGGGTGCCACGCTCTCTGGCGGCGCGCCCGTCTCAGTGTGGCGTCCCCTGCCGCCCGCGGGCTACGCGTCCGCCGGCGACGTCGCCGTCCCGGGCCTGGAGCCACCCCCCGCCCCGGTGAGCGTGTATAGGATGGATACGGGTGGTGGTGGCGGGGGCGGGGGTGGAGGCACAGCAGCGGCTGCACAAAACGCCCTCCCTCCAGCCGCCCCCGCAGCCGGGTTCCGCCTCATCTGGCGGGGCACGGGCGCCCTTCCCGTGACCCTGTGGGAGCCCCGCCCGCCGCCTGGGTACGTTGCCCTGGGCGCGGTCGCCCGGGGGTCGCCCTCCCCACCCCGGGGCTGGCGCGCCCGGGCCCGGGCCCTGGCGCGGCCGCCCACCAGTGAGGTCGCCTGCCTGCGGGCCGACCTGGTGGAGGACGCCCCTCTCTTTGCGGCCCCGCTCTGGCGGTGGGACCCGGCGGCCGGGCATGGGGCGGGCTTGGGCGCGCCCCGGGCCGCCCCGCCGTACGATCCGGCGTCCTGGCAGGTGGCCATATGGCAGGTGGATAGCCCAGCGGGCGGGTTTATAGCCGAACGCTCCTTTGAGGATCCAGGGGCGGGAGCGGCCATGCGGCCGGTTGTTCGAGAAGATGGAGAGAAAGAGTGATAGGGGAGAAGCGATAGGAGAGGAGCGAGTGTTGGTAGTTTCTTCGTATGAGTTGTACTTCTCGCGTGCGCCAGGGGCGTGGGCGGCGGTGGTTTTGATGAGGATGGTGAGGAGAGGAGAGAGGAGCAAGTAGTTGCATCATTGTTTCTTTCGTTTCGCGCGGTGCGGCGCCGTCGCGCCTTCCACACCACACACCATGCGGCGAAGCAGCGCTGGCCTCTTGGGTGTTGGCGCATACTTGGTGCGGCGAGCGTGGAGCGAGGGCGGCCACGGCGCGGCAACCGCACGCCCGCATGCGCTGGCCTTCGCCGCCGGCCGCGCGTCCTCCTCCTCCTTCTCTTCTTCAACCTCGTCCTCGTCCCCTGCCGTCGACGTCATCGTCGTCGGCGGCGGCCACGCGGGGTGCGAGGCTGCCGCCGCGTCCGCCCGGCGGGGAGCCACCACCCTGCTCATCACCCCCGCCCCGGCAGCCACCATCGGGGCCCTATCCTGCAACCCGTCGGTCGGGGGGGTCGGCAAGGGGGCGCTCGTGCGGGAGGTCGACGCCCTGGGTGGCCTGATGGCCACCGCCACGGATGCGTCCGCCATTCATTACCGAGAGCTGAATCGGTCGCGGGGGCCGGCGGTGCGGGGGCCGCGCGCCCAGGTGGACCGGGGCCGGTACAAGGCGGCCCTCCAGGCGGCGGTGAGCGCGGTGGCCGGACTGAGTGTGGTGGACGGGGCGGTCCGTGACCTACTGGTCGAGCGGGTAGGGGCGGTCGGCACCGTGCGCGGCGTCGTCCTGGCCTCAGGCGAGGCCATCACCGCGGCCGCCGTCGTCCTGACGACGGGCACCTTCCTCAACGGGCGGGTGCATGTGGGGTCGTCCCCGCCTGTGCCCGCCGGGCGCCTGCCGGACGTCGGGGCAGGCGCGGCCGAGGTCGCGGCCGCGGCCGCCGCGGACGCCGCCGCGGCCGCGGGGGGTGGGGGGCTGGCAGCCACCCTGGCTGCGGCCGGCTTTGCGGTCGGCCGCCTCAAGACGGGCACCCCGCCCCGCCTGGACGGGCGGACGATTGACTTCAGTGCCCTCCCCTCCCAACCCTCGGACGCCCCGCCCGTGCCCCTGTCCTTTGCCGCCCTGGACACGCCCGGATGGACGCCGCCGACCCGCCAGGTAGCCGTGTGGGCGACCCGGACAACGGCAGAGACGGAGGCGGTGGTCGCCCGCAGCGCGGCGGGCGGGGCCGGGGCCACCACGCTCACCGGCGCGGCCGGCCCCCGCTACTGCCCCTCCCTGGAGACTAAAGTGGCGCGCTTCCCGGGGCGGACCCACCACGTCTGGCTGGAGCCGGAGGGCCTGGAGTCGCACATCATCTACCCGGCGGGGCTGTCCTGCGGGCTGGACCCGCCCGCCCAGCGCGCCCTCGTCGACAGCGTGCCGGGGCTGGCGGGCGCGGCCATCCTTGCGCCTGCGTACGCAGTCGAATACGATTACATCGACCCCCGCGGCCTGACCCTCACCCTGGAAACGAAGCGCCTGGCGCGCCTGTTCCTGGCGGGGCAGATCAATGGGACGACGGGATATGAGGAGGCGGCGGCGCAGGGGGTAGTGGCGGGCGCGAACGCGGCGGCGGCGGCGTTGGAGGGCGAGCCCCTGGTGCTGGGGCGGGCCGACGCGTACACCGGCGTCCTCATCTCTGACCTCGTCACCCGGGGCGCGCCCGAGCCTTACCGCATGCTGTCTGCCCGGGCCGAGTTTCGGTTGGGCCTGCGCCCCGATTCGGCGGACGTGCGGCTGGTGCGGGTCGCCGAGGCGGCGGGCCTGGTGCCGCCCGGGCAGGCGGGCGCCACCCGCGCGCGCAGCGCCCGGGTCGCGGCAGCGGCCTCCATCCTCTCCTCCGTCCGCGCGCCGGCCTCCGCCTGGCGCCGGGCCGGTATTCGCACCGCGGAGGATGGGGGCTGGGTCTCGGCGGCGGACCTGCTGACCCGGTCCGATGTGGACCTGGCGGCCGTGGCAGCCGCGGCGGTGGCGGAGGGCGTGGAAGGCGCGGAGGCCCTGTCACGCCTGGTGGCCGGGTGGGATGGCGTGCGTGCGGTGGAGGCCGCGCCCGGCCAGCCTCCGTCTCCCCTGCTCCGTTCCTGCGTCGCCACCGCCGTCGCGGACGCGGTGTACGCCCC